>Ga0180222_1000732_pt1 | contig 43184 bp, 42 predicted proteins | sample eDN5th37CKraftOP_FD_151336 | JGI IMG/M metagenome (GOLD analysis project Ga0180222, IMG submission 151336) | Enriched Organic Plus compost microbial communities from Emeryville, California, USA - eDNA 5th pass 37_C Kraft OP (version 2) (version 2) ...
CTTCGCGCTGGCAGCGTTCAACACGATCTCCGCGGTGTTGCAGACGCCGGCGGGCTTCCTGGTCGATCGCGTGAGCCCGCGCCTCGTCCTGGTGGCCGGCCTGCTGCTCGGCGCCGGCAGCTTCGCGGTCGCCGCCCTCGTGGATTCTTTCTGGGTCCTGGTGGTGATGTTCGGCATCGCCGGCATCGGCAACACCGTCTATCATCCGGCCGACTACACGCTGCTGTCGCAGCGCGTCTCGGCTGCGCGCATCGGCCAGGCCTATTCCATCCATTCCTTTGCCGGCTTCGTCGGCACCGCGGTGGCGCCGGCGACGCTGCTGCTGATGGAGAGCGCCTGGGGCTGGCGCGGCGCCTTCCTCGCCTCGGCGGCAATGGGCGCTGCGGTGGCCGTGACGCTGCTCCTGCAGCGCGACGGCGGCGCCAGCGTCCCGGCGGCGCCGCGACCGGCCGGCGACACGGCGCCGACCGGATGGCGCCTGCTGCTGTCGGGGCCGATCCTGCGCCATCTGTTCTTCTTCCTGATGCTCGCGCTGCTGACCGCCGGCATGAACGGCTATGCCGTGGTTGCGCTCAATGCGCTGCATGGCACACCGATCACCATCGGCAATGTGGCGCTGACCGCCTATCTGGCGATGATGGCGATCGGCGTGCTGATCGGCGGCTGGCTGACGACGCGCACCTCGCGCCACGCTCTGGTCGCGGCCGTCGGGCTTGGCGGCGCGATGCTGCTGGCGCTGCTGCTCGCCGCGTTCGATCTCGGCGCAGCGATGCTGCTGACCGCGATGGCCGTGGGCGGCTTCTTCACCGGCATCATGGTGCCGTCGCGCGATCTGCTGGTGCGGGAATCGACGCCACCGGGCTCGTTCGGCACGGTGTTCGGTTTCGTGACCAACGGCTTCAATATCGGCGGCATCGCCACGCCGCTGATCTTCGGCGCGCTGATGGACCACGGGGCGCCGCGCCTGGTGTTCCTGCTGCTGGCAGCCGCCTGCCTGTTCTCCATCCTCGCCGCGCTCGGCGGGCGACCGCGCGCGGGCGCTGAGTAACGGCAGGCTGCCACCGGCAGCGCGAGAGACCAGCGCTCCCGACCCGTCCTTCCAAGATGGGCCTGCCTGCTTCCAACAGGAATATCAGCGCCTCCGACGTCTGCGGGGCGAGGTTCGGCAATGCGGCACAACCGCAACGTCACGCCGTCGTCGTGCCGCGGTCACGTTGCCGCTTCCGCTGGCACGGCGCCGAACGCTTACGCTGTCACGCTCACACCTGCTACGCTCGCACTTGCTACGCTCATACAGATACGCTCACGCTTTTACGCTGAGGCGACGCGCCACCGGCGCAGCGTTTCATCGGCGTTCCGCACGCAGACGCGGCTCATAGCCACGGCTCCGAAGCCACCGGCACGCCGCGGCAGCTTACTCCTCGGCCGCGTCGTCCTCGACCTCGCCGCTCTCCTTGTCGCCGGCAAGCAGTTCCTCGGCGATCAGCCCGGAATTCTGCCGGATCGCAGCCTCGATCTTGGCGGCGACATCGGGATTCTCCTTGAGGAAGGTCTTGGCGTTCTCGCGGCCCTGGCCGATGCGCTGGCTGTCATAAGAGAACCAGGAGCCGGACTTCTCCACCACCCCGGCCTTGACGCCGAGATCGAGGATCTCGCCCATTTTCGATACGCCCTCGCCGTACATGATATCGAACTCGACGGTCTTGAACGGCGGCGCCAGCTTGTTCTTCACCACCTTGACGCGGGTCTGGTTGCCGACCACCTCGTCGCGTTCCTTGATCGCGCCGATCCGGCGGATGTCGAGCCGCACCGAGGCGTAGAACTTCAGCGCATTGCCGCCGGTCGTGGTCTCCGGCGAGCCGTACATCACCCCGATCTTCATGCGGATCTGGTTGATGAAGATCACCATGGTGTTGGACTTGTTGATCGAGGCGGTGAGCTTGCGCAGCGCCTGGCTCATCAGCCGCGCCTGCAGGCCGGGCAGCGCGTCGCCCATCTCGCCTTCGAGCTCGGCGCGCGGCACCAGCGCCGCGACCGAATCCACCACCAGCACGTCGACCGCGCCGGAGCGCACCAGCGTGTCGGCGATCTCCAGCGCCTGCTCGCCGGCATCCGGCTGCGAGATCAGCAGGTCGTCGACATTGACGCCGAGCTTGCGGGCATAGACCACGTCGAGCGCATGCTCGGCATCGACGAAGGCGCAGATGCCGCCCTTCTTCTGCGCTTCGGCCACGGTGTGCAGCGCGAGCGTGGTCTTGCCCGAGGATTCCGGCCCATAAATTTCGATGACGCGGCCGCGCGGCAGGCCGCCGATGCCGAGCGCGATATCGAGCCCGAGCGAGCCGGTGGAGATCGATTCCACCTCCATGGCCTTGCCATTCTTGCCGAGCTTCATGATCGAGCCCTTGCCGAAATTGCGCTCGATCTGGGAGAGCGCGGCGGCAAGCGCCTTCGACTTGTCCATGGACGAGGATCCTTCGACGACACGCAGTGCAGGCTGACTCATAGGTCGTGCTCCTTATGGCCGGGATTCGATGCCCGGACAAACCGCCCCTGGAAATTTCCCGCTGCGGCCCCGAGGGAGCCAAGGACCGCCGGAATCAGTAAAATGCAATGTACCTCATTTGTTCTCTGTTCGCAATATGTTCTTTTTGGCTCCCGGGGTACTGGTCCCTTTAGCGGCAATAGGGGCCAGTACCGGCTCCCGGCCACTGGCCTGCCCGTCAACACCGGTTACCCATGAGCCCATCCCCTCACAGCGTCAGATAATTGCGCCGCACGGTCTCGTCGTTCGAGAGCTCCGCCATCGAGCCCGAATAGCGGATATGGCCCTTCTCGATGACATAGGCGCGGTCGCTCACCGCGCGCGCGAAATGCAGATTCTGCTCGGACAGAAGGATCGCGACGCCCTGCGCCTTGATGGTGCGGATCATGTTGACCATGGCATCGACGATGACCGGCGACACGCCCTCGGACGGCTCGTCGAGCAAAACCAGCAGCGGGTTGCCCATCAGCGTGCGCGCCACCGTCAGCATCTGCTGCTCGCCGCCGCTCATGCGCGCGGCGGAGCGGTTGCGCGCCTCCGCGAGATTGGGGAACACCTCGAACAGCGCGGCCGGCGTCCATTCCGGCAGTTCCGGCCGCTTGGCGCGCCGGCCGACCAGGAGATTCTCCATCACCGTGAGATCGGTGAAGATGCGCCGGTCCTCGGGCACGAAACCGAGGCCGAGCCGCGCGATGCGGTGCGTCGGCAATCCGCGGATGTCATGGCCGGCGAACACCATCTCGCCGGAGACGTGGTCGAGATGGCCCATCAGCGCCTTGAAGGTGGTGCTCTTGCCGGCGCCGTTGCGCCCCATCAAGGCCACCACCTCGCCGCGGCACACGGTCAGCGCCACGTCGAACAGAATCTGGGCGCGGCCGTAAAAGGCGTTGAGGCCGTTCACCGTCAGCAGGGTGTCGGTCATGCGCGCGCTCCCTCGCGGATATCGAGAAAGGCGGCGCTGCCGAGATAGACGTCCTGCACCTCCTTGTTCTCGCGCACCATGGCCGGCGGACCCGCGGCGATGATCGAGCCGCGCGACAGCACCAGCAGCTGATGGGCATAGGAGAACACCACGTCCATGCTGTGCTCGGTGAACAGCACCGCGAGATTGCGCTCGGCCGCCAGTTCCGAGGTCAGCGCCATCAGCGCGTTGCGCTCCTCCGGCGCCATGCCGGCGGTCGGCTCGTCCATCAGCAGCAGAATCGGATCGTTGGCGAGCGCCATTGCCAGTTCGAGGCGCTTGACGTCGCCGTAGGCCAGCACGTTGGCCGGGCGCTCCGACTGCGCAGCCATGCCGACCCGCGACAATAGCCCGAGCGCCTCTTCGCGGAACATGCGGTTTGCCGGACGCCACGGATGATAGAGCTTGCCCGCCTTGGACAGCAGCACCATCTGCACGTTCTCGCGCACCGTCATCGAGCCGTAGATTTCCGGCACCTGGAAGGTGCGGCCGACGCCGCGGCGCCAGATCTCGCGCGGCCTGAGGCCGGTGATGTCGTCGCCCATGAACACCACCGAGCCGGAGTCGGCGCGGATCTGGCCGTTGAGGATATTGAAGCAGGTGGACTTGCCCGCCCCGTTCGGGCCGATCAGCGCCACGATCTCGCCGCGCGCGATCTCGAAGCTGACGTCGTTGACGGCGCGCACGCCGCCATAAGCCCTCGACAGATGGGAGACGCGCAGCGCCGTCATCGCCGCGCCTCCCGCCAGCGTCCGGCCGCGGCGACGAGCTGCTTGACGCCGCCGGTGATGCCGCCCGGAAAGGCGACCACCAGCAGCACGATGATGGTGCCGAGGATCAGGCGCCACAGCTCGTCGAAGTGGCGGATCAATTCGGTGCGCAGCAGGTGATAGCCGGCGGCGCCGACCACCGGGCCGACCAGCGTCTGCACGCCGCCGAGCAGCACCATCACCAGCGAATCGACCGAGGTCGCGATCGACAGGTCGTTGGGAAACACCCGCCCGCGCTGGAACGCAACGAGGCCGCCGGCAAGGCCGGCAAACATGCCGGAGACCACGAAGGCGGCGAGCTGGTGGCGGCGCGGATTGAGCCCGGTGGCATCGGCCCGCATTGTCGAATCCCGGGTCGCACGCAGCGCATAGCCGAACGGTGCGAACACGAGCTGCCGCATCGCCAGCAGGGCGGCGATCGAGACCAGCAGCGCGAAATAGTAGAACGCCGTGGTGCCGGCGATCAGCGCCGGCAGCCGCAGCCCGAGTATGCCGTTGTCGCCGCCAGTGAAATCGACCCATTGCACCGCCACCGACCACAGGATCTGGGCGAAGGCGAGCGTCAGGAACGCGAAATAGACGCCCGACAGTTTGGTGCAGAACCAGCCCATCACCACGCCGATCAGGCTGGCGACCACCACGCTCATCGCCAGCGCGGCGACGAACGGCAGGCCGAGCCGGGTCGCGGCGAACGCCGTGGCGTAGGCGCCGAGGCCGAAGAACGCGGCGTGGCCGAACGACACCATGCCGCCGAACGACATCATCAGATGCAGGCTCGCGGCGAATACCGAGAGGATGAAGATTTCGGTCAGGATGATCTGGCCATAGGCGCCGACCACGAGCGGCGCCGCCAGCAGCACCAGCAGCAGACCGGCCGCCGCCAGGTGATAGCGCCGGTCCGCCATCCGCAATGGCTCGGTGCTGGGGCCAAGCGCGCGCGCCGGCCGACCCATCCGCCCGAAAAAGCCGAGCGGACGGATCACCAGCACGATCGCCATCAGCAGGAAGGTCATCACCAGCGTCAGCGACGGGAATGCCAGGATGCCGAACGCATGGGTCTGGCCCAGCACCAACGCCGCCAGGAAGGCGCCGAGGATGCTGCCCATGCCGCCGACCACCACCACCACGAATGCCTCGGTGATGATGTTGAGGTCCATCTGCAGGTTGGCGGTGTCCTTGGGGATCTGCAGCGCGCCGGCCAGGCCCGCGAGCAGGCAGCCGAGAAACACCACCGAGGTGAACAGCAGGCTCTGGTTGATGCCGAGCGAGGCCGCCATCTCGCGATCCTCGGTCGCGGCGCGCACCAGCACGCCCCACCGGGTCTTGTGCACGATGAACCAGATCGCGATCAGCACCAGCGGGCCGATCGCGATCAGCACCAGGTCGTACTGCGGAAAGTGCTGGCCGAGGATATTGACGGTGCCGCGCAGGCCGGGAGCGCGCGAGGCGAAGATCTCCTCGCTGCCCCAGATGAGCTGCACCGCATTCTGGACGATCAGGATGACGCCGAAGGTCGCGAGGATCTGGAAGATCTCGGGCGCGCGATAGATGCGGCGCAGGATGATCAGCTCCATCAGGATGCCGAGCAGGCCGGCAACCAGGGCCGCCATCAGCAGCCCGCTCCAGAAGCCGAGCGGGGTCGCCGGCAGCCGCGCCGTCAGCGAGCACGCGACATAGGCGCCGACCATGAAGAACGAGCCGTGCGCGAAATTGATGATGCGCGTGACGCCAAAGATCAGCGACAGGCCCGACGCCACCAGGAACAGCGTCGAGGAATATGACAGCCCGCTCATGAACTGAGCGAGGAGTTGCGAAAAATCGAACACGTCGGGCCTGCCGGGTAGGTGCCGGCCGGGAACAGCCCGGACCGGCGCCGGTCCTCGCTACTTCATCACTTCATCGCATCCGCCGAGCGCAGCTTCTTCACCGTCGCATCGTCGGGCTGGAAGTCCTTGCCGTCGGCGAAGTGCCAGTCGACCATGCGGCCCGCGCCGTTCTTGACGTCGAGCTTGCCGACCCAGGTGCCCATCGTCGACTGGTGGTCGATGGCGCGGAACGTGATCGGTCCCATGGCGCTCTCGAAGCTCAGGCCGCGCGCCGCCGCCACCAGCTTCTCCGGATCGGTGCTGTTGGCCTTGTTGAGGATCGCGGCCAGCGCCTGCACCGAGACATAGCCCATCAGCGAGCCGAGCCGCGGCGTGTCCTTGTACTTCGCCCGATAGTCGCTGACGAACTTGACGTGCGCAGGCTCCTTGATGTCGTACCAGGGATAGCCGGTGACGATCCAGCCCTTCGGCGCCTCGTCCTTGAGCGGATCGAGATATTCCGGCTCGCCGGTCAGCAGGCTCACCACCGCACGGTTCTCGAACAGACCGCGCAGATTGCCCTCGCGCACGAAGCGCGCGAGGTCGGCGCCGAAGGTGACGTTGAAGATGGCATCGGGCTTGGCCGCAAGCAGCGCCTGGACCGTCGCGCCGGCCTCGAGCTTGCCGAGCGCAGGCCACTGCTCGTTGATGAACTCGACGTCGGGACGCTTGGCCTTGAGCGCCGCCTTGAAGCTCGCCACCGCCGACTGGCCGTATTCGTAGTTCGGCGCGATCGTGGCCCAGCGCTTGGCCGGCAGCTTGGCCGCGGCATCGACCGTGATCTGCGCCAGCGTATAGGTGCTGGTGCGCAAGCGGAAGGTGTAGCGGTTGCCCTTCTCCCAGATCAGCGCGTCGCTCAGCGGCTGCGCCGCCAGGAAGAACACCTTGTTGCGCGCGGCGAAGTCCGACACCGCGACGCCGACATGCGACAGCAGCGTGCCGGACAACAGATCGACCTTCTCGCTGGTCAGGAGTTCCTGCGCTGCGCGGGTGGCGTCGTCCGGCTTGCCGGCGGAATCCCGCGAGATGAATTCGAGCTTGCGGCCGCCAAGCACGCCGCCGGCGGCATTGACGTGTTCGAGCGCGAGCTGCCAGCCTTTCTTGTAGCCCTCCGTGCCCTGCGGCAGCGCGGAATACGGCGAAATTTCACCGACGCGGACCGGCGGCTGCTGCGCCGCCGCGGTCGTCGCTCCAATGGCCAGCAGCACTGCCGCTGTCATGGCGAGTGTCATGCCGCGTGTCTTGCCGAATGTCATGCCGAATGTCTTGAGCATCCCCATTCCTCCTCTGATGAACCCCGTGACGCTTTGGCGGGGTTGCTTGCCGCGTTTCTTCCCTAGCCTCCGAAAACGACATGGCCGCCCTTGAGTACGGCGCGGCCATCGACCTGCGCTTCGAACGACAGCGCCTTATCCGACGCTTTTTCCGACACCTGTGCCGACAGCGCGATGGTCTCGCCGGGCATGACCGGCGCGCTGAGACGGGCTTTCAAGGACTTGAGATCGCAAGGATGCGCGCCGGCGCCCTGTGCGCTCATGCGCGCGGCAATGCCGAGCGTGCACAGGCCGTGCAGGATCGGCCGGTCGAAGCCATTGGCGCGCGCCACTTCGGGATCGATATGAATCGGATGCAGGTCGCCGGTGAGGCGGTAAAGGGCCGCGAGGTTCGGCGTCGTGGCATAGCTCGCGTTCCACGGCGTTCCGCCCGTGGCTTCCTCTGCCGCAGCGGCCGGCCCGCCGGCGCCGCCCCAATTTCCGAGGCCGGGCAGGAAGATCGTGTAGGACGCAGTGAACACGTCGGATTCCACCGCGACCTCGACGATCGTCGCCTTGCCCTTGTCCCATACTGCCGCGATCTTGCCGCGCATCGCGATCGCGCCCTCGCGCGGCATCGGCTTGTGCATCGTCAAAGCCTGCGAGGCATGCAGCGACCGCTTGCGGTCATAGGCGCCGAGCGATCCCGCGGCCTCGACCGCCCACAGGCCGAGCGCGCAGGCATAGGTCGGCAGCACGCGCAGGTCGCGCTCGTAGACCAGATCGAGCTCGGAGGCCGACGCGCCGACCGCCAGCGCATAGAGGATGGCGTCGCGCGCCGTGTAGCGCGCCGTATGAGTGCCGAGGTCGTATCCGGTCAGGTCCTTCAGATGCACGCCTGTTCTCCGCTCATCAATGCTGCCGCGATCGCGCCGATGCCAGTGCCGCCTGCCGCTCCGGCGATCGCAGGATGTCGAGCTGCACCTTCTGCCACGCCGCGATGTCCGCACTGCCGCGGTCGAGGTCCGCCAGCAGATACTTGGTCTCGATCGCCGCACGCGGACGGGCGATGACGCGCCCGGCGATCTCGGCCGCGACGGCGCGCGCCGCATTGGCGTCCGCCAGCCTGGTCGACAGGCCCGCCGCGGCCGCTTCGGGCCCGGAGATGCGGTCGCCGAGCAGCAGCAGCCGGCGCAGCGTCGCAGCCGGCAGCACACGATGGAGGCGCGCGACCGCCACCGGATTATAGAGGAGGCCGAGCTTGACCGCCGGCAGTTCGAACCATGCCGCCGCGGACACCACGCGGACGTCGCAGGCGCAGGCGAGGTCGAGCGCGGCACCGATGCAATAGCCCTCGATCGCGGCGATGGTGACGAACGGCCCGGCCTCGAGCGCCTGCGCGATCTCGCTGACCGCCTGGTCGTATCCCGCATCCGCGGCATCGCCGGTCAGTTCCGCGATATCGGCCCCGGCGCTGAAGCCGCCATCCGCGCCGGCGAGGATGACGGCGCGGCACGAGCCCGCCGCGGCGCTGGCGAGCGCCGCGCGCAAGGCCGCCAACAGGTCGCGCGACAGCGCGTTGCGCCTGGCCGGCCGATTGAAGATCAGCGTGGTGACAGCGCCGTCGGTCTCGACCAGCAGCGGCGCGGTCATGACACCGGCTCCGGCTTGCGTTGCGAATAGCGATCGATCACCGGCGAGGCGTCGAAGCCGAGCGCCTCCTCCAGATCCTCGGCAAGGTCGAGAAGCTGCGCGTCACGGCCGCGCGCGCAGACGAGCTGCACGCCGACCGGCAGGCCGTCCGCAAAGCCGCACGGAATGCTCACCGCGGGCGAGCCGGCGACGTTGAACGCTGCCGTGAACGGGAACGCGCCCCACAGCGAATCGACGCGCTGGCCGCTGATGGTCTGCGGCCGCCGGCCGACCGGGAAGGCCGGCACCGCGGTCGTCGGCGTCACGATGACATCGTAATCGACGAACAAGCGGTCGATCCGCTTGCGGAATGCCGCATGCTCCGTGCGGCTGCGCGCCACCGCGGCCGGATCGAGGTTCGCCGCGGCTTCGAGCGTCGTGCGCTCGTAGTCGGTCAGGCTGTCGGCATGGGATCGCAGCAGATGGCCGCGCAGCCGCCCCTCCTCCTCGAGCACCAGCGCGCCGAAAATGTCGCTCCAGCCTGCAACCGGCAACTCGGCCTCGGCCACGTCGTGGCCGAGCGCCGCGAGCTTGCGCGCTGCAGCGGCCACCGCCTCGGCAACGCCGGCGTTAACCGGACGGCCCTCGGGTCGCGGTGAGAATGCCACGCGCAGCGGCTTGGCGGAGGTGCCGCGCGCCAGCGGTTGCTCCGCCAGGACCGACAGCACCGCCCGCGCATCGGCGACACGCCAGGTCAGCGGGCCGGCGCAGCAGAAATCACTCATTGCCGGAAAGCCGTTCTCGTCGGGCACCGCGCCGAAGGTCGGCTTGAAGCCGACGAGTCCGGTGAACGCCGCCGGAATCCGCAGCGAGCCGCCACCGTCGGCGCCGAGCGCGGCGCAGACGATACCGGCCGCGACCGACGCGGCGCCGCCGCCGGTCGAGCCGCCCGGCGTGCAGGCAATGTTCCAAGGGTTGCGGCAATCATCGCCGAGCCGGTTGTCGGTGGTCGCCGACTGGCCGAACTCCGCGGTGTTGGTCTTGCCGATGAACACCGCGCCGGCGGCGCGCAGCCGGCGCACCGCGCCGGAATCGCCGGCCGCGACATGGCTGCGATACACCAGCGAGCCGCGCGTCGAGACCGCGCCGGCGATATCGAACGTGTCCTTGATCGACAGCGGAATCCCGGCGAGCGGCGGCGCATGGCCGTCGCGATAGGCCTTGCCCGCAGCCACCGCCTGCGCCAGCGCCTGATCCTCGAGCGTCAGCAGGAACGCATGCAGCTTCGGCTCGAACGCCTTGAGCCTAGACAACGATTCGCGCGTCACCTCCTCGGGCGAGAGCTCGCCGGCCGCATAGGCGGCACGCAGCGCCGCGATCGGCCAATACAGCGGACTGGCGGCCCGAGCGTCATGCATGCGGGAACACCCCGCCGCTGACGCCGTAGGTTTCGCCGGTGATGTAGCCGGCCTTGTCGCTGACCAGGAACGCGACCAGGCTGGCAACGTCGGCGGGCTGCCCGATGCGGCCGACCCACGAGCGCTTCTCGGCATAGCCGCTGAAGAACTCGTCCGGATAGATCTTGCGCAGGAAGTCGTTGTAGATCAGGCCCGGCGCCACCGCATTGACGCGGATGCCGTGGCGGCCGTTCTCCGCGGCGGCGACCCGGGTCAGCGCCATCACGCCGGCCTTGGCCGCCGAATAGGCGGCGCCGTGCTCGGCGGTCGGCTCCCAGGCGGCGATCGAGGAAATATTGACGATGGCGCCGCTCTTGCGCGCGATCATGTGCGGCAGCGCATGACGCATGCAGTTGAAGGTGCCGTTGAGATCGACGTCGAGGCATTTGAGCCAGGTCTCGCGCGACATCTCCGCGACCGGCTCAATCTTGCTCCAGCCGGCATTGTTGACGAGCACGTCGATGCGGCCGCGCTGTTCGGCGACCTGCTGCATGCAGCGCCCGACCGCGTCAAAATCGGTCACGTCGAGCGGCAGCGCCAGGAACGGCCGGCCGTGCTGCTGTGCGAGCTTGTCCGCGAACTCGCCGCAGCGCCGCGCATGGGCGTCGGTGACGACGACATCGAAGCCGTCCTCGGCGAGCTGTTGGGCGATCGCGGCGCCGATGCCGGCGCCGGCGGCTGCGGTGACGACTGCGACTTTGCGGTCCGACATCTTGTCCATCCGTAATGCGCGGGCTCAACTGCGAATGGCGGGAATCACGTCGGAGGCGAGCTGGTGCAGCCGCCGGCGCCGCCCGCCCGACAGCAGCGCGAAGCTGATGCGGTCGATGTCGAGCGCGGCCACCGCCTTGAGACGCTCGATGCAGGTGTTCAGGTTGCCGGCCACCGCCACCGACTGCACGAATTCGTCGCTGACGATCTGCTTGTGCTCGGCGTGCAGCGAGAGATGGTCCTTGTAGTGATAGTGCTCGGCCGCCTCCCGGAACTGCGGCCGGTATTTCTCCCACGACGCCGGCATCTGCTTCCAGACGTCGAAGGTCGCGGCCTGGCTGGTCGCCCAGGCGCGGACATCGCTGATCGCCTTCTGCTCGTCATCGTCGATGCTCATGCTGACGATGAGGTCGATGACGAGATCGGAGCGCTTGCGCTTGGCCTTCTCCAGACCTTCGTAGATGTATTGCAGCTGCCATTTGCAGAACTCCGGATCGGCCGAGCCCATCAGGATGGCACCGTCGCAGATTTCGCCGGACAGCCGCAGCATCGCCGGCTGCGACACCGCGAGATAGATCGGGATCTGGCGGCGCGCGGTGGCGAGCTGACCTTCGACGCCGTTGAAGTCGATCACCTCGCCGGCGAACAGGCGGCGCATCAGGTGGATGCCGTCGCGGATTTCATTGACCTTGTTCGGCTGCAATCCAATCGAATGCACCGACACCCAGCCGGCACCGAGCCCGAGGATGGCGCGGCCATTGGACAATTCGTCGAGCGCGGTGGTCGCGTTCGCGGTGACGGTCGGGTGGCGGGTCTGCAACTGCGTGACCGCGGAGCCGATTTCGAGGCGCTTGGTGTTGAGCGCGGCGATATTCATCGCGGCATAGACATCTTTCATGCCGAGCTGGTGGTCGACGAACCACAGCATGTCGAAGCCGAGAGCCTCGATTTCCTTCGCTATCTCGCCGACTTGCGTGAACGTCTCCCGAGGGCTGACGCCGCGCGTGATACCAAACCGCTTCATGTTGTAGAGCTCCTGTCTAAAGACTGTTTGATCGCCGCGGCATAGGCGGCCGGATCATCGATGCTCATGAGATGGCCGGCGCCGGCGATCTCGTGATAGCGGGCCTGCGGCAGCCCGCTCATCAGCAGGGTGGCGGCCTTCGGCGGGCAGAACTGATCCCGCTCGCCGCCGATCACATCGACCTGTTGAGTGACGTGCGCCAGCAGCGGCGTCAGCGGCTCGTCGACGAGCCGGCGCATGGCGCGCGCGGCATTGATGTAGCCGCCGCCGGTCCCGACCGCTGCAAGGCGGCGCGCGGTCACGGCATCGGCCTGGTCGGCCGCGGTGACAAGCTGCGCGGCGGTGTCGCTGCGCAGCTCGGCCGCGAAACTTTCCGGATCGTGCTCGAGGCTGTCGATGCGCTGCTCGAAGAAGTCCCCGGCGCGGCGGCCGACCACGCTGCTGGTGCCAGCGACGACGACATGGCGCACCAGCTCCGGGCGGTTGGCGGCGGCCCACAGCACGATGGTGCCGCCGAGCGAATAGCCGACGCAGGCCGCGGGGCCGCTGACCTGTTCGAGGAAGCCGGCGAGATCGCCGCCGAGCTGCGCCAGCGTGCCGTCGGCGCGGCCGAGCGTGGTCTTGCCGTGGCCGCGCAGGTCATAGGCATAGCTGCGATAGTCTGGCAGCGCCGCCTGCACCTCGCGCCAGCTCGTGCGGTCCTCGGCCAGGCCATGGACCAGCACCACCGCCGGCCCTTCCCCCGCCGCAGTGTAGCCGACCTCGATGTCGCCGAGCACGGCCTTCATCGCGATGCTCCCGACACCAGCGGCCGCAGCTCGACCTTGCGGATCTTGCCCGAGGGCGTGCGCGGCATGGCCTCGACGAAATGAATGCGCTCGGGCGCCAGATATTTCGGCAGCCCGCACCGCCGGATGAACTGCTGCAACTCGCCAAGCTCGACGCGCCGGCCGCGCGGCTCGATCACCGCGCACAGCAGTTCGCCCATCCGCGGGTCGGGCGCGCCGATCACGGCAACGCTGGCGATGTTGGGATGCGCCGACAGCGCGTCCTCGATCGGCACCGGCGAGATGTTGACGCCGCCGCGGATGATGAGGTCCTTCTCGCGGCCGGTGATGGAGACATAGCCCTCGGCGTCGACCACGGCGCGATCGCCGGTACGGAAGAACCCCTCAGGCGTCAGCAGTGAGGCATAAAGGTCGGGCTGGCCGAGATAGCCGAGGAACACGCCGGGTCCGCGCATCACCAGCTCGCCTTCGGTGCCTGGCGGCAGCGCCGCGCCGTTGCCGTCGATGGTGCGCAGTTCGAGCCCGGGAAGCCCGACACCGGCGGTCGTGCGCAGCTTCTCGCGCGGCGACTGACCGTGGCAGGTCGTGACCCCACCCTCGGTCATGCCCCACAGCACCGTGACGCGCGAGCGCGGAAATTCCTCGGCAGCGCGGTCCATCAGCGCCGGCGAAACCTGCGCGCCGCCGCACAGGAACCAGCGCAGCGAAGCGAGCTTGTCGCCATGCTGCGGCTTCGGCGCCTGGACGAGATCGTCGAGGAACGGCGTCGCGGCGCTGGTGAAGGCGCAGCGATAGTCCTCGATCATCCTTATCGCCGCCTCGGGGTCCCAGCGCTCCTGCAGGATCAGCGGCGCGGCGTTGAACATCGCGAGCCGCGCGCCGTGATAGGCGCCGACGCTGTGCCCGAGCGGCGAGGCCATGAAAATCGCCGCCTCGGCGTCGAGGCCGAAGCGCTCGCTGAAACCGACATTGAGTGCCGCGATCGTGTCGGCGCTGTGCATCACCGCCTTGGGCCGTCCGGTCGTGCTCGACGTGAAGGCGACGTGATCGAGATCGCGGTAGCCGAACTTCTCGGCCGGCCGGCGCGCCGCAGCGGCATGCCGGCGCAGCGCGCCGTCGGTCGCGACCAGCACCAGCGTCACCGCATGCGCGCAGCGGCCGGCGACATCGAGCGCGATCGCGTCGAGCCCCTTGCTCGCCTCTCCATCCGGAACCACCACGGCGCGCGCGCGGATGAGGTCGACGACATAGGCGAGATTGGCCGGATCGATCCGCATCGGAATGGTCGCCGGGACCGCATCGAGCAGAAAGACGGCGACGAACATCGCCTGCCATTCGACGCAGTTCGGCATCGCGATCAGCACGATGTCGCCGGGGCCGACGCCGGCCTCCGCCAGTTCGCGGGCGAAGCGGGACGCCTGCGACAGCAGTTGCGCATGGCTGAGCTTGCGGCTGCGGCTGTCGGCCACCGCGAGCGCATCGGGCCGCGCCGCGGCGAGCCGCAGATAGCGTTCGAGCAGCGGCTCGCCCGGCCACCAGCCGGCGGCGCGGTAGCGCTGGTGACGGGCCGCGGCGGCCGCTTGAGCCGTCAGCGCCCCGCTCGGCGGATTCACCCTGCTCGCTTGCGCGTCCATGAAAGGCAACCCGGCATCTCCCCGCCGCCATCATCGGTCCGGTGGCCGCCCAAAGTCAATAAAGTGATATCACTTTTTTTATTTGCCGGTTCCTCGAACTTGGGTAAGTTGGCCGTGGAGCGCGTCGGATGGGCCGGCGGTGCGACGGAAACCACAACAACATCAGCGCGATGCCGGCAGTACCGAGAACCAAGAAAGGCAAAATGACGCGGGAGCAGCTTTTGCAGGCGGCCCGCAAGGTCATTCAACGGGACGGCTATGTCGCGCTGCGGATGGCCGACGTCGCCACCGAGGCCGGCGTCTCGCTCGGCGCGCTGTATCGCTATTTCGAGAACAAGGACGACTTGTTCCTCAGCCTGATCGGCGACATCCACAAGAAGCTTTACGAGGCGAGCCGCGCCAGCAAGCACGACTTCCGCACCGATCCGCTCGCGACGCTCGAGGAATCCAATGAGGGATATCTCGTGCACTACTACGCCAATCGCGACATCATGCGCGCTTTCATCGAAGCCGCGACCGTCGACACGCGCGTCAGCGACATGTGGTGGTGGATGCGCCAGCGCCATGTCGACCGCTTCGTGTCGGCCTTGAAGCGCGACTTCAACATCTCGGCGGTCAACGGCATTCCGACCCAGATCATCGCCGAGGCGCTCGCCTCCGCCGTCGAGCAGAGCGCCTATGTGTGGTACGCGCGCGAAAGCCTCAACAAGAAGCCGGTGGCGATCAAGACCGCGGCCAAGGTTCTGGCGCGGCTGTGGTATCAGGCGATCTGGGCGGGCCAGGAGGCGCGCCCGGTCGCGGCGCGCGCCGCCAGCACGCCACGCCGCCGGAAGATGCCCACCTGACGAGACCTCCCGGTGCGGATGGTATCCGCATCGCTGTCCCGCGCCGCTTCGCTGTTGTCAGGGAATCGCCACCGCTTTCCGGATCGTTCCCTGAAGGCAGGGCGGACCCGCATCTTCAACCGGTAGGGCCTGTATCCGGCGTTTCGCGTTCGGCAGGCATGTTTCAATTCGAGGCGCGCCTGCTTTAGACTTCGCGTGGCCGCCACGCCGGTCCACACAAGCAGGCTCACCATGTCCGCTCCGACTGCGCCCCTCCCCGCGATGTCCGGCCCTGCCGCCGCGCGGCCGGCTTCGCCGTTGCGGCCGCGCTATGTCGTAATGGCCGCTGCCGCGCTTGCGGTGATGGTGATCGCCATCCTCAGCCCGAGCCTCTGGCTGCTCAACTGGGTCCATGTCATGAGCGGCACGCTGTGGACCGGCATCGACCTGTTTCTCGGATTCGTGATCGGACCGGTGCTGCGGCGGCTGCCGTTCGAGGCACGGCGCGCGGTGATCGGCGCGCTGGTGCCGCGCACGCTGCTGCTGATGCCGACGCTCGCGATCATCACCGGCACCGCCGGCTGGTTCCTGGCGCAGCGGCTCGGCTATCTCGATCTCGGCTATCCGGAATTCTACTGGGTCGCCGCCGCGCTGGTGATCCTCACCGTGCTCACCGTGCAGGGGCTCGGCATCCTGCTGCCGACCAATCTGCGGGTCTATCTTGAGCTGCAGAAGCCACAGCCCGATCCCGAGCGGGTCGGCCGGCTGATGCGCTGGTACATCTATGTCGTCGCGGTGCAGGGGCTGATGCAGATCGCGATGATCGTGGTGATGGCGCGCTTCGCCACCGGCCTGTAACGGCGCTGCCGGGTCGGCCGACGCACGCCGCCCGACGTACCACCCTTCCCTTCAGCCCGGCCTGATGTCGCGTTCGATGCAGAGCCAGACGCCGCCGTCGTCCGCCGACTGCACACGGATGCGCAGATCGCGGCGCGGATCGGCATAGTCGCCGACCCAGCCGAATTCGAGGTCGACCCGGCCGTCGGCCATGGCGCGCTCGATGCGGCCGCGAAACTCGTCGCTATCCATGCATACCGAGAGCGCGAAGAACAATTCACCGACCGGCTGGCGGCCGAAGCCCGACAGCCGCGCCTCGGTCTTGTTGTAGATCAGCACCCTGAACTCAGGATCGAGATGCATCACGCCGAACGGCAGCGCATCGATCTCCTCAACGGTGAGCTGTTCGAGCCGCGCCGCGAGATCGGCGGCGTCGAAATCGACCGGATGACCCGGCGCGGAGCGGCTTGGCATTGCGTGCATCCTCCGACAGTCGCGACGGCGGTTCGGCGCCGCGCCTGCCCGTTGCCGGGCGCGCTCGGGATCACGCCACATCGGGAGTCGCCGACGCGACGCATCATCAAGTGTGGCACACCGCTTTGGCGCTCAACAAGAGTCTGACGCGACGATGCACAGATACGCGTTGAATTACAGCGCGTTGCCGGTGAATAGCACCTGATATCGGGACAATCGAATATGTCGTCGCATCAGCTGCAGCCGGATATGTCGCGCACGACCTATCCGAGATTGAGCTCCTTGAAGAAGTCGTTGCCCTTGTCGTCCATGATGATGAAGGCCGGGAAATTCTCGACCTCGATGCGCCAGATCGCCTCCATGCCGAGCTCGGGATATTCCTGCACCTCGACCTTCTTGATGCAATGCTCGGCGAGATTCGCCGCCGAGCCGCCGATCGAGCCGAGATAGAAGCCGCCGTATTTCTTACAGGCGTCGCGCACCGCAGCGGAGCGGTTGCCCTTGGCCAGCATCACCATCGAGCCGCCGGCGGCCTGGAATTGCGCGACATAGGAATCCATCCGCCCCGCCGTGGTCGGGCCGAACGCGCCGGAGGCATAGCCGTCCGGCGTCTTGGCCGGGCCGGCATAATAGATCGGGTGGTTCTTGAAATAGTCCGGCAGGCCCTGGCCCTGCTCCAGCCGCTCGCGCAGCTTGGCGTGCGCAAGGTCACGGGCCACGATCATCGGCCCGGTGAGCGACAGCCGCGTCTTCACCGGATATTTCGACAGCTCCTTCCTGATCTCGTCCATCGGACGCGTCAGGTCGATTGGCACCACCGTGCCGCCGAGCTGCTCCTGGTCGACCTCCGGCAGGTATTTCGCCGGATTGTGCTCGAGCTCTTCCAGGAATACGCCATCGCGGGTGATCTTGCCGAGCGCCTGGCGGTCGGCCGAGCACGACACGCCGAGTCCGATCGGCAGCGACGCGCCGTGGCGCGGCAGCCGGACCACGCGCACGTCATGGCAGAAATACTTGCCGCCGAACTGCGCGCCGACGCCGAGCGATTGCGTCAGCTTCATCACCTCGGCCTCCATCGCGAGGTCGCGGAAGGCGTGGCCGTCCTCGGAGCCCTGCGTCGGCAGGTTGTCGAGATACTTGGTCGAGGCGAGCTTCACCGTCTTCAGCGTCAGCTCGGCCGAAGTGCCGCCGATGACGATGGCGAGGTGATAAGGCGGACAGGCCGCGGTGCCGAGCGTCAGGATCTTCTCCTTCAGGAACGCGATCATGCGGTCGTGCGTGAGGATCGACGGCGTCGCCTGGAACAGGAAGGTCTTGTTGGCCGAGCCGCCGCCCTTGGCGATGAACAGAAACTTGTAGACGGCTTCGCCGTCCCCTTGGCCCTCCGCATAGATTTCCACCTGCGCCGGCATGTTGGAGCGCGTGTTCTTCTCCTCGAACATGGAGAGCGGCGCGAGCTGCGAATAGCGCAGGTTGCGCTTGAGATAGGCATCGCGCGCGCCCTCGGCGAGCGCCGCCTCGTCGTCGCCATCGGTCCAGATCAGGCGGCCCTTCTTGCCCATGATGATCGCAGTGCCGGTGTCCTGGCACATCGGCAGCACGCCGCCCGCCGCGATATTGGCGTTCTTGAGCAGATCGTAGGCGACGAACTTGTCGTTGCCGGTCGCTTCCGGGTCGTCGATGATGCGGCGCAGGCTCTCGAGATGCGCCGGCCGCAACAGATGGTTGATGTCGACGAAGGCGGCTTCCGCCAGCGCCCGCATCGCCTCGCGCGACACCGTGACGATCTCCCGCGGCGTCCCGGAACTGCCGGTCATGGTCTCGACCTTGACCCCCTCCCGGGTGATCAGCCGGTAGGGTGTCGTGTCCCTGCCGAGCGGAAACAGCGGCGTGTGCTTGTAGGACGGCAGCGGGTTGGCGACGGGGGCGTTCATTTGGCAAGGACTCTCAGTGGCTTAGGGCGGCATTGGGGCCGCGACGGCCGTTTTTAGTCCTTTTCGAAGGTCGGGGGAAGCGACGGTGACTTCGTCGTGCCGGAGCGCTCAGGCGCTCCGGCAATGGCGCGACACACTGTCGCCCGTCGCAGCCTATCCGCGGTCGAGCTCCCGGTAATGCCGGAAAATCCCCATCTCGTTGAACGCGAGCCGCGCCGGAGAAGCAAGATAGGCGGCGATCCGCGGTCGCGCCGCGACCCGCTCGTGCAGCGCGACGCAGCGCGGATGGCGGCGCAGCGCGCCGCGCATCGCTCGCGGGAACGCATAGCGCAAACCCTCGATCACCTGGAACAGCGATAGGTCGGCATAAGTGAGCCGCCGGCCGAGCAGGAACGGCCCGCCGCTGTTGCGCAGCACGCGCTCGAAATAGCCGAGGAATTTCGGCGCACGCTCGGCGAGGAAAGATTTGCTGCGCCGCTTGGCCTCGGCGCGCTGATCCTCGAAATACAGGCTCGCTGCGATCGGATGGTGCGTGTCGTGGATTTCGACGATGAAGTCCGCAAGGGTGAGCTGGAGCTGATGCACCCACAGCCGCGCCGCGGCCTCGCGCGGCGCCAGCCCTTCGCGCTCGCCGAGATAGAGCAGGATGTTGGCGGTCTGCCCGATCAGGAGCCGGCCCGCCTGCAGGAACGGCGGCGCGAACGGCGGCCGCCGGCTGCTCGCCATCATCCGCTCCATCGCGCGCATGCCGGATTTGCTGCGCGCGACATCGATGTAATCGGCATCCGCCTCCGCCAGCGCGAGCCGCACGAATTCACCGCGGCCCTGGATCTCCGGCCAATAATAAAGCTTGTAGCGCATGTGGCTCGCCTCCCCTGCGCCAACGCGTGCGCTGCCGCCGCGTTCCGGATGGCATCCGCGCGAATGCGGCGTCAGCTCGCCTGCTGATGCACCAGCCGCACCGGCTGGCCGACATTGGCGGCGCGCTCGCCGATCACGCAATTGCGGCCCGCCGCTTTGGCGCGGTAGAGCCGCCGGTCGGCGATCTCGAACACGCTGTCGTAGTCGGGCGCCTCCGGGCCGCAGGTCGCGATTCCGATCGAGGCGGTGACCCGCGAATTCGCGCCGCCGCTGGCCGCGATCGCAGCGCGCAGCCGCTCGCCGAGCGCGACGGCCTGCTCGCCGGACAGCGCCTCGGCGATCACCACGAATTCCTCGCCGCCGAAGCGGAACACCAGGTCTCCTGCGCGGATCGTGCGCGCGATCTCGGCGGCGATCTGCTTGAGCACCGCGTCGCCGCGGGCATGGCCGAAGCGATCGTTGAAGCTTTTGAAATGATCGATGTCGATCAGCAGCAGGCTTGCCGGGATGCTGGCGGCGGCGGCGCGATCGATCATGCCGCGGCCTTGCGTCTCCAGCCGGCCGCGGTCGAGCGCGCCGGTCAGCGCGTCGCGGCCGGTGCGCGCGAGCAGATCCTCGTAGCGCTCGCGATAGGTCAGAAGGTCGAACACGTCGGCAATCCGCGGTGCTTCGGCCGCGCCGGCGAGCGGCTTCTCGAACAGCGCGAGATAAGCGGTCAGCAGCACGCTGTAGAGCGCGACGGCACCCATTTTCGCGACCCAACCGCCGAACAGCACAGTGAGGTCGGCGCCGGTGAGCACACGCAGCCCGGCATAGAAGGCGGCCTGATCGAAGGTCAGCACCACGGCGCCGGTCAATGCGATGCGCGCCAGCGTGCTGCCGCCGAGCATGCCGCGCAGCCGCTCATAAAGCAGGATGATGACGATGCAGTCCGCGAACAGGATCAACGTGCCCCACACCATCAGCGCGCCCATCTCATCGATGAAGCCGAGATCGGCGAAGCGGTCCGGCGTCAGCGCGGTCGGCAGATGGCGGCGCATCATGAAGGCGAGCGCGAACAGCAGCAGGTTGCCGATCAGCAGCCCGTAGATCGGCTGGCGCACCACCCTCGCATCCTCGCGGATATAGACGAGCAGCAGCAGCATCAGCTTGCCGGTGAACAGCACGGTCGACCCCGGCGAGGCGACGATGCCGCCGGGCAAGGCGACGTAGAAGATCGAGGCGAGATAGGTCTCGAGGAAGTGCATCACCCCGAGCGCGCAGAAGAAGGTGCCAAGACCGAGGCGGGCACGCGCGCGAAACAGGCCGGCAAGAACGGCGAAATAGACCAGGGCGTCGCCCGCGAGCAACGCGACATTCGACCATTCCGCCAAAGGCACCCCTTGCGGCAAATGTCTGCAGCGGGGATCGCCCGCCTTGCCCATGGTGGTAGTATCAAAAGTCTTAACAAAGAGCGATGAGGCGGGCGGAACTTTCCCCCAGCCATGCCGGCGGACGAGCGAGGCCCCGGCAGCGGCACCCTTCGAGCTTTCCACAACCTGGCGGCGTTCTCCGGCATTCCGGAGCGCGGTCCGGATTTGAAAATCCGGGAATCGGCGCTAAGAGGCCGTCATGTCACGTTCGTCGCTGCGGGTTGGACGATCACGAACCGGTCTCGGCCTGTTCGCCACCCGCCCCATCAAGAAGCGCACCATCTTCATCGAGTATCGTGGCCGCCGCATCACCAATGCGGAGGCCGAGGAACTGGAGAAGCGCGGCTCGCGCTACATGTACGAGCTCAACAGCCGCTGGACCATCGACGGTTCGTCACGCCGCAACATCGCGCGCTACGCCAATCACAGCTGCCGGCCCAATGCGGAATCCGACGTACTGCTCGGCAAGCGCGCCGAGGGCCGCAAGGGCGGCAAGGCCGTGCTGCGCGCGATCAAGAACATCGAGCCGGGCGACGAGATCACCTACGATTACGGCAAGGACTACTGGAACGCCTATATCAAGCCGATCGGCTGCAAGTGCGACAGTTGCCGCCGCAAGCGCGCCAAGCAGCGCGCCGAGGCGCGGCTCAAGCGGCTGCGCCGTGAGCGCCGCGCGGCAGCCAAGGTTGCGAGCAAGGCCGCGAAATCGCGCGCGAAGTCCCGCACCGCGCCGCGGGTGAGGACCGCCGGCAAGACCAATGGCAAGACCAATGGCAAGGCCACTAGCAAGACCAACGGCAAAGCCGCGCGGCGCGGAACGACGCGCCGGCGCGTGGCCCGATGACAAATCCGCGCCGGATCGCGGCGCGGATTGTCTCCCTCCCCCTTGATCCTGGTCGTCAGTTCACGGCGAAGCAGTAGAGCAGGCCGTCGCCGCCGGTGCTGCGCAGATCGGCCTGGGTGCAGCCGCCGCCCGGCCCGCGCGAGGGATGCGACGAATTCCACGATTTCGCCGGCGCGCTGTCGTCGAGCCCGGTGCGGTCGGAATGGCCGACCATGGCGGCGCCCTGGGTGCTGCTGGTCCAGTTCCGGCAGGTGCGGTCGTCGGTGCCGGCAAAGGCGGTGCCGTCGGGCTGCGAGCCGGTCAGGATGTCGTGGCGGTTCGGCGTATCGCCGCGGCCGTTGATGACCTCGCCCTTCTCGCTGAGCGCGGTCTGCTTGGTCAGGTTGTTGGCGCCGTGCAGCTCGGCGACGTCCTTGGCGATGACCACGCCCTTGGCGTTCTGCCAGGGGCCGCTGCCGATGCGGTCGCGCGCGTTCACCGCGCCCTGTCCCTGGGTGCTGAGATAGGCGTGCCAGGTCTTGCCGCTGGAGCCCGCCGCCTGCGCCAATCGCTGGCAATGCGCGTCGGCGCCGGCAAGCCCGCCGAGATCGCCGCCATTGCCCGGCCCCACGCTGGTGACGAAGAACGTCATATTGGCCGCTTGGGTCTGAGCCTGGGCCTGCGCCGCGACCGTACCGCCGAGCGACAGCATCGCGACCGAGGCCAGCAGCGCCAGCGTCTTTCCGTTCATCCTGATCCTCCCTTGCGTGATGATGGGCCGGCAAAGGGCCGGTTCAGGCACTAACCCCGGGCGTGGCTGCATAGTCCGTATCGCTCACCGGCTCGAGCCATGCGACATGGTGTCCGTCGCGAGCCTCCTGCATCGCCAGATGTTCCATCGCGCAATCGGGTGCAGCCCGTGCCAGTGCCTCTCGCTGGGAGGTATCCAGATGGTGTCGCCGGGCCGCACCTCGCGCACCGGACCGCCCCAGGTCTGCACCCGCCCCTTGCCGGCGGTGATGTGGAGCGTCTGTCCGAGCGGATGCGTATGCCAGGCCGTGCGCGCTCCCGGCTCGAACCGCACCCAGGCGGCGCGGATGCGCGCCGGCTCTGGCGCCTCGATGATCGGATCCTGCCACACCGTGCCGGTGAAGCTGCCGGCCGGCATCCGCTTTGACGGCCGCGCGCCGTTGATGATGATCTCCATGCGCCTTCTCTCCGCTCGCAAGGTCACGGCAAGCCTAGCGCGCCGGCCGAACAAAAAAAGCCCGGCGAGAGCCGGGCTTCGGTGTCATTCAATCGCAGTGGGTCTCAGAGCGCGGCGAGATTGCTGGCGGCCGGCCGGCCGCGCTCCATCTGGACCTCGTAGCTCAGCTTCTGGCCTTCGCTCAGCGAGCGCAGGCCGGCGCGCTCCACGGCGGAGATGTGCACGAACACGTCGCTCGAGCCGTCATCCGGCCGGATGAACCCGTATCCCTTCTGCGTATTGAAGAACTTCACAGTGCCGACAGCCATTCCATATCCTTTTCGAGCTGCATGGAACGCCCGGGCGCTCATCGTCCGGGCGGCAACGTTCCGAGTTTTGGGGGTGTCTTGAGCGCGCAGCCAAGGCAAGCGAGTCAGCAAGAGGAGGCCGAAAACCGAGTTGCGCCGCGTCACCTAGACGTGTTCGCCGGCATGGTCAACGGGGCCGCAAACCCATTCGATTTTATGAATTGGTAATGGACCGAGGCTACAGTTCCATCGACGGACCGGCGCGTCAGAGTGCGCCTCCCGGCCGCATGATCGTCTTTCCTGCGCTCGAGATCAGATCTTCATGAAATCGGACAAACGCAAGGCGCCGCGCAAGCCGCTGCGATACGCGGCACGGATCGCGCTTGATGACGGCAGCCGCAAAAGCTGCTGGCTGTCCGACATCTCTCATTCCGGCGCCCGCATCGATGTCGATGACGCCGACAACCTGCCGGCCAAGTTCGTGCTGCTGCTCGCGGGCCCCAACGGGCCGCGCCGCGACTGCACCGTGGTGTGGCGCGAGAACGGCCAGGTCGGGGTCGAGTTCAGGCGCGGCGCGATCGCCGCATTTGGCAAGGCGGTCCGTGCGCCGCTGCGCAATGCACCCAGGCTGGTTCCGGATCAGGATGCAGACGCAACGCCCGCGCCGGCCGATGCCGACGCGGGCGGGAATTGAGCGCGGCGAACGCGCCGCTGCCGCTCAGGCGGTCTGGATCGCGGACAGCACCCAACGGCCGCCGCGGGGCCGCGTGAAGGTCCACACCTCGGTCGCCTCGGTCGGACCGCCTTCGACCACGCGGCCGCTGTCGCGCTCGATCATGCGGTCGTTGAGCGCGAAACGCATCGCCAGCGTCGCGTATTCGGTCGCGCCCTCGCGCCAGGCTTCCGCGAGGTCGCCCTGCAGCAGCTTGACGTCCGAGATGTCGTTGCGCAGGCCGCGGTGCGCATTCGCGGCGATGTCGTCGGCGAAATAGGACGCCATCTCCGGCGTCGCCAGCCGGCGCAGCGCGTCGAGATCCTCGCGGCCATAAGCGGTCTGGATCGCGATCAGCGCATCCTCGAAGGCGTCGTAATCAGCCTTGCCGATGCCGATGTCGTCGGTCGGCTGCGCCGGCGATGCGGCCGCGCCGCCGCCAAGGCCGCCAAGCATGCCGCCGAGACCGGGAAACGCGCGCGAGGCCGGTCCGCCCTGCTGGGTGGCGCCGGCAAAGGCGAGGCCATTGCGCCGCTGCCACCACGCCCAGGCGAGCCGCGCCACCACCACGATCAGCGCGATCTGCAGCAGCAGGCCGATCACCGAGGCAAAGCCCGCCATATTGCCGAACAGGCCGTGGCCGAACAGCAGACCGAACAGGCCGGCGCCGATGAAGCCGGCGGCGAGGCCGCCGAGCAGGCCGGGACGATTGAACAGGCCGCCGCCCGCAGCCGCCGCCGGCGCGCTGGCTGCGGCGCCCGGACGGGTCGGCTGCATCATGCTGCGCTCGATCGGGGCTGCGGTGCGCGGCGCGGTATTGGTGACCGGCGGCGCGGAGAAGGTGCGCGCGCCGCGGCTGCCGCCGCCACCGGGCCGTGCCTCGGCGAGGCTTCCGGCGACCAGCAGCAGCGCCGCGACGACCGCGCTCAAGGCGAAAACTGAACGGGAAAATCGCATGACCTTCTCGTGTCCCTCTGTGTGTTCCCTCTGGCAGCCGGGTGACACCGGCAGGGTGGAATATGGGGCGAGGCCGTTCCCTTGATAAGAGGCTGCGGCGTCGCAGGCACCCCGGGATTCCGTGCCCGAAAAATGCCCCGGCAATGCCGCGGCTTTGCCGCCCCCGGCCGGAACGAAGCACGCGACCGCTCCATTGGTCCGGCGTCCCCTCAACCCTTTACTCAAGAGAGGTCGCACATGACGATCGCCAGACACGTCACCACCGCCGCAATAGCGGCGATCGCCCTCGCCGGCGCCACTGTCACCGCGCCGACGCAAGCCAATGCCTATCCCGCCTGGGTGATCCCGGTCATCATCGGCGCGGCCGTGGGCGGCGTCGCCATCGGTGCCGTTGCGAGCAATCCGCCCGCTTATGCCTACGAGCCCGGCACCGTCGGCCCGCGCGGCGCCATCTATGTCGAGCCGACCGCGGAGTGCCGCGTCGTGCGCGAGCAGACGCCCACCGGGCGCTGGCAGCGCGTACGGATTTGCGATTGATCCCGAGATTCCACGCTAAAGCCACGGCGCCGCGTCGCGCCGTGGCCGCCTGACGCCGCCGTTCAGGAGGCCATGGTCTCCTTCACCTGCGCCACCAGCTGCTTCAGCGTGAACGGCTTGGCGAGGAAGGAGAACTGCTCGCCCTGCGGCAGGCTCTTCTGGAACGCTTCCTCGGCATAGCCGGAGACGAAGATAACCTTGAGCTTCGGGTTGCGCTGCCGCAGTTCCCGCAGCAGCGTCGGGCCGTCCATCTCCGGCATCACCACGTCGGAGACGACGAGATCGACGGTCTTGTCCTCGTCGAAGATCGCCAGGGCCTCGAGCCCGTTGGCGGCCTGCAGCACGGTATAGCCGCGCGAAGCGAGCCCGCGCGCATTGAGCGCCCGCAGTCCCTCCTCGTCCTCGACCAGCAGGATGGTCCCGCGCCCGGTGAGATCGACCGCGGCGCGCTTGACGTCGTCGGCGGCCGCGATGACGCCCGATGCCGGCGCCTCGGACGACGGCGGCAGGTTGGGGCTGTCCTCGCCGGGGATGAAGCGCGGCAGGAAGATACTGAAGACCGAGCCGCGGCCGGGCTGTGAATCCACGTAGATGAAGCCGCCGGTCTGCTTGATGATGCCATAGACGGTGGACAGGCCGAGCCCGGTGCCCTTGCCGACCTCCTTGGTGGAGAAGAACGGCTCGAAAATCTTGTCGACGATCTCCGGAGGAATGCCGGTGCCGGTATCGGCGACCTCGATGCGGACGTAATCGGCCGCCGGCAGTCCCTTGTAGGACAGCTTGGCACTCTCCGCCGCGGCGACATTGCTGGTGCGCACGGTGAGATTGCCGCCATCCGGCATCGCGTCGCGGGCATTGACCGCGAGATTGACGATCACCTGCTCGAACTGCGACAGGTCGGCCTTGACCGGCCACAGATCGCGGCCGTGCACGACGTCGAGCGAGACCTTCTCGCCGATCAGCCGCTTCAGCAGCATGCCGAGATCGCTGAGCCGCTCGCCGAGGTCGAGCACCTGCGGCCGCAGCGTCTGCCGCCGCGAGAACGCCAGCAGGTGCCGCACCAGGCTGGCGGCGCGGTTGGCGTTCTGCTTGATCTGCATGATGTCGGCGAACGACGGGTCGGTCGGCTTGTGGGCATTGAGCAGGAAGTCGGCCGCCATCATGATCGCCGACAGCACGTTGTTGAAATCGTGCGCCATGCCGCCGGCCAGCTGGCCGACCATGTCCATCTTCTGCTGCTGGTTGAGGCGGTTCTCCAGCGAGCGCTGCTCGGTGGTCTCCAGCACGTAAACGATCGCCGCCTCGCCATCGCGCTCGGCCTCGTCGACCGCGGAGACGAAGAAGGTCGCGGAGCGGTCGCCCGGCCCGTGCAGCGCGGCATCGACCGGCGTGATGTCGCCCTGCCCGTCGGCCGCCTTGGCGATCATGGTCGCGAGCGCGCCGCGCTCGCGCTCGGCCACCACCGAGAAGATCGAGCGGTTGTCGTCCTTGAGCACGTCCTGGAACAGCCGCGCGAACCGCGCATTGGAGCGCGCGATGCGGCCGCCGGCATCGACCGTCGCGATCGCCATCGGCGTGTTCTGGAAGAAGCGCATGAAGCGCACTTCAGCGGCGCGCAACGGATCGGCCTCGCGACCACCGCCGCGGTTGATGACGAGCGTGCGCGAAAGGCCGGCGCCGCCGTCGGCGCCGAACGCGACCTTATGGAACAGCCGCACCGGCACCGGCTTGCCGCTGCGCGTCTTGAGGTCGAGGTCGATGGTCTCGGTCTTGACCTCGCCGGGCGCGGCCTTGAACGCGGTGATCAGCGCGGCGCCGTCACCGGCGACGATGTCGGCGAGCCGCAGCGTGCCGGTGCCGACCTGGGCGAGGTCGTAGCCGAGCCAGCTCGCCAGCGTGGCGTTGAGATAGACGATGGTGCCGGCGGCATCGACCGAGAAGAAGCCGGCCGGCGCATGGTCGAGATAGTCGATCGCGTGCTGCAGCTCCTGGAACACGTTTTCCTGGCGCGCCCGCTCGCGGGTGATGTCGGCGACCGACCATACCGTCAGCCCCCGGTCGTGCTTGCCCTCGCCGAGCGGACGCACCCGCATGCGCAGCCAGCGCGCCGGCTCGTCGGCAGAGCCGCCGATGCGCATTTCCTCCTGCAGGGTCTGGCCGTCGCGGCCGGCCTTGAGCAGGCGGTAGATCGCCTCGGAGACGTCCGGATCGCCGGCGAAGGCGCGTTCGATCGGCCGCACGTCCTCGGGCGTCGCGGCGCGGGTCAGGTCGAGATAGGCGGTGTTGGCATAGAACACCCGTCCGCTGCGGTCGGTCACCAGCAGGCCGTCGACGGCGCCGTCGGCCACCGCCTTGGTCACCGGATGCGTGCCGGAACTGCCCTGCATCTGCAGGATGCCGGCCGCGAGCGCGAACAGCGAGAACACGCCGATGGTGGCGAGGAACGCCAGCACCGCCATGATATAGGGCTCGGCATGGCTGCGGCCGATATAGATCAGCGCCGCCGCGGTTCCGACCAGAGCCAGCGCGATCAGCACCACCATGGTGACGCTGCCGCCGCGCGGGGCCCGATCGGTGCGGTCGAAGACGCGCCGGGCCGGGATGCCGGCGGCGCCGGAGCGGGAACCAGCGTCGGGCTGCGCGCCGCTTGATCCGTTGTCCGTCATCGCGGGAGAGCGCCTCGCCGGGCGCGGCCGTCGGCGCCCTGATTCGTGACCATCACGAATCTCAGTGCCCCAGCCGGGCCTCGTCGCGCAAGGGCTTCCGCTATGGCGCGTGAACCCGCGAGCCGCCTCACCGCCGCAGCGAGCGCCGCAGCCGCATGACATAGCCGATCACCTCGGCGACCGCCCGGTAGTGCTCCGGCGGGATGGCCTCGTCGACCTCGACCGCGGCATAGAGGGCGCGGGCCAGCGGCACGTTCTCCACCGTCGGCACCTGGTGCTCCTCGGCCACCTTGCGGATCTTCAGCGCCATCGCATCGACGCCCTTGGCGACGCACAGCGGCGCCGGCATGCCCTTGTCGTATTGCAGCGCGACCGCGTAGTGGGTCGGGTTGGTGATGACCACGGTCGCCTTCGGCACCGCCGCCATCATGCGTTTCGCCATGCGCTTCTGGCGCAGCTGCCGGATCCTGGCCTTGACCGCCGGATCGCCGTCGGTCTGCTTGAACTCGTCCTTGATCTCCTGCAGCGACATCTTCTGCCGCTCGTACCATTGCCGGTACTGGAAGAAGAAGTCGGCGGCCGCGACGATCGCCAGCATGGCGACCACCGCGCCCATCAGCTTGAGCGCCAGCGCCAGGATCGCCGGCATCAGCGCCAGCGGGTCAGTCCACACCATGAGCTCGAGGCGGTCGCGCTCCGGCCACATCAGCGCGGTGAGCACCGCGCCGACCAGCACCAGCTTGAGCACGCCCTTGACGAAATTGGCGATCGCGATCTTGGAGAACAGCCGCTTCAGGCCGGCGAGCGGCGAGATCTTCGACAGCTTCGGCGTGATCGCCTCGGTCGAGAACACGAAGCGGTGCTGGATCAGATTGCCGGCGAGCGCGGCCAGCACCAGGAGCAGCAGCGGCAGCGCCATCGCCGCCAGCACCTCGAGCGCGAGCCGGTCGACGAGCTGCAACAGGCCGGGTCCGTCGGTGCGCAGGCCATGCGCATTGGCGAGGAGGCCGCGGAAGGTCGTGGTCAGTCCGGTGCCGGTGCTGGCGGAGAACGCCGACAGCGCCAGCGCGCCGCCGGCGAAGATGAACCAGGTGTTGACCTCCTGGCTCTTGGCGACGTCGCCGCGCTTGAGCGCGTCGTCGAGACGCTTTTGGGTAGGGTCCTCGGTTTTCTCGGTATCGTCCTGGCCTTCGGCCATAGCCGTGTCCTTTCAGCGCGGCGCGAGCTCGCTCAGCACGCTTTCGAAATAACCGAGGAACGAGCCCATCATGGCGCCGACGACGAACAGCAGCAGCAAGAGTCCGATCAGGATCGACAGCGGCAGGCCGACGAAGAACACCTGCATCTGCGGCATCAGCCGCGCCAGGATGCCGAGGCCGAGATTGAACAAGAGCCCGAACGCGAGGAACGGCGCCGAGAGCTGGATGCCGATGCGGAACGCGGTCGCGACCGTGCGGGTGATCAGGCTGGCGATGTCGCCCGCGATCGGCACCTCGCCGGGGCGGAACAGCGTATAGCTGTCGTTGAGCGCGGCGATCGCCAGATGATGCAGGTCGGCGGCGAAGATCAGGGTGATCGCCAGCACGTTGAGGAAATTGCCGACGATCACGCCCTGCTGGCCCTGCGCCGGATCGACCGCGGTGACGAAGCCGAGCCCGAGCTGCTGCGCCACCACGGTGCCGGCGACCTGCAGCGCCGAGATCGCGAGCCGCGCGGTGAGCCCGAGCACGGCGCCGACCAGCAGCTCCTTGCCGAGCATGATCAGGAGCGGCCCGTAGGACGACAGGTCGACCGCGTAATCGGCGCGGTGCAGCGGCAGCAGGATCGCGCTCAGCACCAAAGCAAGCGTCAGCCGCAGCCGCGCCGGCACCGAGCTTTCGCCGATCGCCGGCAGCAGCATCACCATGGTGCCGATGCGGGCGAAGATCAGCATGAAGGCGGTGGCCAGCGCCGGCAGGAAGGAGATGTCGATGCGCATTCGCGCTCAACCGCCGGCGACGATGCGCGCGGCGATCCGGGTCATCTGGCCCTGCAGGGTCTGCGCCATGAACGGCAGCGCGATCAGCATGGTGACGAAGATCGCGAGGATCTTCGGCACGAAGGCGAGCGTCATCTCCTGGATCTGCGTCAGCGCCTGCAGCAGCGAGATGGCGACGCCGACCGCGAGGCCGACCAGCATGATCGGCGCCGACACCAGGATCAGCGTGACGATGGCGTCGCGCGCGACGTCGAGGACTTCCGGGCCGGTCATGGTGTCTCCGCTGCGGCTGCCAATGCGAGATCCGAAGGTGTCGGGCGCCGCTCAGATCTGCATCCGCATGATCTCTTCGTAAGCCTGGATGACGCGGTCGCGCACCGCCACCACGGCGTCGATCGCGACCTCGGTCTCCGACACCGCGGTGACCACGTTGACGAGATCGGCGTTGCCCTTGGCGAGGCCCCTCGCCTGCTGGTCGGACTTGCGGCCCATCTCGGCGACCGAGGTGAGCGTGTCCTTGAGCATCTGCGCGAAATTGCCGTCCTCGCCGGCCGCGGCCGGCGCCTTGCCGAGGCCGACGGTCGCGGTGCCGGCGGCCGGATCGGTGAGGCGCGCGATCGCGGCATAGGCGTTGGTCGCGGACAGGGGGGATGCCATGGCTGCTGCCCTCAGGCTTTGAGGATGTCGATGGTGCGCTGGATCATACGGCGGGTGGCGCCGATGACGTTGACATTCGCTTCGTAGGATCGCTGCGCCTCGCGCATGTCGGTCATCTCGACCAGCGTGTTCACGTTGGGATATTTGACGTTGCCGTCGGCATCGGCGGCGGGATGGCCGGGCTCGTATTTGATTCGGAAGTCGGAGCGGTCGAGCGTGGTGCGGCCGAGCGCGACGACACGGGCGCCGAGGGCGCGATCCATCTCGGAGCGGAAGGTCAGCACCTTGCGCCGATACGGCTCGGCGCCGCGGCCCTGCGGCGTCGAATCGGCGTTGGCGATGTTCTCGGAGATGATGCGCATGCGGCTCGCCTGCGCGCGCAGGCCGGAGGCCGCGATGCTCATGCTCTTGATGAAATCCATGGTCCCTCGTCTCCGGTTCCCCGCCTCCGGCGCGCCGGCGGCGCGCCGCCGACCTCACCGCTTGCCCATCGCGGTCTTGAGCAGCGCCAGGCTGCGCGTGTAGAGCGCGGTCGCCGCCTGGTAATCCATCTGGTTGGCGGCGACCTTCATCATCTCGTCTTCGAGGCTGACCGCGTTGCCGGTGGGGCGGATTTCGTAGCCGGTCTTCGCCTCGGCGCGGAACGGCGAGTCGTCGGAGATCGCAGCGCCGGCGATGTGCCCGGGCGCGGTCTGCTGCAGGCTCACCATCGCCACCGGGCGCGTCACCGCCTGCATGTGCTCGTTGAAGCGCAGCGGCGACAGGTCGCGCGCGGTGTAGCCCGGCGTGTCGGAATTGGAGACGTTCTCGGCGAGGATGCGCTGGCGGTCCTCGTGCCACAGCATCCGCGACTTGAGCATCGACAGGATCGGAAGGTCGGCAAATCCCATGTTCGTCCTCCGCCCCGTGTTCCGCGTGCCGGCAGACTTTGCCGGGTTTATGGTTAACGGCCGGTTAAAGCCGCAAGAATGCCGCTTTTCGATGAAATGGCGGCCGGCGCCGTAACCGCGGCCTTTGCCAAGGCCGCCGCCGCACATTATTAATGAGTTGTTAGGACGCGCAGCGGCAGATATTGCCGGACCATGTTAACCATCCGGCCCTGAGTCGCCGCCGGCCGACACGCAACCTGATCGCAACTCCGGAGAGCGTTGATGTTCGACAGCCTGTTCGGCACGGAGCCCAGTGTCGCGAAATTCGTGATCGCCTTCGTCGCGGTGATCGGCCTGATCGCGCTGACGGCGTGGCTGGTCCGCCGGTTCGGCGCAAGCCGCCTCGGCGGCAATGCCGCGCGCGGCCGTCAGCCGCGGCTCGCCGTGATCGATGCCGCCCCGGTCGACGGCCGTCGCCGCCTGGTGCTGATCCGCCGCGACAACATCGAGCACCTGCTGATGATCGGCGGTCCGAGCGACGTCGTGGTGGAAGCCAATATCGTGCGCGCCGCAACGCGCGAGACCGGCCGCGGTCCGAGCGTGGAGCCCGCACGCACGCTGCCGGTCGAGACCGGCACTTCGTGGCCGCTGCAGCCGTCGCCGGAACCGGCGCCGGTGATCCCGCCGGCTCCGATCGCGGCGCGCAATCTGCGCGCGAGCTTCGAGGACCATGGCTGGACCGCCAGCGAGCCTGCACCGGCACGCGAGCCCGCTCCGCCGCGTGAACCGCCGCTGCGCGAACCGCCGCCGCTGCGCGAGGTCGCAGCACCCCGTCCCCGCCCGGATTCGCTGACCGGCATGGCCGCCGACCTGTCGGCCAAGCTCAATCCGCCGGACAAGCCCACGCCCCCCTCCGACCTGCCGTCGTTCGGCCGTACCGCGCCCGCCCCCGAACCGGTGGCGCGCAGCGCGCCGCCGGTCGAGCCGGTGCGGCGCGAAGCCGAGCCGGAGCGCGGCGCGAAGCCCGACCACAATCTCGCCGAGATGGCGTCACGGCTCGAAGCGGCGCTGCGGCGTCCGCCGTCGCTGGAGGGCCGTCCGCCGGTGACCGACCCGCTGGCGGTGGCGCCGGCGGAACACGCCGTGCCGCAGCCGAAGGCGCCCGAGGTCAAAATGCCGGAGGTCGCAGCTCCCGCGCGCGAGGCCAAGGCGCCGGAAGCCGCTGCCGCGGCTCCCGCCAAGGACAACAAGGCCGCGGCCAAGTCGATCTACGATAATCTCGAACAGGAGATGGCGAGTTTGTTAGGGCGTCCCGCCACCAAGCAATGACTCGTCGACATCGCGCGGGCGGCTGCCTCCTGGCAGCCGCTGTAGCGCTGCTGCTGACGGCGGCGCCAGCCGCCGCCCAGGATATCTCTGTCAATTTCGGCCAGGGCACCGGCGTCACCGAACGCGCGATCCAGATGATCGCGCTGCTCACGGTGCTGTCGCTGGCGCCGTCGATCCTGGTGATGATGACCTCCTTCACCCGGATCGTGGTGGTGCTGTCGCTCTTGCGCACCGCGCTCGGCACCCAGACCGCGCCGCCCAATTCGGTGATCGTGTCGCTCGCCCTGTTTCTCACCGCCTTCGTGATGGGCCCGGCGCTGCAGCAGGTCTATGACGTCGGGCTGCGGCCGCTCGCCAACAACGAGATCACCGTCGAGCAGGCGTTCGAGCGCGCCTCCGCGCCGCTGCGCGCCTTCATGCAGAACAATGTGCGCGAGAAGGATCTCAAGCTGTTCGTCGACATGTCGGGTCAGGCGGCCCCTGCCGGTCCCGAAGACATGTCGCTGCGCGTGCTGATCCCGGCCTTTATGATCTCCGAGCTCAAGCGCGCCTTCGAGATCGGCTTCCTGTTGTTCCTGCCGTTCCTCGTCATCGACCTGGTGGTGGCCTCGGTGCTGATGTCGATGGGCATGATGATGCTGCCGCCGGTGGTGGTGTCGCTGCCGTTCAAGCTGATCTTTTTCGTGCTGGTCGACGGCTGGAGCCTGGTCGCCGGCTCGCTGATCCAGAGCTACAACGCCAGCAGCGGCTGAATCGCTTCAGCGCGTGATGCTGGCCGGTCGCGGGCGCGGCAACGCCACCATGCGCCGCGGCGACAGGATCGAGCCGGTCGTGGCCGGCATGCCGGGCGCGGCATCCTGCGATTGCGGCGCTGCCGCCGGCGCACTCGCCAGCGGCTCGCCCTCGCCGACCGGGCGCTGCCGCGACGGCGCGCCGGTCTCCGGATAACGCTCGCGCAGCGCGCGCAGGAAGCCGCCGAGCGCGTCATAGGACGCGACCGCGCTGGCGATCCGGCCGAATTCGGGATCGCTGGCGCCGGCGCCGCCGGTGACGACGGCGAAGGCGCGGCGGTCGTCGCCCTCCGCCATCTTCCCTGCATAGCGCTCGCGCAGCCGGCCGAGCCCGATCATCTCCTCGCCGAGCACATAGCCGACGCCGGCGCGCAGGATGTCGTCCCGCTCGTCCGCCGTCAGCGGCGCGAACTCCTTCCAGCGGTCGCCATAGAGTTTCTCGATCTGCTCGGCCGCTTCGGTCCAGCGCTTGGCGCTCCACAGGATGTCGGCGCGCAGCCGCATCGCCTCCCGGCCGTCGAGGTTCTCGATCACCTCGAGCGCCAGCGGCACGCGGCCGATATCGGCGAGCGCCCGCGCCTCCAGCAGCAGCCGTTGCCCGCGCAGCTCGTTCGACAGGTCGCCGGCACGGCTCGCGCGCAGCGCCGCCAGCGCGCGGTCCGGCTTGCGGTTCATCAGATAGATCGTGGCGAGACGGGTCGCGACCTGCGCGCGCGCGGCGCCCTGCAGGCGATGATCGACCTGGTGCTGCAGCAGCTCCGCGGCCTGGTCGAGCAGATCGACGGCGGCAAGACGGTCGGCGAGACGGCGGATCATCTCGTCGCCGCGGCGCCCGATCGGCGTCAGCTCGCGATAATCGTAGAACAGGCCCAGCGCCTCGACCGGCGGCAGCGAATCCCCGGCGCCGGCGAGGAACAGCCGCTCGAAAGTCGCCGCCGCCTCGTCCTGGATCTCGCGCGTGGTGCGCGAGGTCGGATGCGCGAGCAGCGCCGAACGCATGACCCGGAACGCGTCGCGGTAGCGGTGCTCCTCGGTATAGAGCCGCGCCAGCACCTGCTGCGCCTCGACCTCGGTCTCGTCGCCGCGCCACACCGCCGTCAGCGTCTCGAGCTCGGCGATCATGTCGGTGCGGTTGATCTCGCTCTTGCCGTAGCGCAGCGCCAGCTCGCGCAGCCGGCCCTGCGCCGCCGCGCCGCGATCGGAGGAATCCGCGGCCAGCCGGTAATAGCGCAGCGCCTCGGCCGGATTGCCCTGGCCCTCGGCGATGCGCCCGTTGAGCACGGTGAGCGCCGGCTCGAGCTGCGGCGGCACGCCGATGGTCTCGAACTCGGCAAGCTGCCGCGCGGCGCCGGCGAAATCCTTGACCTCGATCGCGGCGCGCACCGCCTTGCGCAAGGCGATGCGCTGCAGCTCGACCGGCAGCGTCGCGATCATGGTCTGCGCCTCGCGGAATGCCTCGCGCGCCTCGGCCCAGTGACCCTGATCGGCAAATGCCAGCGCGCGCCACACCGGAGCGTCGTATTGCCGCCCGACCAGCGGATGGGCGAGATCCTTGAGCGCCTCCTCCGGCCGGTCGAGCATGACATTGGTGACCGCGCGCAGCACCACGCCGGTGACATCGGCATCGGACGCCGTGTCATCGGAGAGCGCGACGTCGAGCACCGCCTTGGCTTCCGGATACATGTCGCGCGCCAGATAGAACCGCGCGATGTCGAGCCGCGCCGGCAGCCGTTTCGCCGCCGGCGTCGCGGCCGCCTTCGCCATCAGCTCGGACTGGCGCAGGTTGAAATCCGCCTGGCGGTCGAAGCCCCACAATTGCGGATCGAGCGCCGCGCTGCGCGAGGAGCCCGCGGCGCCCTGGCCGACAGCATTGGAGAGTGCGAGCCCGCCGGGACGGCCGATCACGATGCGGTCGGTGCCGAGATCGGCGGTGAGATCGTCGGCCAGCGGCTCGATCGCCACGCCGTGCACCGAGGCCAGCGCGCGCAGGTCGACGAAATTCTGCGTCCGCGAAAAGCCGCGCGCCGGCCCGAGCGCGGTGACGACGAGGAGATCGTCGCCCTGCTCCGGGTCGGAGAGACGATGCAGCCTGCGCGGATCGTCGAACGGGATCGTGATCGAGGAACGATGCGGGCCGAGGATGTTGCGCGCGATCGCCAGGCTGCGCGGCGTGGTCTCGGCCGCATCGCCGAGCGACAGCGTCCAGCGCGGACCGGTCATCGCCGCGCTGAGGAGACGCGGCCGGTCGAGCTTGAGCCGCAGCACCGCGACGTCGGGCTGCGGCCGCTTCACCGCGACGCTGCGGAACACGCGCTGGCTGTCGTCCTGCAAAGCGGCGAGATCGAAGGATTCGCCGGTGTCGAACACCATCCACACGGTGTCGGCGCGTACGAATACGGCCGCCGGCGTCTCGGTGCGGAACGGCACCGTCACCTGCAGGCTGTCGCCCTGCCGGCGCAGCTCGACCCTGACCGGCGCGGCCGCGGATGCGCCAGGCGGCGCGGCGGCCGCGGAGGCCGCAGCGACCGGCCTGGACTCCCCGGCATCGCGCTCGACCGATTCCGGCTTGGCGTGTTCGATCTTGGCGTGTTCGATCTTGGCGCGTTCGATCTCGGCCGGTTCAGTCCTCAGCTGTTCAGCCTTGGCCGCTTCAGTCTTCAGCGGTTCGATCTTGGGTGGCTCCGCTTTGGCCAACCCGGGTCTCGCCGGTTCAGGTGCCGGCGGCTCCACGGCGGCCGATGCGGGGCGTGGCGCCTCCGGCTTCGTCGCAAGCTTCGGCGCATCCGGCGCCGCCTCTTTGGCCGACTCCTTGGCGGAGCCGGCGTTCTTCGCCGGGATCGTGTCGGGCGCCTGCAGCACCGGCGGCGGGGCCGCGGCATTGTCCGCTCCCGGCTTGCCGCCGTTGCTGCGGGTCGCGACATCGACGATGAAGCTGTGCTCCTCGCGGAAGGCGCGCACGTCAGGCGGATTGTTGAAATGAAAATTGACGGCGACGAAGTCGTGTTCGAGGTCGCTGTCGATGCCGTCGAGCATCGGCGGCATGCCGTCGCGGGTATCGGCGAGATCGAAATTGATCGGGCTCGTGAATTTCAGCCGCAGCAGATCCGCGGTGCGCTCGGTGCTGACCGAGACGCCGGCCGGCAGGTCGAACACGTAGCGCGTGAAGGTCGGCTGGGTGCCGACCTTGACGCGGATGGTCGGCACCGCCGGCGCCGCCGGCTGCTGCGCGCGCAGCTTGCGCTCGGCCTCGCGCGCGCGCCGCGCCAGGTCCTCGACCACCTCCTGCGGCAGGCCGGGCAGCGTGCCGGCCCAGGTCGTCGGCAGCAGGTCGAAATAGAGCCGCTCGCCCGCCACCTGCTTGTTGACGCGCAGCTTGCGCGTCAGCGCGATGCGCACCGCGCGGCCGTCGGGATCGCGCCGCGACACGCTGATATAGTCGCGCGCGCCGGCGGCAAGACCGTCGAGCGGCACCATGATCGGCTTGCGGAAGCTGATGATGAGGATATTGCCGGAGAGCGTGACGGCCGCATCCATCTGCTCGTCCATGCGGAACACGATGCGGGCATAGCCGCCGGCGGTGCTGACTGAGACCTCGCCCTTGACGGTGTCGGACGCCGCAGCGGCCGGCCCACGGCCTTGCGCGCGGGCCGACGTGTCGGCGGCCAGCGTCAGCGCGGCAGCCGCCGCGGCTGCGCACCACATGGCCGCGCCCACCCTCACCACAAACGCACGCATACGCTCACTCACGCCGGCCCGCAGGGGTCGTCACCGGAGGAGCTTAGAATCCGGCGTTTAAAGCGGCGTTAACTGAATGGGCGCGATTGCGCGCGGCCGCGTTAATTGCCGGCCGGCTTGCCTTCGATCTTCGGCAGGTCTTCGGGATTGGCGCGGCCCGCCTGCGCGCCGGCGCGGCTCGCGAGCTCAACGGTGAGCTTCTCCGCGGTCTCCGAGGTCATCGCCGCGAGGATGTCGGACAGCCGGCGTGGATTCATCTGCATCGCGACATCGACCAGGATGCGCATGTCGAGCCGGTCGAAGATGCGTGCGGCATCCTTCGCCTTCATGTTCTCGTACATCGCGACCAGCGACTTGAAGCGTGCGGCCTCGGTCTCGTCGCGCTTCTTGATGGTGGCGCTGACGCGCTCCTCGAGCTCCTTGAGCTCGGCGGCGCGCGCCTCGATGCGCTTCTCCGCCGCCTTGAGCAGGTTCTCGCGCATCTCGATCTCGCGGTTGCGCGCCTCGATCTCCTGGCGGCGGTCGCCGAGCCGCTCGAGGATGGCGCGCTCGCCGGGCGACGGCGCACGGTCCGGCATCACGCCGGACGCATCGGGCACGGGTTGCGGCGGCGGCGGAGCCTTGCTGATCTTGAGCGGCAGATCGGAGGCCGACTTGTTCGTTTCGGGCACCGAGCCGGTCACGTCGGGGAAGTTGAAGACGTCGGCCGCCCAGGATTTTTGCGCCGTGACCGGCTCGCCGGACACCACGGTGCGGGACGGCGCCTCGGCCGTCACCGTCAGCACCGGCTGGTTGCGGGTCGCGAGCCGCTCGCCGAGCGTATAGCCGCCGTCGAACACGATCCCCATGGTCTTGAGCACGAACAGCGCCCCGGTCGCCAGCAGGACGACCGGGATCAGCCGGATATCGTGCAGCAAGCCGCGCATCAGGCCGCCTTGCCGGCCGTCATCCGCAGCCGCGCCCGCGCGGCGAAGGCGGCCGCGGCCGCGACCATGCTGCTGGTGTCAGGTCTCGCCGCCACCGGCGCCGGCGGCGCTTCCGCGGCGGGTGCCGGCGCGGCGGCGGGCCGCGACACCGCGACGATGCCGGCGAGCCGCCGCATCAGCGCGTCGGCCGCCTCGATCTGCCGGCCGAGCTCGGCGGACAGCGTCTCGCCCCTGGCGAGATGCTGGCCGAGCGTGCCGTCGGTGGCGCTCGCCGTGAGCTTGAGCTCGGCGATCGCCCGCTCGGCGATCTCGGTCGCGGTGACGAGCTCGCCGATCGTCGCCTTCAGCGACTGCTCGTCGGCCTTGAGCAGGCGGAGCTGCTTGCTGAGGCGCACGCAGTAGAGGATCGTCAGCAGCAGCAGCACCGCCACCATGCTCTCGATCGCAAATCCGAATATGTGCGTCATTGCCCCTCCATCCGGCTGGTGCGCTCGTCCGCCTTCTCGAACATCGCGAATGTCGTCTTCGGCTTGCGCAGCGGCTTGGCGACGCGCACCGCGACACGGTCGCCGACCCGTCCCATCCGCCCTTCGGTCAGGGTGACGTTGCCGCAGCGCACGGTGACCAGCGAATCCGACTTGATCTCGAGCGGCAGCGTGTCGCCGACCTTCAGGTTCATCATCTGCCGCAGCGGCAGGTTCGCCTCGTAGAGCACCGCGTCGACGGCGATGTTGGCCTGCCCGATCTCGGTGGCGAGATGGCCCTCCCAGATCGGGTCGCGGCCGAACTTCTCGCCCATGAACATCTGCAGCAGCACGGCGCGGATCGGCTCGATCGTCGCATAGGGCAGCAGCAGCTCGATGTTGCCGCCGCGATCCTCCATGTCGATGCGCAGCCGCACCAGGATCGCGGCATTGGCCGGACGCGAGATCGCGGCGAAGCGCGGATTGGTCTCAAGCCGGTCGATGTTGAAGGTCACCGGCGACAGCGGCTTGAACGCGAGCTCGGCGTCGGCGAGCACGATCTCGATCAGCCGCTTGACCAGATTGGTCTCGATCGTGGTGTAGGGACGGCCCTCGATGCGGATCGAGGACTGGCCGCGCCGGCCACCGAGCAGCACGTCGATGATCGAGTAGATCAGGCTGGAATTGACGGTGAACAGCCCGAAATTGTCCCACTCCTCGGCCTTGAACACCGCAAGGATCGCCGGCAGCGGGATCGAGTTGAGATAGTCGCCGAACCGCACCGAGGTGATGCGGTCGAGCGAGACTTCGACGTTGTCGGAGGTGAAGTTGCGCAGGCTCGTCGTCATCAGCCGCACCAGGCGGTCGAAGACGATCTCCAGCATCGGCAGGCGCTCGTAGGAGACCATCGCCGAGTCGATGATCGCGCGGATGCCGGAATTGTCGTTGATGTTGACGTCGGACAGGCTGAAGCCGAGCAGGCTGTCGATCTCATCCTGGTTGAGGATGCGCTCGGCGCCGCCCTTGTTGTGGCCGAACTGGTCGCCGTCCTCAACCATCGCGCTCCACTGCGCGGCGGCGGGGTCGTTGATGGCGGCGACGTCGGCCTGCTCCTGCGCCGCGCTGTCGGCCTCGAGCGCGAGCCCCCACTCGGCGGCAAGCGCGTCCTGATCGATCTGCTCTTTCTGAGCCATGCTGGTGTGTTGCGTCTGCGGTTGCCGATGTCAGGCGATCACTGGACGACAATTTCCTTGAACAGCACGGCGTTGATGCGATTCGGCGAGATCGCCGCATTGACGCGGCGGGTCAGCTCTTCCTTGAGCCGGTAGAGGCCGGCCGAGCCCTCGAGATCGGTCGGGCGCAGCTCGCGCAGATAGGTCTGGAACTGGTCCATCACCCGCGGCATCAGCGGCTGGATCTTGGCGACGAGCTCGGCGTCGGGCAGTTCGAGCACCACCTTGATCTTGAGGTATTGCGTGCGCTCGGCAGTGGGATTGTTGAGGTTGACCAGCACCTCCGGCATGTCGACGAAGGTCACCGGCTTGGCGGCAACCGGCTTCTCCTTGGCCTCGCCGGGATGCGCGAAGAATTTGAGATAGGCGATGCCGCCGCCGCCGAGCGCCACGAGGCCGGCGGCCGCCAGGATCATGATCTTCTTCGACGGCAACTTGAGCTTCGCCTTCGCCGCCTTGCCGCCTTTTGCCGGCGCGACGTCCTCGCCGTCCACCGCATCGGCGGCTTGAACCTTCGCTGCCATGTCCTGCCCCTGATAGCCCCGCCTTGTTCCGCCAAACCTAGGCCGTGATGGTTAACGGTTCCTTTCCGCCCGGCAGTTTCTGCCGACCGGGACGGATTTTGCCCGCCGCCGGCGCCGGCGGTTTTCCGGCAACTCTCTGATTTATCAATGTTTCTTGTCTTGGCACGGAGCCTGCACAGCAGCGGTCGGCCGCCGGCTTGGGAGAGCCTGCGGCCGCAGCCGGCGAAAGCGCCTCGGGAGGGTGCCGCCGCCGGATCGGGGAGATCGGATCGATGCAGAATTCTCTGCTGATCGGGCTATCGCGTCAGGTCGCGCTCCAGCGCGAGCTCGATGTCGTGGCCAACAACATCGCCAACATGAACACCTCCGGCTACAAGGCCGACGGCGCGGTGTTCGAGGAGTTCCTGTCGCCGGTGGCGCGCGCCGCCGACACCCGCAACCGCATCAGCTTCGTCCACGACCGCGCCACCTGGCACGATCTCAGCCAGGGCGCGGTCGAGCGCACCGGCAATCCGCTCGACGTCGCGCTGCAGGGCGACGGCTTCCTGGTGGTACAGACGCCGCGCGGCGAACGCTACACCCGCAACGGCGCGCTGCAGCTCAACGCCGCCGGCGAGCTCGTCACCGCGAGCGGCATGCGCGTCATGGGCGACGGCGGCGTGATCCGGTTCCAGCCGACCGACCGCGACATCGTCATCGCCCAGGACGGCACCATCAGCGTCAAGGAAGGCACCCAGACGCAGACCTCGTCGCTGCGCGGCAAGCTGCGCGTCGTCGCCTTCGCCCGCCCGCAGCAATTGCAGAAGGCCGGCGACGGCACCTTCTCGGCCGACGCCGGCAATGCGCCGCGGCCGGACCCGCAGACGCGGCTGCTGCAGGGCGCGGTGGAAAAGTCGAACGTGCGCGGCGTGGTCGAGATCACGCGGATGATCGAGGTGACCCGCAGCTACACCCAGGTTGCGAGCATGATCCAGCAGCAGGCCGAGATGCGGCAGTCGGCGCTGCAGAAGCTTGCCGACGTGCCGAACTGAGCATGAAGGATTGAACCGCTATGCGCGCCCTCCACACCGCCGCGACCGGAATGATGGCCCAGGAGCTCAACGTCCAGGTCATCTCCAACAACATCGCCAATATGCGCACCACCGGCTACAAGCGCCAGCGCGCGGAATTCCAGGACCTGCTCTACGAACACGTGCGGCGGGTCGGCACCCAGACCTCGGACCAGGGCAACCAGCTTCCTGCCGGCATCGAGCTCGGCTCCGGCGTCAAGACCGTCGGCACGCCGCGCCTGATGACGCAGGGCACGCTGCTGCAGACCGGCAAGGATTACGACGTCGCGATCCGCGGCGAAGGCTTCTTCAAGATCCTACTGCCGGATGGCCGCACCGCCTATACCCGCGACGGCTCGTTCGAGCTCGATTCGCAGGGCCGGCTCGTCACCGCCCAGGGCAATCTGGTGCAGCCCAGCATCACCATCCCGCAGAACGCGCAATCGGTCTCGATCAACGCGCAGGGCCAGGTCTCGGCGATGCTGCCGGGACAGACCACCGCCACCGTGCTCGGCCAGATCGAGCTCGCGATGTTCGTCAACAAGGCCGGCCTGCAGGGCATCGGCGACAACCTCTATCTGGAGACCCCGGCGTCCGGCACGCCGCAGAACGGCCAGCCCAATGTCGAGGGCTTCGGCAATCTCCAGCAGGGCAATCTCGAACAGGCCAATGTCGAAGCGGTCAGCGAGATTTCCGATCTGATCGCGGCGCAGCGCGCCTACGAGATGAACGCCAAGGTGATCTCCGCCGCCGACCAGATGCTGCAATCCACCTCGCAACTGATGCGCTGAGGCCGTCATGATCCGCACCGCCGCCCTCGCCTTGCTGATCGCCGCGCTGCCGGCCGTTGCACCGGCCCAGCCCGCGCGCCCCGCGCTCAAGCGCAGCGCCGTCGTCACCGGCGACCTGGTCCGCATCGGCGACCTCGTCGAGAACGCCGGCATCGTCGCCGACATCCCGATCTTCCGCGCGCCGAACCTCGGCGACAGCGGCACCGTGTCGGCGGCGAGCGTGGTCCAGGCCGTGCGACCGCACGCCATCGTCGGGCTCGACACCCGCGGCATCGCCGAGGTCACCGTGACGCGGCCGAGCCGCGTCATCACCGGCAAGGACATCCAGGCCGAGCTCGCGCGGCTCATCGCGGAGCAATACGGGCTCGGCGATCCGGCCGACCTGGTGGTCACCGTCGAGCGCGAGCTGCGCAGCCTGAATATCGAGCCGACCGCCACCGCGGCGCCACGCGCGTTGCGGCTCACCTACGACATGCGCGGCGAGCGGTTCGACGCGCTGCTGGAATTCCCCGGCCTGCGGCCGCTGCATTTCACCGGCACCGCCGTCGTCACCGCGCCAGCTCTGGTGACGACGCGCGCGCTGGCGCGCGGCGAGATCATCGGCCGCGCCGATGTCGCGATCGAGCGGCGCCCCCGCGCGCAGGTCGGCCGCGATCTGCTCGTCGCCG
>Ga0180222_1000733_pt1 | contig 43175 bp, 47 predicted proteins | sample eDN5th37CKraftOP_FD_151336 | JGI IMG/M metagenome (GOLD analysis project Ga0180222, IMG submission 151336) | Enriched Organic Plus compost microbial communities from Emeryville, California, USA - eDNA 5th pass 37_C Kraft OP (version 2) (version 2) ...
GCGCCCAAGCAGATGGCATCGAAGCACAGCGTTCTGGTTGTGGTTTGCCAGATCGCGTGGCCAGGCGCGGCGATTGACTCGGAGGTTCCCGTTTCGTTCAGTTGCGGCATGGGGAGCTGGCGACGAGCAGGAGACGGCGACTGGGATTTGGACCGGCGCGGCAGCGGCCGGCATCGGCCTGCGCGCAAGTTGCCGCTGCTGCGTGTGCGGCCCGACAGTCGCGGGCATTTGCAGCCGTCGCCGCGCGCCTTTGGGCCACTCGATCACAGCGAAGAATGGTGGGCCTCGGTGATGCGCGACTACCGTTCGCGCGAGGTCGATCCGCGACGTCAGCGCGATCGCCTGGCCGATTGTCGCGGGCGCAGCGTGACCTTTGCGTGCGAGCCCTGCGGAATTCGTCGGACGGTGGCGGTCGACGACGTATTGCCGCGCTTTGGCGCAGACTACCTGGTGCAGTACCTCAAGCACGACCTCGTGCAATGCCCGCAGCGGCGGGGGCACAGGCGTTGTGGCGTGGCGTACGTGGAGCGGCTGTCTCCTGGCTCGACCTCGGAGCCGGCTGCGTCCCGCGAACCTATCCGTTGCGCTGATGACGAATGAGCAACGCAAGCGCGCTGGCGAAGATCAGCACCACGCCCTGGGCCGCCAGCACCTGATCCAGCGGCAGACCGATGTACGGCACGATGATGTTGTCGAGGACGTGAATGAAGAAGTTGATGACGAGAAAATAGCCGATCCAGATCGCCAACAAGGTCAGGATGCCGCTTTTCAGGTCGGCGAGCGAAACCCGCCGCCCCTCGTCGAAGGCGATCTGGACGGCCTTCACGCGCGGCCGTGGCAATTGCATGGTCTGGTTCCTTTCTTCACCTCCAGGTCCCGCTTGCGCGATGCACAGGCCGTGCCACCAACGCACAACCGGACCATTGGCTCCGCATTTTGGCCGCGGGGCTGCATGTCCGCTGTGGCGGCCTTGCCCCGAGTCCATCGTGATCGCCGGATATTCGGCCGGGTTGGCGCCCTGCCGCGTTGACCAGGGTCAAAACGGCTTGGCTAAGACGGCGTAAACAAAGATGCGGGTTTTCACCGGCGCGACCTCCCGGCACGCAGCGGATTTGGCTGGGATTTTGCGCCGGCCAGCCCTTAGAATGTCGTCTGCGCAGGGCGGGTCACCGGTTTGCGCGGGAGGACGGGTGCCGGGAACAACAACGTGGCGCCAGAAGCCACAAGGCGGCAGGCTTTGAGTTTTACGACGACATACAGGTTCCTGATCGCGGACGACCATCCGCTGTTCCGTGGCGCCCTGCGCGAGGCCGTATCCGGATTGTTTTCCGGGGCGGACATCGCCGAGGCGGGCACGTTCGAGGATGCCGCGCAGATCCTGGACAGTGGCAGCGAGGTCGATCTTGTGCTGCTGGATCTCGCCATGCCGGGCGTGCGGGGACTGTCCGGCCTCATGTATCTGCGCGCGCAGTATCCCAGCGTCCCCGTCGTGATCATTTCGGGCAACGACGATCCCGCCGTCATCCGGCGCTGCATGGACTTCGGCGCATCCGGCTTCATTCCCAAGACGCTGGGTGTCGACGGCATGCGCGATGCGATCGCCAGCGTGCTCAAGGGCGGAATCTGGACGCCGCCTGACGTGGACCTCGGCGCCAACGCGGATAGCGAAACATCGGCGATGCTGGCGCGTCTGTCGACGCTCACCCCGCAGCAGGTGCGCGTGCTGATGATGCTGTCGGAAGGGCTGCTCAACAAGCAGATCGCCTACGAGCTCGGCGTTTCGGAGGCGACGGTGAAGGCGCACGTGTCCGCCATTCTCCAGAAGCTCGGCGTCGAAAGCCGCACGCAGGCCGTGATCGCGGCTTCAAAGCTGGAGGTCGGGCAACTGCCGAAAGCGCCCGCCTTGAACCGCTGAGTCGATCCGTTCAGGCAGCAGCGCGCGGCATCACTCTGCGGCCGCGATCCGCTGCACCCGCCATTGGCTCAGCAGCGCCCGCAGCGACGCCGGCTTCACCGGCTTGTGCAGAACCTGCATGTCGAACGTTTCGGCTTCGCGGCGCACCTCGGGACTGCGGTCCGCGGTGATCAGGATCGCCGGGAGATCGCCGAAACGCGCCCGCAATGCGCGGATCGCCTCGATCCCGTTGCCGCGGTCGAGGTGATAGTCCACCAGCACGCCCACCGGCATTTGCCCTTTTTCGACTTCTGCGATCGCGGCTTCCAGACTGGCCGCCTTGAGCACATGGCATCCCCAGCCGCCGAGCAGCACGTTCATGCCGTCGAGGATCTTGACCTCGTTGTCGATGCACAGGACGGACATTTCCGCCAGCGGACGGAATTCCGGCGTCGGCGCTGGACGACGTGGCGCCGTCGCGGCGATGGCGGGCGCCAGCGGCACCTCGACGGAGAAGTGCGAGCCCCTGCCGAGCGTCGACGTCACGTCGACCCTGCTGCCGAGCACGCGCGCGATCCGTTCCACGATCGACATCCCAAGACCCAGTCCACGCGCCACCTTCGCACCCTGTTCGAGCCGGTGGAATTCCTGGAAGATCGCGCGCTGCTTGGATTTCGGAATGCCGATGCCCGTGTCGTGGACTTCGATGCGCAGCCGCCCGCCGCGCCGCCGGCATCCGACGAGGACGCGGCCCTTCGGTGTGTATTTCACCGCATTGGACACCAGGTTCTGCAAAAGGCGGCGCAGCAGCCTGCGGTCCGAGCGCACCGCGAGCGAGCTGGCGACGAACGCCAGCTCCAGGCCTTTCTTGCGCGCAAGCGGCGCAAACTCGAGCTCGAGCTGGCGCAGCAATTCGTCGATGCGGAAGGCGGTGACCTCGGGCTTCATCACGCCGCTATCGAGCCGCGAGATGTCGAGCAAGGCGCCGAGAATCTCCTCCACCGCCTCGAGCGAGGCGTCGATGTTGCCCACGAGTCCCGCGTTCTCGCCGCCGCTGTGGCGCTCGACGAGGCTCGTGACGTAGAGCCGCGCCGCGTTCAGCGGCTGCAGCAGATCGTGGCTGGCGGCGGCGAGAAAGCGGGTCTTCGACAGGTTGGCTTCGTCGGCCGTGGCCTTGGCATGCAGCAGCTCGGTGTTGAGCCGCTCGAGCTCCTTGGTTCGCTCGCGCACGCGTTCTTCAAGGGAGGCGTTGGCGCGCTCGAGCGCCTCTGCCGCCTTCACGCTCGGGGTGATGTCGGTGAGGGTGATCACGATGCCGCCGCCGGGCATCCGGTCGCTGCGCACCTCGACGACGAGATTACGCGCCGGAAAGCGCTCGAGGAAGGGTTCGATGCTCCTGGCATAACGCTCGACGCGTTCGGCCACTTGCGCCTCGGTCTCGCCGTGGCCGAAGGCGCCATGCTCGGCATTGAAGCGCACGATATCGGCCAGCTGGACGCCGACGTGCACGGCGCTCGGGGGCAGGTCGAGGATCTCTCCGAATTGTCTGTTCCAGCAGACGAGGTGCAACTCGCTGTCGAACACCGCGATGCCTTGATGGACGTGGTCGAGCGCGGTCTGGAGGATTTCGCGATTGTAGTGGATCGCGGCGCTGGCGTCGTCGAGCAGTTTGAGCGCCGCCTGGGTCGAGACCGTGCGTTTGCGCAGCAGCAGCGACAGTACGAGGCGCGACGATGCGGCGCCGATGCCAGACGCGAGCAGGTGCTCGGCATAGCGCATCAACTCCACATCGGCTTCGCTCCTGGGATCGAGACTGATGCGGCGCGCCGCCGCGAAGCTCTCGAAGGAGCTGCGTGTGCGCTTTTCTCCGAGGTAGCGCGCGATCGTGGCGGTCAATTCCTCCACCGTGACGGAGGATCGCCAGCGCCGGAATGTCGGCGCCATCGGTGCGAGGCCCGTCGGCGTGAACAGGTCGGCCTGCAACCGCTCGATGGAGGACGGGGCGCGTTGCAGCGAGAACAGCAGGTAGGCGACGACGTTGACCAGCAGACTGCACAGGACGCCGTGCGCGAGCGGCGACATCTCAATGCCGAAGAGAGCCTGCGGCCGCAGCATGGCGATGCCCCAAGGCCCGTCCGACAGCAGGGTGGGGGCGATGATGCCGGTTTCGACAAACGACGGCAGCAGGAGCGTGTAGGCCCACACGAGAATGCCGCCGATCATTCCGGCCAGCGCGCCGCGCGCGGTGCCCGCGCGCCAGAACAGGCCACCGAAGAAGGCCGGCGCGAGCTGTGCGACGGCGGCGAAGGACAACAGTCCGATCGAGGCGAGCTGGGTCTCGCCGGTGGAGCGGTAGTAGAGGTAGGCGAGGCCCAGGATGGTCAGGATCGCGATGCGGCGGATGGTCAGCAGCACGTCGCCGACCCGCGCCCGCGCCGCGAAGCTCTCGCTGCGCTTGAGGATGAACGGCACGACGATGTCGTTCGACACCATGATCGACAGGGCGACCGTTTCGACGATCACCATTGCGGTCGCGGCGGACAGGCCGCCGATGAAAGCTGTGAGCGCCAGCAGGTCCGACCCGCGCGCCAGCGGCAATTGCAGAACGAACATGTCGCTGTTGTGCGCGTTGCCGAAGGTGAGGAGGCCCGCAAGCGCGATGGGGACCACGAACAGATTGATGAGAACGAGATAGACCGGGAACATCCACGCCGCGCGCCGGATCTCCTTCTCGTTGTGGTTCTCGACCACGGTCACGTGGAACTGGCGTGGGAGCAGGATGATCGCGAAGAAAGACAGCAATGTCATCACCACGAAGGAGCCGACCCGGGGTTCCCCCGTGATGAGTGCGGCTGTCTCCGGCTTCTGCAGCGCCGCGGCGAACAGGTCTCCGGGGCCGTCGAACAGCACGAAGGTGACGAAGATCCCGACCGCCAGGAACGCCAGGAGCTTGACCATCGACTCGCCGGCGATCGCGAGCATCAGGCCATCCTGGTGTTCGGTCGCATCGACGTGACGGGTACCGAACAGCATCGTGAAGGCGGCCATGGCGAGCGCGACGAACAAAGCCATGTCGCCCAGCGGCAACAATGCGGCGCCGTTTGGCGTGCCGGTCTGCGCCAGTATGACGCCGATCGATGCGGACACCGCCTTGAGCTGCAGCGCGATGTAGGGGATCGAGCCGACGATGGCGATCGAGGCAACCGTGGCGGCCACGGCCTGCCGCTTGCCGTAGCGGGCGGCGATGAAGTCGGCAATCGAGGTGATGTTCTGTGCCTTGGCGAGTCGCACGACGCGCATGACGAGCGGCCATGCGATGCCGATCATCAGGATCGGGCCGATATATATCGTCAGGAACTCAAAGCCGGTGGAGGCGGCGAGGCCGACCGAGCCGAAGAACGTCCACGACGTGCAGTAGATCGCGAGAGAGAATGGATAAATCAGGACGCGCCAGCGGCTGTCGCGCGCACGCCCGCGGCGATCTCCGTAGCTCGCCACAATGAACAGAAGTCCAATGTAGCAGAGCGCTACCGCTATGACGAACCAGCCCTGCAACATGGCTCGGCGCCCATTTCCCCCATCCGTCCGATTGATGCAGTTCGTTCGCCTGCCCATCCGCCGTGGCCGTCCGCCGGACGGATGTCGGGGAAGGGCTGCGTGCCGCCCTGATCGCAGGTCTGGCGCACCGCCCGCTCCGCCGGAGCAAGCCGGTGCCAAACCCGGTCGGTCGCACATCAACCACGCTCGACGGCGGGCAAATAGCCGGCCGCCGCCATGACGTTAGCACATCCGAGCCACGAAACCTTTTAGATTTGACGCGTCCGGTCCGCCCGGTATTGATGCCGGACCCGCCAATGACCGCCAACGCGTACTCCCCGCAAGGCTTGCGCCCCTTCGCTGAAGCGATGCTGATCGCGGCGGCCGGTGGTGCGACCTTCGAATATGCAGGCTTTCCGGCTGGCTGGATGGCCGGATCCCTGGTGTTCGTGGCTATCGCCGCCCTGTGCGGGCGGCAGACGCATGTCCCCACCGGGGCGGCCCGGCTGTTCTTCATCGCGCTTGGCATCATCATCGGCGGTGTCGCTACGCCCGAGACGGTTCGCGGCATGACCACGTGGCCGCTGAGCATCGTGATCATCTCGGTCGGCATGGTCACAGTCACCGTGGCGGCAGCCGGCTACCTCAAGCTCGTGCACGGGTGGGATGCGCAAACGGCGCTGTTCGCGGCCGTGCCCGGCTCCTTGTCCCAGGTCTCGGCAATGGCCGCCGAACGCCGTGCGGACCTGCGCGCCATCATCATCGTGCAAACGGTGAGGGTCATCGTCTTGGCGGTGGGCGTCCCGCTGAGCCTGACCTTGGCCGGCTTCGATGCGCCCTCGCAATTGCCAGTGGGCGCGCGCGGCGCCTTCGAGGCTCCCTGGCATCTTGCCGGACTGGTTGCGGGCTCGGTTGCGGCAGCGCTGGTGCTCTATCGGATCGGGTTCACCGGCGGCTTCTTCTTCGGGCCGATGGTGGTTTCGGCCTTTCTGCATGGCGGCGGTTTCGTTGATGTCAGCCTGCCGAGCTGGCTGGCGATCCTGTCGATGATTGCGCTCGGCGCCATCAACGGCTCGCGCTTCAATCAGACGTCGTTTCGGATGCTGGTGCAGTACCTCAAGGCCTCGCTCGGGTCGCTCGCGGTCGTGATCAGCGTCGCCGCAATCTTCGTGTTTCTTGCCGCTTCGCTTCTGTCTCTGCGCATCGAGGACCTTGTGGCGTCCTACGCGCCGGGATCCGTCGACGTGATGATGATCCTTGCACTGGCGCTGCATCTCGATCCCGTGTTCGTGGGGGCGCACCACCTCGCGCGCATCCTGGTCGTGTCGCTCGCGCTGCCGCTCGGGGCGCGCCTGACGGATAAGCGTCCGTTGCATCACCACAAATTGCCGGCGTCTCTCGAGGCCGCGCGCCAGACCTTGGAAGATTGAGGCCGCGCGCCCGAAGGCGCTTTGTGCTCGCAGTATCGCAACACCGCATCGTTAACCCAGCGCGCAAGCTTCTGTGAATCTTGTGGAGGGCCCCATTTCGGCCACACTGGCCCGGCCCGCGTCACGAATAAGTCAGCAATGCTTCCCAGCATCCTCCTCGCGCGAGTTGGTTGAGAGTTGGCGCACGCGATTTGTCGGCATTTGGGGTCCGCACAAATCGAAAAGGCGAGACGGCGGCCGTCTTGCCGGGCGCGCGCATTACTCGGAGGGGGCGACAATGCGAGCGCAGTCAACGCGGCGCGTCATGCGTCGCAAGGTGGTTCTTGTCCGGACGGATATTCCGCGCACCTTCGATTGCATCGCGGTGGCGCCGCCCCTGATCAACGCGGGCGGAGATTGTGAATTCACCTGCGCGCAATGCGGAAAGGTCCTGATGATCGGCTCGCCGTCGCAGCTCGATCGCGTCGTCGTCCATTGTCAGGCGTGCGAAGCCTTCAACACTTTAGGCACTGCCGACAGCGCCGACGGATTCCACTGATCTTGTTCGCCGATCATCATTCTGCGCGGACTTGAATGAAGCGGTGGTGCTCACCGTCAAAAGCTGCCGCGGTCAACACACCGGTGTGAAACGCTCCGGTGTCGACGTTGATGCGGTTATGCCGAACGGTCGGCCCGTTGAAGTCGGGGGTATGACCATGAACGATCAGCCGGCCGTGGTCGTCATTTGACGACAAGAAGAGATCGCGAATCCAAAGCAGGTCCTCCCGCCGCTGCTGCGGCAGCGGAACGCCGGGTCGCACGCCGGCGTGAACGAACAGCCGGGCGCCGTCATCGAACGTCACGCGCAGCAGTTCGCACCACGCGCGGACCTCCTCGGGAATCTCGCCGCCGAAACTCGTCAGCGTCTCGCCGCCGCCCTGCCTGAGCCAATGAGTGGCTGCAGTCTCCGACGTCGTCGCCCGCAGCATCAGCTCCTCGTGGTTGCCGGTGAGGCAAATCCACTCATCTCCGCTGCGCTGCGGGCCCGCCATCAGGGTGGCAAGCACGGTTTTTGAATCAGGGCCGCGATCGATGTAATCGCCCAGGAATATGATGCGCGCGCTCGCCCGGTGCGTCCCAGCGTCGCGATGTATGTCGTCGAGCAGACGGGCGAGCAGGTCATGACGGCCATGGATGTCGCCGACGGCGTAGGTGAGGCGGTGCGTCATTGTGACTCACTATACGTGCATTGCGCTGCCGCCGGAACCATTCCTCAATGGACGAATTGAGCCGGTCAGCATTGGCCGACCATGCAGGCTTTGCGGTTCGCCAACTCACCTCAACGAGGCCGACGTGACCGACACGTTTCTGCACCAGGACAAGGATCTGCCCGCCGATCAGGCCGTAGACGTCAACGCGCCCAATTGCGATCGTTGCGCTCATTCGATGTGGTTGACCAAGGTGCAGCGCACGCTCACCGACAGTGAAATTGCCTGGCGGCGCGAATATGAGTGCAAGAATTGCGGCGACGTCACCGTGCAGCGCAGCACTGAAATGCTGATGAAGGCGGGGTGAGCGGCGTTTCGACGGTGTCGTGGTCGTGACACCCGCCACATTCGGCAATCCGCAAAGAAAAGCCCCGGCTGCCTAACGGCGCCGGGGCCTCTACTACGATGCCACGCAGACCAGGCTGGGGGCTGAGGGAGGCCCGCGCGGCACACCAACCCAAGTAGGGGTTAGCGCGCGGCGCACCAGCCCTCCATAGATTAAATCTTGGCAATACCCGGCCAGGACGGCCGCGGCGCGGTGTTTTCGTAAGGACCCGACTCCCAAACTTGCCGACGAGTACCCACTTGGACGAGAGGTAATGCGTGAGCGGGTATCGGAAGGGCGCGGCGTGCTGTCGCCCCTCGGTCATCTCGATCGCCTTGCCGGCAAGCAGTGCGAGGCGAAATGGTCCCCACGATTGACACCGATGACAATGACTGGATCGACGAGGACGACCAGATCGCGTCCACGCTGGTGATCCCGGGACTTCACGACGACATCGTCGCGATCTTCATCAACTGGGAAAGCGGCCGGCTCTCCGCGTACTCCGTCGACAGTGTTGAAGAGGCGCTCGCCGAGCTCAAGCGCCTCAATATCACCCGCAACATCCAGTGGGCTTCGCCGGAACCGGATCAATGAGCGCTGCTGCGCTTGCGCGCCGAATTGTTGTCGAGTGTCTGCACTGCGGCCACTGCGGAACGCTGCGTGAGGCCGATCTTGCCCGTTATGGCGAGCGCCCCGGGGCGCCGATCGCGTCGTTCGTGAAACGCTTGACCTGCAGCGAATGCGGCAGCCACAGCGTCCGGGCATATCGCCGCGATCTCGAGCAGACGAGCCGCTAGGACGTCATTGCGTGGCCGGCCAGCTCGACTTGTTTCGTCCGGGTAAGCCTCTTCCAGACGGGCTTCGTTACCAGCCAGATCTCCTGAACGAGGCATTGGAACGCGAGTTGGCCGCCCGCCTCTCGTTGCTGCCGTTCAAGGAGTTCAATTTCCGGGGGTTCCTCGGCAAGCGGCGCGTCGTCTCATATGGCTGGCGCTACGACTTCACGCTCGGAAAGCTGCTGCGGGCCGACGATATTCCGGAGTTTCTGTTGCCTGCGCGCGCGGCTGCGGCGCGGTTCGCCGGGCTTGCGGCATCTGAACTCCAACAGGCGCTCGTCACGGAATATCCGCCAGGTGCCGCGATAGGTTGGCACAGAGACCGGCCGATGTTCGACGAGGTCGTTGGCATATCTCTGCTGTCCTCCTGCACGTTCCGCTTCCGCAGGAAGAGCGGGCCTGGGTGGCAGCGGGTCGCGCTCGCATTGGAGCCACGCTCGGCGTACCTCTTGCAGGGGGCCTCGCGGACCGAATGGGAGCACAGCATCCCAGGCGTCGAGCGGCTGCGCTACTCGATCACATTCCGCCGGTTCAAAGCGTGAGGGCTCGGCTGCCGGATTCAGCGCCGCAAGACCAGATAGATGCCGATCGAAATCGCCCACGGCAGGATGATCGCCGCCGCGGCGACGCTGAGATAAGCGTATTTCTCGTACCTGAACCACAGACCCCGCATTGTCCCCCCCCCAAGGTCTCTGCGGGTGAAGAATGAGGAGGGAAGCGGGATCACGGCAATCGGTCTCGGCGGTTAACGTAACCGCGCTGGCCGCAAATTGGTAAACAAGTGCCCTGGAGCGGCGCAGTCGGCTCGAAGGTCGCTGGCCGTCGGCCCTATCTCGGTTTGTTCGTGGCGGCCCGAGCAGCGCGCCGCGTGGCGGGCAGGCGCGTAGCCAAGATCTTGTCGATGCGCCGTCCGTCGAGATCGATGACCTCGAAACGCCAGCCGTTGGCATCGAAGCAGTCGCCGACGCTTGGCAGCGCGCCAAAGCGCTTGAGCACGAAACCCGCCGCCGTGTGATAGTCCCGCTCGGCGGGCAGCGGGATCCCGGTGAGGTCGGAGAACTCGTCGGCTGGCATCCAACCGGCGATGAGCAGCGATTCATCATCGCGACGGGTGAAAGCGGGCTCGATCGGCCCTTCCTCGGTCAGGAATTCTCCGACGATGGATTCGAGAATATCGGCCGTCGTCACGACACCTTCGAAATGCCCGTATTCGTCGACGACCAGGCCGATGTGCACGGCTGACGATTTCAGGATCAACACCACGTCACGGGCGTCCAGCGAATCAGGGATGACCGGCGCCGGCGTCACGAAACTGCGCACCTCCGGTTCGCGGCCCGCGAGATAAGCGTCGAGGAGGTCCTTGGCCTGCACGATACCGTGCACTTCGTCGGGATTCTCCTCGAATACAGGTAAGCGGGAATGACGACTTTCGAGGAGACGAGCGCGAATTGCGGCCGGTGGGTCGGCAAGATCGAGCATGTCGACATCGAGCCTCGGCGTCATCACCGCCCGCACGGGCCGATCGCCAAGGCGCATGACGCCGGCGATCATCTCCTTCTCGCCGGGCTCGAGCACGCCCGCGCGCTCGGCCTCCGCAACCAGGCTGCGAATCTCTTCCTCCGTGACCCGCGCCGCCGGCTGTTCGCGCTCGCCGAGCAGCGCCAGCACGAGACGACTCGATGTGTCGAGCAGCCAAACCAGGGGCGCGGCCATCTTCGACAGGACGGTCATGGCGGGGGCCACCTTGACCGCGATCGATTCGGGATTGCGCAAGGCGATCTGCTTCGGCACCAGCTCGCCAACGATCAGCGAGGCATACGTGATCATCGCGATCACGGCGCCCACGCCCAGTGGTTCGGCGATGCCCTGCCGCAGGCCGAGTTCCTCCAGCCAGCCGGCGACACGGACACCGATGGTGGCTCCCGAAAACGCACCGGACAGGACGCTGACCAGCGTGATCCCGATCTGAACGGTGGAGAGAAATCTACCCGGGTCGGCGGCAAGCGCGATTGCGCGCCGCGCTCCGACCACGCGATTGTCGACGAGCCGCTGCAGGCGGGCGCGCCGCGACGAGACGACCGCCAATTCCGACATGGCGAGCAGGCCATTCAGGACCACGAGGACGGCGAGAACGAACAGTTCGAGGGCAAGCATGTGGGGAGAATAGCAGCCTATCCCGGCTGCCGGGAACGGCGTCCGGCGCTGTATTGCGGCATGAATGCCGCCCTCACGTTCAACTCGCCCCAACCGGGCCGAGGCGCGCCCCTCGCAGGCGCGTGGGGCGGACGTTGCAGACCGCCCGCCACGGCACGCCTGCCGGAGCGGGTCAGGCCCTCAGTAGCACCGCGTCACCCAGCGTACGACACGCCGTCCATTCGGGCGGTAGCGCACGATCCGCTCCCGCACGCAGCGGCCACGGCCGTAGTAGCGGGGAGCTCCGAAATAGAATCCGAAAGACGGGCCATGGTGCCCATGCCAATGGTGATGACGATAGTGGTGGCGATGGCCCCAATATTGAGCTGACGCTGGTGTGGCAACAGCGAAGCCGGCGAGCACGAGCAGGGCGACGCATGCATGACGCATTGTGAAGAGCCTCCGTCGTTGTCTGCTGATCCAACAGACGACGCTCGGCTCGGTTCCAGTGATCGCGTAAGAAGCTTGCGGCGCCGCCGCGCTGCGCAGGGAGGACGGAACTTTTCGAGCCTCAGCGCGCGCGCGCTACCCGCCGTGGCATTTGGCGCCGGGCATCGTTGGCTTCTTCGAGTTCAGCGAGTTGCATGATCTCCTGCCGCCGCCGCAATTGAGCCGCATCGATCAGCATTTGGCCGGCCCAGCGGTACACATTTCGGGCGCGCACGACGTCCCGCATGACCTGCATGCGCGCGCACTGCTCGGTTTCCGGCATCGCCAGCGCGCGGTGAATGGCTTCGCCCATCGCATCGGCATCATAGGGGTTCACGATCAGCGCCTCGGCGAGCTCGCGCGAGGCTCCGGCGAAGTTCGACAGGATCAGCACCCCCATCTGATCGTCTCGCGCCGCCACGAATTCCTTGGCGACCAGATTCATGCCGTCGTGCAGGCTCGATACGACGCACAGATCGGCGGCCCTGAACAGCTCGAACACCTGATCAGGTTCGTAGTGCTGGATCATGAGCACGATGGGCCGATAGCCGGCATCGCCGTGCCGGGCATTGATGTCCTCCGCCAACGCTTGGGCTTCGCGCTGCAACTCCGCGTATTTGGGCAGCTTGCTGCGGGTCGGTGCCGCGATCTGCACGAACGCGAAGCGTCGCTTCCATTCCGGATGGTTCGTCAGGAGCCGGTCCACGGAATGCATCCGATCCAGGATACCCTTCGTATAATCGAACCTCTCGATGCCCACGCCGAGCAGCATGTCCTGAGGCAGCCCGAGTCGTGCGCGGACGGCGGTGCGACACTCGGCGACCGGCTTCTGGCGCGCCAACGCAGCCGGCGGCCATTCGATCGAGATGGGGTAGGGGCGCACGAACGTCTCGTGGTCGCCGCGGGTGACGGAGGCACGCTCGCGGTCGATCCGGCTCTCGACGAAACGGTCGATCGTGTCGATGAAGTTGTTGCAATGGAACTGGGTATGGAATCCGAGAACGGTGCTGCCCAGCAATCCCGCGAGAATCTCCTCTTTCCATGGACAAATCCCGAATACTTCGGAGTTCGGCCAGGGGATGTGCCAGAACGTGATGATCGTCGCGGCGGGTAACCGCTCGCGGATCATCCCGGGCAGCAGTGCGAAGTGATAGTCCTGGATCATGATGATCGGATCCGGACGGCGCGCTTCCTGCGCCACCGCGTCGGCGAAGCGGGCGTTGACAGCGCGGTACTGCTCCCAGTCGGACTGGCGGAAGGTCGGGCGCACGAAGGCGATGTGGCACAACGGCCAAAGCCCCTCGTTGGCCAGCCCGTAGTAGTAGCCGTTCTGCTCCTCCTCCGAGAGCCAAACCCGTCGCAGCGAGTAGCTGGGCGCGTCAGGCGGAACGCGGATGCGGTCGCTCTTGTCGACGGTCTCGCGGTCGGCGGTGCCGCTGCCATGCGCGATCCAGGTTCCGCCGCATGCGCGCATGATGGGTTCGAGCGCCGCGACGAGGCCGCTGGCGGGAGTCTGCAACGAGATGCCGTCCCTCGTCCGGTTGTGGATGTACGGCTCGCGGTTGGAGACGACGATGACCTCAGCCTGCGGCAACTGACTGTTCAACGTACGGCGCAGCGACTGAGGATTCCAATCAAACTCGATTGCGTCGGGCAGGCGGCGGTTCTGCTCCAGTTCCTTGAGAAGCTCGCGGATCTTGCCCCCGAACATCGAGTTGTCCGAACCGCGCGCCACAGGCTGCCGGCCGGCCCGCAACTCGGCGATGGCCCGTTCGACCGAACGCAACCCGCCCCGCATCACGAACAGCGCGATCAAGGAGGCCAGGGCGGCGCCAACGAAGGCCACGCTGGCAAGTGCGACCATCACCCAGGTCTTTGCCTGATCGGCGCGCTGCTGTGCGAACGTGAGGTCATGGATCAACACCAGATGCCCTGATGTCGATCCGCCCGAGATCGGAAAGGCGGCCACCAGCATCGGCCGTCCGCTCGTCGGCAGATCCGCAAAGCTCGGACGCGCGGCGCGCAAGATGCGCTCGCAGGAAAACTCGCTCGGCATTACCTTGCTTTGGTAGCGCAGATCGCCGGCCGGCCCGCAGAAGCCCACCGCGAGCAGCCGCTCGTCGAGCGCGAGCCGCTCGAACAATCGGCTGATCTGCTCGCCGGCATCACGCGATAGCAGCGCGGTCAACTCGTCGCGCACGGTGTTGTTGACGAGGGTGGCGCGCAGTTCGACATCGCGGCGCGACCATTGCTCGACGAAGCTCGTCGCCATCGGAGCGATCAGAAGGATCGCCAACGACGTGGCGACCAGGGCGGCGCCACCATACCGAATTACCTGCCGCATCGGATCCCCGCACCGATCACAAGCCTCGGCAGCATCGGGCGGCCTGCCGCTGGATCGGGTTGCGACCGGCTGATCGTCCGCATCGGTGCTGGCGATGGCGCTTGTTGCCTCCGCGAAATCTCTACGTCACCACTCCCGATCCGCATCCTCAAGACGTCCGGCGGACACTATACAGGAGCGCGGTTGCGACGCGACACATCCAATTTTCGGCAACTGTGTGCACGGCTCGGCACCGAGTTGCTCAAACTTTGGGATCCTGAGCGCGACAAGCGATCGCGTGCGTCGAGAAAAAATCGCGCGGCTGAAGAGCGGCGTGGAACCATGATGCGTGCAAAGGATTGACGTGTGCTCGCCGGTCGCACTCCCCCAGCCCCCCGTAGCACTGGCGAGCAAGAAGCCCCGCACGTGCGGGGCTTTTTTCTTTCGAGTTTCAATGGACCGTTCGCGAGAAATTGAGGCGCATTGGAACCAATCCCACCAGCAGCACTTATGCAGCGGACAGCCGCATGCCTGCGGCGTTTTGGAGGGACAACAACATGCGTGTTTTTCTGACGATGGCTGCAGCCGCAGCGACGCTTGCAATCGCATCGCCCTCGCTTGCGCAATCGGTGCGCATCGACACGCCTGCTGCGTCCGTGCGGCTCGGGGATCGTGATCATCACCACTATCGTCGTGGGTACGTCGAGCACAGGGTGTATGGGCGCGCGTCCTGCCGCACGGTGACCGTGCGCAAGCACAGGCCGAATGGAACGGTGGTCATCACCAAGCGGCGCGTGTGCCACTGACGCAGGTGGCGTGGTCAACAGCGTGACCAAACAAAAAGCCTCTCCCCGCAGGCGGGGAGAGGCTCTATTGGTGCAGTCCGCCGCGAGGCGGCTTGCGGGCAGGCCTACTTCACTTTGAGATTTTCAGCCGAGTTCTTGCCGCGGTTGGACACCACTTCATACTCGATCTGCTGATTTTCCTGCAGAGTGCTCAGACCGGCACGCTCGACAGCGGAGATGTGCACGAAGACGTCAGGGCCACCGCCAGTCGGCTGAATGAACCCATAACCCTTCGTCGGGTTGAACCACTTCACTTTACCAGTCGCCACGTCGTTCTCCTAAGTGCCAATGTATCGCCGTCGTACCGTTTGGGGGGGTGCGGGCACGCTACCATTGATCAAAACAGGCTCGAAAACAACCGGACGGTTTCACAAAGTCGGATCCCGTGGGCCCGCAGGCGGGCCCGAGCTTCCGCCTGCGCGCAAAAAAGGCGTTCCAAATCACGGTCCTGTGATTTTCGCGCGGCCTTTTGGGGGAGGGCGGAAGGACGCCGCGGCCCGGCGGAGCGGCCCCCTAGACAGCCGCCGTTAACCGCAAATCATGTTTGGAAGGGACGCGCGCGCTGCGGCCGCATGTCGTTCTAGCTTTGTACCCGCCGCGCAGGTCGACGGTTTTTGTGACCCGACGTATGATTAATGCGAGGTCGGTTATTGCGTCAGGAGTTGGCCATGGCCCCGCGTGCCTATTGGAAAGGCTATCTGAAGCTGTCGCTGGTGTCGTGCCCGATCGCTCTTTTCCCGGCGGCATCGAGCTCCGAGCGCATCTCCTTCAATCGCGTGAACAAGAAGACCGGCCACCGCCTCAAGCAGCTGATGGTGGATGCCGACAGCGGCCAGCCGGTCGACAAGGAGGATATCGGCCGCGGCTACGAATACGCCAAGGGGCAGTATCTCTTCGTCGAGGACGAAGAGCTGGATAAGATCAAGATCGAGAGCACCCACACGATCGACATCGGGAGCTTCGTGCCGCGTGCCGAGATCGACGACCGCTACCTCGATACGCCGTATTACATCGCGCCCACCGATCAGGTCGGACAGGAAGCCTTCACGGTCATTCGCGACGCCATGCGCGACAAGAAGGTCGTCGGCCTCGCGCGGCTCGTGCTGCAGCGGCGCGAGCACGTGCTGATGCTGGAGCCGTTCGACAAAGGGCTGCTGGGCACCACGCTCCGCTATGCCTACGAAGTGCGGAGCGCAGCCGACTATTTCGAAGACATTCCCGACCTCAAGCTGCCGGCCGAAATGAAGCAGCTCGCCGCCCACATCATCGAGGGCAAGAGCGACCATTTCGATCCCAAGTCGTTCGAAGACCACTACGAAAACGCGTTGGTCGAACTGCTGCGCACCAAGCAGGCCGGCAAGCCCGTGCAGACGATCGGCGAGGCTCCCGCCGCTCCGCGCGTGATCAATCTGATGGACGCCCTGCGCGCGAGCATCAGTGCCAGCGCCAAGAAGCCGGCCGCCGCCAGCAAGGAGACGCGTCGCGCGGCCCCGAAGAAGAAGGCGGCGTCGCGGTAGACGTTGAGGCGAAGCGGTCTGCTGCGCTTGCTGTGGCATTTCCGCTTGGGCTAGCAGTAGACTCCTGAAGCTTACGGGCGGAGACGACGGCTGCACTGGTCTGCTGCGCGCCGACGGCGGGATTGAGGCCCGGCCCTCGTGGGGAGAGGCCAAGCATGGGATCTGAGGCGGACAAGCGCATTTTGTCGGGCACGGTCGCCTTCACCGGGCGGCTGGCGTCGATGCGGCGGACCGAGGCCTTTGCGCTCGTTCGCGCGCAAGGTGGCGCGCCGCGCCGGGGCGTCACCCGGTCCACCAACGTGCTGGTCGTGGGTGAGCTGGGATGGCCGCTGCTGGCGGACGGTCAGCCTTCAAAAAGTCTCAGCCTCGCCCGGACATACGAGATCGAGATCGCAAGCGAGCGCCGTTTTCTCGAATGGCTTGGGCGCGCCGTGCCCGACGATCAGTTGCGCAATTACGGCCTCGAGCAGATCGCCAGCCTGAGCGGGCTGCCGCCGCAGGTGGTCGAGGAACTGACGGCTTTCGGCCTGCTCGATGCGCGAGGCGGCCTCTATCGCTTTCGCGATCTTTCGGTCGCACGTCAGATGGCGGAACTGTTCGCGGCGGGCATCGCGCTGTCGACCATCACGAAAAGCATCCAGGACATCCGCAGGTGGCTGCCGGATAGCGACCTGTCGCGCGTGAAGCTCTATCCCTCCTCGCAGGACAAATTGATCGTCGAGCATCTCAAGGTTCGGAGTGACCAGTCGGGCCAGATGGCTCTGCCGGTGGCGGAGCCTGCCGATAGTCCGGACGTCCTGTTCGAACAGGCCCAGGCAGCCGAAGCGGACGAGGACTTTGCCGCGGCGGCCCGTCTCTACCGGCGCGTGATGTCTCTCGATCCGACCGACGCGACGGCGGCATTCAACCTGGGCAACCTGCTCACCCGCGCGGGTCGGAAAGCGGAAGCGGAGCGCGCCTTCAAATCGGCCCTCAAGGCCGACCGCAGGTTCCCGGAGGCCTGGTACAATCTGGCAAATCTCTATGACGAGCAGGATCGCGTGCACGATGCGATCGACGCACTGCAGCGCGCGCTGGCGATTGATCCCGAGTATGCGGACGCGGTGTTCAACCTCGCGCTGATCCTGCAGCGGCGCAACCGGCACGCCGAGGCGGCGCAGCACTGGCGCCGCTACATCGCGCTCGATGCGCAGTCCGATTGGGCGGCGCGCGCGCGCCGCGCGCTCAAGCTGTGCGAAATGCAGATCGCGCAGTCGTCGTGACGCTCGGGTGAGGCTCCGTGGCAACCCGCAGCAGGAAGGGAACGAAGGCGCCGCGGCGCGATCCGCTCAAGGAGTACCGGCGCAAGCGCGATTTCAACCGCACCGGCGAGCCCGAAGCGAAGATCGGCACCGGCGACGGGTGGCAATTCGTCGTTCAGAAGCACGACGCGCGGCGCGTGCATTACGACCTGCGGCTCGAACTGGGCGGTACGCTCAAAAGCTGGGCCGTCGCCAAGGGACCCAGCATGATCGCCGGCGAGAAGCGGTTGGCGGTGCGCACCGAAGACCATCCGATGCAGTACCTCGACTTCGAGGGCAACATCCCGCAAGGCGAGTACGGCGGCGGCGCGATGATCGTTTGGGATCGAGGCCGCTGGACGCCGGAGGAAGATGCCGAACGCGGCCTCAAGAAAGGCCATCTGGATCTCACGCTCGACGGCGCGCGTCTCAAGGGGCGCTGGCATCTGGTGCGCATGCGCGCCAAGCCGGGCGAGAAGAAGGAGATGTGGCTGCTCATCAAGGCTTCCGACGAATTCGCCCGGCCAGCCGGTTTGCCCGATGTCACCGAGGAGGAGACGACGTCGTTCCTCACCGGCCTGACGACGCAGGAGCTTGCCGCTGCCGGAGACTTGCGCGCCGATCACGCGGGACGCGCGAAGGTCGCGCAGGCACGCTCGCACTCCCTGCCGGACGTCGGCAGGATCAAGGGTGCCCGCAAAGGAATCTTGCCGGCGTTTCTCGAGCCAAGCCTGCCCCAGATCGCGGAGCGAGCGCCCAGCGGATCGCAGTGGGTCCACGAGATCAAATATGACGGTTACCGCATGCAGGCGCGTCTCGATGGGCGGAGCGCGCAACTGCTCACGCGCACGGGGCTCGACTGGACGGCGCGATTTCCCAATATCTCCGCGGCCCTGAAGACGGCGAATCCGGGATCGGCGCTGATCGATGGCGAGATCGTGGTCGAGGACGCGTCGGGCGTCCCGCAATTCAGCCTGCTTCAGGCGGATTTGAAAGCGGGCCGCAACGATCGCTTCCGCTATTTCGTGTTCGATCTGCTGTACTGCGACGGCTACGACCTCACGAAGGCGACGCTGATCGAGCGCAAGTCGCTGCTGCACGAGATCAGTCGCGGATGGGCGCCCTCGCTGCCGCTGCGCTTTAGCGAACATCTCGAGCAGGACGGGCCGACCATGTTCGAGCATGCCTGCCGGCTGGGTCTCGAGGGCATTGTCTCGAAACGCAAGGAGCTGCCTTATCGGCCCGGCCGCGGTGACCATTGGATCAAGGCAAAAGGCGCGCTGCGCCAGGAATTTGTGATCCTCGGCTATGTTCCCTCGAGCGCCACGAAAAGTGCGGTGGGCGCCCTGGCGCTCGGGTATTACGCAAACGGGAAGCTGACGTACGCGGGGCGGGTCGGCTCGGGTTTCTCGATGAACGATGCGCATGTGTTGCGCAACGATCTCGAGAAGATCAGCGCCGAGAAACCACTCCTCGCCAACGCCATGCCCGTGGGCGCGGACAAGGGTGTGCGGTGGGCCAAGCCGGAACTCGTCTGCGAAGTGGAGTTCCGCGGCTGGTCCGAAGACCGGCTGATCCGGCAATCGTCATTCAAGGGTCTGCGTGAGGACCGACCGCCCGGCGAGGTCACGCTGGAACGTCCGCCGAGGCGCGAAAAGGCGGCACCGCCGGCCATGCCGATAGGCGAGGCGGCCTCTCGCCTCACGCACCCCGAACGGATCCTGTGGCCGGACACGGGCGTCACAAAGCAGGGCCTCGCCGACTTCTATACCGATGTCGCCGGCCATATCCTTCCGCACGTGTCCGGCCGCGTGCTCAGCCTCGTGCGCTGCCCATCGGGCGTGAACGCCAAGTGCTTTTATGCCAAGCACGCCTGGGAGGGCTTGAGCGAGGCGGCGCACCGGATCGACGTCGGCGAGAAGGAGCCGATGTTCTGGATTGACGACCTGGCGGGGCTGATCGACCTCGTGCAGGCGAGTGTCCTCGAAATTCACCCTTGGGGATCAACCGCGAGCAACCTCGAAAGACCGGACCGGCTGATTTTCGATCTCGACCCCGGCGAGGATGTTCCCTGGACCGCGGTGGTGGAGGCAGCGCATGACGTGCGTGCGCGCCTTGGCGACGTCGGACTGAAGAGCTTCGTCAAGACCTCCGGCGGCAAAGGCCTGCATGTGGTCGCCCCGGTCGAGCCTACGCTCGATTGGGATCAGGCCAAACAGTTCTGCGCGTCGGTGGCGGCGCAAATGGCGCGAGCAGAGCCTCGCCGTTACGTCGACACCATGACCAAATCGGCACGCAAAGGACGGATCTTTGTGGACTATTTCCGCAATGCTCGCGGCGCAACCGCCGTCGCTCCGTACTCGACACGGGCTCTGCCCAAAGCGTCAGTGTCCACGCCGCTCGCTTGGGAAGAGCTCGCTGAAGGAATTCGCGCCGATCATTTCACGGTCGACAACCTGCGGCACCGGCTGGACGCGTTGCGGCAGGATCCCTGGGAGGGGTTCTTCACGGTGTCCCAAGCGATCGCGCCGCCCGACCGTCCGCTGCCGCCGAAGGCAGGGAAAGCGTCGGCGAAGCGAGGCACGGCACGGAAGCGCCGGAGCAAGTAAGGGGGACCGCGCACTGCGTGTGCACCATTCGCCGAACCTCGCGGACAAGCTGGGCGCTCGTGCTCAGCGCGACTCGGACCTGCTGCACGAGCGCGGTGTCATGGTAGGTCGAGCTGTCGCGTCTGACGGTCGTCACTGCGTGAGCGCCGAATCATGTACGCTCCTCGCGTCGTGAGAGTCGGCGCGATCATCTGTTCATGACTCGCGATTGGCGATTGCCTGCGTGCGGGAAGCTGGTGTTCGATGCGCGGAGCGCATTCACGAATGCGTCACCCCGTTTGTTGACGATCCCGAAGCCTTCGCCCGCGCTGCTTGCGAGTCGAGCGGTTCGCCATTGGAACCAACAGGGCCACGGCACATTGCGGGTTACGTGCTCGCTCAAACGAGAACGCGAATGCCACGGGCACGAATGTAGGGCGGCGCAGCGCGTGAAGGAGCCCAGGAGCCTGAATTCTCTAACGGCGCGGAGGAACAGCGGCTATGCGGGGACTGGATTTTACGGATGAAGCCACGAGGCGGTCTGTGGGGCACGCGCTGCGAACTACCTATGAGCTCGATGCGCCCATGCCCGAACATCTGCAGAAGTTGATGGAGCAGCTTCAGCACCGCCTTGATGCCGGCGGATCGACTGATCCGACTGTTGCGAGCGACGGGCCGGCTTCGGGCGACGCACGGGATGCGGGACAGGTTCTGAAATAACTGACGGCGTCGTGCCTGTACGTGCGCGCGATCGAACAGGCGCCGCCTGAAATCAGCGATGCGGTCTATTGTGCAGCCAACGCGCGCTGATGCAGCGGCAGTTCAAGGCGCTGCCACACATCCACCAGCGCCTCCGCGAGGCGGTCGATCAGCGCATCGTCATGATAGGGGGACGGCGTGATGCGCAGTCGTTCGTGGCCGCGGGGAACGGTCGGATAGTTGATCGGCTGGATGTAGATTCCATGCTCCTCGAGCAACATGTCGCTCGCCTGCTTGCATTTTTCCGGATCGCCGACGAACACGGGAACGATGTGAGTCTGGCTGGGCATGATCGGGAGGCCCGCTTCCGCCAGGATGGCCTTGACGCGGCCCGCGCGATCCTGGTGACGCTCGCGCTCCCAGTTCGACATCTTGAGGTGCCGGATGGCGGCTGCCGCGGCGGCGCAGACCGCAGGCGGCAGAGCAGTCGTGAAGATGAAACCAGGCGCGCAGGATCGAACGGCATCGATCAGCGCGGTGCTGCCGGTGATGTAGCCGCCGAGGCACCCGAAGGCCTTCGCGAGGGTGCCTTCAATGACGTCGATCCGCTGCATGGCACCGTCGCGCTCGGCGATGCCGCCGCCGCGCGGACCATACATGCCGACCGCGTGCACCTCGTCGATATAGGTCATCGCGTTGTAGCGCTCGGCCAGGTCGCAGATCGCTTGAACGGGCGCAACGTCGCCGTCCATCGAATAGAGGCTCTCGAATACGACGAGCTTGGGCCGGTCAGGGCCAGCGGCCTTGAGCAGTTCTTCGAGATGGGCGACGTCGTTATGACGGAAGATCTTCTTCTCGGTGCCTGACTGCCGCACTCCCTCGATCATGGAATTGTGGTTGAGGGCGTCCGACAGGATCAGGCAGTTCGGGATCAGCTTGGCGATGGTCGAGATGCCGGTCTCATTGGAAACGTAACCGGACGTGAAAACGAGGGCTGCGTCCTTTCCATGCAGGTCGGCGAGCTCCCGCTCAAGCTCGACCAACGGGTGGTTGGTGCCGGCGATGTTGCGTGTGCCGCCGGCGCCGGTGCCCATCCGGGTGGCCGTTTCGACCATCGCGCCGATCACCTTGGGGTGCTGGCCCATGCCGAGGTAATCGTTGGAACACCAGATCACCACATCGCGCTTGCCGTCGGGGGCGTGCCATACCGCATGCGGAAAGCGTCCGGCGATGCGCTCGAGGTCGGCGAACACCCGGTAGCGGCGCTCGCCGCGCAGGTTGGCGAGAGCATCGCTGAAAAATTTGTCGTACGTCATGAGGCCGGATCCGGGGTTCCGCGGAAGATCATTGTTTAGAGGAGTTCTTAGGCGCTTGTCGAGACGCAATAACCCAATGCGCAGTCAGGCTTTTTGATCTCGCTCAACGGCCGCAGGCCGGTGTCTGGGCCGGCGGCGCGGGGTGTTTTCGGTGACCTAAGCCACTGTTGCGGGCCGTCTTCCGCCGTTCGGGCGGCCGCGAGAGCGCCGTTTTCGCCCGGGGCAGGCGCAACGCGGGCCCGTCACGCCCTACATCCAGGCCGTGAAGAGACGACGCTTGCGACCGCCATGCGCCGCACGTGAGGGCTCATCGCCACCACGGGCCGGCGGCGATATCGAGATGCAATCGCCGCAGATCCGCCGCGCGGTGTTTGAGTGAAACGCCCGTGTACGGCGCCGCTGTCGACGAACTCACGAGAAGTAAAGTCTCAGAGGAGTGTCGCACACGATCTTGCGACGCACCGCCGTATCCGGTACGCAGGTGGCCAGCCACTCGATCGTCTGCCGGTATGTGACGTTCTTTTCTTCGCCGACAAAGGGACAATCGCTGGCCCAAACCAGGCGGTCGGGCCCGGCTTGGCTGACGAGTTCGCGCGCCCAGCCGACCGCAGCGGGGCCGAGCCGATACGCCGCCGACAGCTTCACCCAGGTGCGGCCACGCTCGATCGCGCGCAGCATCGCCTTGAATCCCTCGCCGTCCACGCCCGTCCTGGGATCAGGCCGCCCCATGTGGTCGAGCACGATCTTCACGCCCGACGCTTCGAGCGCGGGCAGCAGCTGTGGGAGCTTCTCGCCTTCGATATGCGCATGGACGTGCATGTCGAGGTCCGCGAGGCGACGGAGGAAGCGACGATATTCGAAAGCGGTGAGGTCCGGCAGCTCCTTCATGTTGATGAAGGGCAGGCGTACGCCCACCACGCCCTCACGCTTCATTTCGTCAAGAACGATCCTTTCGGTGGTCGGGGGCAGGATCACGGTGCCGCGCAGGCGCGGATAACGGCGCAAGCAGGCGATCGCGTAGTCATTGAAGTCACCCCAGGGACTCGCCGCAGCGAGCACCGCCATGCTGACGCCGTGTGCATCGAGGACGGCGATCAGGTCCTCGCCGGTGAAGCTGTAGCTCGGCCGGTGACGGGGATTGGCCACGAGCGGCATGTCGGTGGTGAAGACGTGCACGTGGCAGTCGACCACCGGGGTGTCCCACGCATCCATGGCCCGCGCGTGCTCCGACATCCGCTGCGACTACCGCTTTTCGATCTTGGCCTGCTCGATCACCGCGCCCCACTTCTTGATGTCAGTCTGCAGCCGCGCGAGGATTTCCTGCGGCGTGCTGGCGCGCGGCTCGGTCCCGAGATCGAGGATGCGCTGCTTGACCTCCGGCAGGGCAACGACCTCGTTGATGCCCTTGTTGAGCTTGGCAACGACGTCGGCCGGCGTTCCGGCGGGCGCGAAGATCGCGTTCCAGCCCACCACCTCATAGTTGGGCACGCCGCTCTCCTTCACGGTCGGGATATTCGGCAGCGAGCGGTTCGTGCCTGACGTCGCGATCGCGCGTAGCTGACCGTCGTCGATGGCGCCCTTGAGCGCCGCATAGGACTCGAACCCGACGGTGACGTCGCCGCGCAGCAGCGCCGTCTGTACCTCCGGTGAGGAGCGGAACGGCACGATGAGCGCATCGATTCCGGCGACCGACTTGAACAGCTCCGCCGAAAGGTTTTGTGTGCTGCCCGGATTGATCGTGCCGATGTTCATCTTCCCGCCCATGGAGCGCGCCGTGGCGAGCAGGTCCTTGACGTTCTTGATCGGCGACTTGCCGTCGACCAGCAGCACCAGATCGAAATAGGCGACGCTCGAGATCGGCACGAAGTCCTTCACCGGATCGAACGGCAAGGCCTTGTAGAGGCTCACGCTGATGGCGGTGCCGTTGGTCAGCACGATCAGCGTGTAACCGTCGGCGGGGCTTTGGGCGACGGCCTGGGCGGCTGCGATCCCCCCGCCGCTCGGCCGATTGTCGATGATGATCCGCTGGCCCAGACGCTCGCTGAGCTTCTCGCCCACGATGCGCATGGTGATATCTGCCAGTCCGCCGGCCGCGAACGGCACGATCAGACGGATCGGCTTGTCCGGAAAAGTCTGTGCCGTTGCAAGTGGCGAGAAGAGCAGCAGCAGTCCGGTCAACGCGAACGATATCAGCTTCATGAAGGCCCCCTTGGGATCGGCGCATGATATGAAATCGCCTTGCCGCCATCAGGCACTGTCGGGGCGGTCAAGAGAGGCTTTTTTTGAGACTTTTCGCTAGCCGGAATGACTAGCCGCGTCCCAGGAACGGCATGGCGATGGGCAATACGACGGCCTGATAAAAGTTGGTGGTATCCGGCAAGGTCACCATCATGTGTACGATGTCCGCGATCTCGCTCGCCTGCATCATCTGCTCCGGCGGCCGGTCGGGCTGCCGCCCTCCGCCCAGCGCGCTGTCCGCCACCCCCGGGTGGAGGATCGAGACAGTGATGCCGTGCTCGCGTCCGTCGAGGGCCATGGAATGGGTCAGGCCGTCGAGCGCAAACTTGGTCGCCGCATAGCCCACCGTGTGGGCGCGCGGTACGCGCGCCGACACGCTGCCGATGTTGATGATGCGGCCGCGCTTCTGCTCCTTCATGACCTTCATGGCTTCGCGGCTGGCGATGAAGGCAGAGGTGAGGTTGGTCGCGACGATGTTCTCCCATTCAGCCGTCGTCACGTCGATCGTCGGTTTGTGAACGGCGATGCCGGCGTTGTTCACCAGAATGTCCAGCCGGCCGTAGGCGTCCATGGTCGACTTGATCAGCCGCAATATATCGGCCTCCTTGGTGACGTCGGTCGCCACCGGCAGAGCGGTGCCGCCCTTGCTCTCGATGTCGGCAGCCAGCGCCTCGAGCTTGTCCCTGCTGCGTGCAGCCAGCACGGTCCTGGCGCCCTCGGCGGCGAGCTTGCGCGCGATGGCGTCGCCGAGCCCTGAACTGGCGCCTGTGACGATGGCGACGCGTTCGCTTAGATCGATCATGGATGTCTCCCCCGACGAACCGATGCTTGGAACGTCAAACCGGTATAGATGCGGTCCTTTGGCCGGGCAACGTCGCGTCGGCCCTGAGCAGCCGCTCGATGCGCTGGTATTATCTCAGAATGAATGCAGTGGCGCAGTCGAGTGCGGGGATGGTTGTTCGTCGTCAGACGCGGCTTCGCGTCTTTGCGCCTCGCGTGCCTCCAGCAAGGCCTCGCCGACCGTGCGTCGTACCGCACCAAGGTCGCGATGGTCGAGCAGGCGCAGGGCCGATTCGAGTGCGATCTCGATCGTGGCGAGATCCGATTTCAACAGGCCGGCCAGCCGGGCATAGGCGGATGCGCTCATGCCGCGGTCCGCATCGCGGCGTTCGCTCGATCCGCGACGTGCCCGGGCGCGGTCGGAGATGGACGCGCCGATCGGACCGCGCGCGCCGCGCACCAGGCGCGCCGCAATTGCTCCGCGAGCAGCGTGCGGAACGGTGTCAGCGCGAGTCCGCTCGGATCGACCTGCGCCGCGCGCGCGCGACGCCACGCCCTCACGGCATCCTGGCTGATGCCCGTCGGCGGGCGCAATGTCGGGCCGTGGGCGGCGACCAGCATGTCCAGATCGCGTTCGGCCCGCGCGCGCGACAAGGCCACCTTGAGGATGATGCGGCGGTTGAAGGTGCCGTCCGCATTGACGGTGTCGCGTTCGGTGAACAAGGCCGGCTCCCGGGTTGGGAGCATGATTTCTGAAAATCAGAATTCCGACAAAGCCGGCGCCGCCTCCATGGGAACTACGGGGAAAGGGAGCCGGATTGGACCTGGCACTTGACCGGTTCGTGTGCGCCGTTCAGCGGCGGGCCGCGGGGATTTTCGGCGACGGGTTCGCGCGCTTCGGGCCTTCCTGCCGCATGCGCCGGATCTGGCCGGCGCGCACCGCGACGTAGATCTCGCCGATCCAATCGAGGCGGACGTTCTCGATCGGTCGCGCGTTAAAGGACAGGAGCGTCACGGTGCCGCGCGTCTTGCCGCGGCTGATGGTCTTGAGATAGCGGCGCCCGTCCTTGGTGCGCACCGCGGCTTCCTCGCCGAAAAACGATTCGAGCGGCCGACGCTGCTCACGATAAACAACGATGACATCGCCGTCGTCGTAGCGCGGCAGCATCGAATCGCCGCGCACCTCCAGCCCGATCATTTCGTCCGGCAGCGTAAAGGGCAGGATGACGGTGGCGAGCCCATCGGCCGGAACCTGCTCGGAATCAGGGTCGATGACCGCGCCGGCGCCGACGTACCCCATGATGCGGACTTCGCCCGGCTGCGGAACGTCGAGCTCAAGGTAACTTGCGACGATCGCGATCTCGCGGGCCTTCAATTCGCGCTCGCCCTTGAGCAGCGCCGTGACCGCCGACGGCTGTCGTCCAAGCGCGGCGGCAAGGCCGCTCTTGCTCTTGCCGGGCTTCTGCAGCCCACGCCGGATGTCCTCGATATCCATGGCATCGTCCTACCATTTTTCTGCAAAACAGAAAAGAGAATATTTCGGATTTCCGGAAGAAATGGCTTGACCAACTTCGGATAATCAGAAATCGTCATGGCATGGAACCAGCAAGCACGATCGTCGGAATGCTCGGAGGGCCGGCGGCGGTGGCAAGGGCCACAGGCACCGCGCTCACCGCTCCTTATCGCTGGCAATACCCGCGCGCGAAGGGCGGCACCGGCGGACTGATTCCGCAACGGCACCACCGTGCGTTGATCGAATTCGCCCGGGCACAGGGGCTCGTGCTGAACGCGGCTGATTTCCTTCCGCGTTGCGAGGAGGAGGCATGTGTCCCGTCATGCTCCTTGCATGACGGGAGCCGCACCGACATCGCGTCCGCCACCCGGCGGCGCGAAGAGGGAGCCTGAGATGACCGCGAGACCCAACAAGGAGGACGAACTGCGCTGCGCCGAGGAACTCCGGGCGCACTACGACAGCGTGCGTGCGCGCTTGGGCGCCGGTTCGGCGCGACCGCAATCCCGCGCCGGGAATGCGGCGTCGAGCACTCCGTCGCCGTCGCCATCTGCGTTCCCGGATGGCCTGTCGGGCGCGGCGGACGAGGGACTGCGCGATCTGCCGGTGGAGATACGCGACGTCGTGCGCAGCATCTCGGCTGCATTGCATCTTGCACCGCGCGACATGCTGTCGAACCTGGACGGGAAAGCCTCGCTCGGCCGGCGGATGGCGGCCTCGCTTGTCGTGCGTCGCTCGCTTCTCGCGGCCAGCGTCACCGCCCGCCTGTTCGGCATGGCAGAGGCCGTCGTCGTCAACGCACTCGTCACGCTCGACGCCGTGCTGGCGTTCACGCAGGCATCGGCGACGCATGCACCGCTCGATCCCCTGGCACGGCAGGTTGCGGCTGAATGGGCTCGTTTCGAGGAGACGACGTCCAGGCGAATTCCGATCGGCGAGGTCGTACAAACGGTGGCGCGTGTGTTCGACGTGTCCGTCGACGACATGAAGTCAGCGCGACGCACGGATGGGATCGTGCGTCCTCGTCACGTGGCGATGTATCTGGCCAAAAGGTTCACGCTGCGCAGCATGCCGGACATCGCGCGTGCATTCGGCGGCCGCGATCACACGACCGTCGTACATGCGGTGAAGAAGATGTCGCCCATTGCCGACGCCGTCGCATTGAAACTCGGCGGAGCTGCGTCGCTCGAGGAATGGGCGCGTGCGTTACGCGACGAGATGCAGTGAGAGAGTCCCGCGCCCACGCACGCCGCGCGTCTCTCGCAAGATGCCTGCCTCAACTTCCCATGAGGGCGAGTTGCGTCAGCAGTAGCAGCAGTACAACCATCGCGCCGCCGAACATAGCCGTAATGACCAGCGGACGCGGCATCCAATTCAACATGGCGTCGCCTCCGTTCGTTTTGATGGCAACGCGCCGCTGCAATGGTGGTTTCGGTGTTCGCACGCTCGTGATTGCGATGTTCGCGCGTGCACGAAGCCCGCGATTGCGTCGTGCGCCATCACCAATCCGTGTTCGGTATCGCATGACGCGCGGATCGGAAGTTCACAGGAGGATGTCATGACGACAGCAGACTATCCGGCGGGGACGCGCGGAATGGAGCGCACCTGGCACGTGGTTCGGACCAACGTCAATTGTGAGAACCGGGCCAGAAAGGGAATCGAGTCACTTCGTTTCGAAGTTTACATGCCGGTCGAGCACAGGTGGGTCCGCCACATGCGAAAGCGAGAGCGGGTCGCACGTCCGCTGTTCGCGCGCTATCTGTTCGTGCATTTCGATGCTGCCAACGAGCATTGGTACCCGATCCGCTTTACGCATGGAGTGGAATCGATTCTCACCAGTGATCGGCATGTGCCCGCGCAGGTGCCGGACGTCTGGATCACGGAGTTCCGCCGCGCCGAGGCGGCCGGCATGTTCGATCGGACCGGCGAGCGGACCGTCTTCGGCCCCGGGGACAAAGTGCGAGTGGCAGAAGGACCGTTTGCAGGACTGATCGGAGAGGTGGTGCGAGCCGACGACAGGCACCGCGTCGAGATCCTGTTGGCCTTGCTGCACCGTGCGGTGCCGGTGACGGTGTCAGCCGCAGCATTGCACGCCGCCTGACGTGCCGTCCTCCCCAGTCAGCGCTGCGGCACCGCCGGCTCGCATGCCATTGGCCTACAACCTCTGGTAAAATCATCGCGCAGTCGAGTCGGACAAGGGAAGGCCATGTCGCAGGACCGGGGCGCAGCAGGTACTGCCCCCGGACGGAAAGGGTTGCATGTGGGGGCGCATCACCATGCTGGCCGTGCTGGTCGTGGCAGGAACGGCTTTGCAAAGCCACGCCAGCGGCCGAGAAGAGAAGCTGCTCAAGCAGTTTGGTTTCACTGGCGTTTGGTCGCCGGATTGCAACAAGCCGCCGGGTCCCGGCAACAGCCGGAGGTCCATCTGGGTCGACAAGCAAGGAGCCGTGCGTTTCAAGGAAGACCTCGGCGATGAGTATGAGCCCAATCTCTATCTGGTGCTCGGTGGAAAGCGACTGGGACCCAACAGGATCGAGCTGCAGACCCGGTTGAACCGCCAGCGCGTCCTGAACCTCACGATCATCAAGGACGGCCCCCGAATCCGCACCGTTGCCAACGTAGGCGCCGATGGCCGAACCGTCGTGAAGGAGGGACGCGTCCTGCCATCGGGCCATCCGACGCCGTGGCTCAGCCGATGCAAATGACATCCGGCGCGGGCGGAAGCGCGGCGAACGTCACATGCACGGCAGTAGCAAAGTAAGGGTGCGCTCCCGGCGGAGACCGGCTAAAGGTGACCGCCGCGGGGTGCCGACGCTGGCCAGCGTGGAATGTCCGGGGGGACTGGCCTGCTGCAAATCGCCGTCGGGTGGGGGATCATTCGCATGCTTTCGACTCGTCAATCCGAGATCGTTGTCGCGCGCGAGGCCGACGGCACGGCGTACGCGCGTGCGCGGCGCATCCTGCGGCTTGATGAGCCGGCAGGCCGGGGCGCGGCCTTGCCCGTCGGACTGATCGTCTGGGTCGAGCACAGACGCGAGCGCGACCGGCTGACGCCAACCGAGCGGGCCGTCACCCAGGCGCTTCTCTTCCGTAAGAAGTACTGGGACGCTTAACGAGCGCCCCTTGACTCCGCCATCGTCACACGGACCGGTCCGCAGTCAGAAGCGTTGCCTGGCGTGCACAGGGGCGAGGGCGGCCTTGGGCCGGGTGGCGCGTAGGGCCTCGACCTTGGCGGTTTCCAGCACATAAACAACGGTGTCGAGCTTATGCCGCTGCGCGCGCTCGATGATGGCATCGAGGGTGCCGGCGATGTCTCGGGCGACAGTTTCACGGGTCTCCATGCCCATGTTATGGGCACGCTCGCGGGCGGCGACCAGTCAGGAACAGTACCTAGCCGGGCGTACGCGTCCTCCGAAAGCATCCCAACGGCGCGCGACTAGTCGGTGGAGGGAGGCTTTTTTGGTGGTGGCGGCTTGGTAGCCCGCAACGCTTCGATTTTCGCCGTCTCAAGCACGTAAACCAGCGTCTCCAGGCCGTGTTCCTGAGCACGGGCGATCATGTCATCGATATCGCCCGCGATATCTCGGGCGGCGTTCTCGCGGTTTTCCATTTCAAAAGTATGGCGCGTACGCCAGGTCCCGCCGACTAAGGAACAATACGTAGTCGGGCCGGGAGGCGGGCGGCTGCCCAATCAACCCCCTTTCCGTCCGCTGCACTGGGCAGGGGCTATCAGGCAAAGCCGGGGATCCGCGTGTGTCACCGTGCGATCGCCGTTGCCCGGAGAACCGGCTCCGTGGAGGCGCCAATCCGGCCAGGTGTCCTTCGGCATCAACGACGAGTGTCACCGCTTTTTGCGTCTGGCTTTCGGCTCCGTCGTGGTGGCTTCCCGAGCCAAGCGTTCCGCCCGCAGGCGAGCAGTGCGTTCGTTCACCGCTTCCGCATTGGCGATGTACTCGCGCATCGCTTGCGCTCCCTCGACAGCCATCCGTTCTTTCTTTTCCTGCTGGGTCTCGGGATTTCGACCGGGCATGCGCGCTCCCTACGTTGATGAGTCGGAGGGTGTGGCTGGCGTTCCACGCAACGATGGTGGCGCACCAAGTCTGACATAACGCCTGAGCGGGCGATTAGTTCCGCGCGTGGCATTGCGCGAAAGCGGTGCCTACGGCCGGCGTTTTCCGCACAGTTCACACGTTCGGACGGTTCGATTTTCTCGGCGGTCCGATCGGCGTAGCGATCGGGCGTCGCCCTCGTCGCGACGCCGGCGGAGGTCTCGATGCACCCGCCGTGCGGAGCCGTGCCGCAAATTGGTTCACGGCTCGACCAAACTTGCAGCGTCAGACGCAAGGCGGGCGATGCAGCGAAGCTCGCCTCATCTATCTCAGTCATAGCCCAAGCGCGCGCTCCCGCGCTCGCCCGCTTTGCGTCCGACGCTGAACTTGCCATGGAGGGGACGGCGTGAATCCCGCAGCAGATCAGCCCGAGACGATAGGGCAGGAGAGGCAGCGCGAATTCGCGGCGCTTGCTGCCAGCAGGCAAGCCGTGCTTGCCGAATTCGCCAAGCTCGCGTTCGCCAACATCCTGGATTACGTGCGTATCGATCAGGACGGATTGGCCGAGGTGGACCTCAGGCGTGTTGACCGCGACACCGGTGCGGCAATCGACGAGGTGATCGTCGACTACAGCGATCCGCGCAACGGCGATCCGCCGCAGGTCAAGCGCGTGCGCTTCAAGCTCGCCGACAAACGCGCCGCGCTCGTCGACCTGGGACGCCACCTCGGCTTGTTCAGCGAGCGCCGGCCGGCTGACGAATTGGACATGAGCGATGCAGAGCTTCGACAGCGGATTTCGGTGGGGCTCGCCGGCCTCGCCGCCGTCGGGATCGACGTCAGATCTCTACTCCCGCCTGAGCCGCAACGTGGAGGAACTGCAGCGGCGAAAGGAGCGGGCGAAGCTTCTTCGGTATAAGCCCTATCCCAAGCAGCGCCGTTTCCACGAGGTCGGCGGGGCACACGGAGTGGGAGTTGATTGTCCGCCCGGCTGTCACGGAGAGCCGCATCGCGAACGCATGCTGATGGGCGCCAATCAGAGCGGCAAGACATGGTGCGGTGGCGCGGAGGCCGCATTCCATCTCACCGGGCTCTATCCGGACGATTGGATCGGCCGGCGCTTTGTCCGTCCGACCCGCGGCTGGGTCGGATGCGATACCTTTCCCAATGTGCGCGACGGCGCGCAGCGCGTTCTCGTCGGCGAACCGAAGCTCGAGAGCGCGTGGGGGTCGGGTCTCATCCCCGGTCATCTGATCGTGGGGTCCGCGCGCGCAACCGGCACGCCGGACCTCCTCGATTACGTCCTGGTGCGGCATGCTTCAGGCGGCGTCTCCAGCGCGGCGTTCAAAAGCTACGATCAAGGGCGCAAGCGGTGGCAGGGTGAAACGCTCGACTGGGTTTGGTTCGACGAAGAGCCTCCCGAGGAGATCTACACCGAGGGGCTCACCCGCACGAATGCAACGGGCGGCATAGTCTGGCTCACCTTCACTCCGCTTCAAGGCATGTCGCGCGTGGTCCACCAGTTTATCCAGGATACCGGCGGACTGCGGTGAGCGTGTTGGCCATCGTCGGGGCCAGCCAAAGCGGAACATGGTTTCGGTGGGTGCGTTATCGCCGGTGAAGCGGGAACGAACCATGTCTGCTCGTTTACGAAATGGAATAGCGACACTCATCGTGGCCCTGGGCATTGCCACGATGCTGGCGACCGGTGCCGGTGTGGTGCTGATGTATCGGGTCGCGCACACGTCGGGCGTGGTCGTCGCGCAGGCGCTGGCGCCAACGGAGCAATCTGGCGGGTAGTGCTTCACGCTGCCGTCAGCGTCCGGCCACGCCCCCGTTTTTCTTGGGCGACTTTGACACCGACTCATCTGCAGAGGCATGGCCGTCGACTTTGGCCACAAAACCAAAATCCTTAGACTTCGTGCCGCCATCGCTGACGAGAAAACCTTCGCTGGCGAGTCCGCGCTTGAGAAGCTCACGCACCGCTGCGGAGCGGCTTGGCATCCGATGCGCAAAGCGCCAATCGTCCAACATGCGCAGCTCGTCGGTCGTCAACATGATCTGCAGGCGGTCGAGCCGTGGCTGGGGCATGGCACGATTCCCTGAGTGAAAAATCGAGGACAGGAATGCAAACCTACTCATATAACGCATTCTGAGCAGGATGAGTTCCATGCGGCAATTTTTGATTTGGCGCCAGATACTTCAGGCCCCCCATCCACGGGCTTTGACAACGTAAGAATCGTTGCAGCGAGTTGCGTTCAGGGCCACGTTGGTAGCGGCGGTGTGGTTGGAGCTGCGTGTTCCGAACGCCAGGAGCGCGCAGCAAGTGAAGCGGCGGGTGGACGCGCCTATGACCCACGCAGCGGCCTCATTCTCGACTCGGCAGCCGAGCCAGGGTGCGAATTGCATGTCGATCGACCGACTTCTGCGCGAGGGCGTATTCGACGCCGAATCGGTCGCGCTGATGACCAGAGGCTATGAACGGGTGCGCGAGGCACTCGGACTCGCCAATCGCGACGATGCCGCCACCTCCATGGTCGCGCAGACCGTGTTGTCGGTGGTCGCGAGCGGGGTTCGCGACCCCGAGCGGGTCTACCAGCTGGTGTTGTCTGCCCTGCGGACGGGACGTCCTTAGCCGGCGGATGGACATCCGCCGTCGCCTGCAAATCCGCGCGAGGGCCTGCCGGTCGATCACGATTGGCCGCGCGAGAAGTGAGGCTCATTCATGCCGAATCCCGCGCGCCACATCACGCGCATGACCATCGACGATGCCGAGCACTACACGGCGGAGCAGCGCGCGGCGATCCTCGCGAGCTATCCGGAGCACGAGCGGGACGCCCGTACGAAAGGCCTGCCGCAATTCGGTTCGGGACTCGTGTTTCCGGTGCACGACGAGGCGATCGCCTGCGCGCCCTGCGCCATCCCGGCGCATTGGTATCGCATCGTCGGGCTCGATTTCGGTTATGATCATCCGTTCGCGGCGGTCAGCCTGGCCTGGGACAAAGACGCCGACGTCATCTACGTGACCGCCGAATACGCCGAACGCCAGCAGACTCCGATCACCCACGCGGGGGCGATCCGGCCCTGGGGCGAGTGGATTCCTTGCGCGTGGCCGCACGATGGGCTGCAGCATGACAAGGGGTCGGGCGAAGAACTCGCTGCGCAGTATCGCCGTCAAGGGCTCAACGTGCTGCCCGAGCATGCCACCCATGAGGAGGGCGGTTACGGTGTGGAGGCCGGCATCAGCGAGCTGCTCGATCGCATGAAGACGGGACGCTTCAAGGTGTTCAGCACACTGTCGGGCTGGTTCGCGGAAAAACGAGGCTACCACCGCAAGAACGGCATGATCGTCAAGGAGCGTGACGATCTGCTGTCGGCGACGCGCGTCGCCGTGATGATGCGGCGTTTTGCCGAGATGAAGCGCCCCGCGCGCAGACATGCGCCAGGCCAGGCCGGTCAGTGGACCTGGGCCTGACCCACTCATTCTCGAACGGATAGGTCGAGGCGCGCGCGCATAGCGCGTGCTTTCGCTCGACGAAACACCTTTTGAAACAAGGCAGACAGGTCATGGCCAAGCAGGAAAAGGCGCGTCACACGTTGAAGTCACCGATGGAAGGCCGCGGGGCGCCGTCGAATCGCCCGGCGAGGGCGATCGACAATGATGCCTTGCGTGAGATCGCCGAGAAGGTCGACGAAGCGTACCAGCACGAAAAGGAAAACATCGAGGCCGCCTACGACGATCTCGCCAAGCTCGCCGGCGAGCAGTGGCCGGATTACGCCAAAGCCGCGCGCAAAGGGCGACCGATGCTCACGGTGAACCTGCTGCCGCAGTTCAAGCGCCAGATCACCGGCGACATCCGGCTCGGAGCGTTCTCGGTGCGGGTCATTCCGGCGAATGGTGAGGCTCGCAAGGAGGTGAGCGAAATCCTCACCGGCATGCTGCGTTACATCCAGAATCGCAGTGAGGCAAAGGCGGCTTTCGCGCTCGCCGCCGACCAGATGGCATCCTGCGGCGTCGGCGCACTGCGCGTCATCACGGAATACGCGGACGAGCTGACGTTCAATCAGGAATGCCGCATCGTGCAGGTGGACGACGGCGTCTCGGTGCTGTGGGATCCGGATTCAAAGCTGCCGACGCGCGAAGACGCCATGTGGTGCCTCGTCCCTGTCGATATGAGCCACGGCAAGTTTCGCGAGAAATATCCACACGTCCCGCTCGCCGATTTTACCGCTTATGACCGCGCGTCGTTCTGGTACGGCAGCGACTTCGTGCGCGTCGGGGAATTTTGGGAAAAGCGGCCGGTCAAACGGACGCTCGCACTCTACACCGACGGAACGATCGTCGATCTCACCGACAAGGGCCGGGACGTGGCGCGTGGCGCGATCGCCGCAGGAGCCAAGGTGCGAGAACGACAAGGCTACAAGGTGTATCGCTCGCTGGTCACGCTCGGGCATTATCTGGAGGAGCCACAGGAATGGCCCGGCCGCCTCATTCCGATCGCACCGATGATCGGCGAGGAGGTGCGGATCGGTCGCCGCATCGTGCGGCATGGGGTCGTCCGGTTCGCGAAGGAACCGCAGATGATCTACAACTTCAACATCTCCCAGGATGCGGAGATGAAAGCTCTGGCGCCGAAGGCGCCGTGGATCGGAACGCGCCGGAACTTCGAGCAAAGCGAAGACAAGTGGGCGACGGCCAATTCCGAGAATCACCCGTACCTCGAGTACGATCCCGATCCGTCGAACGGCGGCGCGCCGCCGCAGCGCAATGTGCCCGCGGTCGCGCAACCTGGTCTTGAAGCGTCCATGGCGCGCGCCGAGCGCGACATCAAGGGCACCACCGGGATCTACGATCCGTCGCTGGGCAATCGCTCGAACGAGGTGAGCGGTCGGGCGATCTCCGTGCGCGAGCGGCAGACCGACGTGGCCAACGTCGTCTATGTCGACAATTTCATGTTGGCCTTGCGCCACGTCGGCCGCATCCTGGTGGACCTCGTCCCGAAGGTGTACGACACCGAGCGCGAGGTGCAGATCCTCGGGGAGGATGGCAGTGTTGAGACCGTAACCATCAACAAGGCGATGGTCGAAGCTGCGCTCTCCGACGATCCGGAAGACCCCATCGAGTTTCCCCATCAGAACCCGGCCGGCGACAGTGATGAAATTAGTGATCGTGATCTCACCGACGACGACTCGCAGGAATCCTTTGATGTGGCTGCGGGCGAACGGCATTCCGAGACGTTACCGCCACCCGCCCTGCGGTCCAGCGCACCGGCAAATGCGAGGTCGACGGCCGATCGGCTGGCTGGCGCCCTGCGCCGGCGGCTCAACGACCTCACCATCGGCGCTTACGGGGTGATTATCGATCAGGGACCGAGTTTCTCCACGAAGCGTGAGGAGGCGCGCGTCGGCTTCGAGTCGTTCATGAAAGCAGCGCCCGGCGTCGCTCCATTGCTGCTCGACCTGTACGCCAAGGCCCAGGACTGGCCGTTCGCCCAGGAGGTTGCCGAGCGCATTGAGGCGACGCTGCCTCCCCCGGTGAAGGCCGTGCTCATGCGCGCGCGGCTGCGCAAGGCGGGCGTGCCGGAAGATCGGCTGCCGCCCGAGGGTGGCGTTCCGCCGATGCCGGCGGCTGGCGTCGGGCCTACCGCTCCGCCGGCGCCGGCAGCGGCCCTCGCAGCCCAAGCCGAGTTGGCCAACAGGCGCGAGGCTGGGGTGGCCGCTCAGGTCCAGGCGCAGGCGGCCATCGCCAAGGCCGCCGCGGACGCGCGCATGGCGGAGCTTCAAGTGCGCGAGAAGGAGATGGAACTCGAGCTCAAGCGGATTGACCTTGCGGCCAAGGCGGCCGGACCGCAGCCCGGATTGCCGGTGTCGTGAGCCGGCACCCCCAGCACGCCGCCAAGTAAGGCGCGGACACAATCGCGCCACGACGTCAAAGCCGATGACAATTAACAAGAGTGAACGGAGTTGGCTTCGCCGTCGAATTTTTCCATTCTTTGAAGCGCGACGGCCCTGACGCCCTCCTGTGTCGTGCTTGGGAAGAGCGGCAACGACAAGAGCTGCCGTTCTGCGTCGCCGCCGCCGCGCTCTCGGACGAAACGCGTTCGTGTCGCGCATGTGTTTTCCGCGAAGTTCACACGCGCGGTGAAGCGCGCTTTCATTCGGATCATCGTTACGGTTGGATGGCTGCGCGATCGCGGAGCGAGGATGCTTGCGCGCCAAAGGCAGACGGGATGCGAATGCACCCGTCGTGCGGAGCCGTGGTTCCGGTCGCAGTCACATCCGGTTTTTGACCGCCGATCTCATTTTTCCAGGGCCGCATACAGCGGCCCTTTTTCATGAGGACCAGCATGCCCATCGACGATCACGACGTCGCGCACCCGAACCAGGTGGATCCTGCGCTGAAGGGAACCGTCGGCACCGCATCAGGCGAGGACGATTTGGGAGTTCACGCCGAGGACGACGTCATCGTCGTCGGCGAACCCGAGAGCTCCGAGGACAGCGATACGCCGGACGAAGGAGGCGAGGAGGAGGCGAAACCGCGCAGGCGATCACGGCTGCAGCGCTACCGCGAACGCATCGCGCGCCTCCAGGCCGAGCTCGACGCCGAGCGCAGCCGGGCACACGTTGCGCCGGTCGCTGGACGAGACAACAATCACGAGCTGCCCGAGCCGCGTGAAGAGGACTTTCCCGGCGACTATCTCGCCTATGACCGCGCCATGCGCGACTATCAGATTCGGCGGGCGCTGCGGGACGAGCGGCGCCGCGATGTCGAGCTGCAGGCTCAGCACCATGCCGAAGCGGCGTTCCGGGACAAGGTCTCCGGCTACAACGCGAGGCTCGATGCATTGAAGCCGCGCATTGCCGATTTCGACGAGGTCCTGCAGCAGGCCGGCCGCTCCGAGATCCGCAACGACGTGCGCGACTTGATCCTCGGCAGCCCCAAGGGGCCGCTGATCGCCTACTACCTGGCAAAGAATCCCGATGCTCTCGAGGACATCAATGAGATGCCGCCTGCCGAGGCTGCTCGCAGGATCGGCAATCTCGAAGCACGCATTCGTGGACCCAATCCGACGACCGCGACCAGTGCCGCGGCGCCGCTGACGCCCCTGCGTGGCGGCGCTTCGGCCGGCCGCGCGCTCGATCCCGAGCGGATGACCCACGAGGACTACCGCAAAGCCCGCGCCGAAGGACGCATCTGACGGTCACGGCAAATCGCCCGCGGGGCGACCGGCGGTCCGCGCAACGCGCGACTGCCGCTCACCGCGGCCGGCGCCGGCTGCTCGACGCCTTCGGCCTTGCCGTTGCGTTCATTCAATCCAACACAAGGTTTTACACACATGCCAAATTCGGTACTGACCCCCAGCGTCATCGCCAAGGAAGCGCTGATGCTCCTCGACAACAATCTCGTGCTCGGGAACCTGGTGAACCGCGCCTACGAGGACGAAATGCAGAAGCCGGTCAACGGCTACAAGAAGGGCGGTTCGGTGCAGATCCGACGCCCGGCCAAGTACACTTGGCGCGCCGGCGCGGTGGCGAGCCCGCAGGACACCACCGAGAAATCGCTCACGCTGACCGTCGACACCCAGGGCGGCGTGGATCTTGCGTTCTCGTCGGCCGACATGACGCTCAAGATCAGCGAGTTCTCGGAACGCTTTCTCAAACCGGCGATGATCACGATCGCCAACCAGATCGACCGCGACATCGCCGCCCTCTACCAGACGGTGTGGAACTGGGTCGGCGTGCCTGGCCAGACGATCGACGGCTTCTCCGATTTCGGCAAGGCGCCCCAGCGCCTGACCGAGATGGCGGTGCCGGAGGATCGTTGCGGCGTGCTCTCGCCGGCGGACAAGTGGGGGCTACTCGGTTCGCTCACCGGCTCGTTCGTGCAGGACATTTCCAAGTCCGCGATCGAACGCGCGCGCCTGCCGATGGTCGGCGGTGTCGAGCTCTACGAGACCCAGAACGTGCGCACGCACACGGTGGGCTCGAAGGCGGGAACGCCGCTGGTCAACGGCGGCAGCCAGACGACCACTTATGCCGCCTCGGGCGCCGCCAACGCCCAGTCCCTGGTGACCGACGGGTGGTCGAGCTCGTCGGCGGTGCTCAAGCAGGGTGACGTCATCACCATTGCCGGCGTGTTCGCCATCAATCCGGTGACCAAGGACGTGCTGCCCTACTTGCAGCAGTTCGTGATCAATGCGGATGTGTCGTCCGACGGCAGCGGGAATGCAACGCTCAACGTTTCGCCGGCGGTCATCACTTCCGGCGCCTATCAGACCGTCTCGGCGCAGCCGGCGGACAACGCCGCGATCACGGTGCTGGGCAGCGCGGCGGGCAACTATCCGCAGAACATGGTGTTTCACAAGAACGCCTTTGCGCTCGTGATGGTGCCGATGGAGATCCCGGCGGGCGTGCCATCCCAGCTTGTCGGACGGGAGACCTACAAGGGCATCAGCGTGCGCCTCGTACCCTACTACGACGGCATCAACGACGTCAGCAACTGGCGTCTCGACGTGCTCTACGCGGTGAAGTCGATCTTCCCCGACCTCGCCACCCGCGTGAGCGGCACCTGACGACGGCCGAACCTCCCTCGGTCCTCGTCCAGCACTCGAGCCGGCATGGGCCGGCTCGAGTGCCCCCTTCCTCCGCAACGCTCCGGTACGCCATGCCTTACACCTCCACCCAACTCGTCAACACGGTCGCGCTCGACCTCAACGTCATCGGTGTCGGTGATCCGCTCGCCGCCGAGGATGAGGAACTGCTGGCGCGCCGTTGCAGGGCGCTCATCGCCGACCTGCAGAACCGCGGAGTGCTCTACCTGCCCGATGTCGAGCAGATCGCCGACGGCTTGTTCGAGCCGCTGGTGGCCGCGCTGGCGATGCGGCTTGGCCCCGGATACGGTCGCTCGCCTGCGACCGCTCTCGAGATCGAAGCGGCGGAAGACCGCATCAAGTCCGCGTCGCGCCCGGTGGCGGCGCGTCGCACGTTGCAGGTTGATCCGGCGCTGCTGGGCGGTCGCGGCGGGGCTTTTCATCGTCAGTCATAGGTGCTCGCATGGCTCCGATCCCGTTTCCATTCACGAGTTCGCCGGGCAAGCGTCCGCAGGACAGCGCAGGCCGGCTGATCAATTGCCACTACGCACTGCTGCCCGCGGGCGCCCGCGCGCAAGGCAAGTGGCGGCGCTCACCCGGATTGCGTGCTTTCGCTGAAAGCGCGCAGACGGGGCATCGCGGTCACATCATCGTCGGCTCGACGCTCTACACGGCGTTCGCCAACAATGTAACGCGCTTCGATAGTGCGGGTGTCGCGACGTCGGTGGGGGTGCTTGACGGCACCAGCTCGGTGTTCTGGGCGCGCAACAACAGGCTGCCGACGCCCGACCTTGTCGTCGTGGATCCCGAGAACGGAGCCTCTGTGGTCTCGGTTTCGAGCGTCGCTCCGTACCCGGATTCGGACGTTGGCGCGCCGAACAGCGTGTGCTTTCTCGACGGGTATTTCTTCTTCACCTATGGGAATGGCGCCTGCGTCGCGTCTGCGCTCAACTCGACGGACATCGACCCGCTCGCCAGCATCAAATGTGAAGGAAACCCCGACGGTCTGCTGCGGGCAATTGCGTTTCGCGATCTCTATCTTGCCGGATCGGCTTCGATCGAGGTCTGGCGCAACACCGCAGAGCCGCCGCCGGCATTCCCGTTCTCACGGGTGAGCGTCATTCCGCGCGGAATTCTCGCCCGCAATGCGATCGCGGGATTCGAGGACGGCATCGGCAAGGGAATTGTCTTTGTCGGAAACGACAAGCGCGTACATGTACTCGAGGGTTACACGCCAACGCCCATCTCGACGCTGGACGTGGACAGGGCGATCGCGTCATTCCTGGAGACGGGTGGCGATCCAAACGCCATCGAGATGTTTTCCTACGTGATCGACGGGCATGCCTGCATCGTGATGCGATGTCCGGCGTGGGCGTGGGTGTTCGATCTCGATACGTTCTATTGGCACGAGCGCGCGAGCTATCTCTCGCCGACCTGGCGGGCCACGGGTGCCGTCAATGCGTTTGGGACGTGGATCGCCGGCGACACGCGATCCGGCAACCTGCTCGAGATCTCGGAGTTTGCGCGCGACGAGCTTGGCGATCCGCTGGTGTTTCAACTCGAAAGCGGCCCTGTGACGGCGTTTCCCGGCAGGGCCGCCGTGGCGTTCGCAAGCTTCGATGTCATGCAATCGGTCGGCATCGCAACCGGCAGCGATCCGACGCAGTCGGATCCCACGTTGTTCATCAGCTACAGCCCCGACGGCGGAGAGACGTGGAGTCCCCCGCGCGCGCGCAAGCTGGGGCGGCAGGGCGCGCGGCCGCAGGCGATCAAGGTGACGCGTTGCGGTTCGCTCGGGCCCGCCGGACGGAGATGGCGGCTGACTGTCTCGGACCCGGTCGACGTCGAGGTCTTCGGCGGCGATCAGTCAGCCGAAATCCGGACCGCCTGAGCCAGGCCAGAGGGGACCCCATTATGCCGACCGCCACGCCGCTTCCGCCGCCGACGCCGGACATCGACGTCCCTCTCGTCGATCCGAACACCGGTCGAATGACGACCGAGTGGTACCGATGGCTCACGTTCTGGGTGCGGATCTTGAATCAACTGCGCAAGGAGATTCCCTGAGCGCAGTGGCAGAAACTGATGGAACCAGACAGCGAGGGATCCCGATGGGACTGTTCGATATTTTCTCCGGCGACTCGGCCCGCGCCGCGGCGGCGCAGAAGGAAGCATCCATACGGCAAGGATATTCCGAACTGGCAAGCCTGTTCGGCCAGGGCCGCGATGCGTTCGCCAGCAACGCCGGCAAGGCCGCGGGCTATTACCAACCGATCTACGACACGGCGCTGAAGGGCTACGGCGCGCTCGCCGACGCGCTGGGCCTCAACGGCGCCGAGGGGAATACGCGGGCCCGCGCCGCCTTCGCAGCGGCGCCAGGTTACGAGGCGCAGCTGCAGGCCGGCCTCGATGCCATCGATCGCGGCGCGGCCGCGCGCGGCACGCTCTCGAGCGGCGGCACCCGCGCCGCCGAGCTCAAGTACGGCAACGATCTCGCGGCGCAGGGCTGGTCGAATTATCTCAACGCGCTTGCGGGCTATGGCGGACAGGCGCTCGGCGCCGCCGGCGGTCTCGGCAATATCTACAGCGGACTGGGTTCTGGTCTCGATGCGAGCTATCGGGGTCTGGGGCAGAGCGCCTACAACAGCGCCCTCGGCGTCGGCAATGCCAAGGCCGAAGCCGAGATGGCTGACTACAACGCCAGCCAGAACCTCTGGAAGATGATCCTGGACGGCGCGAACACGACTGCGCGGATTTACGCGCTCGCTCAACGCGGCGGGCTGTCCCGCACCAAGGGGTAAGCCGGACCGTCGAGCGTACTCGACAGCAGACCTGACCCTCACTCCCGCAATTCGCGCGCCGCCCCTGCATGGCGGCCTTTTTTATGCTTCGGAGGCATTGTCGTGGCCGGTACCCTACCAAACCTTCCGCTGTCCACCCAGTTCGACAAGGACACCGGCCGGCCGCTCAAGGGCGGCAGGCTGATCTTCTATGCGGCAAGCGCGCCGTCCGCGCCAGCCACTGCCTACAAGGACGTCGGCCTCACCTTGCCTTGGGGCGACCGGATCACGCTGGATGGAGCAGGGCGCGTGCCGATGTTCTATCTGCCGGACGGGAATATCGGCGTGCGCCTGACCAACAGCCGCGGCGTGGTGCAGTTCGAGGAGTCGAACCTGCTGGTTATCGGCCCCTCGGCCGGCGGAGGAGGCGGGGGCGGCAGTGTCGACGCCAATGCCATCTTCAAGACCGGGGACGTGCTTTGGCTTGATGCAAGCGGCTCGCGGTCCGGGTGGGTGCGCGACAACGGCCGCACGATCGGTTCGGCGGCCAGCGGTGCCAGCGAGCGGGCGAACTCCGATTGCGAGGGCTTGTTCCTGTTTCTATGGGGCGCCTATAGCAATGCCCTCTGTCCGGTGCTGGGCGGTCGGGGCGCCAGCGCTGCCGCCGATTGGGCCGCCGACAAGCAGATCACGCTGCCCGACAAGCGCGGCTACGTGCCGGGCGGACTCGACGACATGGGCAATGCGGCCGCTGGCCGGTACAGCGGCGTGCCG
>Ga0180222_1000734_pt1 | contig 43164 bp, 38 predicted proteins | sample eDN5th37CKraftOP_FD_151336 | JGI IMG/M metagenome (GOLD analysis project Ga0180222, IMG submission 151336) | Enriched Organic Plus compost microbial communities from Emeryville, California, USA - eDNA 5th pass 37_C Kraft OP (version 2) (version 2) ...
ACGGAGAAGCCGCGCCCCGCTTCGCCGGCCCGCGCCGCCTCGATGGTGGCGTTGAGCGCCAGCAGGTTGGTCTGCTCGGCGATATCGCGGATCAGCTTGATGACGTCGCCGATCTCATGCACCGTGCGCACCAGCACGTCGATCTGCCGGTTGGTGCCGTGCGCCTCGTCGACCGCGCTGTGGACCACCTGATGGGTATGGGCGAGCTGACGGTTGATCTCCGCGATCGAGCTCGTCAGCTCGTCGGCGGCCACCGCCGCGGTCTCGACATTGGCGGAAGCTTCGTTCGACGCCTGCACCGCGCCGTCGGCGCGTTGCGTGGTCTGGCCGGACGCTCGGAACAGCAGTTCGGACGTCGTCCGCATCTCAACCGCGCTATCGACGACGGTGCGCAGCAGGGTCTCGACGCGCATGCGGAATTTGGCGACGGCGTTGTCGATCAGTTCGCGCCGTTCCTTGGCATCCTGCATCGCCCGACGCTCCTGGGCGACGCGCCGGCGCTCGGTGATGTCGTCGTGGGTCGCCACCCACCCGCCGGAGGGCAGCGGCTCGTTGCGGACCGCCACCAGCTGGCCATCCTGCGAGACGACCTCGGCGGTGAGAGGTTGGCCGCTCGTCATGGCGGCCAGCAGCATGCGTCGATACTCCGCCGGATCCCGTGTGAACTGGCCGGTGGCGTGGCGGTGCTCGAGCACCTCGATCAGCGACGCGCCGGGCTTCACCACCTCCGGCGACATCCGGTACATCTCCAGGAAACGGGTGTTGCAGAACACCAGGCGTTCCGACGCGTCGTACATGCATAGGCCCTGCGACATGTGATTGACGGCGGTGCGCATACGCGCCGCTTCGTCACGCAGGACATGATTGATGCCAGCGCCGGCCATGGCGATGGCGGCGAGCCCGACATTCAGCGCCAGGAGCGCGGCGGCAAGGCGATCCATGCCCCACACGCCGCCGAGGGCAAGAAAGCTCAGCGCGGACAGGGCGATGCCGCCCGCGATGGCGAGGCGCCAGTCGAGCATGCGGACAAGGCGGGACGCGATCGCCGGCATCGGAGGAATCCCTGGACGCGCGAGAATAGTCCGGTCCGGTTTTTTTAGGGTTAAGGCCGGCTGAAGAGGGTCTTAACAGATCATCAACCGTGCCTGCCTATCGACCTCCCGGGGGGGCCCGCCGGCCGCCGCTCACCTTTTGGCCATGGTCGGAGGGCAAGTCGGCGCGGGCGCATCCGGCGCATGGGAAGGGTGATTCGATGACGACGTTCCGGCTGGCGGTGGCGCTGGCGCTCGCGACCCTGTTGGCGGCCTGCGGCGCCGGGCAGGAACTGCCGACCGGACAGCCGAGCTTCTACAAGAGCCTGGCCCAGCCCGGCGCGCAGGTCGATGCTGCGGCGGCCGCCTCGATGCTGTCCGGCTACCGCGCCAACAACGGGCTCGACCCGGTCACGGTCGACCCGGCGCTGACCCGGCTCGCCGAGGTGCAGGCGCAGGCCATGGCGCGGCGCGACAAGCTCGACCACAACCTCATCAGGCCGTTCACGGCGCGGCTGAAGGAATCCGGCTACAACGCCAAGGCCGCGGCCGAGAATATCGGCGCCGGCTATCACACCCTGGCGGAGGCGTTTTCGGGCTGGCGCGATTCGCCGTCGCATCGCGCCAACATGCTGCTGCGCGGCGCGCGGCGGATGGGCATCGCCACCGCCTATGCGCCCAACTCGAAATACAAGGTCTACTGGTCGCTGATCCTCGCCGCGCCCGACGACAAGTCCGACTAAAGACCATCGCCCGGCTCAGGGCTCTTCGCCATCCGGATGCTGGACCTGCGGTGCCGGGCTGATCTAGGGTCGGTCCGCCGGGACCCCCATGCTGCCGACGATCCGCAATTACGACGCGCTCTATCGCGAATTCCGCTGGCAGATTCCGGCCCGCTACAATATCGGCGTCGATGTCTGCGACCGCTGGGCCGAAGCGGAGCCGGACCGGCTCGCGATCCTGCATGTGCGGCCGGACGGCACGCAGGACGCGGTGAGCTACGGCTGGCTGCGCGAGACGTCGAACCGGCTCGCCAATGTGCTGCGCGCGCACGGCCTCGGCCGCGGCGACCGGGTCGCGATCCTGCTGCCGCAGATGCCGGAGGTCGCGGCCGCGCATATTGCGGTCTACAAGATGGCCGCGATCGCGCTGCCGCTGGCGATCCTGTTCGGCAGCGATGCGTTGCAGTACCGGCTGCAGAATGCCGGCGTCAAAGCGGTGATCACCAATGCGCAGGGCGTCGCCAAGCTCGCGCCGCTGCGCGACGGCCTGCCGGACCTGACGCTGGTGCTCGCGGTCGACGGCGCCGCTGAGGCGGACGGCGTCACCGACTTCCACGCGGCGCTGACGCGCGCCGCGACGGACTTCACCGCGGAGGACACCGCGGCCGACGATCCGGCGCTGATGATCTTCACCTCGGGCACCACCGGCCATCCCAAGGGCGCGCTGCACGCGCACCGGGTGCTGCTCGGTCATCTGCCCGGGGTCGAGCTGCCGCACGATTTCCTTCCGCAGCCCGGCGACCGGTTCTGGACGCCGGCCGACTGGGCCTGGGCCGGCGGCCTGCTCGATTGCCTGCTGCCGTCGCTGCACCACGGCGTGCCGGTGGTGTCGCGCCGGTTCGACAAGTTCGATCCGGAAGAGGCTTTCGCGCTGATGGCGCGCACCGGCGTGCGCAACGCCTTCATCCCGCCGACCGCGCTGCGCATGCTGCGCTCGGCGCCGTCGCCGCGCGGTCGGCACGACATCCGGCTGCGCACGGTCGGCTCCGGCGGCGAGACGCTCGGCGTCGAGGCGCATGAATGGGGCAAATCCGCGCTCGGCGTCGACATCAACGAGTTCTACGGCCAGACCGAGTGCAACCTGGTGGCCGGCTCGTGCGCGCAGATCGGGCTCTACCGTGCCGGCGCGATCGGCAAGGCGATCCCCGGCCACAACGTCGCGGTGATCGATCCGCAGGGCAATGCCGTGAAGCCCGGCGAGATCGGACAGATCGCGGTGCAGCGGCCCAATCCGGTGATGTTCCTCGAATACTGGGGCAAGCCGGAAGCGACCCGCGACAAGTTCGTCGGCGACTGGATGACCACCGGCGACCAGGGCATGATGGACGAGGACGGCTACATCCATTTCATCGGCCGCGACGACGACGTCATCACCTCGTCCGGCTACCGCATCGGCCCCGGCGAGATCGAGGATTGCCTGATCCGCCACCCGGCGGTGGCGCTCGCCGCCGTGGTCGGCAAGCCCGACGCGCTGCGCACCGAGATCGTCAAGGCATTCATCGTGCTCAAGGACGGCACCGCGCCGTCCGACGCGCTGGCGTCCGAGATCCAGGATTTCGTGCGCCAGCGGCTGTCGGCGCACGAATATCCGCGCGAAGTCGCATTCATCGACCAGATGCCGATGACGACGACCGGAAAGGTGATCCGCCGGCTGCTGCGGGAGCGCGCCTAACCGCGGGCGAACAAGCGGTGGCCGATGAACATCGTGATGCCGAGCTTGCGCCTGACCGCGACGACCAGCAGCACGGATTCCACGATCACCGCGCTCGCGGTGGCGAGCGCCGCGCCGATCGGGCCGAGCCACGGCACCAGCACGAGGCACAGCACGATATTGACGACGACCGCGCCGGCATAGGCGGCGGCGCAGACGCCCTGCCGGCCGACCATGTTCAGCAGCCGCTCCGCCGGACCGACCGAGGAGCGCGCGATCAGGCCGACAGCCAGCACCAAAATTACCGGATAGCCGGCCTCGAAGCCCGGGCCGAACAGCATCAGGATCCATTTTCCGAACAGCACCAGCGCGCCGACCATCAGCAGCGACGGCCAGAACATCATGCGCGTCGAGGCATGCACGAAGTCGGAAAGCTTGGCGTGGTCGCCGCAGGCGTGATACTCCGCGAAACGATGCGCGCAGGCGCTCGACACCGCGAAATAGATGAAGGCGACCAAAGCGAGCGTCTTGCTCGCCGCGTAATACTGCGCGATTTCCTCGGGGCCGACGAACAGCTTGAGCAGCAGCACGTCGACATAAGTGAGCAGGAAGAAGAAGCCGTCGATCAGCAGCACCGGCGCGGCGGTGCGCATCCACAGCGCCACCGCGTAGCGGCGCGGGCCGGGCTCGACCTCGCGCGCGAGCGGACGGCGCAGCAGCAGCGTCTGCGCCAGCGTCGTCACCCAGATCGCGATCAGGAAGGCGAGCATCGCCGCCGCCGCGTCGATCGTGAACCCGGCGAGATGCATGGCGGCAAGGATCGCGAGGATCAGCACCGGCCGCACGATGTAGCCGGGGACCAGCGCGAGGCCGGTCCAGGTATAGGCGTTGGAGATCGATTCCTGCGCGCTCGATACCGAGAAGATCGGCAGGCTCGCCATCGCCAGCAGGAACGGAACGATGTAGGGCGTGGCGAGGCGGTCGCCGAGCCCGAGCACGACGCCGGCGCCGATCACGGCGGCGGCGGTGCCGAGCGCGAAGCAGATCCAGCGCGCGCCGAACAGGAAGCCGCGCAGCGCATCGCGGTCGCCGCGTGCCGCATATTCCGGAATGAAGCGCTGCGGCAGATAAGCAAGCCCGAGCGGCGCCAGCGCGCCGAGCATCAGCAGCCAGGTCCAGACATAGACATAGATGCCGAACTCGTAGGTGCCCATCCAGCGCGCGAACAAGATCTGCGACAGATAGATCAGCCCGGCGCTCGCCACGCGGACGATGAAGGCGGCGCCCGCGACCTTGTGCGCCAGCGCATGATGGCTCTGGCTGTCGCGGAATCGTCGCGCGCGCGCGAGGAGCGCGCCGAGCGGCGAAGGACGTGCGCTGTCGAGATCGCTGAGGGCCAAGGCTGATGCTCCGCGGACGGCAGCCCGTCCTAGCAAGGAAGCGTTAACAGTCTCTGGCGCGGATCGCAGACTCGGGGCCCCCATCGCCGCTCGTCCGGCGTGGATGATGCGCGAGAAAACCGGCCTTAAACCGGCAGATTCGCGAGGATTTCCTCGACGGCGCGGCGCTCCGCGGGGCCGAGCGGCGCCTGCGGCGGCACCGGGTCGCCGACCGCATAGCCCTGGATCTGCAGCCCGGCCTTGATGCAAGCGGCGAGCTGGAACCGGGCGAAGGCCTCGTTGACCTGCCAGAGCCTGCGCTGCAGCGCCATCGCCTCGTTCCACCGGCCGGCGCGGCATAGCTCGTAGAGCGCGACACTCTGGCGCGGGATCAGGTTGGCCGGTCCCGCCATCCAGCCGACGCCGCCGATCAGCATCACCGCCGCCGGAATATGCGCCGAGGCCGAGAACACCTTGAGCTGCGGACAGCGGTTGATGATCGAGAGCAGCCGCCCGGTATTGGTCGAGGCGTCCTTGATGAAGCGGATGCGGGGATGCTCCGCGAGCCGCGCGATGGTGTCGAGGCTGAGATCGCTGCGCTGGAATTGCGGGTTGGTGTAGAGCGCCACCGGAATATCGACCGCGTCGGCGATGGCGCGGAAATAGCTCTCGATCTGCGCGTCCTTGAGCGGGAAATAGGCTTCGAGGATGGCGAGGATGCCGTCGGCGCCGAGCGCCTGATAGCTCCGCGCCTGCGCCACCGCGTCCTGCGTCGCGGTCGAGGCGACGCCGGCGATCACCGGCACGCGCTTCCCCGCGGCCTCCACGGTGGCGCGCACCACGGCCTCGCGCTGCGCGCGGTCGAGATAGGCGAACTCGCCGGTCGAGCCGAGCGGCGTCAGGCCGTGGACGCCGGCGCCGATCAGGTCGGTCACCAGGCGGCCGAGCACGTCGGTCAGCACGCGGCCTGACGCATCCATCGGCGACACCAGATAGGGAAAGACGCCGTGCCAGTCGGTCATGACAGTCGCCATTAGCCGGCGAAGCCGCCGGCGTCGAGGAACGCCTGCTCCTCCGGCGTCGTGGCGCGGCCGAGCACGGCATTGCGGTGCGGGAAGCGGCCGAACCGGCGGATGATGTCGGCGTGCAGCTCGGCCCATTTGCGGCCGTCGGCATTGCCGGCGGCCTCGTAGAGCGCGACGCAGTGCTCCTGCTCCGCGATGTCCTCGGCATGCATGAACGGCAGATAGAAGAAAGTGCGCAACTCCGGCGCCACCTCCTTGTCGAAGCCGCGGTCGATCGCGCGCTTGGCGAGCGCCAGCGCCTGCGCGTCGGTGGCGAAGGCGCGCGCGCTGCCGCGGAAGATGTTGCGCGGAAACTGGTCGAGCAGCAGCAGCAGAGCGAGCGTGCCGGTCGCGCTGTTCTCCCAGCCGGCGAGCCGTCCCGCCGCCGCGGCCTCGTGGGCGGCGAGGAAGCGCGCGCGGATGTCGGCGTCGAAGCCGTCATCCTTCTCGAACCAGCGCTGCGGGCCGGCCGCCTGCCAGAACGCGATGATGCTCTCGACGGTGACGTCGGAGCCCGGCACCACGGTCTCGTCGCGCAATGCGCGGCGCAGGATCTTGCCGACATTGGTCTTCGGCAGCTCGCGGCGGAACTCGACGTGGCGCGGCTGCTTGTACGGCGTCAGCCGGTCGGCGAGGAACGCCCGCAGCTCGGTCTCGGTCAGCCCGGGGTCCTTGCGCACCGCGAACAGCTTGACCGCTTCGCCGGAGGCGGGATCGGGGACGCCGATCGCCGCGGATTCGAGCACGCCGGGATGCGCCATCGCCGCGTCCTCGACCTCGTTCGGGAACACCTTGAAGCCGGACACCGAGATCATGTCCTTCTTGCGGTCGACGATGGCGATGCGGCCCTGTCCGTCCATGATGCCGATGTCGCCGGTGCGGAAGAAGCCGTCCGCGGTCATCACCCGCGCGGTCTCGTCCGGCCGCTGCCAGTAGCCCGGCATCACCTGCGGACCCCTCGCGCAGATCTCGCCGCGCGCGCCAGGCGGCAGTTCGCGGTCGTGATCGTCGCGGATCGAGATGTCGGTCGAGGGCAGCGGCAGCCCGATGGTGCCGGTCCATTCCGCGATGTCGCCGCGGTTGCAGCACAGCACCGGCGAGGTCTCGGACAGGCCGTAGCCTTCGACGATCGGCCGGCCGGTGGCGGCGACCCAGCGCTCGGCCACTGCTTTCTGCACCGCCATGCCGCCGCCGATCGCGCATTTCAGCAGGCTCCAGTCGATCCGGCCGAAATCGGGATGGTGCAGCAGCGCGTTGTAGAGCGTGTTGACCGCCGGGAACGAGTTGACCTTGTACTTGGCGAGCTCCTTGACCAGGCCGCCGATGTCGCGCGGATTGGGGATCAGCAGCGACAGGCCGCCGATCCGCATGGTCAGCAGCATGCAGGCGGTCAGCGCGAAGATGTGGTAGAGCGGCAGCGCCGTCACCACGATCATCTGCCGCACCTTCGGCGGGACGGCGAGCATCGGCTGCAGCCAGGCGTCGACCTGCAGCAGATTGGCGACCAGATTTCGGTGCAGCAGCATCGCGCCCTTGGCCACGCCGGTGGTGCCGCCGGTATATTGCAGGAAGGCGATGTCGTCGGGGCCGATCGCCGGCGGCGCGAGCGTCAGCGTCGCGCCACGCGCCAGCGCGGCGTTGAACGGAACGGCCTGGGGGATCGCGAAGCGCGGCACCAGCTTGCGGACGTGCCGCACCACCAGATTGACGATCGCGCCCTTGATGGAGCCGAGCAGGTCGCCCATGCTGGCGACGACGACGTGCTGCACCGCGGTGTCCGGCAGCGCCTCCTGCGCCACCGCGGCGAAATTCTCCAGCACGATGATGGCGCGCGCGCCGGAATCCTTGAGCTGGAACGCAAGCTCGCGCGCGGTGTAGAGCGGATTGACGTTCACCACCGTAAAGCCGGCGCGCAGGATCGCGATCGTCGCGACCGGATATTGCAGCACGTTCGGCAGCATCACCGCGACGCGGTCGCCTCTTGCGAGCCCGAGGCTCTGCAGAAAGGCGGCGAAGGCGCGCGACAGCCGGTCGATCTCGCCGTAGCTCAGCGCCTTGTCCATGCAGACGAACGCTCGGTCGTCGCGAAAGCGGGCGAAGCAGTCCGCGAACACCGCCACCAGAGAGGGATAGCGCGCGGGATCGATCTCGGCCGGCACGCCGGGCGGATAATGTTTGAGCCAGATGCGGTCCATGAGGTCTCGGATTTGCGGCAGGCGCGACTCATCGCCGGGCGGGCGGACCAGCATCGGGCCAATGCCGCCGGGTGACAAGACCGCGGGACACGGCCGGGCTGTCCAGGGATGGAAGGCGAGTCAGCGGCTGCCGCCGCCGAACGGCACCAGCGGATTCTCGGTAAGGGCGGCGCGGTCGGGCCGGTCGATCGCGGCGACGCCGAGGAAGGCGTCGAACAGCTCGCGGATCACCCGCGGCTCGATGTCGCGCACGATGAAGACGAGGCGGGTGCGGCGGTCGTCGTCGGGCCAGCGCGGCAGCGTCGCCGCCGGATGGAAGATGTGCTGCACGCCGTGCAGCACCACCGGCGTGTCCGGCGTCTCGGCGAGCCGCACGATGCCCTTCATGCGCAAGAGATTGGGGCCGTAATTGGCGCGCAGCAGCTCGAGGAACATGTCGAGCGTGCCGCCGGACAGCGCGGCGTCGCTCGTCACCGCGAAGGCCCGCACGCGATCGTCGTGGCGGTTGACGTCGTGGTGATGGTGATGATCGTGATGATGGCCGTGCGCGGCGTCGGCATAGGCTTCCGCCGCCAGCCAGGTCCGCACGTCGGGAATTTTGCGGTTGGGATCGTAGAGCCCGGCCGACAGCAGCCGCGCCGGCACCGCCTCGCCCGCGGCGGTATCGAGGATCGGCGCCGCCGGATTGAGCGCGCGCAGCCGCTCGACGAGCCGGTCGCTCGCCTCGCGCCGCTGCGGCGTGTCGAGGAGGTCGGTCTTGGTCAGCACCAGCCGGTCGGCGACCGCGGCCTGCTTCACCGCTTCGGAATGCGCGTCGAGCGTGGCGAGGCCGTTGACCGCATCGACCACGGTGATGACGCCGTCGAGCCGGTAGCGCATCACCAGATAGGGATGCGCCATCACCGTGTGCAGCACTGGCGCCGGATCGGCGAGGCCGGTGGTCTCCAAGAGAACGCGGCTGAAGCGGCAGCGCCGGTTGTCGAGATCGCGCAGCAGCGTTTCCAGCGCGTCGACGAGATCGCCGCGCATGGTGCAGCACAGGCAGCCGGACTGCAGCAGCACCATGTTGTCGCTGACATATTCGACCAGCAGGTGGTCGAGGCCGACCTCGCCGAACTCGTTGATGATGACCGCGGTGTCCTTGAGCGCCGGGTCCTGCAGCAGCCGGTTGAGCAGCGTGGTCTTGCCGGCGCCGAGAAAGCCGGTGAGCAGCGTCAGCGGGATTGGGGCCGGCGGCTGGCGCGGACGGAGGTCGTCGGCGCTCATTGGGTGGCGGCGGCCGCCGCCTTCTTCTTTTTCGGCGCGTGCTTTGCGCCGGCCTTGGCGGCCGGCTTAGCTGCGTCCTTGGCCGTGTCCTTGGCTTTGACCTTGTCCTTGCTCTTGTCGTTCGCCGTTTCGGCCGTCGCGGAATCGGCCTTGGTCTTGGTGTCGGCCTTGGCCGTCTTGGTCTTCTTGCGCTTGGCCGGCTTGGCGGCGACCGGCACCGCATTGGTGGTCGGGTTCTTTGCCGTGCCGGTATAGACGTCGATGATCGGGCCGCTGACGGTCAGCGGCGCCAGCACATATTTGCTGGGCGGGGGCTTGACCGCGGACAGCGAGAACACGTGCTGCTGCGCGTCGGCGCCGTCGCCGGTGGCGGTCTCACCGCTGGCGCCGGCCTGCACCATCTCGTCGTCCTCGTCATTGTCTTCCGACGCCGGTCTGCGCCGCTTCTTGCCGCACATCTCCTCGCGCAAATCGAGCGGCGCCGCCGCGATCGGCTGCAGCGCGTCGACGGTGCCGAGCGAGGGCGTCAGCCAGGACAGGCCGGTCGAGGCGAAGCCGCGCTCCAGCAGCCGCGCCGCCTTCTGCGCGCGCGCCGCGCCGCCATAGGCGCCGAGCACCACCGCGATCAGCCGCTTGCCGTTGCGCGTCGCCGAGGCGACCAGATTATAGCCCGAGGCGCAGATGAAGCCGGTCTTCATGCCGTCGGCGCCGGGATAGCGATCGATCAGCGTGTTGTAGTTGCGCATCACCCGCTTGCCGTAGCGGATGCCGGAAATGTGCCAGTAGGCGTCATATTCGGGGAATTCCTGGATCAGCGCGCGGGCGAGGATCGCGAGGTCGCGCGCGGAGCTGACGTGGTTCTCGGCCGGCAGTCCGTTCGGATTGACGAAATGCGACTGCGTCATGCCGAGCCGCGCCGCGTTCTCGTTCATCAGGTCGGCGAAGCCTTCGACCGAGCCGCCGACGCCTTCGGCAATCGCGACCGCCACGTCGTTGGCGGACTTCACCATCAGCATCTTCAGCGCATTGTCGAGCGTCAGCGTGGTGCCGACCACGAAGCCCATCTTGGTCGGCTGCTGCGCCACGGCGTTGGGCGACATGGTGAGCAGCGAATCCAGCGTGAGGCGCTGCTCCTTCACCGCGCGCAGCGCGGTATAGGCGGTCATCAGCTTGGTGACGGAGGCGGGATACCAGGGATAGGTGGCGTTCTCGGCGTGTAGCACCTTGCCGGTATCGGCCTCGATGAGCAGCAGCGCCTCGGCGTTGGCGCGGCCGGTGCCGGCGAGCGCGGCGGCGCCAAGCGTGATGGCGAGCAGGCCGGCAAGGCGGAGACGGCGACAATCGATCACGAGCGGACGTCCGGTTCGACCGTAAGCCGGCTGGCAGGTTCCATCGGCGGCAACACTGCGCTATTGAGACAGGGCACTATTTAAGCGAAATCGAGGGCGCAAGGCAAAGCCGCGCTGGCTCCCTCCACATTCATGGTAACCTGCTGATCGCCGAGGAAAGCGACGAAAATTCGGCGGCCCGGCCTTGAATTGGCCCGAGGCCGGGGAAAAATCACCTTAAGATCGAGGAGAATCCTCCATGAGCGCCTGTATCGTCGGCTGGGCCCATACTCCGTTCGGCAAGCTCGCCGGCGAGACCGTCGAGAGCCTGATCGTCAAGGCGGCCTCCGAGGCGCTGGCGGATGCCGGCGTGGCGGCCGCCGATGTCGACGAGATCGTGCTCGGCCATTTCAATGCCGGCTTCTCGGCCCAGGACTTCAGCGCCTCGCTGGTGCTGCAGGCCTCGCCCGACCTGCGCTTCAAGCGCGCGCTCAGGGTCGAGAACGCCTGCGCCACCGGCTCGGCCGCGGTGCATCAGGGGCTCAAGGCGATCGCGGCGAAGACGGCGCGCATCGTGCTGGTGGTCGGCGCCGAGCAGATGACGACGACGGCTCCCGCCGAGGTCGGCCGCAACCTGCTGAAGGCCAGCTATGTCCGCGAGGAGGCCGACATCGACGGCGGCTTCGCCGGCATCTTCGGCAAGATCGCCGGGCTGTATTTCCAGAAATACGGCGACCAGTCCGATGCGCTGGCGCAGATCGCCGCCAAGAACCACAAGAACGGCGTCGGCAATCCGTATGCGCAGATGCGCAAGGACCTCGGCTACGAGTTCTGCCGCACCGAGAGCGAGAAGAATCCGTTCGTCGCCGGTCCGCTCAAACGCACCGACTGCTCGCTGGTGTCGGATGGCGCCGCCGCGGTGGTGCTGGCCGACATCGAGACCGCGCTGCGGCTGCGCAAGGCCGTGGCGTTCCGCGCCGCCGCTCATGTCCAGGACTTCCTGCCGATGTCGAAGCGCGACATCCTCAAGTTCGAAGGTTGCGCCAGAGCCTGGCACGACGCGCTGGCCAAAGCCGGGCTCACGCTCGACGATCTGTCCTTCGTCGAAATCCATGACTGCTTCACCATCGCCGAGCTGATCGAATACGAGGCGATGGGCCTGACGCCGGAAGGGCAGGGCGCGCGCGCCGTCGCCGAGGGCTGGACGCAGAAGGACGGCAGGCTGCCGGTCAATCCGTCCGGCGGCCTGAAGGCGAAAGGCCATCCGATCGGCGCCACCGGCGTGTCGATGCACGCGCTGACCGCGATGCAGCTTGCCGGGACGGCGCCGGAGGGAATCCAGCTTGCGCGCCCGACGCTCGGCGGCGTGTTCAATATGGGCGGCGCCGCGGTCGCGAACTACGTCAGCATCCTGGAGCGGATCAAGTAGCCGGCGGCTGAGCCGCCGCCGACGCGTCCTCCACCATGAACTGCGCCTGCGCGAGCGACGCGAACAGGCCGCCTTTCCGCACCAGCTCGTCGAACGTGCCGCGCTCGACGATGCGGCCCTGATCGAACACCAGGATGCAGGTGGCGTTGCGCACGGTGGCGAGCCGGTGCGCGATCACGAACGAGGTGCGGCCCTTCATCACCTCGTCGAGCGCGGCGTTGACCTTGGCCTCGGTCGCGGCGTCGAGCGCGCTGGTGGCCTCGTCGAGGATCAGGATCGGCGGATTCTTCAGCAGCGCGCGGGCGATCGACAGCCGCTGGCGCTCGCCGCCGGACAGCGAGCGGCCGCGCTCGCCGACCGTGGCATCGAGGCCGCCCTCGTGGCGGTCGATGAACTCCAGCGCCTGCGCCCGCGCGCAGGCTTCGCGCATCTCTTCCTCGGTGGCGTCGGGGTTGCCGACCCGCAGGTTCTCGGCGATCGAGCGGTTGAACAGCAGTGGCTCCTGGAACACGACGCCGATATTGCGGCGCAGGCTGGCGAGCTTGATGTCGCGGATGTCGATGCCGTCGATGGTGACGCGGCCCTCCTGCGGATCGTAGACGCGGTGCAGGATCGCAAGCGCCGTCGACTTGCCGGCACCGGTGCCGCCGACCAGCGCGATGGTCTGTCCCGGTTCGGCGGAGAAGGTCAGGTGCTCGACCGCGGGTTTCCGGCCGTCATAGGAGAACGTCACGTTCTCGAATGCGACGGCGCCGCGCACCGCGCCGAGCGTCACCGCGTCCCTGCGGTCCTCGACGCCGGAGGTGGTGTCGAGCACGGCGAAGAACTCCTGGAGCCGCGGCGCGTCCATGAACACCCGGTTGATGAAGCCAGCGACCTGCTCCAGGCGCTGGATCAGCATGCCGGCGAAGCTCATGAACATCACGATCTCGCCGACCGTGGCGAGGCCGCGCGCGAACAGCCACAGCCCGAGCAACAGGATCGCCAGCATGGTCAGCGTGGTCGAGGCGCGGGTCAGCGTTCCGACCAGCGCCCACCACGACAGCACCGGCATCTGTGCGCCGAGCAGCCGGTCGATCACGGTGCGCAGCCCCAGCACCTCGGTCTCGACGCGGGTGAAGCTCTGCACCAGCGCGACATTGCCGAGCGCATCTGATGCGCGCTCGGCGAGATCGGAATAATAGCGCTCGACCGCGTTCTGCAGCGTTTCGGTCTTGCGCAGCACCAGCGCGGTCAGAACCACGAACACCACGCACAGCGCGATCAGCAGCAAGGCGAGCCGCCAGTTGAGGTAGAGCGAGGTCGGCAGCAGCACCAGCATGGCGACGATCGCCGCGAGATGCTCACGGAAGAATCCGACCCAGAGGCTCCACAGCGTGTCGGTGCCGGTCAGCATCACCTTCATCAGCCGGCCGGAATGGGTGGCGCCATGGAAGCTCAGCGGCAGCTGGATGACGTGCTCGAAATAGGCGGTCAGCACCGCGTGGCGGCGGCCGTGCGCCAGCCGGTCGGCATAGAGCGCGACCACGGCGCCGCAGACGATGATGAACAGGCCGAAGCCGACCCAGGCCCCGACCAACGGCACGAGCCGCGTCCAGTCGAGCGCCGCGATTTGGCTCTGCGCGACTTGGCTCTGCGCGACTTGGGCCTGCACGCTTTGGCCCTGCGCGCTGGCGAGCGCGTCGATGATGCGACCGAACAGCACAGGCTCGGCGAATTGCGCGCTGGCCAGCGCCACATTGGCGAGCGCCAGCACGATGCCGAGCCGCATCTGCGGACCGAGCAGGGCCAGCACGCGGGCGTAAAGACGAATCATGGCCATGATGGAGGAGGCGCGCTCCGAATCGCCGTCATCCTAGCCGAGACCGCGGCCGGCTTGGATGGCGTGTCGGCCGGCGTCAACGATGCGTGCAGGCAACGGCCATTCCGCAGTTGCAGCAAAGAATTCCTTCGCCGCCCGCGGCAGCGTCGGTTAAGCTGATCGAAACACATTTCATTGGTAAACCAACGATCCCCGAACGAGGAGACGACGCCGCGTTGAGCAATATCCCCACCGATCTGTTGCGCACGCTGCTCGCGGTGGTCGATCTGCGCAGCTTCACCCGTGCGGCGCAATCGCTCGGCGTCACCCAGCCGGCGGTCAGCGCGCAGATCAAGCGGCTGCAGGCCATGCTCGGCAGCGAGCTGTTCGATCGCAGTGCGCCGGGCATCGTGCTGACCGAGAAGGGCGCGGCGGTGGTCAATCATGCGCGTCGGCTGATCGCGCTCAACGACCAGATCCTGGAGATCGTGACGCCGAAGCGGCAGGTCCCGACCATCCACGTCGGCTTGCCGGGCGACCTGTCCGGGCCGCTGCTGCCGTGGACCTTCGCCAAGTTCCGCAAGCGCTGGCCGGACTACAATTTCAAGCTCCACGGCGGTCCTGCCGGGCCGCTGCTCGCCGATCTGCGCCGCGGTGCGATCGACATCGTGATCGCGCTGTCGCAGGAGGCGCCGAGCGATGCGCGCCATCACTGGACCGATCAATTGATCTGGGCGCGCAGCGACGCCACGAGCATCGATCCGCAGGCGCCGGTGCCGCTGCTCGCTTATAGCAGCGAGTGCCTGTGCTACCGGCTCGGCGCGCAGGTGCTGCGCGAGGCCGGGCGCGAATCGCGCCTCGTCATGAGCGCGCCGACCGTGCTGGCGCTCGCAGCCGGCGTCGATGCCGGACTCGGCGTGATGGTGATGACGCGCAGCCGCATCCGCATGACGCAGCTCGACCGCTGGGATGACGGCCCGCTGCCGCCGCTGCCGTCCCTGCATGTCGGCATCTATGTGCGCGACGGCGTGGGTACCGAGCCGCTGCATGAATTGGCCGATGCGCTGGCGCCGCTGCTGCGGCCGAAGCCGGACGATGTCCTGATGAACCGCCGCGCGTTCCAGGCGGCCAGCCGGGCGCTCGACAAGGCCGTCAGCGCCAAGTCGCAATAGCAAGGCCGCAACAGCGCGCGACGTGCTGATCGCGGCAAATCAGGCAGCGCGATCTCGCGGAATGTCTAGTTGGCCTTGCGGTCGGCGGCGGCGGGCAGGAATGTCGCGTCGAAGATGTCGTCCGGCCGCGGCACTTCCCTGAACTTGTAAGCGAGCCCGATCTGCTCGATCGCCCGCACGAAGCGGGCAGGGTCGATGCCGCCATAGCCGTTGGCCCTGACCTCGGCCGTGACCACGTTGTCGCGCAGGGCCATGGTCAGCCGCTCGAGCTCGACCGTTTTCTTGACGGCATCGTTGTGCTTGACGACGGAATCGATCGCGCCGGCCGGCGCGCGCACGGTTTCCTTCAGCCCTTTCAGGAACGCACGCAGGAATGCCCTGACCGCGTCGGGCTGCTCGACGGCGAATTTCGGATTGACGATGATCGCGTCGCCGTAAAGCGCGAGGCCGTGATCGGCCATCAGCAGCACGGTGATGTCGTCCGCCGGCACGCCGCGCTCCTTCAGGTTGATGAAGGAGAAGAATGACAGGCCGGTCACGGCATCGACCTGGCCGGCGGCCAGCATGGGCTCGCGCACCGGCGCGCCGACATTCACCACGGCCACCTTGGCGGCGTCGATCCCGGTCGTCTTCACGAAGATCGGCCATTGCGCATAGGCGCCGTCGGCCGCCGGCGCGCCGAGCTTGCGGCCTTCGAGGTCCTTGGGCCGGACCACGCCGCGGCTCTTGCGGCCGACCACGGCGAAGGCCGGGCGGTTGGAGACGATGAAGACCGCCTTGATGGGGTTGCCGGGATTGGCGTCGCGATAACGGATCAGCGCGTTGATGTCGGCGACCGCCATGTCGTAGGCGCCGGAGGCGACGCGGTTGATCGGCTCGGCTGCGGTGGCCGCGGGCTCGATGGTGACGCTCAGCCCCTCGCTGCGGTAGTAGCCCTTGTCGAGCGCCAGCAGGAACGGTGCGGCCGGACCATCGATCCGGGAATCGAGGCTGAACCTCACCGCGGTCTGCGCCGAAGCCGGCGTCGCCGACGACATCACGGCCGACGACACGGCAAGCGCCGCGATCAGCGCCCCGGCCGGATGGGTCATGCACCGCCCCTCGGCCACCCGCTTCCCGCCGCGAGGATGACGCAGCGAGGGGCGGGACGGCTTCGGAACAGCGAACATCAGGGACACATGCCTACTGGCGACGATGGCAGCGACGATACATCCGGCATCAGCGAATATCCGGCAACGAGAGCAAAGAGCATGCCGTATCAAAGAGCAAGCTGAGCCGGCGCCGCGCCGCGTGCTGTTCACAATATCGGCATTGATCGCATCCGGCGCCGCGGCATAGTGGCGGCATGGTTCCGCGCTTCGAGGCGCCCTATGCGCCGTCCGACGAGACGCTGGCTGCCGAGCTGCTGGCCGGCGCGGCGCGCGATGCCGCCGCCAAAGCGCGGATCGACCGGACCGCGACGCGCCTGGTCGAAGCGATCCGCAGCCGCGCGGGAGGGCTCGGCGGGGTCGAGGATTTCCTGCACGCCTATTCGCTGTCCACCAAGGAAGGGCTGGCGCTGATGGTGCTGGCGGAGGCGCTGCTGCGCATCCCCGACGCCGCCACCGCCGACCGCCTGATCGAGGACAAGCTGCGCGCCCGCGACTGGTCGCATCCGGGCAAGACGACCGGCACGGCGCCGACGCTGCTGGTGTCGGCCTCGGCCTGGACGCTCGGGCTGACCGCGCGGATCGTCGAGCCGGGCGAGACGCCGGCCGGCACCGTGGCCGGCCTCGTCAAGCGGCTCGGCCTGCCGGCGGTGCGGACGGCGACGCGGCAGGCGATGCGGCTCCTCGGCTCGCATTTCGTGCTCGGCGAGACCATCGGCGACGCGCTGGCGCGTGCCGAGACCGGCCGCGGCTTCCGCTATTCGTTCGACATGCTGGGCGAGGGCGCGCGCACCGCGGCCGATGCGGCGCGCTATCTCGCCGCCTATGCCGAGGCCATCGAAGCGATCGGCGCCCGCGCGCCAGCAGACGCCGCGCTGCCGGCGCGGCCGGGCATCTCGGTCAAGCTGTCGGCGCTGCATCCCCGCTACGAGGCCGTGTCGCGCGAGCGGGTGCTGCGGGAGCTCGTGCCCGACGTGCTGGCGCTGGCGCGCAAGGCCAAGGAGCATGCGCTCAATTTCACCGTCGACGCCGAGGAGGCCGACCGGCTGGAGCTGTCGCTGGAGGTGATCGCGGCGGTGCTGGCCGACCGCTCGCTCGCCGGCTGGGACGGCTTCGGCCTCGCCGTGCAGGCGTACCAGAAGCGAGCCGGCGCGGTGATCGGCTTTGCCGAGGATCTCGCCCGCGCTCTCGATCGGCGGCTGACGGTGCGGCTGGTCAAAGGCGCCTATTGGGATACCGAGATCAAGCGCGCGCAGGAGCGCGGCCTTGCCGATTATCCGGTGTTCACCCGCAAGGCGATGACCGATCTGTCCTATCTCGCCTGCATGCGCCGGCTGCTGGCGGCGCGGCCGCGGCTCTATCCGCAGTTCGCCACCCACAACGCGCTGACCGTGGCGAGCGTGATCGAGGACGCCGGCGGCGTCGACGGCTACGAGTTCCAGCGCCTGCACGGCATGGGCGAGGCGCTGTACGAGGCGTTGCTTGCCGACCATCCGGACGCGGCCTGCCGGGTCTACGCCCCGGTCGGCGGCTACCGCGACCTGCTCGCTTACCTGGTGCGGCGGCTGCTCGAGAACGGCGCCAACTCGTCGTTCGTCGCGGTCGCAGCCGATCCGGCGGTGCCGGTCGCGGATATCCTGCGGCGGCCGCAGCACTGGATCGCCACGCCGGAGCAGGCGCGGCATCCGGCGATCCCGCTGCCGCGCGACCTCTATGCGCCGGAGCGGGTCAACTCCGCCGGCGTCGAGTTCGGCGACCGCGCTGCGCTCGCTGCGCTGGTCGGCGCGGTCCGCGCGGCGGCTGCGCCGGCCGAGGCCGCGCCGCTGATCGACGGCGTCGCGGTCGCCGGCCGCGAGCGCACCCTCCGTTCGCCGATCGACGGCCGGCCGGTCGGCACGGTGCACGAGGGCGACGCCGCGATCGCCGCTACCGCGATGGCGGCGGCGCAGGCCGGCTTTCCTGCGTGGGATGCGGTGCCGGTCGCGCGTCGCGCCGATCTGCTGGCGCGCGCCGGCGACCTGATCGAGGCCGACCGCGCCGCGCTGATCGCGCTGCTGCAGGCGGAAGGCGGCAAGACGCTCGACGATGCGGTGTCGGAGGTCCGCGAGGCCGCGGACTTCTGCCGCTATTATGCGGCCGAGGCGCGGCGCGTGCTGGCGCCGCGGGCGATGCCGGGCCCGACCGGCGAAAGCAACGAGCTGCGCAGCCGCGGCCGCGGCGTGTTCGTCTGCATCAGCCCGTGGAATTTCCCGCTCGCGATCTTCACCGGGCAGATCGCGGCGGCGCTCGCCGCCGGCAATGCGGTGGTGGCGAAGCCGGCCGAGCAGACGCCGCTGATCGCGCAGCGCGCGGTGCGGCTGTTGCACGATGCCGGAATTCCGCCTGCGGCGCTGCATCTCCTGCCGGGCGATGGCGCGGTCGGCGCCGCTCTGGTGCGCGACCGCCGTGTCGCCGGCGTCGCCTTCACCGGCTCGACCACGGTTGCGCAGGACATCAACCGCACGCTCGCCGCCAAGGACGGGCCGATCGTGCCGCTGATCGCCGAGACCGGCGGCATCAATGCCATGATCGTCGATGCCACCGCGCTGCCCGAGCAGGTCAGCGACGACGTGGTGACCTCGGCGTTCCGCTCCGCCGGGCAGCGCTGCTCGGCCCTGCGGCTCCTGTGCGTGCAGGAGGACGTCGCCGACCGCGTCATCGGCATGATCGCCGGCGCCGCGGCGGAGCTCGCACTCGGCGATCCCCGCGATCCGGCGGTGCATGTCGGTCCGGTGATCGATGCGGAGGCGCAGGAGCGGCTTGATCAGTGGATCGCGGAGATGGAGGCGGAGGGGGCCGTGCTGTTCCGCTGGGATGCCGAGAAGGCGCTGCCCCAGGCCGGCACCTATGTTGCGCCGGTGATCATCGAACTGCCGGACGCGCGCGCTCTCAAGGAGGAGGTGTTCGGCCCGGTGCTGCATGTGGTGCGCTGGCGTGCCGACGAACTCGACAGCCTGCTCGACGACATCGCGGCGAGCGGCTACGCGCTGACGCTCGGCATCGCGACGCGGATCGACGCCACCGCCGAGCGCATCACGGCGCGGCTCGCCAACGGCAACGTCTACGTCAACCGCAGCACCATCGGCGCGGTGGTCGGCACCCAGCCGTTCGGCGGCAGCGGCCTGTCCGGCACCGGACCGAAGGCCGGCGGTCCGCACTATCTGCCGCGCTTCGCGCTGGAGCAGACGGTGACGGTCAACACCGCGGCGGCCGGCGGCAATGCCGCGCTGCTGGCGCAGGAACCCTAGCGCGGGGATGAACGAGTTCCATGCCTGCGGCGGGATGCCGCCGGTTCCATGACAAAAGTGTAATCACCTCGTGCTTGGCGAGGGCGCAGGAAAGTCCGCCCTGGAACGTTGAATCGGGAAACAGCTCCGATCCGGAGCAAGGAGGACGTCATGCGACCCATCGCTTCCCGTTCCATCGCCGCCGTGCTGGCCGGTGCCTTGACGCTCGGCCTGCTGCCGACCGGCGCTGCGCAGGCGGCTGGCCCGAAATCGCCGATCGTGAAACCGGCTGCGGCCAGCGACGCGGTGACCGATTTCAGCGCTCGCCGTCGCCATTATCACCGCGGCCACGGCGGTGCCGCGGCGCTTGCCGCCTTCGGCATGATCGCCGGCACCATCGCCACCATCGCGGCCGAGGAGCGCCGCCGCGATTATTACGATCGCTACGGCTATTACGGCTATGCGCCGCCGCCTCCGCCGCCGCCCTATTACGGCTACGGCTATCGCGGTTACCGCTACTGGTAAGCGCCCCCTCCGGACGGTAGCCGCAAGAACGGGGCGAGACATGATCTCGCCCCGTTTTTCCTGTGTTAACGGTTTTGTCTTGGAGACGGCGTATGGTTAGCGAATGGCTGATTCGATCGCCCGGCTCTATGACGCGGTGCTCGCCGCCCGTGATGGCGACCCGTCGATATCTCGCACCGCCCGGTTGATCCGCAGCGGCGTGCCCAAAGCCGCCAAGAAGATGGCGGAGGAAGCGGTCGAAGTCGTGATTGATGCCATGAACGGCCGCCCGGAGGCGGTGGTCCAGGAGAGCGCCGACCTGATCTACAATCTGGTCGTGCTGTGGGCGGTCGCCGGCGTGCGTCCGGACGAGGTCTGGACCGAGATGGAGCGCCGGGAACGGTTGCTCGGCATCGCCGAGAAACTGCCGAAGAAGGACGTCACGGTGCCGCCGTTGCGACGTGCGGTGGTGGCCTTCGCGCCGCGCCGCGGTGCGCGCAAGCGCCGCTAGGCGTCGCGCCGGTTTCCCTGTAGCACAGCGCACCATGACCGATCAGGCTGTCCCGCCGCAGACGCTGCTTCGCCGTCTCTACAACCGCTGCGTCGCCGCGGCCGGCTCGCGCAATGCGGTCTGGGCGCTGGGCGCGGTCTCGTTCGCGGAAAGTTCGTTCTTCCCGATCCCGCCGGACATCATGCTGGTGCCGATGTCGCTGGCGCGGCCGGACCGCGCTTACGTGTTCGCGGCCTGGTGCACCGTCACCTCGGTGGCCGGCGGCGTGCTCGGCTACGCGATCGGCTATCTGCTGTACGATTCCGTCGGCCAGTGGCTGATCCAGCTCTACGGCTACGGCGACAAGGTCGAGGCGTTCCGCGCCGCCTATGCCGAATGGGGCGCCTGGATCATCCTGCTCAAGGGGCTGACCCCGATCCCCTACAAGCTCGTCACCATCACCTCGGGTTTCGCCGGCTACAATCTGTTGCTGTTCGTGCTGTTCTCGGTGATCACCCGCGGCGCGCGCTTCTTCCTGCTGGCGTTCCTGCTGCACCGCTACGGCGAGCGCGCGCGCTCCCTGATCGAGGAGCGGCTCGGCTTCTGGGTGACGCTCGGCGGCGCCGTGCTGATCGGCGGCATCGTTGCGGCATTTTACCTGTTCTGACCGGGGCGGCGCGGGATTCCGCCGCCTGCCGCGGTTTGCTATGGTGTCCGTGGTCCGATTCACCCATGGCGGCTTGATATGGCGGCTTTGATGCGGATCGCGTGCCTTCACACTCCTGGAACCGGTTGCCGCCTGTTCGCGGCGGCGGTGGCCTGCGCGCTGATCTGCGGCGCGCTCGCCTCCGGCGCGGCGGCGCAGACCATGCCGGCGCCGGCGCAGGACCACGCGGGCAAGGAGCGTGATTTCTTCGACCGGATCGGCGACTGGTTCGACCGCCAGTTCTCCGACATGAAGTCGGGCATGAGAAGCGCCCGGGAGAATTTCGACCGCGACACCCGCAAGTCGCTCGACGCGGCGCGCGACGCGGTCGAGGCGGTGTCGCAGCTTCCGGAGCAGCGCACGGTGCGCGGCCGCGAGGTCTGCGCGCTGGCGCCGAACGGGGCGCCGGACTGCGCCAGCGCGGCGACGCGGCTGTGCCGCAGCAACGGCTATGCCTCGGGCAAGAGCCTCGATTCCACCACGGCGGAGAACTGCCCGGCGCGCGTCCTCTTGTCGGGACGCCATCCGGCGCCGGGCGAATGCAAGACCGAGACCTTCATCAGCCGCGCGCTGTGCACACCGTGACGCGGCGCGAGCCCGCGCGGCAGCCCGCTATTTCCTGAACTCGGCGATCTCCGGCTTGGCGCCCCATTCGCAGAAGCCTTTCGGCTCGAACGGCAGCTGCCGCTCGCGGTAGAGCAGTTCGTCCGCGATCGAGCGCACGCCGGAGGAATATTCGAACACCATGCCGTCCGGCCCTTCGAAATACAGGAACTTGGCCGACGAGGTCGGGTGCCGGCCGGGACCGAACACCATCGGCACCTGGCGCTCCGACAGGAAGCGGAACGAGCGCATCACGTCATCGCCGCTCTCGACCTGGTGGTTGATGTGCTGGATGCCCGGCGTCTTCGACGGGAACATCGCGATCGAGTGATGCACCTCGTCGATCCGCAACAGCGGCGCATCGCCGATGCGGTCGCTGACGCGCGCGTTGCACACCGTGGTCCAGAATGTCTCGTCGCGCGCCGCGTCGGTGGTGCACAGCCCGATGTGGCTGAAGCCGGTGATGCCGGCGTCGCGCGTGCCGTGATAGCGCCGGCCGCTGAAGGCGGGACGCCACACCAGCTCGATCGGATTGCCGCTCGGGTCCTTGAAAGCGATGAAGGCGCGCACCTTGCGGGCGTCGGCTTCCTCCGGGGTGCCGAACCGCACCGCGTGGCCGAGCGCCTCGAGTTGCGCCGCCGCGGCATCGAGGTCCTCGCGGCGGTCGATCTCGAACGCGGCGGCCTGATCCTTCGGGTCGCCCTCGAAGTAGCACAGCGTGTGCTCCTTCTGGTCCGATTTGAAATAGACCGCGCCCTTCACCCGCTCGCTGATCTCCAGCCCGAGATAGTCGGTGGCGAAATGGGTCGCGCCTTCGAGGTCGCGGGTGCCGAGCCGCACATAGGAGACGTCCTTGAGTTCGATCATCGGTCTGCTCCGGCTGCGAATTCGGGTAGCTCGCTCTCGCTGCCCCAGGCGCAGAACGACAGCGGCCTGAATGGAAACTGGCGGGGGCGGTGGCTGGTTTCGTCGATGGCGTCGCCTTCGGCGACATAGCTGTAGAGCACGCCGTCGGGGCCCGCGAAGGTCAGGAACATCTGATTCGAGGTCGGCCGCCGGCCCGGCCCGTGCACGACCCGCACCTGCGCGGCCTGCAGGAAGTAATGGCTCTGCATGAGCTGGTTGACGCTCTCGACCGCGTATTCCACGGCGAACACGCCGGCGCGCTGCGACGGATGCAGGGCGAGGCGATGATGTGCGCGGTCGAAGCGGATATAGGCGGCGTCGCCGACCCAGTCGCTGACCCGGCCGTTGAACAGCGTGGTCCAGAGCGCCTCATCGGCGCCGTCGGCGCGGTTGCGCAGCGCCACCGCTTCGAGCCCGGTGACGCCGGCATCGCGCGCGGGGAAATAGCGCCAGCCGCTGTTGAGCGGGCGCACCACCAGTTCGATGGTATTGCCGCTGTTGTCGGTGAAGCTCGCATAGGTCTTGACCCGCCGCGCGGCGGCGCCGTCCGCGTCGCCGCGTGTCACCCGGTAGCCGGCTTGTTTCAGGGCCGTGACGGCGCGCTCCAGCACCTCAGGCGTGCGCACCTCGAACGCCACGGCCTGCTCGGCCGGATCGCCGTTGACATAGACCAGGGTGTGATCGCGGAAATCCGAGCGGAAGCGCGCGGTGTCCTCGGTCCTGTCGATGAGCTGCAGGCCGAGGATGCGCTGGGCGAAGTCGACCGCCGCAGGCAGGTCGCGCGTCCCGAGCCGCACATAGCGCAACTGTTCGATCGCGATCATGATGCCTCCGGCGCGATGTTAGGACATGCGCCGCGACCGCGCCACCTTGCCGGCGTCCCAGGCCTGTGGTTCGGTTCGCGGCGCATCATCGGGACTGCTCATGAATCTCCACGCGAAGCTTGGCGAACGCGAGGCCGCCGGCCGGCCGGTCACCGTGGCGCTGATCGGCGCCGGCAAGTTCGGCACCATGTTCCTGAGCCAGGCGCGGCTCACCACCGGTCTGCATGTCGTCGGCGTCGCCGATCTCGATCCGGCGCGGGCGCGCGGCCAGCTTGCCACCGCCGGCTGGCCCGCGGCGCAATATGCCGCTACCTCGCTCGACGAGGCGGTCAGGCAGCGATCCACGCTCGTCACGCCCGATGCGCCGGCGCTGATCGCCGATCCGCGCATCGAGGTGATCGTCGAGGCGACCGGCGTGCCGGCCGCCGGCATCGCCCATGCGCTTGCCGCGATCGCGCACGGCAAGCATGTCGTGATGGTCAATGTCGAGGCCGACGCGCTCGCCGGCCCGTTGCTGGCGCGGCGGGCCGCGGCGGCCGGCGTGGTCTACAGCCTCGCCTGGGGCGACCAGCCGGCGCTGATCTGTGAGCATGTCGACTGGGCGCGCGCCTGCGGCTTCAAGGTGGTCGCGGCCGGCAAGGGCACGCGCTACGAGCCGCATTATCACCGCTCCAATCCCGACACCGTCTGGGACATCCTCGACAAGTACCTGAAGATCGCGGACCGCAGCTCGATCAATCCGAAGATGTTCAACAGCTTCGTCGACGGCACCAAGTCCGGCATCGAGATGACGGCGGTCTGCAACGCCACCGGTCTCGTGCCGCAGAGCGGCGGGCTTACGTTTCCGCCGGCGACGCGGTTCGAGCTCGCGCAGGTCTGCAAGCCGAAGAGCGACGGCGGCGTGCTCGAGCATGCCGGCGTCACCGAGGTCACCTCGTCGGTCTATCGCGACGGCCGCGACGTGCCGCACCATCTCGCGCTCGGCACCTATGTCGTGATCGAGGGCGAGACCGACTATGCGCGGCGCTGCTTCGGCGAATATGCGATGCTGCCGGACGACAGCGGCAAATACGCCGCGCTGTACCGGCCGATCCACATGATCGGTCTCGAGCTCGGCATCTCGATCGCCTCCGCGGCCCTGCGCAAGGAGCCGACGGGCGCGCCGACCGGCTTCCGCTCCGACGTGGTGGCGACCGCCAAGCGCGCGCTCAAGGCCGGCGAGGTGCTGGACGGCGAGGGCGGCTTCTGCGTCTGGGGCAGGCAGATGCCGGCCGCGGTGTCGCTGCGCGATGGCCTGCTGCCGCTCGGACTCGCGCACAATGTCCGGCTCAAGCGCGCGCTCGCGGAGGGCGAGGCGGTGCGCTGGAGCGATGTCGATTACGACGCGAGCGACAGCGCGGTCGCTTTCCGCCGCGAGATGGAGGCGGCGTTCGCGCCTGCGGCGTAGGAACCTCCCGCAGGGCCCGGCGGCGATGCCGGTGGCGAATGGGTGGCCTGCATTGCCGGTGTTTGCTCCTAAGCCGTTGCTGGCCATGTCTTTTTCGCATTGCACAAGACTGTGCATAACCGCCCTTGCGGCGTCCCGTCGGCGATGACGAATCGCGGCGGCGGCGTATGGTGCCCGCGCTTCGATGGTGCGTAGCGCAATGCCATCGTGAAGTTGGCAGCGAGTAACTGCGTTGTTGTGTCTGTAGAGTGCGTTGCGTTGTTCGGCGGCACGGTGCCGGCAGCTGCACCGGCATCGTGCCTCGCTATCCGGCGTGCTGAGCAACACCGCGCTGGGCAGAAGGCCCAGTTCCGCGTCATCGTAAACGCGCATTAGCATTCTGCCTGTCATCGCCTTGAGCATTCCGTAAGCCGCAGCCGCCTAGGCTTGCGATGCGGCGGCTTTCGGCCGCCTGTCGAGCGGAGTGCAGCCATGGTTGAGCGACGCCGATTTCCTCGTCACCGGGTGTTCAAGGGCGCGACCATCGCGTTCGATCATTCGGCCGGAATTTCCTGCACCGTGCGCAATTGGTCGGAAGGCGGTGCCTGTCTCGATGTCGAATGTCCGATCGGCATCCCGTCAGAGTTCGTGCTGGTGATCGATGCCGATCGCAGCGTGAAGCACAGCCGCATCATCTGGAAGTCGGCGCACCGGCTCGGCGTCGCATTTCACTGACGCGGACGGCGGTTCGTATCGGCCGCGTGCGGGCGACGCGTCAGCCTGTCGCCGTGCGCTGCACCACGATCGTCGCGCGTGTTCAACGCATCGCGTCATCATGCGGCGCGCTATATGCGGCGCGCTATGTCGCCTCGCGATTGCACCATGCAACCGCAGCGGCGTCCCTTGCCGAAAAACCACGAGGCCTGCGCTTGACTCCCCGAGTCCGGTAATCTTATCGTACTAAAAATAGAAAAACATGGCTGCTGAGACTGGCTGAGCTGCTTCAGGCAAGCACGTCAAGGGAGGAAAGCCGTGCGGATCATCTCACGCATTGTCGCGACGGGCATCTGCGTCTTCGGCCTCGTGGCCGCTGGGCTGCCGGCGCAGGCGCAAAAGGCACCCGTCAAGATCAGGTTCACGCTCGACTGGATTCCCGGTTCGACGCACGCGCCGTTCCTGATCGCGCTCTACAACGGCTACTACAAGGCCGAAGGTCTCGACGTCACCATCGACCGCGGCAAGGGCTCGGCCGAAGTGGTCCGCCAGCTCGCCACCGGCGTCTACGACATCGGCTTTCCCGACATCAACATCCTGATGGATTTCAATTCCAAGAACCCGGACAAGGCGATGCAGGAGGTCATGATGGGTCATGACCGCGCCGCCGCCTCGATTGTCGTGCTCAAGTCGTCCGGCATCACCGATCTCAAGCAGCTCACCGGCAAGACGATCGGCGCCGCGGCGAACGACTCGACCTTCAAGCTGTTCCCGATCCTGGCTCGCAAGAACGGCTTCGATCCGGCCTCGGTGAAGGTGCAGAACATCGAGCCGTCGCTGCGCGAGACGCTGCTGGCGCGCCGCACCGTGGATGCGATTCCGGCGCAGGTCTTCAACGCCGTGCTGGAGCTCAAGGCCAAGGGCGTCAAGCCGGAGGACGTCTCCTATTTCATGTACAACACCCACGGTCTCGACATCTACGGCAACGGCGTCGCGGTGGCGCGGGACTTCATGAAGAACAATCCTGAGGCGGTGCGCGGCTTCGTGCGCGCGACCATCAAGGGCGCGCGCGACATGGTGCGCGATCCGGAGGCCGCGGTGCAGGCGGCGCTCAAGTTCGAGCCGCTGCTCAACGCCGACATCGAGCGCGACCGGCTGAAGCTGGCGCTGGAGTGCTGCATCCTGACACCGAACGTGAAGGCGAACGGCTATGGCGCCATCGATGTCGCCCGCCTCAAGCTCGCGATCGACGAGATCACCGAGGGCTACGGGCTGCCGCGCAAGCCCACGGCCGAGGAGATGTACAATGCGTCGTTCCTGCCGCCACAGCAGGACCGGATGCTGAAATAGCCTCGCTGCGCCGCCCTCCGTCCGGATCGCCCGATGAGTGAGATTGAAATCGTAGACGTCGATCTGGTGTACGGGCGGCAGGCCGGGGACAAGAGCGACGCACAGACGCTGGCGCTGGAAAAGACCAGCCTGTCGATCGGGAACGGCGATTTCGTCGCCGTGGTCGGGCCGAGCGGCTGCGGGAAATCGACGCTGCTGAAGCTCATCTCCGGTCTGGTGCGGCGCACGCGCGGCAGCGTGCGCGTCGATGGCGTCGAGGTGACACGGCCGCTCAAGAACGTCGGCATGGCGTTCCAGAACTCGACGCTGCTGCCGTGGCGCAACATTCTCGACAACGTGATGCTGCCGCTGGAGATCGTCGAGCCGTATCGCAGCCAGCCGCGCAGCGAGAAGCCGGCGCAGCGCCGGCGCGCGGAGCGGCTCCTCGAATCGGTCGGCCTCGCGCAGTTCGGCGACCGCATGCCGTGGCAGCTCTCCGGCGGCATGCAGCAGCGCGCGCAGATCTGCCGCGCGCTGATCCATGAGCCGGAAATCCTGCTGCTCGACGAGCCGTTCGGCGCGCTCGACGCCTTCACCCGCGAGGAACTGTGGGGCGTGCTGCAGGCGCTATGGATGGAGAGGAAGTTCAGCGTGGTGCTGGTGACGCACGAGCTGCGCGAAGCGGTCTATCTCGCCGATACCGTGCATGTGATGACCGCGCGGCCGGGCCGCGTGAAGTTCTCGTCGCCGGTGCCGATGCCGCGGCCGCGCTCGCTCGAAACCACCTTCGAGCCCGCCTTCGTCGACCTCGTTCACAGGCTTCGCAACCATGTCAGCGGACATTGACCCGTGAATTCGCCGTTTGCGCACCGGCTGGCGCCCTGGGTTGCCGGCCTCCTGATGATCCTGCTGTGGTGGGCGGTGGTGCGTGCGTTCGGCATCGAGAGCTTCATCCTGCCGACGCCGTTCGAGGCGCTTTATGCGCTGTATCAGTTCCACGCGGTGCTGCTGCATCATATCCTGACCACCTTCGTCACCACGGTGCTCGGCTTCGGCCTCGCCGTCGTGCTCGGCGTGATCCTCGGCGTGCTGGTCGGCTCGTTCCGCATCATCTACAGCGCGCTCTATCCGATCCTCGTCGGCTTCAACAGCGTGCCGAAGGCGGCGCTGGTGCCGGTGCTGGTGATCTGGTGCGGGGTCGGTCCGCTGCCGGCGATCTTCACCGCGTTCCTGCTGTCGTTCTTCCCGATCGTCGTCAATGTCGCCACCGGCTTCGCCACCATCGAGCCGGAGCTGCTCGACGTGCTGCGCGCGCTCGGCGCCTCGCGGCGCGACATGATCATGAAGATCGGCATCCCGCGCTCGCTGCCGTATTTCTTCGCCTCGCTGAAGATCTCCATCACGCTCGCCTTTGTCGGCTCGGTGATCGCCGAGATCGTCGCCGGCAACAGCGGCATCGGCAACGTGATGCTGGTCGCGAGCTCCAATTTCAACATCCCGCTGGTGTTCGCGGCGCTGATCGCCGTGGCGGTGATGGGCATCGCAATGTATTCGGTATTCGCCTTCATCGAGAAGCGGCTGACCTCGTGGTCAGTGCGCGGTGCGGGCGGCATCGAGATGGCGACGGGCGGCTGAGCTGACGGGCGCGGTCGCGCCGCGCCGGAAGAGGGCATCATGGAAAATCAGAGTCTGCGCGGCTTCCTCCGGATGGTCGAGGAGCGCTTTCCCGAAGAGATGCTGCGCATCAAGCAGCCGGTCGACATCAAATACGAGACCACCGCGATGGTCTTCGAGCTCGACCGCATGAACCGCAGCCCGGTGGTGATGTTCGAACAGATGCGCGGCCACACCATGCCGGTCGTCACCAATATCGCCGGCAACCGCAAGCTGCTCGCCGGCTGTCTCGGCGTCGCGCCGGCGGAATTGTCGGCGACGTTCCGCCAGCGCTGCCAGAACTACATTCCCTGCGAGACCGTCGACAAGGGTCTCTGGTCCGACGTCGTGATCGAGGGCGACGACGTCGATCTCACCAAGCTGCCGATCCCATTGCAGTTCACCGTCGATGCCGCGCCCTATATCACCGCCGGCCAGCTCACCGCGCGCGACCCGGTAACGGGCGTCGACACCACCGGCTTCCACCGGCTGATGCTGAAGGGCAAGAACCGGCTCGGCGTGTCGCTGCATTCGCGCCGCCGCATGTTCGAGTTTCACCGCCGCGCCGAGGAGAAAGGCGAGTCGCTGCCGGTGGCGATCACGCTCGGCATCCACCCGCTGCATTACATGGGCTCGATGGTCTATGCCTATCCGCCGAACGTGCGCAAGTTCGAGATCATCGGCGGGCTGTTCGGCGAGCCGTACCGGCTGGCGCGCTGCGGCGTCGCTGATCTGGAGGTGCCGGCGGCGGCCGAGATCATCATCGAGGGCGAAATCCTCGCCGGCGTGCGCGAGCCGGAGGGACCGTTCGGCGAGTTCACCGGCTACGCCTCCTATCGCAGCACGCAGAACGTGTTCGTCGCCCACCGCATCCGCATGCGGCGCGACGCTATCTTCCACAGCGTCACCTCGGGCATGTCGCGCGACCACATCCAGGTCACCTGCATCACCCGTGAGGGCGAAATCCTCAATGCGCTGCGCCGCAATCTGCCCAATGTGCGCGCCGTGCATGTGCCGCACACCACCTGCGGCGCCTTCCTCGCCATCGTGTCGATGAAGAAGACCGCCGAGGGCGAGCCGCAGATGGCGATGATGGCCGCGCTCGGCACCGAGCTCTATACCAAATACGTCATCGTGGTCGACGAGGACGTCGATATCTTCGACATGAATGACGTAATGTGGGCGATCGCGACGCGCGTGCGCGCCGAGAAGGACATCGTTCTCATCCCGGGCGCAAAGGGCGCGATCCTCGATCCGAGCTCCGACCCGGAAACCTTCACGCTGACCAAGATGGGCATCGACGCCACCAAGCCGACCGGCCGCGACTTTGCCGAGCGGCTGGTCATCGGCGACGCCGAGCGCGAGCGGGCGCGCGCTATTCTCGCTGCCGCGGGAGTGACGGCCTAGCATTCGCCGACGGAGGAGCGCGTGTCGAAACCACAGCCGAACATCGCGTCAGGCGGCCGCGCCGCGGCCACCGAGGATTTCCGCGGCATGCTGCGGCGGATGGAGGCCGAAGGCCAGTTGCGGCGCGTCGCCAAGCCGATCAGCCCCCGGCACATCACCGCGCTGTCCAGCCAGGCCCCAACCGCGCTGCTGTGCGAGACCGTCGACGATTACCGCATCCCGGTCGTCGGCGGCATCTATTGGACGCGCAGCCGCATCGCCTCGGCGCTCGGCTGGCCGGAGGGCGAGATGGCGACGCGCTTTGCCGCCGGCGCAGCACGGCCGGTGCCGCCGCGCATGGTCGGCACAGCCCCGTGCCAGGAGGTGGTGCTGACCGGCGACGATGTCGATCTGACCGCGCTGCCGATCCCCTTCATGCACGAGAAGGACGGCGGGCCCTATATCTCCGGCGGCGTGGCCTTCGCGCAGGACGCGCAGCTCGGCCTCAATGCCGGCTGCTACCGGCTGATGTTCCGCACCCGGCGCGAGCTCGGCATCGATCTGTTCACCGCCTCCGATCTGCGCCGCTACTACACCACCTATCTCGAGCAGAAGCGGCCGCTGCCGGTGGCGATCGCCATCGGGGTGCACGCCTTCGAGCACATCGCCGCCGCCTACAAGGCGCCGGTCGGCGTCAGCGAGATGGAGATCGCCGGCGGCCTGCGCGGCGCGCCGGTGCCGATGGCCAAGGGCCGCACCGTCGATGTCGCGGTGCCGGCCGATGCCGAGATCGTGCTGGAAGGCGAGCTGCTGCCGATCGGCTGGACCGCCGACGAAGGCCCGTTCGGCGAGTTCGCCGGCATGCAGGGCGATCTCAAATATAATCCGATCTTTCGCGTCAGCGCCATCACCCACCGCCGCGATCCGATCTTCTACGCGTTGCAGATGCCCTGGGAGAACGACTGGCTGAACGGGCCGGCAACCGAGGCGGCGTGCCTGCGCATCCTGGCGGTCGCGGGCATCCCGGTCGTCGCGGTGCGCGCCACCGAGGGCGGCTGCTGCGGCTGGTCGGTCTACGCGGCGATCCGCAAGCGCGCCGGCGAAGGCAAGAACGCCATCGCCGCGCTGCTGTCGCTGCCGGTGGTCAAGCAGGTGATCGTCACCGACGACGACATCGACATCTACGATTCCGCGCAGGTGGAATGGGCGGTGACGTTCCGCTGCCAGGCCGACAAGGACATCGTCATCCTCTCGGGCATGAAGGCGAAGCACGTCGATCCGAGCGTGCAGCCGTGGAAGCTCGAGCCCGGCGAACTGCCGGTGACCGCCAAGTTCGGCATCGACGCCACCATTCCCGAGGGCATCCCGGCGTTCCGCTACGAGCGGATCGTGCCGGCGTTCAGGTCCGAGGTCGCGCTCAAGGATTATCTCGATGAATGATGATCGCGCGGTCGCGGCGCTCGCCGGCGAGATCGAGACGGCGCTGCAGAAGCCGGTGTTCTTTTCCGAGATCCTGGCCGCGTTCAAGGACCGTCCGTACCGGACGATCCTGCGCGCCTGGAGCGACGTCCGCAGCCGCCGGCCGCTGGCGCGCGACGTGCATGGCCGCTACTGGCTCGACGACAGCAAGGAGAGCAGCAAGCACTGAAACGACGACACGCTGAACACATCAGAGGAGGGAGGAAGCACATGCGGTTCAAGACCCTGACGTCCGGGATCAGGACGTTCCTCGGCGGCGCGGCGCTCATCGGCGTCGTCCTCACCGCATTCTCGGCGCCGGCGATGAGCCAGACGCGCATCCGCTTCGCGCTCGACTGGTCGCCGGGCTCCTATCACACGCCGTTTCTGATCGCGCTCTACAAGGGCTACTACAAGGCCGAGGGCCTCGACGTCACCATCGACCGCGGCAAGGGTTCCGGCGAGGTGGTGCGCCAGATCGCCAGCGGCGTCTACGAGATGGGGCATCCCGACATCAACGTCATCATCGATTTCAATGCGCGCAATCCGGCGCAGGCGTTTCCGATGGTGATGATGGCCTATGAGCAGATTCCGTCCGGCATCTTCGCGCTGAAGAAGAGCGGCATCACCAAGCCGGCGCAGCTTGAGGGGCATACGCTCGGCGCCACCATCAACGACTCGACGTTCCGGCTGTGGCCGCTGTTCGCCAAGCATGCCAAGTTCGATCCGAGCAAGGTTGAGATCAAGTCGATCGACCCGAGCCTGCGCGAGGCGCTGCTGGCGAAGGAGCAGGTGGACTCGATCACCGGGCAGGTGTTCCGCTCGCTGCTCGACCTGCGCGCCCGCGGCGTGCCGGACGACCAGGTGGTGGCCTTCATGTACAAGGACTACGGCCTCGATCTCTACGGCAACGGCGTTGCCGTGTCGCGCACCTTCATGAAGGAGAATCCGCAGGCGGTGAAAGGCTTCCTGCGCGCCACCATCAAGGGCGTCAAGGACATGATCAACGACCCGAAGATGGCGATCGAGATGCTGGTGCGTTACGAGCCGCTGGTGAATCCGCAACTCGAGGCGGACCGGCTGAAGCTGGCGCTGTCCTGCTGCATCTACACCGACAACGTCCGCAAGGACGGCTATGGCGGCGTCGACATAGAGCGCCTGAAGCGGTCGATCGCGCTGATCGCGCAGGGCTACAACCTGCCGCGCGCGCCGGCGCCGGAGGAGGTGTTCGATGCCTCGTTCCTGCCGCCGGCGGCCGAGCGCAAGCTGCAATAGCGGTCACCGCTGGCGGCGGCCGGCGCCGCTTGCAGTAAGGTGCAGATCAGGGTCTCCGCGCATCTACGGCGGCGGAGGCCCCGATGCTCGCTGCGGCGGGCCTGTGCGGCCTTGCGTCTGATTGCTCCGGTCCGATGAGTGGCAGGATACGAATGGTGCGGGCGGTCGGAATCGAACCGACACTCTGTCACCAGAACTGGATTTTGAGTCCAGCGCGTCTACCAGTTCCGCCACGCCCGCCTGTCGCGTCCGGGAGGCGATCGACGCGCCTCAATCGGCGTTCGCCGCGCCGTCCGTTCGACGACACGCCTCTAGCCGGCCGATCTGTGAAAATCAAACGCCTTTTCACGCCATCGTGACACGACGGCGCGCGCCGGCGACGGTTTGTTGAGCCGCGGTCGCTGCGAGGCCGCGTCAGGGGCTTGACCGGCGCGGATCATGGTGGCGCATTGCCACAGCCCTTCCCCACCGGAATGCCGCTGATGATGTCTGTCCCGCGTCTTGCCGCCCCGCCTGTTGCATCGCCTCGGACCGCGGCGCTGGCGATCGCCGGCGGCGGCGCGCTGACCATCATCGGCGCCTGGATCTTCCAGTACGGCTTCGGCTATGCGCCCTGTCCGCTGTGCCTGGAGCAGCGCTACGCCTATTATTTCGCGATCCCGCTCGCGGTGCTGCTCTGGCTCGGCCTCGATTATGGCGCGCGGCGGCGGGTGCTCGCCGCCGGCTTTGCCGTGATCGCCGCCGGCATGCTGTGGAACGCCGGGCTCGGCGCCTATCACGCCGGGGTGGAGTGGCAGCTTTGGGCCGGACCATCCGACTGCTCCGGCACGCCCGGTGAGCTCGGCGGGGCCGGCGGCCTGCTTCAGCAGCTCCAGACCGCCCGGGTCGTGCGCTGCGACGAGGCGCCATGGCGCTTCCTCGGCCTGTCGCTCGCCGGATATAATGTATTGATCTCGCTCGCGCTCGCTGCTGCCGCGATCGCCGGCTGCCGCGGCGTGCTCCGCCGCCGGGAGCCGGACTGAACCGGACAGCGCGGCGCTGGCATGATTGCAAGCGTCAAACCGAGGAGGCCGTCATGGCAAACAAGGACCAACGCAGCACCAAAGAGAAGAAGAAACCGAAATCCGACAAGAACAAGCAGAAGGGCAACCTGCCGCCGCACCTGCAGCGTCAGCAAGGCGGGCTCACGTCAGGGGGACGTTGAGGTCGGTCGCACGCCGTCGTCGGTGCTGGAAACGACAACGGCCACGAAAGAAAGGGCGCGGGTACATCCGCCGTCGCCGCGATCTCGTGGCCGCTCTCACGGACCGGCTCTGCCGGTCCGCGTGGCGCCGGAGCCCTCGGACTCAACGTCGCCATTGAGGGTGCATATGGAGGTGCATTGCGGCTTTAGCAAGGCCGCATGGGACGGAGATTCCGTACCGATCCAGAGCCTTCGGCTCGCGGCATTCCGTCTTCCGGCCACTGGACTGAACGACCGCGAGCGCTAGAATTTTCAGATCCCCTGTCCACGGCTGACGCCGGTGATCGACGGGTGCCGTCTCCGGCTTCCCGGAACCAATCCCCGGCCGATCCCGTTTCGCCCCGGGAGCCGGTCCGATGCAGACGACGATCCGCGACAGGTTGCGGGAATGGTGGATTCTTCTCGTCGGTCTTTGCATCATCATCGGAGGTCTGGCCATCGCCTCGTTCGAGGCGGCGATGCCCCCGGCCAACACCCAGATCGCCGAAACCAGCGGCGCTGATCAGCGCGGCGCGGAATCCCGCAACGCGTCCGAGCAGCCGCCTCCGACGGCGCCGACGAGATCCGCGCAATCACCAGCCGCGCAACCACCGCAAGCCACACCGCCGCGAGCTGCCGCGCCGCCGCCGCAACAACAGCCGGCGCCGTCGGCCGCCGCGCCATCCGCAACCCCACCCGCGCAGCAGCCGCAGCCATCGAACACAGTGGCGGCGGCGCCAGCGCATGATCATGCTGCGAATCCGCCGCCGCCGGCCGCGCAGACCACCGGTCAGAGTCCGCCCGCTGCCACTCCCGCGGTTGCGGTCGAGGGCGATGCCGCCGCCGGCCGGCTCGTCTTCCGCAAATGCCAGGCGTGTCATTCGATGGACGCGGGCAAGAATATGCTCGGCCCCTCGCTCGCCGGCATCATCGGCCGCAAGGCGGGGACAGAGGCCGGCTACAGCTATTCGGCGGCGATGAAGCAGTCCGGCCTGGTCTGGGACCTCAAGACGCTCGACGCCTATCTCACCGATCCGCAGAAGGTTGTGCCCGGCAACAAGATGCCGTTCCCCGGCCTCAAGACCGACCACGACCGCACCGACGTGATCGCTTACATGGCGGCCTCGGCTGCGGCCGGCACCCAGCCCCATCCGGCAGCACCCAGCGCTGCGCGGCAGGCGCAGCAGGACACCCAGCCGGCGGCCACTGCGCAGCCGGCGCCGCCGCCGACGAGCCAGGCGCCGCAGCGCGCGCCGGGCGCGACGATCGGCTATATCCCCGATGCGAAATACACGTTGCGCTCGGGCATCGCCGAAGGCCGCATGGTCTATATCGGCGTCGGCGGCGCGATCGAGGGCAAGGTCAATCCGGTGCTGACCGCGGCGGAAGGCCAGGTCGTGCAGCTCACGCTCATCAACGGCGAGGGCGCCGAGCATGACATCGTGTTCCCGGACCAGGACGCGCGCTCGCCGCGCGTCACCGGAAAAGGCAGCAGCACCACGATCGCGTTCCGGCCGACCAGGTCCGGCGATTTCGTCTATTTCTGCGGCGTGCCCGGCCACCGCCAGGCCGGCATGGAAGGCCAGTTCATCGTCACGCCGCATCCGGCGCCGCAGACCGTGGTGGAGGCCGACATTTCGCGCGAGCCCGACGACCTGCCGCCGCCGCTCGGCAAGCGGCCGCCGCAGACCGTGCGCGTCGATCTCATCAGCGTCGAGCTCGAAGGCCGGCTCGCGGAAGGCACCACGTTCGGCTACTGGACCTTCAATGGCAAGGTGCCGGGGCCGTTCATCCGCGTGCGCGTCGGCGACACCATCGACATCCATCTGAAGAATTCCGCCGACAGCTCGATGATCCACTCGGTGGATTTCCATGCCGCGACCGGGCCGGGCGGCGGCGCCGCCTCGCTGCAGGTCGATCCGGGGCAGGAGAAGTCGATGACTTGGAAGGCGCTGACGCCCGGTCTCTACGTCTATCACTGCGCCACGCCGATGGTGGCCGAGCACATTGCCAACGGCATGTACGGCCTGATCCTGGTCGAGCCGGAGGAGGGCCTGCCGCCGGTCGATCGCGAGTTCTACGTGATGCAGGGCGAGATCTACACCGACATGCCCTATGGCCAGCACGGCAGCGCCGAGTTCAGCGTTGAGAAGCTGCTCAACGAGCGGCCGGAATATTTCGTGTTCAACGGCTCGGTCGGGGCGCTATCGAAGCTGCATCCGCTGCACGCCAAGGTCGGCGAGACGGCGCGCATCTTCTTCGGCGTCGGCGGACCGAGCTACACCTCCTCGTTCCACGTCATCGGCGAGATCTTCGACAAGGTCTATTCGCTGGGCGGGCTGCGCACGCCGCCGCTCGAAGGCGTACAGACCGTCACGGTGCCGGCCGGCGGCGCGGTGATCACCGAGTTCAAGCTCGACGTGCCCGGCAACTACACGCTGGTCGATCACGCCCTGGCGCGGGCGGAGCGCGGATTGCTCGGCGTGCTCAGCGTCGAGGGCCCGCCCAATCCCGACATCTACAACGGCCAGGTCATGCCCGGCATGGGACACTGACGCCGATCACGGCTCGAGCTCGGTATCCCAATAGAGATAGTCGAGCCAGCTGTCGTGCAGGTAGTTCGGCGGAAACCGCCGGCCATTGCGGTGCAGGTGATGCACCGTCGGCTGGAACGGCTGTTGCGACGGCCACATCCTGGCCTCGTCCGCGGTCATGCTGCCCTTGCGCAGATTGCACGGCGAGCAGGCCGCGACGACGTTGTGCCAGGTCGTGGTGCCGCCGCGCGAGCGCGGGATCAGGTGGTCGAACGTCAGGTCCTCGGTCGAGCCGCAATACTGGCAGCAGAACTTGTCGCGCAGGAACACGTTGAAGCGCGTGAAGGCGGGATGGATCGACGGCTTGACGTAGGTCTTGAGCGAGACGACGCTCGGCAGCTTCATCTCGATGGTCGGGCTGTGCACCGCGGTCTCGTATTCCGCGACGATGTTGACGCGATCGAGGAACACCGCCTTGATCGCGTCCTGCCAGGACCACAACGAGAGCGGATAATAGCTCAACGGACGAAAGTCGGCGTTGAGGACGAGCGCGGGAAACCCGTTGGTCGAGACGTGGGCGTTCAATCAGACTCCGTGCAGGCTCCGGATCCGGCGCCGGCAGGACGCCGATTCTGGCCAATAGTCTACAGTCAGCATGACGCGGATGTGAAGGTGGTCTGGGATGACCTCCGCGCCGGACGGTGTTGTGCTGGCCGCGGAGCGGGAACCTTGGCGCGGCTGGCGCATCCAAGGCCCGGTCAGCGCGGGAGGTGCCCTATCATGCCGGTTCCCCATCTTCACCCGGATCGGTCGGCCGAGGCCGACCTCGTCGCCCGGCTTCGCGGCGGCGAGGAGGCCGCGGTCCGGGCGGTGATCCAGCACAACAATCAGCGCCTGTTCCGGATCGCCCGCAGCATCCTCAAGAACGATGCCGAGGCGGAAGACGCCGTGCAGGACGCCTATGTCCGCGCCTTCACCCATCTCGCCGACTTCCGCGGCGAGGCGCGGTTCTCGACCTGGCTGGTGCGGATCGTCATCAACGAGGCATTGGGGCGGTTGCGCGCGCGCCGACCGACGGTGCCGTGGGCCGACGCCACCGAAGCCGACGGCCGGATCGTGCCTTTCCCGCTGACGTCGCCGCAACCCGACCCGGAACGCACCATGGCCCAGCATGAAATCCATCGCCTGCTCGAACGCGCCATCGATGCGCTGCCGGATGCGTTCCGCATCGTGCTGGTGGCGCGCGTGATCGAGGAGATGAGCGTCGAGGAAACCGCCGACCTGTTCGGCCTGCGGCCGGAAACGGTGAAGACGCGGCTGTTCCGCGCCCGCGAGATGCTGCGCAAGGATCTCGAGCAGCAGGTCGGTCCGCTGCTGACGGAGACCTTCCCGTTCGAGGGCGTGCGCTGCCAGCGCATGACCGAAGCCGTGATCGCGCGGCTTCGCAATCTTTCTTGACGCAGTCAGGAACCTTTCGCTCCGCGCGCCATCCAAGTCCCCGGTCATAGTGAGAGGGGCCATCGCGGCCCATTCAGGGAGAGACCGGGATGCTGAAGATCATGAGCGGCGCCGTCGCCGTGCTGCTGCTGTCGGCCGTCGCAGCGCCGGCGCAGAACGCCAAGCTGAACGACGCGCAGATCGCGCACATCGCCTATACCGCGGGCGATATCGACGTGAAGGCGGGCGAGCTCGCCCTGCAGAAATCGAAAGACAAGGCGGTGCGCGACTTCGCCACCAGCATGGTCAACGACCACAAAGCGGTGAACGACAAGGCGCTGGCGCTCCTGAAGAAGCTCAACGTCACGCCGCAGGACAACGACACCAGCAAGGCGCTGGCGAAGCAGGCCGCCGACAAGCGCGTCGAGCTTTCAAAGCTCAGCGGCGCGGCCTTCGACAAGGCCTATGCGGCGAACGAGGTCGCGTTCCACAAGACCGTCAACGGCGCGCTCGAGACCACGCTGATCCCGTCCGCCAGCAATGGCGAGCTGAAGGAATTGCTCCAGACCGGCCTCAAGCTGTTCCAGGGCCATCAGCAGCACGCCGAACACGTCGTGGCCGGATTGAAGTGACGGAATAACGAGGAGGGCACGATGCGGGCGGATCATCTGCTGCCGGCGTTCGTCGTCGGCCTGTCGATCTGGTGCATGCCGACGGCGCAGGCCGCCGACGTGATCCGGATCACGATCGACAAGGTCACGTTCGCGCCGGCGGCGGTGTCCGCCCGCGTCGGCGACACCATCGAGTGGGTCAACGACGATTTCGTCGCGCACACCGCGACCGCGCGCAACAAGGACTGGGATCTCAACATCCTGCCGCACAAGACCGGCCGGCTCACGCTGACCAAGTCCGGCACCTTCGACTATTACTGCCGCTATCATCCGCAGATGAAGGGCCAGCTCACGGTCGCTGAGTGACCGCGCCGCGCCCGCTCAGCGCAGCCGCCGCGCCAGGAACTCGCCGCCCTGGCGCAGACCTTCCTGGTCGATGCCGTGGCCGAGGCCGGGCGAGATGTGCCACTCCACCGGCACATCGAGCGCGGCGAGGCCCTGCGCCGCCATCAGCACCGCCTGCACCGGGATCAGGTCGTCGCGGTCGCCGTGGATCAGCAGCACCGGCGGCCGCGCCGTGATCTCGGCGGCGAAGGCGTCGAGATCGGGCTGCGGCGGCAGCACCAGCATGCCGGAATAGCCGACGATCGCCGCCGGCGCGACGGCGCGGCGCAGCCCGACATGCAGCGACATCATCGTGCCTTGCGAGAAGCCGACCAGAGCCAGCGCCGTGGGCGGCAGGCGGTGGCGCTGCAATTCCGCATCGAGGAAATCGTTGAGGGCCGGCGCGGCGGCATTGACGCCGGTCCAGCGCTCGTTGGGATCACGGAACGTCAACGGAAACCATTCGCGGCCCATCGGCGACTGGCCGCACGGCCGCGGCGCGTGCGGCGACACGAAGGCGGCGTCCGGCAGCAGGCTCTGCCAGGCGCGGCCGATCTCGATCAGGTCGTTGCCGTCGGCGCCGTAGCCGTGCAGGAACACGACGAGCTGCCTCGCTGTGCCGGATTTCGGTGCGAGGCGTGGTCCGTCAAGCGCCATTCTGTGCTCCCTGTCCTGCCGTTCTCTGGCTCGGTCCGACCGGCACCGCATCGCGCCGTTTGACCGCCTTGTAGTAAGCCCATAGCAGATGCGCGGCGACGCCGCGCCACGGCCGCCATGCCTCGGCGATCCGCGCAATCTTCTTCGCATCCGGCCGCTGGCGCAGCCGCAGCGCGATGCGTGCGGCCTCCTGCAGCGCAAGGTCGCCGGCCGGCCAGGCATCGGCATGGCCGAGGCAGAACAGCAGATAGATATCCGCGGTCCACGGCCCGATGCCGTGCAGCTTGACGAGTGCGGCATGCGCCTCGTCGGCCGGCATCTCCGCCAGGCGGTCGAGGTCGATCTCGCCCCTGGCGAGCGCATGGCCGAGCGCCTTCACGGTCCTGATCTTCGGCGTCGACAGGCCGAGCCGCGCCAGCCGGTCGGCGCGGGCGCGGCGGACGCTGTCATGGTGGAACGGGTCGAACGCGGCGGAGAACCGCTGCCAGATCGCGCCGGCGCTGGCGGTGGAGAGCTGCTGCGACATGACGATGGCGCACAGCCCGGCGAAGCCGGCCTCGCGCCGGCGCAGCGCGAAGGCGCCGGCGGTCTCGGCCACCGGCACCAGCCGCGGATCGGCCGCGAGCAGGTGGCGTAGTCCCTCCTGCAGGTCGGCATCGGTGTGGAGATAGCGCGCCGTCATCGTCCGCTTGGTATTGTCCGTCTGTTATTGTCCGCCATCCATCGGTGAAGATGGACCCGCGGGTCAAGCCCGCCATGACGTCAAGCCATCATGACAGAGCCATGGATGTTTTTCGCTTCGCGCCGAGCCCGAACGGCTACCTGCATCTCGGTCACGCCTATTCTGCGCTGCTGAATGCGGAGTTCGCGCAGGCCGCCGGCGGCCGGCTGCTGCTGCGGATCGAGGACATCGATGCGGCTCGCTGCCGGCCGGAATACGAGGCCGCGATTGACGAGGACCTGGCCTGGCTCGGCCTGCGCTTCCCGCGGCCGGTCGAGCGCCAGTCCGAGCACGTCGCGCGCTACCGCGCCGCGCTCGACCGGCTCGACGCCCTGGGCCTGATCTATCCGAGCTTCGACAGCCGCGCCGAGATCGCGCGGCTGGTCGCAGCGCGCGAGGCGCAAGGCACGCCGTGGCCGCGCGATCCCGACGGCGCGCCGCTCTATCCGGGCAGCGACCGCACGCTGCCGCGCGCGGTTCGCGCGCAGCGGATCGCGACAGGCGAGCCCTATGCGCTGCGGCTCGACATGGCGGCCGCGCTGGCGCGGGTCGGCCGCCTGACCTGGCGCGAGGACGGCAGCGAGGTGGCGGCCGATCCGGCGATGTGGGGCGACGTGGTGCTGGCGCGCAAGGACACGCCGGCGAGCTATCATCTCGCCGTGGTGGTGGACGATGCGGCGCAGGGCGTCACCCGCATCGTGCGCGGCCGCGATCTCTATTACTCGACCGCGGTGCACCGCCTGCTCCAGGTGCTGCTCGACCTGCCGCAGCCGTCCTACCATCACCATCGGCTGATCCTCGATGCCGAGGGCCGCAAGCTGTCGAAATCGACGCAGGCGACGGCGCTGCGTGCCTTGCGCGCCGCGGGCGCTGCTCCCGACGACATCCGCCGCATGGTCGGGCTTGCTTGAGCGGGCTCGATTTGCGTCCCGGTTCCGTGGCATGGTGCGCGCGGGGGCGGGGGCCCGATGGCGAAGCGTAAGACCAGCACGAAGCGCAGCGTAAGGCGCAGGACGGAACCGAATGCGTCCGCGATCGAGATCGCGCTCGCCGGCATCGCCCACGACCTGCGCACGCCGCTCACCGGCATCCTGGCGCTCGCCGAGCTGTTGGCGAGCTCCGATCTCGGCGAAGAGCAGCGGCAATGGGCCGAGGCGATCAAGAGCGGCGCCGAGCATCTGTCGGCGCTGACCACGCTGATCGTCGATGCGGCGCGCAGCGATGCCGCGGGACTGGTGCTGCGCCGCGAGACCTTCCCGCCGCGCCGGCTGGCGGAGGCGGTCGGCCGCGCTTTCGCGGCGCGCGCGAAGGCCAAGGATCTCAAGGCCAAAGTGACGATCGCGCGCGATCTGCCGGCGGCCGTGACCGGCGATCCGCTGCGGCTGCGCGCCGCGCTGGAGAACCTCGCCGACAATGCGGTGAAGTTCACCAATACCGGCACGGTGGCGATGACGGCGGCAGCGGAGCCGGCGCCGCGCGGCCGCGTGCGGCTCGTTTTCACCTTCGCCGACAGCGGCATCGGCCTGACGCCGCAGGACGTCAAGCGGCTGTTCCGGCCGTTCGCGCAGGCGAGCGAGACGGTGGCGCGCCGCTACGGCGGCGCCGGGCTCGGCCTCGTCTTCGTGCGGCGGCTGGCGCGGGCGATGGGCGGGGACCTGACGGTCGAGAGCACGCCGGGGCGCGGCAGCGTGTTCCGGCTCGCCGTGGTGGTCGAGCGCGCGGACCTGCGGCCGGCGCCGGGCACGGTGCGCCGCAGCAGCGCGCGCCGGCACGCGCTGCGCGTGCTGTGCGCGGAGGACAACGCCTATGGCCGCGTGGTGATGAACACTATTCTCACCGAGCTCGGCCACAAGGCGGATTTCGTCGAGAGCGGCGAGGCTGCGGTGAAGGCCGTGGCCGCCGGCCGCTACGATGCGGTGCTGATGGACGTGACGCTGCCGGGCATCGACGGCATCGAGGCGGCACGCCGCATCCGCGCGCTGCGGGGCGCTGCGGCGCGCACGCCGATCATCGGTATTTCCGGCCGCAGCGAGAGCGGGCAGGAGGCTGCGGCGCGGGCTGCGGGCATGGACGTCTATTTCGTCAAGCCGGTGAGCCCGGCGAAGCTTGCCGAGACTCTGGCGCGTCTCCGCCCCGCATGATGGCCGGCGTCAGGTGTTGGTCAGGCGGTTGGCGCGCGCGACGATGCCGACCACGTCGGACATGATGCGGTTGAGCTCGAAATCCTTCGGCGTGTAGACCGCGGCGACGCCGGACCGGGCCAGCGCCTGCGCATCCTCCGGCGGGATGATGCCGCCGACCACGACGGGGACGTTGTCGAGGCCGGCCTCCCGGAGCCGCGCCACCACATCCTGCACCAGCGGCAGGTGGCTGCCCGAGAGCACCGACAGCCCGATCACATGCGCCTTGCCGGCGCCGGCGGCTTCCACGATCTCCTCCGGCGTCAGCCGGATGCCCTCATAGATCACCTGCATGCCGGCGTCGCGTGCGCGCACCGCGATCTGCTCGGCGCCGTTGGAGTGCCCGTCGAGCCCCGGCTTGCCGACCAGGAAGGTGAGGCGACGGCCGAGCTTGCGCGAGACGCTGTCGACCTCGGCGCGCAGCGCATCGAGTCCCTCGACAGCATTGCGCATCGCGGCGCCGACGCCGGTCGGCGCGCGGTATTCGCCGAATGCCTGGCGCAGGGTCCAGCCCCATTCGCCGGTGGTGACGCCGGCCTTGGCGCAGGCGATCGAGGCCGGCATGATGTTCGCGCCCGAGGTCGCGGCGCGCTTGAGCGCGGCGAGCGCCGCCTCCACTGCGGCGACATCGC
>Ga0180222_1000737_pt1 | contig 43025 bp, 42 predicted proteins | sample eDN5th37CKraftOP_FD_151336 | JGI IMG/M metagenome (GOLD analysis project Ga0180222, IMG submission 151336) | Enriched Organic Plus compost microbial communities from Emeryville, California, USA - eDNA 5th pass 37_C Kraft OP (version 2) (version 2) ...
GCCGTAGCCGCGCCCACTGCCCGTCGCTCAACCAAAACTCGCCCGACAACGCACGCTCCCGATCAATCAGGAGGCTGAATCACATTCCCGACGCCAAGGGAATCCTGTTTATGGGTCCCGACCCTAGGAGAACGACAGCATCGTTCTACATGTTATTCGGGACAAGCGGTTAGTTCCACGTGCATCAACGGGTGAGGCCTCGAACGTCCATCCGATGAGATCGCAGCGATGCGCGAGGATGCGAAGGACGCCGTTCGCAATATACGCACGAGGCGACCTACCGCGACCGATACCGCTCTTCCGAATCACCGGCGTGGACGATGGAGCCACAGCCGGCGTCCAGTTTGCCCCGGGGCAGCGCAGAATGGACGACAAAGCCGTCCAGCCGAGTGATCTGAGGAAGTTCCGAGGCCCGAGCCGGAATCGAACCGGCGTATACGGATTTGCAGTCCGCTGCGTCACCACTCCGCCATCGGGCCGGAGCGCGCGCAATGCGGATCGCCGGCGGATATGTCAACCACCAACAGTTGCCGCGACGCGGCAGCAAGCCGCTTGGCCTCTCCCCGTCTACGCTATAGAAGCCACAGATCGGGCTTTAGTGTATTGCACTGATAAAACAGTTGTGCGACGAGGCGGGGCGATGAGCAAGCAGGATTTCGAGGCGATGCGTCGGGCTATGGTGTCGAACCAGCTCCGTACGTCGGCGGTCAACGACGCGGCGGTGGTCGCGGCAATGGCAGCCGTGCCTCGGGAACGATTCGTTCCGCCGGAATGGCAGACGCTCGCCTATCTGGACACCCCCGTCCCGCTCGGCGGCGGCCGTGCCCTCAATCCGCCGCTGGTGACCGGGCGACTGCTCACCGAAGCCCATCCAATGCCGGGGGACCGCACGCTCGTCGTCGGGGCGGCGACGGGCTATGCGGCCGCGCTGCTCGCCCGGCTGACGGCGTCGGTGGTGGCGCTCGAGGAGGATCCGGCGCTGCTCGCCAAGCTTCGGGAGACATTCTCCGGAATCTCGGACGTCACCGTGGTATCGGGACCATTGGCCGCCGGCTGGGCGGATCGAGGCCCCTATGATCTCATCCTGATCGATGGCGCCGTCGAGACGCTGCCGGAAGCCATCATCGGCCAGCTCGCCGAGGAGGGACGCCTTGCCGCGGCAGTCGTCGAACGCGGCGTGAGCCGGCTCGTGATCGGTCGCCGGGGAGGGAGCGGCTTCGGTTCGCTGGCTTTCGCCGATGCCGATGCGGTCGCCCTGCCGGGCTTTGCGAGACCGAAGGCCTTCAGCTTCTGATGCGTGCGCCGATATCCGTGCGCCGCCTCTGGATCGGCGGAATGATGTCCGCGATCCTCGCCGGCAGCGGAGCGGATGCCGCTTCGCTGCGGGAGGCGCTGATATCCGCCTATAACGGCAATCCGGAACTCACCGGCGAGCGGGCAGCGCAGGACGCGCGAGATGCCGATGTGGCGATCGCGAAATCGGGCGCCCGGCCCAATGTCGGCGCGACCGCCGATTATACGGAGAATCTTCGCCGCTCCGGGCTGAACCTCACCTCCCCGCACCGCCAGCTCACCGCCGGCATCAACGCCTCCATTCCCATTTATCAGGGCGGCGCCGTCTCGAACGGCATCAAGGCTGCCAAGCTGCGCAACGTCGCCGGCCTGTCGACGCTGCGCTCGACCGAGGCCGATGTCTTCACCCAGGTCGTCGCGGCCTATATGGACGTGATCCGCGACGCGGCGATCGTCGAGCTCAACCGCAAAAACGTAAGCGTGCTCGAAACCAACCTGCGCGCGACCAACGACCGCTTCGAGGTCGGCGACGTGACCAAGACGGACGTTGCCCAGTCCGAAGCGCGCCTAGCCGGCGCACGCAGCCAGCTCGACGCGGCCGAAGCCACGCTCACCGCGAGCCGGGAGACCTATCTGCGCGTGATCGGCCTGGCGGCCGATGCGCTCGATCCTCCACCGCCGCTGCCCAACCTGCCGCAGGATGCGCGCGACGCCGTCGACGTCGCGATCGCCAACAATCCGGACCTGCTCGCGGCGCGCAAGAATGCCGAAGCATTCGGCTATGACATCAAGGTCGCCAAGGCGGCACGGCTGCCCCGTCTTTCCGCCGTCGGCGGCGCCAACTACCTCGATTATTTCAACTCCCTTCCCGCCGCCTCCTCGCTTGGCGGGGAAAGCATCGGTACGTTCACGCAGCACGGAACCACCTCGTCGGCAGGGCTGTCGCTGACCATCCCGCTTTACCAGGGCGGCCTGCCCAGCGCCCAGGTCCGCCGCGCCGAAGCCGAGGCGCGGCGGGCGCTGGAGCAGGTGGTGGCGGTGGAGCGCAATGTCGTCGCGCAGGCGCGCTCGGCATTCGCCAACTACCAGGCGGCCCTTGCGGTGATCAAATCGTCCGAAACCGCCGTCTCGGCGAACGAGCTGGCGCTGGAAGGCACGCGCGCCGAGAACACGGTCGGCACGCGCAACGTCCTCGACGTGCTGAACGCCGAGCAGGAACTGCTCAACTCGCGGGTGCAGCTGGTCAGCGCGCGCCGTGACGCCTATGTCGCCGGCTTTGCGCTGCTCGCCGCGATGGGCAAGGCCGGCGCGGCCGACCTCGGCCTCGATGGCGGCACGCTCTATGATCCGTCGGTCCACTACCGCAAGACGGCGAACGACTGGTGGGATTGGCACAGCGACGGACCGCCCAGAGCGGTCGCGCCGTCGACCTACGGTCCGTCCGACAAATAGGGCGACGCGGCTTTCCTTCCCGGCATCAGCCGCGCCAGATCGATCGGCTTAGGATAGCGGGGACGATGCCGATCGAGAGGAAAGCCGTGACATGATTGCAAATGTGGCTAATATCGAGCCTGCCATGGGGGACGCCCGCCACGAACCGTCGATGGAAGACATTCTCGCTTCCATCAAACGCATCATCGCGGAGGATAGCGCCGTACCGGCGGAGGCCGCCCGCCCCCGGCCCCGTGCCGTCCCCGATCCCGAGCCGGATACCGCCGAAGCTCAGGATGGCGTGCTCGAGCTGACGCATCCGCTCGGTGCGGAAACCCCGGAAGCACCGCTCGTCTCGGGCGAGGCGGCCGAAGCCACCCGTGCCCTCCTTGCGCGCCTCTCCACCCTCGCCATCCGAGGAGAGCCGGGCATGGACAACACGCTCGAAGGGCTGGTTCGCGACATTCTGAAGCCGCTCCTCAAGGAATGGCTCGATGCGAACCTGCCGGCGCTGGTGGAGAATCTGGTCAATCGCGAGATCACCCGGATCACCGGCACCGGCCTCTGATCGGCTTCGCGCTTCCCGTCCCGCCCGCACGCTGCTAATGGCGTGCGATGAAAGCCTCTCTGGTCGCGAGCCTGGGTGCGCTCGCCATCCTCAGCACCTCCACCGCCATCGCCCGCCCCTTCACGCCGGACGATCTCGTCAACCTGCGCCGGATCAGCGATCCCGCCGTCTCGCCCGATGGCCGCTGGGCCGCCTATACGCTGCGGGAGACCGATCTCGCCGCGAACAAGGGCCGCACCGACATCTGGCTGCTCGATCTGACGAAGAAGGGCGCCAAGCCGGTCGCCTTCGCCGCCGATCCCGCGGCCAGCGAAAGCAGCCCGCAATTTTCGAGCGACGGCAGCACGCTTTATTTCCTCTCGGACAAGGGCGGCGGCGCGGTCTGGAGCAAGCCGCTGGCCGGCGGCGAGGCCCGCCAGGTGACGGCCCCCGCCTTCGATATCTCCGGCTTCAAGGTCGCGCCCGGCGACGCGCGCGTCGCGATATGGGTGGATCGCCCCCTCCAGTGCAATGATCTTGCCTGCAAGCAGCCGGCGCCTGCCGCCAATGCCGGCAGCGGACGCGTCTATGACAAGCTGTTCGTACGCCATTGGGATACATGGTCCGACCACCAGCGCTCGCGCCTGTTCGTGCTGCCGATCGCGAACGGCGCCGCGCAGGGCAATGGCGTGCTGGTCTCGAAGGGCCTGGAAGGCGATGTGCCCTCGAAGCCGTTCGGCGGCGGCGAGGAGATCAGCTGGAGTCCCGACGGAGCGACGCTCTATTTCGCGCTGCGCGAGGCTGGTCGGATCGAGGCCCGCTCGACCAATCTCGACATCTTTTCGGCCCCGGCCGATGGCTCGGCTGCGCCGACCAACCTGACCCGCGCCAACCAGGCCACCGACAACTGGCCCATTGTCTCGCCCGACGGCCGCTATCTCGCCTGGGCGGCGATGAAGCGCCCGACCTATGAAAGCGATCGCATGGTCCTGCAGGTCCGCGATCTCAAGACCGGGGAGACGCGCGCGTTGACCGAGGGATGGGACCGCTCGGTCGCTTCGATCGCCTGGGCGCCCAATTCGCGCAGCCTCTACGTCACCGCGCTCGATCATCTCGACGAGCCGCTGTTCCAGGTCGATCTCGCCGACGGCAAGGTGCGGCGGATGACCGGCGAAGGCAGCGTCGCAGCGACGGCGCCGAGCGGCAACGGCATCGTCTACACGCTCAACAGCCTGACCGAGCCGGGCGATCTCTATCGGCTCGACGAGCGTGGCGCCCCCACCCGCCTCACGGCCGTCAATGCCGACAAGCTCGCGGGCGTCGACATGCCGCAGCCGACCCGGTTCAGCTTCGTCGGCGCCAACGGCGACATGGTGTGGGGCTTCGCGCTCAAGCCGCCGGCGCTCGCCAACGGCGCCAAGGCGCCGATCGCCTTCCTCGTCCATGGCGGCCCCCAGGGCAGCTTCGGAAACGGCTGGTCCTATCGATGGAATCCGGCGGTGTTCACCGGCGCCGGCTACGGGGCGGTGATGATCGACTTCCATGGGTCCGTGGGCTACGGCCAGGCCTTCACCGACAGCATCAACCGCGATTGGGGCGGCAAGCCGCTCCAGGACCTGAAGCTCGGCCTCGCCGCCGCCACGGAGAAGTTCCCCTGGCTGAACGCGAACGATGCCTGCGCGCTCGGCGCCTCCTATGGCGGCTTCATGATGAACTGGATCGCCGGCAACTGGCCCGACCGGTTCCGCTGCATCGTCAATCATGACGGCGTGTTCGACGCGCGCGGCATGGCCTATGAAACCGAGGAGCTCTGGTTCGACGAATGGGAGCATGGCGGCCCTTATTACGAGCACCCGGAAGAGTATGAGAAATGGAACCCGGTCAACCACGTCACCGCGTGGAAGACGCCGATGCTCATCATCCACGGCGAGAAGGATTATCGCATCCCCGTGACGCAGGGGCTGGGCGCCTTCACCGTCCTGCAGCAGCGCGGCATCCCCTCTCGCTTGCTTGTCTTTCCGGACGAGAATCACTGGGTGCTGAAGCCCAGGAACAGCCTGCAGTGGCATCAGGAGGTGCTCGGCTGGCTGGCGCGGTGGACGGGGAAATAGGCCCCTCAATCCGCCCGCGCGGCGGAGCCGGGATCCGATGCGGCCTTCCCTCACCGGAACGGGCATGGATCCGGCTTCCGCCGGGAGAACGAGAATGGGTCCCGTGCGCCGAAGCGGCGATGGGGTTTGCGCGCGCCGCCCGGACCGCTAAAGCCGCGGCATCATGACCGATCTGCCCAAGACATTCGATCCCGGCGCCATCGAGGCGCGCTGGTATGCCCATTGGGAAAGCACCGGGCGGTTCCGCCCCGAGCGGCCCGACGCCGAGCCCTTCACCATCGTGATCCCGCCACCCAACGTGACGGGATCGCTGCATATTGGCCATGCGCTCGACAATACGCTGCAGGACATCCTGATCCGCCACGCCCGCCTTCAGGGGAAGGACGCGCTGTGGGTGGTCGGCACCGATCATGCCGGGATCGCGACACAGATGGTGGTCGAACGGCAGCTCAACGAGCGGCAGCAGAAACGCACCGATTTCACGCGCGACGAATTCGTCGCGAAGGTGTGGGAATGGAAGGAAGAGAGCGGCGGCACCATCACGCGGCAGCTGCGGCGGCTCGGTGCGTCCTGCGACTGGGCGAACGAACGGTTCACGATGGACGAAGGCTTCAGCCGCGCCGTCGTCAAGGTGTTCGTCGATCTCTACAACCAGGGTCTGCTCTATCGCGACAAGCGGCTGGTGAACTGGGATCCCGGCCTGCGCACCGCCATCTCCGACCTGGAGGTCGAGACCCGCGAGGTGCAGGGCAAGTTCTGGCACTTCTCCTATCCGCTCGCCGACGGCTCGGGCGCCATTTCCGTCGCGACGACGCGGCCGGAGACGATGTTGGCGGACATGGCCGTCGCGGTGAATCCCGAGGACGAGCGCTACAAGGCCCTGATCGGCAAGCAGGTGCGCCTGCCGATCACCGGGCGGCTCATCCCGATCGTGGGGGACGAGCATGCCGATCCGGAGCTCGGCTCCGGCGCGGTGAAGATCACGCCCGGCCATGACTTCAACGACTTCGAGGTGGGCAGGCGCGCCGGGATCAAGCCCGCGGACATGCTCAACATGCTCGATGCCGATGCCAGGGTCATCCAGACCGCGGACGGACTGATCCCCGAGGAGCTGCTCGGCCTGAAGGGCTTCGAGGCGCGGGCGCGCGTCGTCGAACGGATGGAGGCGCTGGGCTTCGTCGAAAAGATCGAGGATCGCACGATCCAGACCCCCTATGGGGATCGTTCCGGAGCGGTGATCGAGCCCTGGCTCACCGATCAATGGTATGTCGACGCAGCAGCGCTCGCGGGCCCTGCGATCGCGGCGGTGCGCGACGGGCGGATCCGCGTCGTTCCCGAGACGTGGAAGAAGACCTGGTTCAACTGGCTCGAGAATATCCAGCCCTGGTGCGTCTCGCGCCAGCTCTGGTGGGGCCACCAGATCCCCGCATGGTATGATGAGGACGGGAAGGCGTACGTCGCCGAGGATGAGGCGGCTGCACGGGCGCTGGCCGGCGACAAGGCGCTGACGCGCGATCCGGACGTACTCGACACCTGGTTCTCCTCCGCGCTCTGGCCGTTCGGCACGCTCGGCTGGCCCGAGCGGACGTCCAAGCTCGCCCGCCACTATCCCAACGACGTGCTGATCTCCGGCTTTGACATTCTCTTCTTCTGGGATGCGCGCATGGCCATGCAGGGCCTGCACTTCATGGAAGCGGTTCCGTGGAAGACATTGTATCTCCACGGGCTCGTCCGCGACGCGCACGGCCAGAAAATGTCCAAGTCCAAGGGCAACACGGTCGATCCGCTCGGGCTGATCGATCGCTACGGCGCCGATGCGCTGCGCTTCACCCTGGCTGCCATGGAAAGCCAGGGACGCGACATCAAGCTCGATGAACGTCGCGTCGAAGGGTATCGCAACTTCGCGACCAAGCTGTGGAATGCCGCGCGCTTCGCCCAGTCGAACGGCATCGGCGCCTCTGCGACGATCGAGCCTCCGCACGCCGAACGGCCGGTGAACCGGTGGATCCTGGCAGAGACGGTGAAGACGGTGCAGGCGCTCGACCTCGCTCTCGCCGACCTGCGCTTCGACGAGAGCGCCAATATCGTCTACCAATTCGTCTGGGCGACCTTCTGCGACTGGTATCTGGAGCTGATCAAGCCGCTGCTCGCGCCGGATACGGCCCCGGGCGAAGCCGAGGAGACGCGCGCCGTCGCCGGCTGGGTGCTCGATCAGATCCTCGTGATGCTGCACCCCTTCATGCCATTCATCACCGAAGAGCTGTGGCATGCGCTGGGACCGCGCGCCTACGACCTCATCCTCGCGCGATGGCCGATGGCCGATGCGAGGGCGATCGATCCGGCGGCACAGGCGGAGATCGACTGGCTCATCCGGCTCGTCGGCGAGATCCGCGCCGCGCGCGCCGAACTGAACGTTCCGCCCGGGGCCCGGCTGCCGATGATCGTGCGCGATGCCCAGCCGCTCACCGAAGAACGGCTGAAGGCGCAGCAGGCCGCACTGGCACGGCTGGCCCGCGTCGAAGCGATCGAGATCGGCGGAGCGGCGCCCGGCGGAGCGGCGCAGATCGTCGTCGATGAGGCGACTTTCGTGCTTCCCCTGGAAGGCGTGATCGATCTCGCCGCCGAGCGCGCCCGGCTCGACAAGGCGGCCGCCGCGGCCGAGAAGGAGCGCGATTCGCTGAGCGGCCGCCTCGCCAACCCCGCCTTCGTGGAGAAGGCGAAGCCGGAAGCCGTGGCCAAGGCGCGCGAGGATCACGCCGCCAAGGCCGCGGAAGCGGACCGGCTGCGGGCGGCGCTCGCACGGCTGGGTTGATCCCGCCGCGATCGCCGCCCTCATCCACTTTCGTCGGGACGAGGAAACCGCCGGGGACGGCCGTTTCCCGACAATGGCGGGAATGCCGAAAACCGGTCATGATCTCCGGCCGGCATCCTCGCGCGCCCTTCCCATCCGAGGCGGGGCGCAATAGGGCGGGCCATGGCTGACGCTGACGCCCCGATTCCCGCCGGACGGCCCGGGCAGAAGGACCTGACGAGCGGACCGATCACGCGCACGCTGCTGATCTTCGCACTACCGACGCTCGCGTCCTCGATGCTGCAGTCGCTGAACGGATCGATCAATGCGATCTGGATCGGGCAGTTCCTCGGCGAGCAGGCGATCGCCGCGACCACCAACGCGAACATCGTGATGTTCCTGATGTTCTCCGCGGTGTTCGGCTTCGGCATGGCGGCGACGATCCTGATCGGTCAAAGCGTCGGCCGACGCGACGTCGATGCCGCGCGCCGCGTGATCGGCACGGCCTTCAGCCTTTTCGCGCTCGCCTCGCTCACGACGATGACGATCGGCTGGCTGCTCGCCCCCGCCCTCCTCCGCCTGCTCGCTACTCCCCAGGACGTGTTCCCGCTCGCCCTTGCCTATCTGCGTGTCATCTTCCTCTCGATGCCGCCGACCTTCCTGTCGACGCTGCTCATCATGGCGCTGCGCGGCACCGGCGATTCGCTGACGCCGCTGTGGTTCATGGGCCTCGCCGCGGCCATCGACGTCGCGCTCAACCCGGTGCTGATCCACGGGCTCGGCCCCGCGCCGGCCATGGGCATCGCCGGATCGGCCACCGCCACGCTCATCGCCAATTATGTGAGCTTCATCGGCCTCCTCGCCTATATCTACCGCCGCGACCTCATGATCCGGCTGCGCGGCAGCGAGATGCGCTACATGGTCCCGCAATGGGCGCTGCTGCGCACCATTTTCGGCAAGGGCCTGCCGATGGGCCTGCAGGTGCTCGTATTCTCCACATCGGCGCTCGCGATGATCGGGCTCGTCAACCGCCAGGGCACGGCGACCACCGCGGCCTATGGCGCGGCGAGCCAGCTGTGGACCTATATCCAGATGCCGGCGATGGCGGTGGGCGCCGCGGTCAGCGCGATGGCCGCGCAGAATATCGGCGCCGGGCGCTGGGATCGCGTCGGCCACGTCGCCCGCGCCGGGATCCTCATGAACCTGGTGCTCACCGGCACGCTCATCGTTGCCGTGGGTCTCGCCGACCGCCACGTGCTCTGGCTGTTTCTCGGCGATGACGATCGTGCCATCGGGATCGCGCGCCACATCAATCTCGTCGTATCCTGGAGCTTCGCGCTGTTCGGAGTCGGCATGGTCCTCTCCGCCGTCGTGCGCGCGAACGGCGCGGTCATGGTGCCGCTGATCATCCTCATCGTCGGCGTCTTCCCGATCCGCTTCCTGGTCGCGCTCGCGGGGCTGCCGCATTGGGGCGCCGACGCGCTGTGGTGGAGCTTTCCCGCAGGCTCGATCGCCTCGCTCGTCATGCAGACCGCCTATTATCGCAGCGGCCAATGGAGGAAGCTGCGCATGGCCGTCCCGCCGAGCCCGATCGAGGCCGAGGAACAGGCGCTCACCGACTGCGAGCCGGCCGGGCGCATGTATCCCGCGGGATAGGACGCTGCGTTACAGCCCGCGCTGGCGGAGCACCTCGCCGATCCATGCGGCGGTCGCGACCAGCCGCTCGCGCAGCGGATAGGCCTCGTCGAAGCGCCAGCGCTGGACCATGTTGAGATAGGCGCCCACCGCCAGCTCCGCGATCAGCCGGCGTTCTGTGGCATGACGCTCCGCTCCCGGAAGATCGCCGCCGAGCAGCCGCTCATATTGATCCACCAGCTCGTCGAGCCGTGGCACGATGCTCGCATCGTTCCAGCCCAGCTCGGAATGGCCGACCACCGGGCCCCAGTAGCGACGTTCGCGCTCGAGCCGCTCGCCGGCGCCGGAAAAGACCATCATGATGCGCTCGGCCGGATCGTCGCTCGCGGCGCAGCAGCGATCGATCCGCTCAGCGAAGGCACGGCGCGTATCGTCCGCCAGGCCGTCCAGCAGCGCCGTCTTGCCGTTGAAATAGTTGAATAGCGTGGCGCGCGAGACACCGGCGGCAGCAGCGATGTCGTCTATCGTAGTGCCCTCGACTCCGCGGGCAATGAAGCCGGCGCGCGCCGCCTCCAGGATGGCGGCGCGCGTCCGTTCCTTGTTCTGCTCGCGACGGGAAACGGGCCGGGTCATTCGCCTTCGATGAGCGAGGCGCCCGCTGCGGGCAACCTCTTTCGTTACCCGGCCGCTTCGAGGACGCCGGTGATGCGATCGATCTCGTCCAGCTCGGCCGCGCTCAGCGCCCAGCCGGCGGCATGGGCGTTGCTGACGACCTGCGCCGGCTTGCTGACGCCGGCGATGATGCTGGCGACGTTCGGCTGGGCAGCCAGCCAGGAGAAAGCGAGCTCGAGCAGCGTATGGCCGCGAGCCTTGGCGAAGGCCTCGAGTTCGGCGGCTACTTCCCACTTCTTGGGATCGCGATAGGGATCGAAGAAGGCCGGCGCATTGGCGAGGCGCGCATCCGCCGGCACCGGCTCGCCCAGCTTGTACTTGCCGGTGAGCACGCCGTTGGCGAGGGGGAAATAGGGCAGCAGGCTCATCTCGTACCGGGCGAGCACGGGCGCCAGCTCCTTCTCCAGCCCCCGCACCAGCACGCTATATTCGTCCTGCGCGGTCGAGAAGGGCGCGATCCCCGCCGATGCCGCAAGCTCCTGCGCCTCGCGCAGCTGCGCGGCCGGCACGTTGGAGCAGCCGATCGCCCGTATCTTGCCCTGCGCCAGCAGGTCCTGCAGCGCGCGCAGCGTCTCGTCGATCGGCGTGGCCGCATCGGGGTAGTGCAGCTGATAGAGGTCGATCCGGTCGGTGCGCAGCCGCTTCAGGCTGCTTTCGACCGCCGTCACGATATAATCGCGCGCGCCCTTGCGCTCGCCCGGCAGCGGATCCTGCGGGCTGCCGAACTTGGTGGCGATGACGAAGGCGTCGCGCCGGCCGTCCAGCACCTCGCCGAGCAGCTCCTCGGACGAGCCGTAGCTGATCGCCGTGTCGATGAAGTTGATGCCGTTGTCCGCTGCGGCATCGACGATCGCGCGCGTCGTCTCGAGATCCGCCGTCCAGCCGAAATTGTTGCCGCCGAGACCCACGATCGAAACCTGGATCCCGCTTTTGCCCAGTTCCCGAAATTCCATCGCCATACCTCTCCGCAGCTGCCCCGAACGGGGAATCACGGCGCCGTTTTGGCATCGCGGCACGGGAATGGGAACGGCGATCCTTTCGTCGATCCGGCGAAGCCACAAATAAGGCCGGCCGGACGTTCTTCCCGGAAACGGAACCAAGCGCGCGATCGTCGGTACATCCCTGCAATGATCGAGGAGGAGTGGACCACGATTGCGCTGCGCCTCGGCCTGGCGACAGCGATTGGCCTAGCCCTCGGCTTCGAGCGCGAATGGCGCGGCCATGATGCGGGCCTGCGCACCCACGCCCTCGTCGCGCTGAGCGCGGCGATGATCATGCTTTCCGCGCTGATGATCTCCGACGATCTGATGCGGCACGGCAGCCGGAGCGATCCGCTGCGCGTCGTGCAGGGCCTTGCCCAGGCGATCGGCTTCATCGCCGGCGGCCTCATCTTCGTGCGCAGCGGCGATGTGCGCAACATGACGACCGCCGCGAGCCTGTGGATCGCCGCCGCCGCCGGCATCGCGGCCGGCGCGGGCCAGTTCGCGCTCGTGCTGATCGGCACGGGCATGGCCTTGCTCGTCCTGACCCTGCTGAGCCTCATCAAGCGGCTGATGCCCACGCGTCACGATCCGCCGGCCGCCGACGACGAACTGGTGCTCCCCAATCGGCGCGGCGCGATCGCCAAGACCGAGGATTGACACTCCCGTTCAGGGCGTCGCCACGGCCCGGATGAGCAGGGAGACGGCGCCGAGCGCCACGACGCTGGCCGTCCAGAGAAGCGCGAACCAGGCCAATCGTTTCCAGAGCGGCGCGGGTTCAGTGGTATCCGGCTTCATCGACCTTCCCTCTGAATACCCAATAGGCCCAGGACGTATAGGCAAGGATCACGGGAACCATGATCGCGGCGCCGACGAGCATGAAGAGCTGGCTGCGCTCGGGCGCGGCCGCCGCCCAGATGGTGACGCGGCCGGGAATCACGTCCGGCCAGATCGAGATGGCGAGGCCGACCATCGACAGGCCGAACAGGATCAGAGTCAGCAGAAAGGGCAGCCCGTCCCGCCGGCCGCCGATCGCGCGCCACAGCAGAAAGCCGGTGAGCGCGACGAGCAGCGGCATCTGCGCCGCGGCGAGCACACCGGGATAGCCGAACCAGCGCTGATAATATTTCCCTTCGAGGAACGGCGTGTAGGCGCTGACCGCGGCGATCGCCGCCAGCAGGCCTAGGACGAGCGGGCGCGCGAAGCGCCGGGCGTCCGCCTGGAGCGCCCCGGTCGTCTTCCAGATCAGCCAGCCGGCCCCGAGCAGCGCATAGCCGCCGACGAGGCTCGCGCCTGTCAGCACCGAAAAGGGCGTGAGCCAATCCCACCAGCCACCGGCATAGCCTCGCCCGTTCACCGCGATGCCCTGGAGCAGCGCGCCCAGCGTCACCCCTTGCGCGAAGGTTGCGATCAGCGATCCCGCGCAGAAAGCACCGTCCCATAATCGACGGTGCGCCGGGTCGCGCCAGCGGAACTCGAAGGCGACGCCCCGGAAGATGAGACCGAGCAGCATCGCGATGAGCGGCGCGTAAAGCGCCGGAAGGATGATCGCATAGGCGAGCGGGAATGCGGCAAGCAGCCCGCCGCCGCCCAGCACCAGCCATGTCTCGTTGCCGTCCCACACCGGGGCGATGCTGTTCATCGCCCGATCGCGCTCGCTGCCCACCCGAAAGAAGGGGAAGAGGATGCCGATGCCCAGATCGAAGCCGTCCATCACCACATAGGCGGCCACGGCGAAGGCGATGATGCACGCCCAGATCACAGTGAGATCGATCATGGCCGTCCTCCTTCGACGGCTGGGGCCGGGGTGATGCCGGCGGTGCGGATCGGACCGAGCAAGTCGGCGCTTTCATGCGCCTGCGGAGGCTTCGCCATCAGCTGGAGAATATACCAGACCCCTGCGGCGAAGACGGAGAAATAGACGATCACGAAAGCGAGCAGCGAGACACCGACCGCGGGTGCGGCCAGGGGCGAGACGGACTCCGCCGTGCGCAGCAAGCCATAGACGGTATAGGGCTGCCGGCCGACTTCGGTGGTCACCCAGCCAGCGATGACGGCGACGAAGCCCGAAGGCCCCATGAGCCGCGCGAAGCGGTGCAGCAGCGGCCAATCGTAGAGGCGGCGCCTCGCCCGCGCCACCAGGCTGAACAAGCCGAGCGCCAGCATCGCAAGGCCGATGCCGACCATGATCCGGAACGACCAGAAGATGATGCCGACCGGCGGCTGCCTGTCCTCCGGCACGGTATCGAGCCCGGCGAGCGGCGCATCGGGATCGTGCTTCAGGATCAGCGACGATGCCTTCGGGATCTCGATCGCGTGATCGACGCGCCTTGCCGCGCTGTTCGGGATACCGAGAAGGATCAGGGGCGCGCCGTGCGGATGGCTCTGATAATGGCCTTCCATCGCCATGACCTTCGCAGGCTGATGCTCGAGTGTGTTGAGCCCATGCAGGTCTCCGGCGAGGATCTGGACCGGCGCGACCAGCGCCGCCATCCACATCGCCATGGAGAACATCTTGCGCGCGCCCGGATTGGTGCGGTCCTTGAGCAGATGCCACGCCCCGACCGCGCCGACGACGAGCGCGGTGGTGAGGTACGCGGCGATCACCGTATGCGCCAGCCGGTAGGGGAAGCTCGGGCTGAAGATGATCGCGAGCCAGCTCGGCCCCGGCAGGAACTGGCCGTTGGTGCCGATCTCATAGCCCACCGGCGTCTGCATCCAGCTGTTTGCGGAGAGGATCCAGAAGGCCGAGATGAAGGTGCCGAGCGCAACCGCGCATGTCGCGACGAAGTGCAAGCCCCGTCCGACCTTGTTGATGCCGAACAGCATCACGCCGAGGAACCCGGCTTCGAGGAAGAAGGCGGTGAGCACCTCATAAGCCATCAGCGGCCCGATCACCGGCCCGGCCTTGTCGCTGAACACCGACCAGTTGGTGCCGAACTGATAGGACATCACGATGCCGGACACGACGCCCATCGCGAAGGCGACGGCGAAGATCTTCAGCCAGTAGCGGTAGAGATTGGCATAGACGCCCGCTCCGGTCCTCAGCCAGAGGCCTTCCAGCACCATGAGATAGCTCGCCAGCCCGATCGAGAAGGACGGGAAGATGAAATGGAAGCTCACCGTGAACGCGAACTGCGCCCGTGCGAGAATGATGGGATCGAGTGCGTCAAGCATTGCGGAGCACTCCCCGATGGATGCGGGCTCGTGCGGAGCGGCTCTCCGATGGCCGGAACTATGGCCTTCGGCCGCCTGGCGCTCAAGTGGTCAATATGTCCACGCCACCATCCGCTTCTTCGGCCATGGCCCCCTCGCCAGCATTTGCGCCGCCCGCGAAGCGATCCGCCAGATGAAACCCATGCAAAAAAGAGGACGCCTCCGCTCGCGGCAGCGAGCGGAGGCGTCCCTGCCCTTCATGCAGGGCTCAACTCTGGAAAGCGGGCCGGAAGGAAGGCTTCCGAGCCCGATCGGAAAGCCTCGACCGGGCGGGCTCCTCGCGCCTTTCTGCGATGCGCTGCTCGAGGTCGGGCTCCGCCGCGGCGGCCGGAGCAGCGGCGGCGCGGCGTTCCCGCTGATCCATGAAAGCAGCCCGCTTCAGCCGCCGGCGAAGCGACAGCGAGGGATTGTCTGCCGTCGGACCGGCATAAGCAGCCTGAACGTGACGGCCGAAGCGCGAGACGTCGAACCCCTCGGCCGCCCGCGTCGGCGCCGCCCGAGCCACAGGCGCTGCCGGCAGCGCGGTCGGAACCGGACCGAGAGGCGGCGCGCCCGGGAGCGGATCGCCGGACTCAAGCCTTTCCTCCTCCGCCTCTTCCGCGCCAGCCCCGCGCCGGCGCAGCATGAAGGCGCCGCCTATGAGGGCAAGCAGGCCTACCCCGGCCGCACCGGCGATCGGCAACACATCATCGCCGCGCGACGCGGCCTCGCTGCGGCTGGCTGGCTGGGGAGCGCGAGACGCGGGCTGCGCGACCGGCGCACGCGCCGCAGCCCGATCATCCACGCGCGCCGGCGGCGGGACGATTGGCGCCGTGCCCGAAACCGGGGCGGGCGTGGTCGCCGCAGCCTCGGCCGTTGCGCGTGCCGGACGAATATCCGCCGAAGCGCGAGGCGCAGCCCGCGCCGGCTTCGTCGGCACGGCGGGCGCTGCCGCAGCCGGGGCGGCCGGGCTCACGGCCTCGGCCGGAGCGGAGGCCGCATCCGACAGGTCGGGAACGGCCACGCTGGCGAGGCCGGACGGCGCGCTGCCCTGCGAAGCCGCGGGTGCGGGCGGGGCAGCAGGTGCGGCAATCGGCGGCGGTGCCGCGATCACCGGCGGCGCACCTGCAAGCGCCGGATCGGCCTGAGCGAGAAGCGGGGTGGATGTGAGGCCGGTGACGGCAGCGATCGCCGTCATGGCCGGGTTGAGCGGGTTTCTCTTGCTGTTCATGCCGAACCAACCCGTGCGGGGACGACTTCGCCGCATCTTTTCCGGCAGGGCGAGCCTTCTCAGCGACGGACCGAACGGCGACTCGGCCATCCGTCAGCCAGCAGCATGATCATCGCCCTGTCACAAGCCTTGTCGATTGTGGCCCTTCCATCTGCCGACTAGCCCTGCCGGAAAGGCCTCGGAGGATCGGACGATGAGCGCGGTAAGGAAGGTCGGCATCACCCTTCACCGGATCGGCGTGCTGACCGGCGGCGATATCGGCAAGGTGCTTGAGATGGCACGGCTGGCCGACGCCGCCGGCATCGACATGATCAGCGTCCCCGATCATATCGGCTTCGGCCCCGGTGCGCGCGAGGAATATCCGCAAGGGCCCGACAGATTCCCCGGCGGCATGGATGAGGACTGGTATGAGCCGCTGACGCTGCTCGCCGCCATCGCCTCGGTCACCACACGTATCCAGCTTTCGACCGCGATCCTGATCTCGCCGCTGCGATCGGCGGTGTTCCTCGCCAAGCAGCTCGCGACGCTGGACCGCATTTCGGGCGGCCGGATCGTGCCGGTATTCGGCGCCGGGTGGCACAGGGCGGAGTTCGCATCCTGCAACATGCCGTTCGACACCAGGTTCACCCATATGGAGGAACAGATCGACGCCTGCCGGACGCTGTGGAAAGGTGGTGCGCAGAGCTTCCACGGCACGATCGTGAATTTCGACGATCTGTGGTCCCATCCGTTGCCGGTCCGGGGCGACATCCCGATCTGGCTCGGCATCAAGCCCTCGACGCGCAACACCGAGCGCATGGTGCGCTACGGAGACGGCTGGCTGCCTGCGATGGAATCGCTCGAGGTCATAGCCGACACCAAAGCTAGGGTGCTGCGGCGCAAGCAGGAGCTGGGGCTGCCTGCCAGTTTCACGATCCGCAAAGGGCTCGTGCCGGTCTATGGCGCGGACGGGCGGCCGGATGCCGACGCAACCTTCGCGCAGGCCGAAGCGATGGTCGACGCCGGAGTCGATGTGGTCGATCTCGCCCCCATCTTCCTCAGCGACGACTATGCGGACGCCGCGCGCTCGATCGAACGGCTCGCGGCGCTCAAGGGCTAGACAGCCCGTCCGGAACGCCGCGCCGCCGCAATTCCTCGGGACGGCGTGGCTCAGCGGTCTCCGCCGAGCACGCCATCGGCCGCAAGCGCCTCGATCTCTTCCGCCGCGAAACCCGCCTCGGCGAGCACGGCGCGACCATCGGCGCCGAGCTTGGGTGCAGGCCCGGAGATGGCGCCAGGGGTGCGCGAAAAGCCCGTCGGGATGCCTGCCAGCCGCATCGGCCCGTCCTCGTCGGCGCAGCTGTGCCAGAAGCCGACCGCCTCGAGGTGCGGATCGCGCATCAGCTGCTCGGTGGTGAGCAACGGCGCGGCCGGAATCTCCGCCCGCTCCAGCTTTTCGAGCCACGCCGCCGTGCTGTCGCTCGCGAACACCGCGCTGATCTGCGTCAGCACATGATCGATATGCTCGCTGCGCGACTGCATCGAGGCGAATCGCGGATCGCGGGACCATTCCGGATTGCCGAGCAGGTCGAAGAAGCGCTTCCAGTGCCGATCATTGTAGATGAGCACGCTGATATAGCCGTCCGCCGTGCGATAGGGCCGGCGATCCGCCTGAACCGCGCGGCGGTAGACCGGACGGCCGACGGGAGGGTCGTAGATCCCACCGACGCTGTGCTCCGCGAACAGGAAGGCGGTCATGGTCTCGAACATCGGGACCTCGATCTCCTGCCCCTGCCCGCTCCGCTCACGCTCGTAGAGCGCGGCCATGATCGCATAGGCCCCGGTGAGGCCGCCGACCTTGTCGGCGACGACCGTGGCCACGTAGCTGGGCTCGCCGCCGGCCAGTTCGGTCTGCAGCATCGCGGCTCCCGACATCGCCTGGATGACGTCGTCATAGGCCGGCCTTCCCGCATAGGGGCCGCGGCGGCCATAGCCGTACATGTTGAGATAGACGAGGCGCGGATTGCGTGCCGCCAGGGCGGCATAGCCGAGGCCGAGCCGCTCCATCGCCGAGGGCCGCATCGAATGCAGGAAGACATCCGCCCGGTCGACGAGCCGAAGCAGCGCCTCGCGCCCGCGTGCTTCCTTCAGATCGAGGACGATCGAGCGCTTGCCCCGGTTGAGATTGATGAACATGCCGCCATGGCCAGGCGCCCGGGCGGGGCCGAGATAGCGCGTCGTGTCTCCCTCCGCGCTTTCCACCTTCACCACGTCCGCGCCCAGATCGCACAATATCTGCGCGCAGTAAGGGCCCATCAGCGCCAAGGTCAGATCGACCACGCGAATGCCCTTGAGCGGACCGCTCTTGCCGCTTGCTGCTGCCCCTTGCGCCACCTTGCATCCCCTCTTTCCAGCGATGCCTATTCGGGCTGGATCGAACGGTCAACGCGCAATAGACTGAGTCCAATTTCCTACAAGATTTTTGCATCAAAGGGAGTGAAGGATGCTGCAGACCGCCGCGCCGCAGGCCGATATCCGCCGTGAGCCGAAGCTTTGGATCGGCGGACAATGGGTCGATCCGATCGACGGTGAGATGGGCGAATCGATCGACCCGTCGACCGGCGCGGTCTGGGCCGAGGTCGCCTTCGCCGGGCCGAAGGACATCGACCGGGCGGTCGCCGCCGCGCGCGAGGCGTTCAACGGGCCATGGCGCAAGATGCTGCCATGGGAGCGCGCCGCGATCCTGCGGCGTCTCGCCGATATCTACAAGGAACGCGCGCCGGACCTCGCGATGCTGGAATCGCGCGATACCGGCCGCGCCATCCGCGAGATGCGGGGCGAGTTCGCCAATCATCATCATTTCTGGCAGTGGTTCGCGTCGCTGGCCGACAAGCTCGATGGCCGTGCGGTCTCGGTCGATCCGGCGGTCCACGCCTTCACCAGCCGCATCCCGGTCGGTGTCGTCGGGGCGATCACGCCGTGGAACGCGCCGATGCTGACGACCATCTGGAAGATCGCGCCCGCGCTCGCGGCGGGCTGCACCGTCGTCCACAAGCCCGCCGAGCTCACTCCGGTCACCGCCTTCGAGCTGGCGCGGATGATGGAGGAGGCCGGGGTGCCGGCCGGCGTCTACAACGTCGTGCCGGGTTATGGCCACATTGCCGGCGCCCATCTCGTCGCGCACGAGGATGTCGACAAGATCGGCTTCACCGGCGAGGGTGCGACCGCCAAGGAGATCCTCAGGACCGGCGCGCACACGCTGAAGCGCTTCTCCTTCGAACTCGGAGGCAAATCGGCGCACATCCTGTTCGACGACGCGGATTTCGAGCAGGCCATGAACGCTGCCGTCTCCTCTTCCTTCGCGGTCTGCGGCCAGAGCTGCGCGCTCGGCAGCCGCATCCTCGTGCAGCGTGCGCTCTACGACCGGGTGATCGGCGAATTCCAGGGCCGCGCCTCGCGGATCCGCGTCGGCATGCCGCTGGATCCCGACACGCATATGGGCCCGCAATCAAACATCAAGCAGCTGGAGAAGACGCTCTCCTACATCGAGGCAGGGCATCAGGAAGGCGCGCGGCTGGTGACCGGAGGCAAGCGGATCACGAGCGACGGCATGGCCAACGGCTATTTCGTCCAGCCGACGGTGTTCGCGGACGTGCACAACGACATGAAGATCGCGCGTGACGAGATTTTCGGGCCGGTCGTGTCGCTGATCCCGTTCGACACGGAGGAGGAGGCGATCGGTATCGCCAATGGCACGCGCTACGGCCTGTGCGCAGGGCTGTGGACGCGCGACGTGAGCCGCGCGCATCGCGTGGCGGCGCAGATCCAGGCCGGCACCGTATGGGTCAACACCTATCGCTACATTCGCTGGGCGCTGCCCTATGGCGGCGTGAAGGCAAGCGGATGGGGGCGCGAGAACGGCGTCGAGGCGCTCGATTCCTATCTGGAGACGCGTACGACCGTGATCAGCACGACGGGGCAGTTCCCGGACGCCTACGCTTCCTGATCATTCTTTGACCATCGTCTTGCACCATCGCTCCGGCGAAAGCCGGGGGTGAACGGAGAAGGGAAATTCATGAAACTGGCCAACAAGCTGGCGGTGATCACCGCGGCGGCATCGGGCATGGGCCGCGCGGGCGTGGAGAAGTTCGTCGCGGAAGGCGCGACGGTCGTCGCGGTCGACATCAACCGCGACGGGCTCGATCAACTCGCCGCCGCAAGCGGCGGCAAGGTGAAGCCGCTCGTCGCGGATCTCACCGATCCGGAGGCCTGCCGCCGTTTCGTGCACGATGCCGCCGACATGCTCGGCGGCATCGATCTGCTCTGGAACCATGCCGGCTCGACCGTGCCCGGCGGGGTCGAGCGGATCGATCTCGCCTCCTACGACCGCACGATGATGCTCAACGTGACGTCCGGCGTGCTCGCCTGCGCGGAGGTGATCGGCCACATGCGCCAGCGCGGCGGCGGCGCGATCCTGTTCACCGCCTCTGTCGCCGGGCTCGTCGGATCGATGGGCAGCCCGATCTACTCGGCCGAGAAATTCGCCGTGGTCGGCTATGCCAAGTCGCTCGCGCAGCGCTTCGCGCCGGACAATGTCCGCGTGAACGTCGTCTGCCCGGGCATCACCGACACGCCGATGCTGTCCGATTTCTACAAGGATCATGGCGGCAGCGGCGGCCCCGACGCCTATGAGGCGGCCGTCCGTTCGGCGACACCGATGGGGCGGCTCGGCCGGCCGGAGGAGATCGCCAACGCGGCATGCTTCCTGCTTTCCGACGAAGCCTCCTTCGTCACCGGCATCGCGATGCCGGTCGACGGCGGCTATACCTGCCGGTGAAGCCAGGGCGCCGGCATCAGGGCGGGATCATCTCCCTCTCTCATGCCGGCCGCACCTGATCGGAATGAGCGGCGGACACCATCTCCGCGAAGCCCCTATCCCAGATCGCTGATGCGTTCCTCGACCACGAACAGCCGCGTCTTGCCGCGATCGAGGAAGTTCATCTCGTCCGCCTCGATCTGTGCCCAGATCTCCGGCTGCGCGGTGACTGCCATGGCGTGGTCATAGGCGGCGCGATCGGCATACCAGAGCTCGGTCACCGCGTCGAAATCGAAGGGCGCGGCGTCGGGGAAGACGTACGCGCCCTCGAAATCGGCGAAGTTGCGCCGATAGCCGACGATCCCGGGCGTGAGCTTCAGGATCAGTGGCGCGTGGCGCGTTTCATAATAGTCGATGAACTGCTCGCGCGTCAGATCGGCGCGCCGCTTGAGCAGCGCGACGACCTTGAAGCTCATAGGTCCCCCCGCGGCTCGCGCGGCAGGCCAAGGCCCCGTTCGGCGATGATGTTGCGCTGGATCTGGCTCGATCCGGCGTAGATGGTGTCGGCACGGGAAGCCAGATGCATATGGGTCAGCTGCCCGAAGCGATAGTCTTCGGCATGGCCGATCTCACCCGCCAGCCCCTGGACGTCCATCGCCAGATCGCCGAGGGCGCGATGCCAACGCGACCAGTAGAGCTTGGACGTCAGCGCCTCCTCGCCCAGCTGCTCCGTCGCTTCGTCGGAGAGCGTGCGGACGAGGCCGTGCTTCATGATCTCGAGGCCCGTCCACGCATCGGCGATGCGCTGGCGGATCAACGGATCCCCCGCCTTGCCGTTGGCCCGCGCGGTCGCGATCAGCAGGTCCAGCTCGTTGGCGAAATGCATCTGCTGGACGACGGTGGAGACCCCGCGCTCGAAGCCGAGCGTCGCCATCGCGATCGCCCAGCCTTGCCCCGGCGTACCGACGATATTGTCGGCATCGGTGACGGCGCCATCGAAGAACAGCTCGGCGAACTCGGCCTCGCCGGTCATTTGCCGGATCGGACGCACCGTGATGCCCGGCTGGTCGAGCGGCACCAGCAGATAGGCGAGTCCCTTCGGCCCCTTGCTGCCTTCCTCGACGCGGGTGACGACGAACGCCCAGTCCGCGTACATGCCGAGCGAAGTCCAGATCTTCTGCCCGTCGATCACCCAGCGACCATTTTCGAGCCGCGCGCGCGTGCGCACGTTCGCAAGGTCGGACCCGGCATTGGGCTCCGAATAGCCCTGCGCCCAGATGGCACGCCCGGCGGCGATGTCGGGCAGGAAGCGCGCCTTCTGCTCCTCGGTGCCGAAGGCGATGATCGTCGGGCCGGCCAGCTCGATGCCGATATGGCCGACGCGCGAAGGGGCCTTGGCCAGCGCATATTCCTCCGCGAAGGCCACCTGCTCGGCAATGCTTGCGCCGCGTCCGCCATAGGCCTTGGGCCAGCCGATGCAGCTGAGCCCTGCCGCGCCGAGCGCCTGCTCCCATTCGCGGCGGCGCGGCGGCGCCGTCGTGAAATCGGCGACGCCTTTCAGGTCCGCAAAGGGTCCGGACAGAGCCTCGGCGAGCCAGGCCCGCGCTTCCTCACGCAGGCCGCTCATGACCGCACCTGCCCGGATGCGTAATCAACCATCGATCTTCACCACCTTCGTCTTCGGCACGGGGTGCTCCTTGGCGCTCGTCCAGCGGAGCAGCATCGTGCCCTGGTCATGCCCGGCCTTGTCCACCCAGTTGCCGTAGCCGGGATCCTTGTCGGCAAGCACGATGGTCACCGACCCATCGGGGTTCAGCTTCGCGCTGTGCTTGTTCACATGCACCTTGTGGTGCCGGTAATCGAGCGATTCGAACCAGATATTGTCCACCTGGAAGTTCCAGAAGGTGCATTCCGGGACGGGCGTCTCGATCACCAGCGCCTCGCCCGGCGCCAGCTTCCAATAACCGTGCAGATAGAAGATCGTCGGATCGCCGCCAGCCTTGTAGAACATCGTCTGGTCGACGGTCTCCAGCTTGTTGAGCTGCTCGCCGACCAGCATGTCCGTCCAGCGCAGGAAGGTCTTGGCGGTGCCTTCGACGAACGCGGCCGCGCGCTGGAATCCCTGTTCCAGCTTCTCCGGCGTCAGCGGCACAGGCGTCGGCCGCGGCGGATCGATCGCCTCGATCTTGATCTTCGCCGGCTCCTCATTGTCGCGATCGAGGAAGGTCTGACGGACCAGGAGCATGGACGAATCCTCGGCGAGCGGCAGCCAATTGCCGTTCGCCTTGTCCTTGCTCACGATGATCTCGAAGCTGCCGTCGGGGCCGAACTGCATGTCGGCGGAATCGAGTTCGCCGGTCGAGGCCATGGTGCCGTCGATCGCATAGCGATTGGCCTTGGTGCCGAAGCTCAGGATCGGCACGCTGTTGCGCTTGCCGGTGATCCGATAGCGCCGGGCGCCGGAGATCGAGGCGTTCATATAGATGTTGTCGGGATTGTCCGCACCGATCTTCGCCGTCGGATGCGAGGCGGCATAGAAGCCCGGGAAATCGGTATCCGCCTCCTCGAGGTGCATCTCCAGCGCGATTCGCGTGAGGCGGCTGAGATAGCGATAGCCCTCCGCCTGATCGATCGGGGTTCCCGCCAGCTCGGTGTTCAGCACGACCTGGCCGATCGCTTCCAGCCGGCGGCAGAAATCGCTCCACGCCTGGCCGCTCGCCACCCGCTTTTCCGCTTCTTCGCTCATCTCGTCTCTCCTGTCGCTCAAGGCGCCATATACTGGCCGCCATTGACGTCGAGCGACGCCCCGGTGACCACCTTCGAAAAATCGGACACGAAGAACAGCACGGCTCTCGCGCAATCCTCCTCCGGCGGAATGATGCCGAGCGGGATACGCGCCGTGATCTCGCCCACCACCTCGTCGCGGTTGCGACCGGCGGCCACCTCGCGGTCGATATGGCCCCAGACCGGTGCGCCGCCGATCCAGCCCATCCGTGCGACGTTCACGCGGATGTTATGCTTGCCGAAGTCCTTCGCCATGTGCCGCGTCAGCGCGTTCATGCCGCCCTTGCCGGTGGCATAGGCGCCCTCGCCGGGGAAGGGATTGACGGTCGACATCGTCGAGACGTTGACGATGGCGCCGCCCCCCGCCTTCTTCATCGACGGCAGGCAGGCCTGGGCCATGCGCAGCGCGCCGGCCGCGTTGACGTTGAACACGGCGGCGAACTCCTCGGCATCGGCCACGTCGGTGGGCAGCCATGCGCCATGGGCGTAAGCGCTGTTCACCAGCCCGGTGATCGGGCCGAACGCCGCCTCGGTCGCCTCCGCGAGCGCGCGGCACTGATCGGCGCTGGTCACGTCGGTCGGCAGCGCGACCGCCTGGCCGCCCTTCGCCGTGATGTCGGCGGCGACCTCTTCGAGAAATGCCTTGTTCCGCGCGCCGAGGCCGACCTTCGCGCCTTCCGCCGCCGCGATCCGGGCCATGGCCTGGCCCATGCCCGGGCCGACCCCGCTGATCACGATCACCTTGTCCTTAAGCAGCATTGCGAATGTCCTCTCCCGCGGGAATCTGGTTGAGCGCAACGTCGATCGGATTGTCGACCTCCGGGCAATAGGTGCCCGCCGGCCCGTACATCACGGCAACGCAGCGATTGCATGCGGTGCATTGCGAATGATGCGCCCGATCGGCACGAAATTTGTTCACGATTCCGGGATCGTGGACGAGCGCACGGGCCATGACTACGGCATCGAATCCGGCATCGAGCGCGGTTTCCGCCCCCGCGAGCGACTGCACCCCGCCGAGATAGCCGAGCTTCATCGAGACCGCAGCCCGCACCCGACGTGCCGCGTCCAGAAGGTAAAGCTCTTTGAACGCGAGATTCTTGGGGGTGGTCGCCTTCAGGAGCTTGAACTGCAGCTTCGCAAACAGGCCGCCCTGCATGGCCGCCAGATCGTCATAGGGCATCGGGCTTCCGAAGATCTGCCATGCCGCCTCGATGTTCCGTCCTGCCGACAGCACCAGCATGTCCGCGCCGGCGGCCTCCAGAGCGCGCGCGGTGACGACGGCATCGTCCACGGTGGCGCCCTTCGCCACGCCGTCGAGCAGGTTGATCTTGGCGAGCACGGCGATGCGATCGCCCACCGCCCGCTTCACCGCCGCCAGCACCTCGGCCGGGAAGCGGATCCGGTTCGCGGCCGATCCGCCATATTCGTCGGTCCGCTTGTTGGAGAGCGGGGACACGAACTGGTTGAGCAGATAGCCGTGGCCCATGTGCAGCTCGACCGCGTCGAAGCCGGCTGCCACGGCGCGCTCGGCCGCGGCGACGAACTCCCCGATGATCCGATCCATGTCGGCGCGGTCCATCTGGCGCTGGAAGAAGCGCCCCATCATCACGCCCATCTTGTCGATGCCGCCGCTCGACGATATCGCACGCGGCGTCGAAAGCTCCTTGTGCTGCACGAAGCTGCCGCCGTGGGTGATCTGCGCGGACGCCTTCGCGCCCTCCGCATGGATCGCGTCGGTGATCGCGCGGTAGTGCGGCACGGCACGCTCGTCGAGCACGCCCTGCTCCGAGAAGGTGCGCCCGTCCCGGCTGATCGCGATATAGGCGAGCGTCGTCATCCCGACCCCGCCGGCAGCCATCGCCCGATGCAGCTCGAGCAGCGCCTTGGTCGGCAGCGACGCCTTGACCATCATCTCGTTCGCGCCGGACCGGATGAACCGGTTGCGCAGCGTGATCGGCCCGATCGCAACGGGAGAGAAGGCGTCCGCCATGCTCAGCCTTCCAGCGCCGGGGCGGGCGGCATGTCCGGCGGCACGTCCTTGAACCAGAAGTTCTGCGCCTCCTCGACGCGGTGCGTGATCCGCCAGCCGTCCGCCGTGCGGACCAGCCTGTCATTGTAGACGCAGCCGCACAGGAAGACCTCGTCCCTGAGCTCCGGGCCGCACTGCATCGGATTGATCAGCATCACCCGCGAGCGCGCGGTGTCGCCATCCACCACGATGTCGGGCAGGCCGATGAGATGTTGGGTCTTCGGGTACCGCGAGAGCGAATCGCGAAGCCACGGCTTGATCTGGCCGAGGCTGCCCTTCACGCCGCCCGCGGCCGTGTAATCGATCTCGGCATCCGGCGTGAACACCTGATCGAGCCGGTCGATGTCCTTGTCGTCGATCGCGAAGACGTAGCGTGTCAGCAGCTTCTGGATCTCGAAAATATCGGACAGCTCCTGAACGTCCATCCTTTCCTCCTCTCCCGTGTCGTCGGCCGCCCGCCCGGCTCAGTCGAAGTTCGCCTGGCCGCCGTCGAGCGGGATGGTCGTTCCGGTGAGGTAGGAGAAAGCCGGCGTGCACAGCGCCGCGACGGCCGCGCCGATATCCTCCTCGCACCGGCCGATGCGGCGCAGGGGAATCGTCTTGAAGAAGGCGGCGGCTTCTTCCGGGCGTTCCTCGAACCAGCTCTTGAGCCCCGGCGAATCGGCATGCGGCGCGATGGTGAGCGCCCGGATGCCGTCCTGCCCCCATTCCGCAGCGGCGGCGCGCGTAAGCTGGCGGATCGCCTTCTTCACCGCGCCGTAGCAGCCATAGCCGGCCATGTCCCACCGTTCGGAAGCGGACGTCGCGAGGTTGATGATCACCCCCTCGCCGCTCTTCTTGAGATAGGGGTGGCATGCCTTCATCAGCCGGAAGGTGGCGAGCGGGCCGGAATCGAAGCCGGCCTCGAACGCCTCGTCGGTCACGTCGAGAAGCGGGCCGAGCGGCACTTCCTGCGCATTGTTGACGAGGATGTCGACGCCGCCGAACGCGCCGACGACGTCCGCGACCAGCTTTTCCAGCGAAGCCTTGTCCTTGACGTTGCAGACGAAGCTTTCCGCCTTGACGCCGAGCGCGCGCAGTTCCTGCGCCACCTCCCCGATATTGCCCGGGCTGCGGCCCGAGACCGCGATGTTGGCGCCCTGCTTGGCCAGGGCGAGCGCGATGCCGCGCCCGACGCCCTGCCCGGCGCCCGTGATGAGCGCCACTTTTCCTTCGAGTTGCTTGGTCATGATCTCAGGCCGCTGCGAGGGACGCCGGAGCGCCGGGAAGATGGGGCTCGAAACGGCCCGCCGTCCAGCCGCCATCGACCGCGATTTCCGCGCCGGAGATGTAGCTCGCCTCGTCGCTCGCCACGAACAGCGAGGCCCGCGCGATCTCCTCCGGTTCGCCGATGCGCTGCAGCGGAACGGTCGTATAGCGGCTGTTGAGCGAGTCTCCGACCTCGCCGGTCGGGTTGCCCATCTCGGTGTTCACCCCGCCCGGATGGATCGAGACGACGCGGATGCCCGATGGCCCGAGCTCGTAAGCGAGCGACTTGGACATGCCGCGCACCGCCCACTTGCTGGCGGTATAGGCGATCAGCCCATTGCAGCCGCGCAGCCCGTCCACCGACGAAATGTTGATGATCACGCCGCGGCCATTGGCCTTGAGCGCCGGAATGGCGTGCTTCACGCCCATCAGCGTGCCGATGACGTTGATATCGAGCACCCGCTCGGCATCTTCCTTGCGGATCTCGTCGACCGCGCCGAAATGGGTGATCGCCGCATTGTTGACCAGCACGTCGAGCTTGCCGAACCGGCCGGTAGCGGCGGCGACGACGCGCTGCCAATCCTCCTCCAGGCGAACGTCGAGCTTCTCGAAATGCGCGCTCTCGCCGATCTCGGCGGCAACGGCCCGCCCCTTCTCCTCCAAGATGTCACCGAGCACGACCTTGGCGCCTTCGGCCGCGAACAGACGCGCCGTGGCCGCGCCCATGCCTTGAGCCGCGCCGCTGATGATTGCTACTTTTCCGGCCAAGCGAGCCATAGATGGAGTCTCTCCCGATTCGACCGGCTAGGGCGCCGGTTTGTTACGCAACCTTGTGGGGGCGCCCTGCAGCTGTCAAGGATATGCGTGTTGATTTCCGGTTTTCATTCTGCAATTCAGCAGGCCCCGCTGGCGCCGCCGGGCAGTCCAGCTCACGAGATGTAGCATGGAGCGAGGAAGCCGGTGAGCGAGGCGCTTTTTCCTGAGGGGGCAGCGATTGTCTTCGGCGGCACGGGCGGCCTCGGCGCCGCCTGCGCCCGGGAGCTCGCCCGCTCCGGCAGCGATCTCGCCTTATGCTATCGTTCGCGAAAGGATCAGGCGGAGCCGCTTGCGGCGGAATTTCGCGCGCTCGGACGCACGGCCACCATTCATGCCGCGGATGCCACCGATGCCGCCAGCATCGAGGCGGCACGGGATGCTGCGATCGCAGCCCACGGCCGGCTGCACACCATGGTCTGGGCGGCCGGCCCGCTGGTCGAGCAGCTGCATCTCTCGCGCACGCCGGCGGAGAGCTGGAAGCATGCGATCGACGTGGAGGTGCACGGCTTCTTTGCCGCCAGCCAGGCAATGATCCCGCATTTCCGCGAGCGGGGCGGCGGCTCCTTCGTCCATCTCGGCTCGGCGGGTCAGCTGCGCTGGCCGGACCGCGACGGCCTGTCGGTGGCACCCAAGGCGGCGAACGAGGCGCTGATCCGAGGGCTGGCGCGCGAGGAGGGCCGCTACGGCATCCGCGCCAACAGCGTGCTCGTCGGCGTGATCGATTCCGGCATGTTCCATGATCTGATGGCGAAGGGCGCGTTCGACGATCGCTGGATCGCCGCGACCAAGAGCGCGCTTTCGATCAAGCGCTGGGGCACGCCGGAGGAGATCGGCTATGCCGTCAGCTTCCTCGCTTCCAACCGCGCGCTTTACATTACCGGACAACAGATCGCCGTCGCCGGCGGTTTTGGCATCTAATCGGAGAAGACCCAGTGGCTGATACCGTCCGCATTCCCGACAGCGACACGCTGGCCGCCGAGGCCCGCACGATCACCGGCCTCGACGATTTCGGCGATCCGTGGATCTTCGAGAATCTGAATGCGCTGATCCCGATCCTGAACAGCGAGGCCCGGCTCACGGAGGTCGGCGTGGGCGGCGCGATCACGATGATCAAGACCGCGCTCGTCAACCGGCTGCGCCACGTCGATCTCGTCAAGAAGCACCCGGAGATCCTCGACGAGGAGGTGGACGTCGCGGCGGTGGTGGTCGGCCTGCCGCGCACGGGCAGCACCATGCTGCACCGCATGCTCTCCTCCGCCCCCGGCATGACCGGCGTGAAGTGGTGGGAGTGCCAGAACTATTCGCCCTTTCCCGAGGAGAAGCTCGGCGACCCGGAACCCCGGTGTAAGGCGGCCGCGGCCTATCTCGACTATATGCTCGAGCATGCGCCCGACCTCATGTCGATCCATCCGATGAGCATCGATCAATCGGACGAGGAGCTCATCATCCTCGGCCAGCTCTTCTCCAGCACGATGATCGAGGGCATGTATTATGTCCCGACCTATGCGCGTTGGCTGATCGAGAACAGCCGCACCCGCTGCTACAAGGATCTGAGGCAGATCCTGCAATCGCTGCAGTGGCAGGACAAGAAGCGCAAGGGCGCCAAATGGGTGCTCAAGACGCCGGGCCATCTGATGGCGCTGGACGCCGTGCTCGAGACATTCCCGGGCGCCAAGATCGTGATGACGCACCGTGATCCGATCTCCACCGTGCCTTCCTATTGCAGCATGATGTACACGCTCTACGGCATGGGCGCCGAGGTGGACCGACAGAGCGTCGGCGCCTTCTGGGAAAAGCGCCTGGCCGAGCTGCTCGATCTGTTCATGGACATCCGCGAGAAATCCGGCGGCGCGAGCTTCATCGACGTGCGCTACACCGATCTCACCAAGACGCCGATCGAGGAAGGCAAGCGGGTGCTCGCCGAGGCCGGCATTCCGGTGACGCCGGAGATTGAAGCGGGCATGAGCGAGTGGGTGGAAGCCAATCGCCGCGAGGACCGCGCGCCGCACAAATATTCGCTCGAGGATTTCGGCCTCGACAAGGCGAACATTGAGCGCGACTTCGCCAAGTATCGCGAGACCTATCTTGCGCAGGCGCCGGCGGCATGACCCCGATCGACCGGCTGATCGCGATCGAGGAGATCAAGCGGCTGAAGGCGGAATATTTCCGCTGCACCGACGAGAAGGATTGGGACACGCTGCCCGGCATCTTCACGGAAAATGCCGAAACCGACATGCGCGCCGCGGTGGAGCCCTATAACCCGGACCTCCTCTCCTACGATCCCAAGGCGTTCGCGAAGAACAACGGCCTGGTGCTGGAAGGCGTGAAGACCGCCCATTTCGGCTATATGCCGGTGATCGACATCCTGAGCGAGACCGAGGCGACCGGCAAATGGTCGATGGAGGACTGGCTCTGGGTGCCGGAGGGCAATCCGGTGATGCCCGCCGGCCGGATGCATGGCTGGGGCCATTATTATGACCGGTACAGCAAGGTCGGCGACCGCTGGCTGATCTCGGCCTCCAAGCTGTTGCGCATCAAGATCGAGTGGTCGTGAGCGGCCGCCCGCCCCTTGTTGGGAAGCGCGCGCTCGTCACGGGCTCGAGCGCGCCCCTGGGCGCCGGCATCGCCGAGCGGCTGGCGCAGGAAGGCGCGGAGGTCTGTCTGCACGGCCGCGATGCCGGGCGGTTGGAGCAGGAGCATCAGCGGCTCGCCGCGACGGGCACACGCGTCCATGCCGTGCTGGGCAGCCTTTCGACAGATGCCGAGGCCGCCGCCGTTGCCGATGCGGTCGAAGCCGCGATGGGCGGCGTGGACATCCTCGTCAACAATGCCGGCGGCGAATCCGCGGGCGGCGGGCGCACGGAATGGCTCGACGTCGATCCGGAGACCTGGAACGCGACCTACAACAGCAACGTCGCCTCGATGATCCGCATGATCCGCCGCTTCGTGCCGGGCATGAAGGAGCGGGGCTGGGGGCGGCTGATCCAGCTTTCGAGCGTGTCGGTCGATACGCCGATGACGCTGATCCCGGACTATCAGGCCGCCAAGGCGGCGATCCGCTCGCTCACCCGCAGCCTTGCGATGACGCTCGCCGGCACCGGCATCACCGCCAACAGCGTCAGCCCCGGCCTCACCCGCTCGCACGGGCCGGAGCGCTGGCTGCGCAGCATCGCGGCGGACATGGGCTGGCCGGAGGATTGGCCGTCGCTGAAGGCGCAGGTGGAAAGCACCATGATCCGCAACTTCGCCGGCATGATCGGCGAGCCGGTGAACATTGCGCATGTCGTCGCCTTCCTGGCCGATCCGCGCGCGGATTTCGTCAACGCGCAGGATATCGTCGCCGACGGCGGGCATTGAGCGCGGCGCCTCATCGCGCCACTAGCAGCACCGCGCCGACGAGCAGCAGCACCGCGACCGCCCGATCAGGCCGGACGCGGGCCGGCAAATATTTCTCGGCAAGCACGACGAGCGTGATGAACGCGATCCAGGCAAGATTCATCACCCCGCCGACGAACAGCAGCAGCATCAGGACCGCGCAGCATCCGATGCAGTAGGCGCCGTGCGCCAGCCCCATGCGCAGGGCATCACTTCGGGTCGGCCCCCAGCGCGCCATCAGGAAACCGAGGGGCGAGCGGCAGTTGGACAGGCAGAGCCGCTTGAGCGGACTGAGCTGATAGAGTGCGATCGCGACGAGCAGGAGCGCGGCCGCCCGGCGATCCTCGATGGCGAGGCCGACCTGCGAGAGAAGCCCCGAACCGATCAGCAGCGCCTGGGCGCCTGCGGCGGCGAGCGCGAACGTCCCCCACAGGGCAAGATAGGCGGCCGCGAAGAGCGGCGTAGCCCCCTGCCCCGCCGCGCCGCTCCGCCGCGAGAGCGCGGCGTGCAGCAGGATCATCGGCGCCGCCGAAGGAAGCATCATCGCCACCATCATGACCGCCCACATCAACGCGGCCGGCCCGAGATAGGCGATGCTCCAGACATCAGGCGCGGGTCGGCCGGCCATCGCCGGCATGCCGGGCATGTCCACCATGCCGGCGCTGTGGTCCGGAGGGGTCGCCATCCCCCAGAGCCACCACCAGGCGAGCAGGCAGAGGAAGATGAGGCCAGCCGCTACGATCCAGCTTTCGCGGGCCAGGATCACCGCCAGCGCGCGGGCGCGGGGCGGATCGCCCGGGGCGGGCACCGTCAGGCGGCGCCGTGCGTCGAGAGATCGAGCATCGCGACGTGCGAATGGCGCCCCGCCCACTCGAGCGCGACCGGCCCGGTCGCGACCGTATCGCCGCTCGCAAACTCGGCCTCGCGATATTCGAAGCCAGAGGGGAGCACGACCCGCGCCCGGTGCGCCGCACCCGTGACGGGATTGCGGATCGGCTCGATGCGCGTATCGATGATGCCTTCGATCCGGACCGAGCCGATCCGACGATCGAGATCGACGTCGAAATCGATCGGCAGGAAGGCCGGCTCGTGGAGCGTGGCAATGACCGCGGCGAAGACGTTGAAGATCGTCGCGCCCGGATCGGTCTCGCCGCCGGAGAGGATGGTGAGTAATGCCGCGCGCTGCGCCGCATCCGCCCTGGCATCGATCACGACGAAGGCCTCCCCGCCCCCTTCATGGATCGCGCCCGGCCAGGCGAACATTCCCGCCCAGCGCAGCCCGGCGAGATCGAGGTCGCCGAAATGGCCCTCGTCGATCCGCATCGCCGTCATCGCCCGGCAATCGCCGCGGGTCGGCAAAGCGTTGAATTGACAGGGACAGCCCCAATCGCAATTGCAATTGGCGATTTCGGGCCCACGCATCCGCCATTCGATCAGAGGCATGACTTCCTCCGCGCATCCAGGACACGGACGCGATCATAGCAGATGCGCAACGAAGCGAAAAGCTCGGCCCGGCCGGCCAGGGCGGCTTACGCCCCCCGCCGCAGCAGCCGGAAAAATGCGTAAGAGGGATCCGCCTCGCCGGGCTTGCCGATATAGCTGCCCTCCAGGAAAGGATGGCCGATATCGATGATCGAGGGATCGTGGATATTCGCCCAGTCGGTCACGATCGCGTGGTGGAGATATTTCCACACGCCGTCGCGCTTCTCATATTTGTCGAAATAGCGCCCGCCCACGAGCACGTCGATTGAACGGTCCTCCAGCTTCACGCGGTGCATGGCGAGCAGATAGATCTCGCCCTCGGCATAGTTGCCCTCCACCTCGATGTTCATCGTCGTGATGTTGTGGTGGAGTATCTCCATCGGCGCCTGGATCTCGGGCAGCTTCTCGATGAAGTCCAGCGCCGGACCGCTCGACATATGGCCGTGATCGTCGATCGCATCCTCATGATAGAGGGTACGGATCTTGGCGTGGTCGTGCCGATCCGATGCATTGCAATAGCGATAGACCAAGCTCTTTATCTCTTCCTTGTCGAGGAGCGTCTGCAGCTTGGCTTCGTCGATCGCCATGGTTCAGGAATCCTTTTGCTGAAGGGCGCGGCCGCCTGCTCGCCATCCGGGAGAGGCTTCCGGCATCTGGAACATGAAATGCCGTCCTCGTCGCGCGCGGCGGGACGGGACGGCCCCTCTCCGCGCGTTCGGGACGGGTCAGCCGCGAGGCAGGGGCTTCACCTCATATTGGCTCGTCGGAATGCAATCGAGCGGCACGTCACCGATGAAGCGCGCGCAGCTGTCCATCATCGCCTTCTGATTGGCCGCGAGCTTCTCGGGCTGGCCGGGCGCGTCATAATAGATGCCCTCGTCGGACAGGGCCGCATAAGGGAAACACTCCTCCACGATCGCCGCGAAGGGGCTCGAATCCGCCGTCAGCGGCCGCACGACCAGATTCTGGACATATTCGAACGTATCCTGGGTATCGAGCGCCGGCTGGGTGTGCTTGCCCTGCCAGATCGCACGCCATTCGGCATGGTCGAGATGGTCCGGCCGCTTCAGGAAGACCATCTGCGAAAAGCCTTCGGTCCGTTTTCCGGGCTCCGGCGGATGGCGATCGTTGGGCAGCGGCACCGATTCGGCGACCAACCATGCCTCCCAGCGTCCCGCCTCGCCGATCAGCGCGTCGATCGGCGCGCGCCATGGATCATAGGCGGTATTCACCCAGATCTGCACGATCGCCTCCATCTGCGGATCCGATGCTGTGAAGCGCGGGCTGTTGCCGCCTGAGACGGGCTCGTCCTGGATGTTGATGCGCAGGGCTCTCACCAACGGCGCGAGCCGCGGCGCGATCTCGTCCTTGAGGCGCGCGTTGAACGCCTCGCGGGTTTCGGCCGGGTTCCGCCAGAGTGCGTAGATCAGCTTTTCCATCGATTGTCCTCACCCAGGATGTGATTCTCGCCGCCGGTCTAGAACAAGCGACGCGCGTTGAGAATTACGCAATCCGGGAAAAATATGCGCCGATATGTCGCGTTTGCGATTGCCGGGCCCACCCTCCATTCGCGGTACAAAAAAATGCCGGCTGCCGGAAATCCGGCAGCCGGTGAGTGGAGGGATTGACGCCGGCAGGAAGAAATCATCCTCCGTGCCGAGCGATCACCGTAAATTATGCTTGCCGAGCGGCTTCGTCACATCCAAATTCGGCTAATGGATCAGCAGACGACCATGAACAGTTCGCCTGATGATATTACCGGCGAAGAGGGCCAGGCGATGCTCGCGGCGCTGCGCAGGGCGCTGAAAGGCGCGGGCTGGACCCAGCTCAAGCTTGCCGAGGAGTTCGGCGTCGCCAGCGCCACGATGAAGCGCTGGCTTCACGGCCGCGGGCTGTCCTTCCAGACGCTGGAACGGCTCTGTCGCTTCGCCGACATCACCATCGCGGACCTCGCGCAGGAAAGCCATGTCGCCGAGCGCGAACGCAATCAGTTGACCCTAGCCCAGGAAAAGGCGCTGACCGAGGATTCCGGCCTGTCCACCGTCTTCTTCCTGATCGTCAACGATTGGCCGCCTTCCGAGGCGACCGAATATTTCAACATCCCGCCCGACGATGTCGAACGGCATGTGAAGCGGCTGGAGCGGCTGGCGCTGGTCGATCGCCGCCCGGGCGGGCGGGTGCGCGCCAGGCTGGATCCGGCCTATGTCTGGCGGCGCGCGCCGATGCGCCGCCACTTCGACCGCGTGATGAAGCCCTATTTCCTCTCGATGGATTTCGGCCGTGCCGATGCGGTGTTCGGCGTCGAGACGATCAAGCTCTCTCCCCTCGGTCTCGCGCGGCTGCGTGAACGCATCGAGCAGTTCCGGACCGAGCTGCGGGTGATGGCGCGGCAGGATCGCTTCGGCACGGTGCTGCCGGCCGACTGGTATGCGGTGCTCGCCGTCGCCCGCCCGATGAAGCCGGTGCTCTTCCCTGAAGATCAGTCGTCCGACTGATCCTCCTCGTCTTCGTCTTCATCCTCGCCCTCGCCGTCGAGCGGCGGGGCGGCATCGGCGCCGAAGCCGATCTTCGCCATGCGCTCATTATATTTGATCGACTTGACCACCACCGAGGTCTCGACCTGCGTGACGCCGGGCAGGACGAGTATCCGGTTGTTGGCGAGCTCGATCAGGCTTTCCAGGGTAGGGAAGAGCCCGACGGCAAGCAGATTGAAGCGGCCGAGCGTGATGATCACGCTGCGCACCTCCTCGATCCCCGCAATGGTCGCCGCCAGCTCGCGGGTAAGGCGGGTGTCGTTGCGGATGCCGATGAAGGCGAGCGTCGGCCGCCCGTGCTGGCGGTTGTCGGTGATCGCCGTGAAGCGCAGCAGACGGCGCTGCTGCAGGCGCTTGATGCGGGCCCGGATCGTGCCTTCGACGAGCCCGAGCCGACGCGCGATCGATCGGTTGCTGAGCCGCGCATCCTCGCCGAGCAGATCGAGGATACGGCGATCGAGTTCATCCAGCTCGACAAGGCTCATCGCGAGATCCCCACATCGAATTGATATTTGACGATGTCGGCGGCGATGCCGACATCGATGCTGCGGATGCCGGGAATGCCCGCGATGCCGTCAATCACGCCGTTGGAAAGCTCCGCGAAGTCATGGGCGGCGACGAGGATCTCGAGCTCGCGCGCGCCGGTGACGAGATGGACGGCGAACACCTCCGGCAGCCTCGCCAGCTCCCTGGCGACCTCCTCCGCCGGCCGGCCGTGCACCTCCACCCCGATCGCAAGCAGCACGTCATAACCATAAGCGGCGAAGTCCGTCGCCGCGACGATGCGCAGCGCCCCGGTCGACGTCATCCGCGCGATGCGCGTGCCGACGGTCGCCCGCGTGATGTTGAGCTTGCGAGCGATATCGCGATTGGTGATGCGGCCGTTTTCCTTGAGGAGCGCGACGATCGCACGATCGATTTCGTCGAACTGATAGGATGCCCCGTCGGAGACCATGAACCGCCCTTCTCCCTCGCCCATCCGTAAGACGACGCCGGCCGGTGTGGCAAGCACGCTTCCGCGTTCATCAACTTCGTAATTTATTTGATGCAAGCATACGCATATGCCGGCATAATGCAAAATCGGACCTGCAACAGAGCATTAGGGAGAGGTCGAAATGGGACGTCTGGAAAATCGGGTGGCTCTGATCACCGGCGCCGGCGAAGGCATCGGGCGCGGTATCGCACGGCTTTTCGCCGCCGAGGGTGCTGCCGTGATCGTCGCCGAATATAATGAGGAGACCGGCGCCGCGGCCGCCCGCGCGATCCGGGAAGCAGGCGGCCGGGCGGAGTTCGTGCCCACAGATGTCAATGTGAAGGATCAGGTGCTCGGCGCCGTCGACCATGCGCTCAGCCGGTTCGGATCGATCGATATCCTCGTCAACAACGCCTATGGCGGCGGCCATCTGCGCCGCCTCGAGGACAAGCTCGACGAGGAGTTCGATCATAGCGCGACCATGTCGGTGAAGGCGAGCTTCTGGGCGATGCGGGCGGCCTTCCCGCACATGAAGGAACGGCGTTGGGGGCGGATCATCAGCGTCTGCTCGCTGAACGGTGTCAACGCCCACATCTATTCGGCGGATTTCAACGCGGGCAAGGAAGGATTGCGCGCGCTGACCCGCACCGCCGCCCGCGAATGGGCGCAGCACGGCATCACCGCCAACATCATCTGCCCGGGCGCCGCCAGCAGCGCTTATCTGAAATTCCGGGCCGCCAATCCGGAGATGGCAGCGGCGATGGACGCGATGAACCCGATGGGCCGCATCGGCGACGTAGATACCGATATCGCGCCGGTGTGCCTGTTCCTCGCCAGCGAGGACAGCCGCTACATGACGGGCAACACCCTGTTCGTCGACGGCGGCGGGCACATCAACGGCGTCGCCTGGGCGCCCGAGCCGGAATCGATCTGAGCCGGGCCGGCTCCGCGCTTGCCGCGGGCCGGGAGGAATGCTTTCTCGCCTGGGTGACCGACGTTGCCGCGCTGATCGCCGATCTGGCATGCGCCCGGATGGAAGCCGGGCGGCCGCATGTGCTCGGCCTGTGCGGACCGCAGGGCTCCGGCAAGTCGACCGCGGCCGAGGCGGCGGTCCGCTTGCTGTCGGCGCGAGGGGTGCACGCCGCCGTGCTGGCGCTCGACGATCTTTATCTAGGCCGCGCCGCGCGCGCGGAGCTGGCAGGGCGCGTCCACCCGCTTCTCGCCACGCGGGGGCCGCCCGGCACGCACGACGTGTCCCAGGGGATCAGCCTGATCGCGGCCTGGAAGGCGGGCGGCATCGCGCGGCCGCCGCGCTTCGACAAGATCGCCGATGATCGCCGACCCGGGCCCGGGCCACGCCTCGGCCCGCTCGACCTGCTGATCTTCGAAGGCTGGTGCGTCGGCGCGAGGCCGCAGCCCACCGCGGCGTTGGCGACGCCGATCAATGCGCTCGAAGCCGAATGCGATCCGGACGGCCGGTGGCGCATCTATGTCAACGATCGGCTTGCCGCCGACTATCAGCGGCTGTTCGCGCCCATCGACAGCCTCGCCCTGTTGCTCGCGCCGGATTTCGATACCGTCTTCCGCTGGCGGGCGGAGCAGGAGGAAACCAACCGGCGGCGCCATGATCCCGCGCGTGGCGGCCGGGCGATGACAGCGGAGGAGATCGAACGTTTCGTGCGCCATTATGAGCGGCTGACGCGCCATATCGCCGCCGAGATGCCAGCGCGTGCGGATCTCGTGATCCGGCTCGATGCAGGGCGCCGCCCCATCTCGGTACGGTACCCCCAGAGCGGCGATCAGCCCGGCACGTAAAGCTGCTGCACCTTGCCTCCGTCGACGGGGAGGCAGACGCCGGTGATATAGGAGGATTCGTCCGAAAGCAGGAAGCGGATCGCCTGCGCCACCTCCTCCGGCCGGCCGCCCCGGCCCATCGGGATATTGGCCGACACACGGGCATTGCGCTCCGGATCGGCCGCAGCGAAGGCCTCCGTCGCGGGCGTCATGATCTGTCCCGGCGCGATGACGTTGACCCGCACGCCGTGCGGCGCGGCCTCCATCGCAGCGACCGCGCTGAAATGGATGAGCGCCGCCTTGGACGCCGAATAGCTCGCCATGGCAGGCATGGCCAGCAGGCCGTTGAGCGACGAGATATTGACGATCGAGCCGTGCCCCTGCGCGATCATCAACTCCATCGCCGCGCGGGTGCCGACGAAGACGGCGTCGGCGTTCACCGCGAAATCATGCCGCCAATCTTCGATCGTCAGATCCGCGATCGCCTTGTAGGTGACCGCCATCGCGTTGTTGACCAGCCCATCGAGACGGCCGTGGCGGCCATGCACCTCGCGGATCAGCGCGTCGAACGCCGCCGTGTCGGATACGTCGAGTTGCAGCGCCTCGACGGAGCCGCCCGCCGCCCGGATCGCTGCGCGCGCCTCCTCGACCGGACCGGAACGCCGGGCGCACAGCACGACATGCGCGCCCTCGGCCGCGAGCAGCATCGACGTCGCGCGTCCGATGCCTTCGCTGCCGCCGGTCACGATGATGACCCTGCCTGCCAAACTCCCGCTCATACCCATCCTCCTCCTGCATTCAACGCGATGCCGATTCGTAGCACAGGAGGCAAGCATTTACGCATCATGAAAGACGGTGGGATGGCGTTCCGATGCAGTCCGACACCGGATCTCGGCTCGCGAACCGCCGATCCTCTCCGGCCGCGTCGATATCGAACGCCGCCCCTCATATCGACAAACGTCACCAACGCGTATTTGTCTTTGATTCATAACACGCATTGGTATAGTCCATCCGGTACACCGCCCAAAGGTGCGTATCATCCAGAACGGCAAAGCCGCTGATCGAGAGGGGATTCATCATGCATTTCCAAAAGGCCGTGCGCGCGACGGGACGTCTGCTGGCGCTGGGCATCGCTTTTCCGGGGCTTGGCGCCGTGCCGGCCATTGCGCAGGACGCGGCGGCGGCATCCGCGCAGAGCGAAACCGCAGGAGAGCCGCGTCTGGGTGATATCGTGGTCACCGCGCGGCGGCGCGACGAATCGCTGCAGAGCGTGCCGGTCTCGATCACCGCGCTCACCGGCGACGCGCTCGCCGCCAAGTCGATCGTGTCGGTCGAGCAGCTTCGCAACTTCGCGCCCTCGCTGAACATCTCGGCGCAGGATCGCGGCGAGGCGACCTTCTACATTCGCGGCCAGGGCCCCGGCATCGTCGGCGGCGGCCAGCGCAACTTCACCAGCGTCGCCACCTATTTCGCCGAGGTGCCGACGCCGATCGCGGGATCGGGCATGCTCTTCGACCTCTCGAACGTGCAGGTGCTCAAGGGGCCGCAGGGCACGCTGTTCGGCCGCAACACGACGGGCGGCGCCGTGCTGTTCGAGCCGAACCGCCCGACCCATAATCTCGAAGGCTATCTGAAGTTCTCCGCCGGTAATTATCGCTATCGCGAGATCGAAGGCGTGCTGAACATCCCGCTCATCCAGGATGTGCTCGCGCTGCGCCTGGCCGGCGATGTCGGGCGCCGCCGCGGCTACACCAAGAGCGTCATCACCGGCCAACGGCTCGACAGCCGGAACAACGATTCCTACCGCGTCTCGCTGCTCTTCACGCCGACGGAGGAAATCGAGAATCTCACCATCGTCGACAGCAATTTCCGCGACAATAGCGGCTCCGGCCTGCCGATCCGTCAGGTCTATCCCGCTGCCGTGGTCGGCGCACTGGCCAATCCGCTGCCGCCGGCGCTTTCCGAGCAGCTCGGCCTGCCCGCAAGCTTTCCTCTGCGTGTGGCCTCGCCCGCCGACAGCTTCATCGGATGCCTCTCCGCAGCGCTCCCGGGCTGCGGCGATGGACCGCTGGCGCCGTTCCTGGCGGCGGCCGCGAACGGTGGCTTCGGCCTCTCCGGCTATACGCCCGCGCAATTCTATGCGGCGCTTGCCGAGCAGCAAAGGCTGGGCGCGCGCCGCGTTCTCCAGTCCAGCCGGCTGTTCCGGCGCAACCGGGACGTGGGCGTGACCAACAAGACGATCGTCCGCCTCAGCGATACCGTCACGCTCAAGAACATCTTTTCCTATCGCAAGGAGCGCACCGCGGAGACGACCAATCTTTCCGGCCCCTTCAACTATATCTACAGCGTCTATCCGGCCGGCGAGGAGCCCTATATCCGTGGCTTTGAGCAGTTCACCGAGGAATTCCAGGTGCAGGGCAAGCTGCCCTCGCTCGGGCTCGAATATGTCGCCGGCTATTATCATGAGCAGGCGAAGCCCGGATTCCACCAATCCTATCGGTCCTACGGCTTCGGCACCATCACCAACACGTCGCAGGACTATCGCGATACGAGCGACGCCCTGTTCGCGCATGCGGAGCTCGACATCACCCCCCGCCTCCAGATCAGCGGCGGCATCCGCTATACCTGGGACGATCGCAAGGCATCCTCCAGCGTCACCTTCGATGACGGAACATGCAACCAGGTCGATCCGGCAACCGGGGGGCTCCTGTGCCCGGCCGTGGGCCGTGCCAAGTTCCATGCGCTCACCGGTGACGCGACGATCCAGTACAAGCTGACCAGCCGGGCGCTGGTCTATGGCTCCTACCGTCACGGCTACAAGAGCGGTGGTTTCAACCTGCCCGCCCCTTCGGCCGATACCGCCACCTTCCGGCCCGAAACGGTCGACGATTTCGAGATCGGCCTCAAGGCCGACTGGGATATCGGCATTCCCTTGCGGACCAACCTCGCCCTTTTCCGCGACAAATACAGCAATATCCAGATCGCGCTGCCGCTGTTCGTCAACAACACGACGATCTCGGCCGTCCAGAACGCGGCGAGCGCGGTCAACAAGGGCATCGAGTTCGAGACGACGATCGTGCCCGCGCGCGGGCTCAGCCTGTCCGGCTATTTTTCCTATCTGTCCGCGAAATGCCAGGTCGACGCGGGCAGTGCGTGCCGCATCGGCCGGCAGATCGCCTATCAGCCCAAGTGGAAATGGGGAGTCAGCGGCCAGTACAAGCTGCCGATCGACGGCGCGGACGTGACACTGAACGCCGATTATTCCTACACCGGCAAGGTGACGACGCCCGATCCCGACGCCAAGGCGCTCGGCCTTTCCGATACGCTGCCGGGCTATGGCATCCTCGGTGCGCGGATCGAATGGGCCAATGCCGTCGCGGACGGAATCGACCTGGCCGTGTTCGGCACCAACCTCACCAACAAGACCTATATCGTCGGGGGCTATTCGATCGCCTCGTTCCTCGGCGTCGAACCGGTGCTCTATGGCGAGCCGCGCATGTACGGGGCATCGCTGCGGGTGCGCTTCGGCGGGCGATGATCGCTTGCACCGGGCGGCGGGGGCTCTGCGCAACGTCCACCCGCCCGGAAGCCGGCCGCAGGTGCGCCGGAACATGGTCAGCAGGCAGCCGTTTACTCCCGCACCCGAATGTTTTTGGGAGTGAGTACCATGTCTCGTTTAGGTCATGCCGTTCGCGGCATCGGCATCTCCGCGCTGATCCTCGCTTCGGGATCGCAGGCGCTCGCCGGCAAGGCAGACCGTGCACGCCAGGCGATCGCCGAAGCGCAAGGCAAGATCGAGGCGGCGCACATCGTCGGAACCGGGAGCGAAGTTCCCGAAATCCACGCCCAGGCGCTGGCCGCGCTCCGCGCCGCGAAGGAGGATCTCGCCGCCGGCCATAAGGAGCGCGCGATCGCCGAGGCACACCGCGCCTCCGCTCTCGCGGATACGGCCGTGGGCGAAGCGCAAGCCAATCGCCGCGCCGACGCCGAGGCAACCGCCGCCGCTGCCCAGGAGGACGCCGCCGCCGCCAACGCACGCGCGCAGGCCGCCGAGCAGGCCGCATCGGCCGCCGCCGCGGATGCGGCCATGGCGCGCAACGCGCCGCCGGTGATGATCGCCCCCGCCCCGACGACGACGGTCACCACCGAAACGGTGAAGCAGACCGCCAGCGCCTCGACCCCGAAGCGCCGCGTCGTGCGCTCTGTCACCCGTTCGGCGCCGCGCGCGGTCGAAAAGACGACCACCACCGTCACCACCAACGCCAACTGACCAACGGCGCGTGGCGGCGCGGCGGCTTGGGATCAGCCGAGCGCCGCCACCCGCTTCACCACCCGATCGACGAGCGCGTCCAGCCCTTCGCGCAGGATCCGGTCGCTGTCGCCCTGCGCGATGAAGGGCAGCGTCTCGTCGACGAGGGCCCGCTCTTCCGCCGTGAGCAGCGGCAGCGACGATTCGAAGGCGATGAGGTGCGACGGGCGCTGGAGCTCCGAATCGGCGATCATGTGGGTGCGCAGCAGGCCGACCGTGCCGGACAGGAACCAGGTCGAGACCTCGACGAGGTCGATGCCCTCGAGACCGCGTTTGCGCAGGACCAGCATCGGCGGCATCTGCACCTTGAGCCAGGCCGGCGCGATCTCGTCTCCCCATCCCATGAGCCGCGTGAGCGACGGACAGCGATCGAACAGGCGCGCCAGCGAATCCTGCCAGCCGCGCAGCTGCTCCACCCAGGGAAGCCCCGTGTCGGGATAGTCGAACTGCGCGAAGACGCGGTCGGAAAGCGCGCGCAGCAGCTGGTCGCGCGTCGGAAAATAGCGATACAGCGCCGTCGCGCTGACCGAAAGGTCGCGCGCCACTTGCGCCATCGAGAGATCCATCAGCGGATGGCGCTGCGTGAGGTGGCTGAGGGCGGCCTCGATGATCCCCTCCTCGGAGAGAATCGGCGGCCGTCCACGCGCCGCGGGCGCGCTTGAACCCATCATCGACATTCGCCCCCCTTGACGCGTTCGAGAATTAGTTTAGCCATATATACAAATAAGTCCGATCGCGTTTGCGTAAAGAGGCTTTGTGATCGCAGCGCATGCTGAACCCGGGAGACGATCCATGACGAGCTACCTTATCTGAGCTGCCCCCTTCTGAGTGGTCCATCGACTGTTTTAGTCTGGACCATGAAGGAGAAGCAGAATGCCATCGAAGAAGCACAAGCCGGAGGAGATCATCGGCAAACTGCGTGAGGCGGAGATCGTGCTCGCGCATGGCGGCACGACGCCCGAGGCGTGCCGCCGGATTGGGGTCACGGAGCAGACCTACT
>Ga0180222_1000740_pt1 | contig 42854 bp, 33 predicted proteins | sample eDN5th37CKraftOP_FD_151336 | JGI IMG/M metagenome (GOLD analysis project Ga0180222, IMG submission 151336) | Enriched Organic Plus compost microbial communities from Emeryville, California, USA - eDNA 5th pass 37_C Kraft OP (version 2) (version 2) ...
GCCGGCGTGGCCGCGGACGAGATCGAGGACCCGCGGCCGACGGCCGAGCTGATCCGGCAATGGTCCACGCTGCACCCGGAGTTCAGCTTCCTGCCGCGCAAGTTCAAGATCGCGGTGAGCGGGGCCGTCCACGACCGCACCGTGCTCGCCATCCACGATGTCGGCGTGCAGATCGTCTTCGACGAAGAGCGCGGCGGCATCGGCTACCGGATCAGCGTCGGCGGCGGCATGGGCCGCACGCCAATGCTCGGCAAGGTCATCCGCGACTTCCTGCCGAAGGAGGAGCTGCTCTCCTACCTGGAGGCAATCCTGCGCGCCTACAATCTCGCCGGGCGGCGCGACAACAAGCACAAGGCGCGGATCAAGATCCTGGTCCACGAGATCGGGCTGGAAGCCTTCCGCGAGCGCGTTGAGCGGATCTTCGCGCGCCTCGACCGCACCTCCATCGACGTGGACGCGGCCGAGCGCGCGCGCATCGCCGCCTATTTCGCGCCGCCGCCCTTCGCCGATTTGCCGGCGGAGTCGGCGGCGCTGGAGGAGGCGCGGCGGCGCGATCCGGCGCTGGACGCCTTCGTTCGCACGAACCTCATCCGCCACCGCCAGCCGGGCTATGCCGCGCTCACCGTCTCGACCAAGCCGATCGGCGGCGTGCCCGGCGACGTGACCGCCGAACAGCTGCGCGTGCTCGCCGACCTCGCCGAGGCCTATTCGTTCGACGAGCTGCGCATCGCCCACAGCCAGAACGTGGTGTTGCCGCACGTGCGGCTGGACGACGTGCCAGCGGTGTGGGCGCGGCTCGTGGAGGCGGGGCTGGCCACCGCCAATGCCGGCCTCGTCACCGACATCATCGCCTGCCCCGGCATGGATTATTGCAAGCTCGCCACCGCGCGCTCGATCCCGATCGCGCAGGCGATCTCCGAGCGCTTCGCCGATCCGGCGCGCGCGGCGGAAATCGGGCCGATCGGCATCAAGATTTCCGGCTGCATCAACGCCTGCGGCCACCACCATGTCGGCAATATCGGCATCCTGGGGCTCGAGCGGCAGGGCATCGAGAATTACCAGATCACGATCGGCGGCGACGCGACCGAGCTGGCCGCGCTCGGCGAGCGGCTCGGCCCCGGCGTCGATGCCGAGGCGGTGCCCGACGTGATCGAACGCATCGTCGCCATCTATCTCGCCGAGCGCGCGCCGGGCGAAACCTTCGCGGACACGGCGCGGCGGATCGGGATCGAGCCGTTCCGGCCGGCGCTCGCCGCGCCGAAGGAGGCGGTCCGTGAAGCTGCTTGATCGCGCCGGCTGGATCGAGGACCCGTTCGTCCGCGACGGCGCGGACGCCAACCTGCTGCCGATCGAGGCGGCCGGGGAGGCGCTCGGACGCGTCCGCCCGCTCGGGATCGAGGTGCCGCCGACGGCCGATCCGGATTCGCTCGTCGGCCTGTTCAACCAGGTCGACCTGATCGCCGTCCGTTTCCCCGGCCACCGCGACGGCCGCGGCTTCAGCATCGGCCGCGCGCTGCGCGAGCTGGGCTTCACCGGGCGGCTGCGCGCGAGCGGCGAGCTGATCCCCGACCATTTCGCCTTCGCGCTCGCCTGCGGCTTCGACGAGGTCGAGATCGACGAGGCGCGCGCCGCGCGCCAGCCGGTCGAGCAGTGGCTCGCGGCGGCGGGCGTGATCGGCCCCACCTACCAGAGCGTGCGCGACGGCCGCCGCTCGATCTTCGCGGCGCGGCGGGCGGCATGAGCGCCGAGCTTGTCCGACGGATCGGCGGCGCAACGCCGGCCGAGCGCCTCGCCACGCTGCGCGAGGCGGTGACGGGGCGCATCGTCCTCACCACCAGCTTCGGGCTGGAGGACCAGGTCGTCACCCATGCGATCGCGCGCGCCGGCCTCGACATCGAGATCGTGACGCTCGACACCGGCCGGCTCTTCCCGGAAACCTACGAGACCTGGGCGCGCACGCAGGCGCGCTACGGCCTTCGCATCCGCGCCTTCTATCCCGACCGCGACGAAATCGAAGCCCATGTCGCCGCCCATGGCATCGACGGGTTCTACGATTCCCGCGAGGTGCGCGAACGGTGCTGCGCGATCCGCAAGGTGGCGCCGCTCGCGCGGGCGCTCGACGGCGCGGCGGCCTGGGTGACGGGGCTGCGCGCCGGGCAGTCGGCGACGCGGGCGGACGTGCGGCTCGCCCGCTGGGACGAGGCGCGGGGCCTCATCAAGGTCGCCCCGCTGTTCGACTGGACGCGCGAGGAGGCGCTGGATTTCGCGCGGCGCGAGAACGTGCCGCTGAATCCGCTCCACGACCGGGGCTTCCCGTCGATCGGCTGCGCGCCCTGCACCCGCGCGGTGGCGCCCGGCGAGGACGAGCGGGCCGGCCGCTGGTGGTGGGAACAGGGCGCGAAGGAATGCGGCCTGCATGTCGGCGCGGACGGCCGGCTGACGCGGAGGCAGGCGGCATGAGCGCGCGCGTGCCCGAGGAGCGCGCGCCGGGGCGGATCGGCGCGTTGCCGAACCTGCCGGTTTTCCACCGGCTGCGTGGCCGCAAGGCGGTGATCGCCGGCGCGAGCCAAAGCGCGGCGTGGAAGGCCGAGCTGCTCGCCGCCGCCGGCGCGGAGGTAACAGTGCTCGCCGGCCATGCGGCGGGGGCGCGGCTCTTCGCCGGCCTCGATGCGACCGTGCTGCCGCGCGGCTGGGCGGAAGCGGACCTCGCGGGCGCGGCAATCGCGATCGCCGACCTGCCGGGCGGGGAGGGCGCGCTTTTCGCCGTCGCCGCGCGCCGCGCGGGCGCGCTCGTCAACCTGATCGACCGGCCGGAGGCGAGCGACTTCACCTTCGGGACGATCGTCAACCGCGCCCCGATCGTGATCGGCATTTCGACCGACGGCGCCGCGCCGATGCTCGGCCAGGCGATCCGCGGCCTGATCGAAAGCGTGCTGCCGCGCGGCCTTTCGCGCTGGGCGGCGGCGGCGCGGCGCTGGCGCGCGACGCTGAAGGCCGAGCTGCCGGACTTCGCCGCGCGGCGCGCCTTCTGGACGCGCTTCACGCAGCGCGCGCTCGCCGAGGCGGACCGCGCGCCGACCGAGGCCGACCGCGCCGCCCTGATCGCCGGCGCCGGGCGCGCGGCGCCGGGCCGGGTGCTGCTGGTCGGCGCCGGGCCGGGCGATCCCGAGCTGCTGACGCTGCGCGCGGCGCGGGCGCTGCGCCAGGCGACCGTCATCCTCCACGATGACCTGGTGGGGCCCGACATCCTCGACCTTGCCCGGCGCGAGGCGCGGCGCATTGCCGTCGGCAAGCGCGGCCACGGCCCCTCCTGCCGCCAGTCGGAGATCGGCGCGCTGATGGTCCGGCTCGCGCGAGAAGGCGAGCAGGTGGTGCGGCTCAAGGGCGGCGACCCGCTCGTCTTCGGCCGCGCCGCCGAGGAGATCGCCGCCTGCATCGCCGCCGGCGTCGAGGTCGGGATCGTTCCCGGCATTTCGGCGGCGCAGGGCGCGGCGGCGGCGATGGGGCGTTCGCTCACGGAGCGTAAGCTGGCCCGCCGGGTCCAGTTCGTCACCGGCCACGGCGCCGACGGCACGCTGCCCCGCGACATCGACTGGGCGGCCATCGCCGCGCCGGACGCGACCACCGCGCTCTACATGCCGCGCCGCACGCTCGCCGCCTTCGTCGCCAAGGCGCGCGCGGCCGGGCTCGACCCAGAGACGCCGGCGGTCGCGGTGGCCAGCGCGACCCGGCCCGAGCAGGCGCATGTCGCCGGGCCGCTGCGGTCGCTCCCCGCGCTCGCCGCGACGCTCGATCCCGCGGCGCCGGTGATCGTGCTAATCGGCCAGGCGATGCGGGGCGTTGGCTGCGAGACCCGCTCGACGGCGGAGGCGGCCTGATGAACGCGCCATTCGCCCCCACCGCGACGGCGTCGCGGCTCTCGCATCTCGCCCGGCTCGAGGCGGAAAGCATCCATATCTTCCGCGAGGTGGTCGCCGAGGCGGACAATCCGGTGCTGCTCTATTCGATCGGCAAGGACAGCGCGGTGATGCTCCACCTTGCGCGCAAGGCCTTCCATCCCGCGCCGCCGCCCTTTCCGCTGCTCCACGTCGACACGACGTGGAAGTTCCGCGCGATGTACGAGATGCGCGACCGCATGGCGCGCGAAAGCGGGATGGAGCTGATCGTCCACCGCAATCCCGACGCGCTCGCGCGCGGCATCAACCCGTTCGACCACGGGCCGCTCCACACCGACCTTTGGAAGACGGAAGGGCTGAAGCAGGCGCTCGACGGCCATGGCTTCGACGCGGCCTTCGGCGGCGCCCGCCGCGACGAGGAGAAGAGCCGCGCGAAGGAGCGGGTGCTGAGCTTCCGCTCGGCCAACCACCGCTGGGATCCGCGCAACCAGCGGCCCGAGCTGTGGGATCTCTACAACGTCCGCAAGGGCCGGGGCGAGACGATCCGGGTCTTCCCGCTCTCCAACTGGACCGAGGCCGACATCTGGCACTATATCGCGGCCGAGAACATCCCGATCGTGCCGCTCTACCTCGCCGCGCCACGCCCGACCGTGGAGCGCGACGGGCTGATCCTGATGGTGGACGACGAGCGTTTCCGCCTGCGCCCCGGCGAGCGGCCGACCGAGCGCTGGGTGCGCTTCCGCACCCTCGGCTGCTACCCGCTCACCGGCGCCGTCGAGAGCCGCGCCGAGACGCTGGACGAGGTGATCCGCGAGACGCTCACCGCCACCACCTCCGAGCGGCAGGGCCGCGCGATCGACCGCGAAGACGGCGCGGCGAGCATGGAGAAGAAGAAGCAGGAGGGCTATTTCTGATGGCCACCGCGCTTCGCGCCGCCGCGCCGGACGAGGGCAAGCGCTCTCCCGGCGCCGACAAGACCCTGCTGCGCTTCATCACCTGCGGCAGCGTCGACGACGGCAAGTCCACGCTGATCGGCCGGCTGCTCTACGACAGCAAGCTGCTGCTCGACGACCAGCTCGCCGCGCTCGAGGCGGAGAGCCGCCGCGCCGGCAGGGCCGAAGGCGCGCTCGACTTCGCCTCGCTGGTCGACGGCCTCGCCGCCGAGCGCGAGCAGGGCATCACCATCGACGTCGCCTACCGCTTCTTCGAGACCGACCGGCGCAAGTTCGTCGTCGCCGACACGCCGGGCCACGAGCAATATACGCGCAACATGGCGACCGGCGCCTCGACCGCCGAGCTCGCCGTGATCCTGGTCGATGCGCGCAAGGGCATCTTGCCGCAGACGAAGCGGCACAGCCGGATCGTGCACCTGCTCGGCATCCGCCGGATCGTGCTGGCGGTGAACAAGATGGATCTGGTCAGTTACGACCAGGCGCGCTTCGACGCGATCGTCGCCGACTATGCCGCCTTCGCCGCCGAGGCGGGGATCGAGGATTTCACGGCGATCCCAATGTCGGGCCTCGCCGGCGACAATGTGACGCGCCGGTCCCAGCGGATGGACTGGTATCGCGGCCCCTCGCTGCTCGAACATCTGGAGGACGTGCCGGGCGAGCCGCCGGCTGCGGACGACGTGTTCCGCCTGCCCGTCCAGTGGGTGAACCGGTGGGGCCAGGATTTCCGCGGCTATGCCGGCACCATCGCCAGCGGCACGCTGCGCGCCGCCGATCCGGTGCGCATCCTCCCTTCCGGGGCGCGCACCCGCGTCGAGCGGATTGTGACCTTCGACGGCGACCTCGCCGAGGCGGCGGCCGGTCAACCGGTGACGCTGCTGCTCGCCGACCAGGTCGATTGCGCGCGCGGCGACATGATCGTCGCCGACGATTCGGCGACGCCGCTCGTCGAGCAATTCGAGGCGGACCTGATCTGGATGGCGCACGAGCCGCTCGTCCCCGGCCGCTCCTACTGGCTCAAGCTCGGCACGCTCACCGTGGCGGCGAGCGTCGCGCATGCCGGGCCGCTCGGCCTAAACGACATCGCCCGGGCGACGATCCTGCTCGACCGGCCCGTGCCGGCGCTACCCTACCGGCGCTCGCGCCGGCTCGGGGGCTTCATCCTGATCGACCGGGCGACCAACGCGACACTCGCCGCCGGGATGGTCACGCGGCTGCCCGAGGGCGACACGGCCCGGACCGCGAACGAGCGGTCGGGCGGCCGGATCATCCGCCTCTCGGGCGATGCAGCGCGGGCGCGGCAGGCGCGCGAGCGGCTGCGCGCTCGCGGCCGAATGAGCTTCGTGCTCGACCGCGCCTCGCTCCTCGCCGACCTCGCCAGCGACACGGTCGGCGACGAATCGGAACTGGCACGGCGCGCCGCCGCGGCGGCGCGGCTGCTGAGTCGCGCGGGGGTTACGGTGCTGATCGCGCCCGACGTACCGGCGGCGGACGCGCTCGGGCCTGAATTGGATCTCTCCGATCCCCCGGAGAGTTGGGACTGGATCATATGAAAGAGGCGGATTGGAGCATGAATTTTCAGGACGCGCGGCACGGCGCGGGGAGCCTTCGGTTCGCCGCTCATTCTATTGTCAACTCGATTAGTAGAGTATCTGATGGGTCCGCTTCGGCCGGTTGCGTACCCATTGGACGAAAGGACACCGGATCAATGAACGACCCAGGCCCTCTCCGCCGTCGGCCGCAAATCCCGTCGACCGACCAGGCGATTGCCGCAATCCGCGAACATCTGCAAAAGATGCGTTTCGGCTCGATCGCGCTCACGATCCATGACGGCGAGGTGGTCCAGCTCGACATTACCGAAAAGCGCCGGCTTTTTGCGAGGTAGCCGCGCGCCGGGGGCCGACCGGATTGCCGGAGGTCCCCGCCTTTCGCGGTCGGGAGGCCCTCTTGCCTGATCTTGCCGAAATCACCTTCAACAACGTCCTGCCCTTCATCCTGATCGGCTTCGCCGCGCAGCTCGTCGACGGCGCGCTCGGCATGGCCTTCGGCGTGCTCTCGACGACGCTGCTGCTGAGCCTCGGCGTGCCGCCGGCCGCCGCCTCGGCGGGCGTCCACACGGTCGAGACCTTCACGACCGGCGTTTCGGCGATCAGCCACACCTTCCACCGCAACGTCGACTGGCGGCTGTTCGCGCGGATCGCTGTGCCCGGCGTGATCGGCGCCGTCCTCGGCGCCTACGTGCTCAGCAATATCGACGCGGGCGCCGCGCGACCGATCGTGCTCGCCTACCTCACCGTCATCGGCCTCTTCCTGATCTGGCGCGGACTAACCCGCAGGATCGAGCCGAAGCGTCCCAAGGTGGTCGAACCGCTGGGCCTCGTCGGCGGCTTCCTCGATGCCGCGGGCGGGGGCGGCTGGGGCCCGGTCGTGACAGGCAACCTCCTCGTCCAGGGGCTGGACCCGCGCCGGACGATCGGGACGGTCAACACCGCCGAATTCTTCATCGCGGCTTCTGCTTCGGGCGCATTCATTCTCGCGCTCGGTTGGGAGGCGTTCACCACCGCCACGATCGGCCTTCTGATCGGCGGCGTGATCGCGGCGCCGATCGGCGCCTTCATCGCACGCAGCGCCCGCCCGCGGCTGCTGATCAGCCTGGTCGGCCTGCTGCTTACCGTCACCAGCCTCGTGGGACTTTGGCGTTTCATGACCGGCTGAACATTGCAACAATCCGCGATGCCGACCGGACGACCGGAGGCGTCGCGATCAAGAGGGGAACTTCGATGATCGCGCGCTTTCTTCTGCTTGCCGGCGTCGCACTGCCGGCCCTTGCGAGCCCCGCGCTCGCGTCCGAGCCGGAGGCGGACGAGCCACAGGCGACCGCCGCCGCCGGCGATGGGGACATCATTGTCACCGCCCGGCGACGGAGCGAGAGCCTGCAGGACGTGCCGGCCGCCGTTTCGGTGATCGGCGACACGCAGCTCGACGCCACCGGCACCTTCAACGTCGCCCGGCTGGGGCAGCTCCAGCCGAGCATCCAGTTCTACTCGTCCAACCCGCGCAACACGGCGGTCAACATTCGCGGCCTCGGCGCGCCCTTCGGCCTCACCAACGACGGCATCGAGCAGGGCGTCGGCCTCTATGTCGACCAGGTCTATTACAGTCGCATCGCCTCGACGACTTTCGACTTCCTCGATCTCGAGCGGATCGAGGTGCTGCGCGGGCCGCAGGGGACGCTCTACGGCAAGAATACGACCGCCGGCGCGGTCAACCTCGTCTCGCGCGCCCCGACTTTCGACTTCGAGGGGCGGGGCGAGGTGACGCTCGGCGATCTCGATTACGTGCAGGCGCGCGGCGCCATCTCCGGGCCGCTCGTCGCGGACAAGCTCGCTTTCCGCATCGCCGGCTCGCTGACCCGGCGGCGGGGCACGATCTACAACGTCACCTCGGGCCGCTACATCAACGAGCTGGACAACCAGGGGGTTCGCGCCCAGCTGCTGTGGCGTCCGACGCCGAACCTCGATGTTACGCTCGCCGGCGATTACAGCCACCAGGATCCCGAATGCTGCGCGCAGATCTTCGCGCGCGTCGGCCTGACGCAGCGACCGCTCAACCGCCAGTACGAGGCGCTCGCCGCCGCGCTCGGCTACGCCCCGCCCAGCACCAATCCGTTCGACCGGCTGACCGACGTCGACACGCCGCTGCGCGCGCGCCAGTCGCTGGGCGGCGTGTCGCTCCGCGCGGAATGGCGCGTGGGTCCGGGCACGCTGACCTCGATCAGCGCCTGGCGCTTCTGGGACTGGGACCCGTCCAACGACCGCGATTTCATCGGCCTGCCGATCACCACCATCTCGCAAAATCCCTCGCAGCAGGATCAGTGGACGCAGGAGGTGCGCTACGCGGCTAGCATCGGCCGAATCGATTTCGTCGTCGGCGCCTTCGGCTTCCACCAGCGGCTCGACACGCAGGGCCTGCAGGCGCAGGGGCCGGCCGCGAGCCGCTGGCTGCTCGATCCGGGCAACGTCCCGCCGGGCGCGACCGGCTGCAACCCGCCGACCGCGAACGCCTGCAACCCCGCGGTTCTCGACGGGCTGACCTCGACCAACACGATCGGGCTTTCGAACACGAGCCTCGCCCTGTTCGGCCAGCTTACCTGGCGGGTGACCGACCGGCTGCGGCTCCAGCCGGGCCTCCGGGTCAATTACGACTGGAAGCGCGGCGTCTATGACGCGGTCGTCACGAACGGCGAGGGCAGCACCAGTCTCAATGCCGACCAGCGGCGAACGCTCGCGCCGCAGAGCTACGAGGCGCGGTTCAGCGACTGGAATCTCTCGGGAGACTTCACGCTGTCCTACGACCTTGCCGAGGATGTGCTCGCCTACGTGACCTATGCGCGGGCGTTCAAGTCGGGCGGCGTCAACCTGTCCGGCCTTCCGCTCGACGGGGCCAACAACCCGATCCTCGCCGCGGCCTCGGTGCGGCCGGAAAGCGTCAACCACTATGAGGCGGGCCTCAAGACGCGCCTGCTGAACCGCCTGGTGACGCTCAACATCGCCGCCTATCGCAGCGACGTGGACGACTACCAGGCGACCGTCACCAATGGCCAGCTCGGCGTGCTGCGCGGCTATCTCGCCAATGCCGGCAAGGTCCGCGTGCAGGGCGTCGAGGTGGAGCTGTCCGCGCGGCCGACGCGGCGGTTCAGCCTCTATCTCACCGGCGCCTTCACCGACGGACGCTATGTGCGCTTCGTCGATGCGCCGTGCCCGCCGGAACTCAGCGGCGGCACGACGGCGGGCGCGGGCCAGTCGCCGAGCCCGCCCGGCACGCCCGGTGGGATCAGCCCGGCGAACTGCGACATTTCCGGCCAGTGGCTGCCCGGCATCTCGCGCTGGTCGGCCTCCTACGGGGCGGAATATTCGATTCCACTGCCCCGTTCGTCGCGCGGCGGCGAGCTGTTCCTCGCCTTCGACGGCAATTTCCGGACGCGTTTCTCCTCGCTGCCGTCGCGGTCGATCTACACCGACATCAATGGCTACAGCCTGGAGAATTTCCGGGTCGGCTATCGCGACGATCGCTGGGAGCTGTCGGGCTGGGTGCGCAACGCCTTCAACACGCACTATTTCGAGCAGCTCGCGACGCAATCGGGCAATACCGGCCTGATCGTCGGCCAGCCCGGCGATCCGCGCACCTGGGGCGTGACGGTGAGCCATCGGTTCTAGAGGCCAAGGCGGGCGCGGCCGGTTCGCGCGCAACCGAACCGCGCCCGCTTGGTTATGGCTCCGTAACATCGAAAGGAGCCAAAGATGGTGAAGATCACACGCAATGCTTCGGCCGGTTGGGAAGGCGGACTGAAGGACGGGCGCGGCTCGGTTTCGACCGGCAGCCGCGTGCTCGACAACCAGCCCTACGGCTTTGCCAGCCGCTTCGAAGGGGTGCCGGGCACCAATCCGGAGGAACTGCTCGGCGCCGCCCATGCCGCCTGCTTCACGATGGCGATGTCGCTGATCCTGAGCGACGCCGGCTTCACCGCCGAGCGGATGGACACCGACGCCGCCGTCGCGCTGGAGCAGGTGGAGGGCGGATATGCGATCACCTCGATCCGCCTCACCTTCCGCGCGCGCGTTCCGGGCATCGACGAGGCGCAGTTCCGCGCGCTTGCCGAAAAGGGCAAGGCCGGCTGCCCGATCTCCAAGGCGCTTGCCGCGGTGCCGATCACGCTCGACGCCGCGCTCGTCTGAGCCGGTTCGTCAGAACGGATAGGCCGGCGGGGCGGAGCGCATCGTCTGCCACTGCCAGCGGGCGAAGGTCTCCCAGTTGGCGGGGCCGCCGTGGCGGCCGCCGCCGCTCGCCCCATTGCCGCCGAAAGGTGCCCACGGCTCATCGGCAACGGTCTGGTCGTTGATGTGGACGATGCCGGTGCGCAGCCGCCGCGCGAAATCGAGCCCGCGCGCCACGTCGCGAGTGACGATGGCGGCGGAAAGCGCGTGGTCGCCGTGATTGGCGAGGCGCGCCGCCTCCGCCTCGTCGCGATAGGCGGTGACCGGCGCGACGGGGCCGAAAATCTCCTCCTCGAAAGCCGGCATGCCGGGCGCGACGCCGTCGAGCACGGTCGGCGGCACGAAGGTACGGTCCGCCCCGCCGCCGGCGAGCAGCCGCGCGCCGCCCGCGACGGTGGCCTCGACCAGCGTGGCGACGCGCGCCGCCTGCCGTTCGTCGATGAGCGGCCCGATCGCCACCTCCTCCCGCCAGGGATCGCCGACCGGCAGCCGCCGGGCGCGCTCGGCGAGCCTTGCCGCGAATTCCTCCGCCAGTGCCTCGGGCACGAGCACGCGGCCCGTCGCCATGCAGATCTGCCCCTGGTGGAGGAAGGCGCCCCAGGCGGCGCAGGAGGCGGCGACGTCGAGATCGGCGTCGTCGAGCAGGATCAGCGCGTTCTTGCCACCGAGTTCGAGACTGACGGGCTTCAGCCTCTCGGCGGCCTTCGCGGCGACGCGCCGCCCGGCCGCGGTCGAGCCGGTGAAGGAGATCATCGCCGTGTCGGGGTCCGCGACCAGCGCCTCGCCCGCCTCCGCCCCGCCGGGGAGGACATGGAGCACGCCTTCGGGCAGCCCCGCTTCCTCGAACGCGCGGGCGAGGAGCAGGCCGCCGCTGACGGGCGTGCGCGCGTCGGGCTTCAGCACCACCGCATTGCCGACGGCGAGCGCCGGCGCGAGCGCGCGCGCCGAGAGCAGCAGCGGGAAATTGAACGGCGAGATGACGCCGACCACGCCGTGCGGCACGCGCCGCGCGAGGCTGGTGACGCCGCTCTCGCTCGGTAGGATCAGCCCCGGCGGCTCGACCGCCATGGCGGCGGCCTGGTGCAGCTCGCCGGTCGCGATGCGAAGCTCGGCCGCCGCCTTGCCGCGCACCGCGCCGGTCTCGCGCACGATCCACTGGCCGATGCGGTCGGCATTGGCTTCGAGGAAGGACGCGGCCCGGCGAAGGATCGCCGAACGCTCCTGCGGCGCCGTCGCCGCCCAGCCGGACTGCGCCCCGGCGGCGCGCGAGCAGGCGGCGCGCACATCGTCGGCGTCGGCGCGGCCGACCTCGGCGAGCCGCTCGCCGGTCGCCGGCTCCAGCACCTCGATCCGCCCGCCGCGCGGCGCCACCCAGCCGCCGCTGAACAGCCTGCCTGCCCAAGGATCCATCGTCTCAGCTCCCGCGCGGCCTCGCCGGGCCGCGCCGCCCCCTAGCCTATTGGGACGAAGCTGTCTGCTGGCGCGGGCGCAGCACCGGCGCGGCGCCGTCGCCGATCACCGCGAAGGCGGCCCAGTAGAAGGGATGCGAGGTCTGCGCCTCGTCCATCAGCCGCTCCTCCGCCTCGCGCATCGCGGCGGCCGTGGGCGTTCCGACCGGCGCGGTGAACAAGCCGGTGATCAACCGCTGCGTCGCGTTGAAATCGTCCGGCACCGGCCAGTGACTGGCGATGATCATCCGCCCCCCGGCGCCAACGAAGGCGCGCACCAGACCGTCGAGGGCGAAATCGCCGCCCGTGGTCAGGCCCGCCTCCTGCGTCGCGGCGACGCTCGCGCGGCCGGCGGTGTCGCAGGCCGACAGGATGATGAGGTCGGCATCCAGCCTGAGATCGAAAATCTCGGAGAAGGTCAGGAGCCCGTCCGAATCCTCGGGCCCGAAGCTGGTCAGCAGCGCGGGCCGCGCCGGACATTCGGGACGCGGGGCGCTGACCAGACCGTGGGTCGCGAACTGCAGGATGCGATAGTCGGCAAGGTCGCTCCGGCGCTTGATCGCGGTGTCGTTGAACGCCTCGCCGGTGACGATGTCCGTCGGCGCGGCGACATCAGCGCTGATCGCCCGCTGGGCGGTGTAAAGCTCTTCGGCGGCGATCGGGTGACCCCAGGCGGCGAGCGGCCATGAACAGTCGTCCCGCCCCGCGCCGGGGACGCCGCGCGTCCCCGTGTTGATCGCGAGCGCGCCGCTGACCGGCGCGTTCTGGCCGAAGCCCAGATATTCGCCGCGCGCCCGGCTCGGCGGTGCCTGGCGGACATCGCGGAAGGAGCGCGCCGAGACCGCCGTACTGATGTCCCGGCCGCGCCCGAGCCAGGGCACGCCGCGGAAGTCGAAATCGTCGCCGCCGCCCGCGACACGCGCCCGATAGGCGTCGATCGCGGCGCGATCCATGACGAGCAGGTTGGGCGGCAGCCGCAGCATCGCCCCGTCCGGCTCGAAGATCAGGTGGCGAACGTCGGCGATTGCGCCGCCGACCGGGCGGAACAGCTCCTCGTAGAGCCGGTAGGCCAGTTCAAGGTTGAACGGATAGGTAAGCTGCTGCCCGTTCTCGATGATCGAGATGGTCGCGCGGAGCTGGTCCACCTGGCTGTCCAGCTCGCCCGCCGTCGCGCCGATCGTGAAGCCGCGCGCCGAATCGCGCGTCGCGAAGATGCCGTAGCTGTCCTGCTCGAGCACGATCATCTTGTAATAGGCCTCGCCGGGCCGCAGCAGCTGCTGGAGATCGGCGAGCGTGATGACGCCGCCGGAAACGGCGCGATAGCGCGGGAACTGCGCGAGCTGGGCCTGGGTGGCCGCCTGCTGCTGCTCGAGCTGCTGGAGCGAGGCGCGCATCGCGGCCGCGCGGTCCATGTCCGACGCGCTCGGGTTCTGCGCCGTCTCGAAGCGGGAGAGCGCGACCCGGAGCCGCTCGATGTCGCGGGTGAGGTTCACCGACTGGCGGAACAGCCGCGCCGCCTCGTCGCTGCCGCCGGAAAGTTCGCGCGCCAGCACCGCCTGCGTCTGCGCGACGCCCGGGCGGAGCAGCACCTGGCTCGCCGCGAACATGTCGGCGACGGCGGACGGATTGTCGCCCTGGGCCGCGAGCAGGCGGAAATAGGGGGCGAGCACGCGCCGCAACGCCAGCGAGCGATCGGCATCGTCGTCGCTGCTCGCCGCCACGATCCCGCGGTAGAGCGCGATCGCGCGGTCGTTCTGCCCCGTGCGCGCGTAGAAGCCGGCGAGCTGGCCCTGCGCGCTGAGCAGCGCCGCGGAGCCGGGATAGGCGGCGGAGAGGAGCGAGACCGCCGCCTGGTATTGCTGCTCGGCGGCGGCGCGATCGCCCTTTGCCTCAGCGATGGCGGCAAGCTCCTCGAGGATCTGCGCGCGCATCCACACCGTCGCCGCGATGCGGCCGCCGCGGATCGCGACGAGCCGGTTCAACGCCTCGGTGAAGGGCGCGACGGCCGCGTCGTTGTTGCCCTGCAGGCGAAGCGCGGTGCCGCGCAGCTGGAGCGCCTGGCTGTCGAGGACCTGGATACGGTCCTGATCCGAAAGCCCCTCGCCGACTCCGGTAAGGCTGCGCGCGCCGGGCGCCTCGGCGCTGAGCCGGCGGGCGGTGTCGCCATCGATCACGAGCTGCTGCACGCCCGCGCTGACCGGCGGCGGTGGAAGCGGCCGGTCCAGCTCGGCCAGCGCATTGGCGACTTGGCCCTGGTTGAGCAGGTGGATGACGCGATAGTTGCGGAAGCGCCGCGCGGTGACGGGATCGCTCGCCACCGCCATCGCGCCGGCCTGCGCGAACAGCGCGTCGGCCTCGGCGAAGCGACCGAGATTGGACTTCTGCAGCGCCTCGTTCACCACCGCCTCGGCGCGGTCGGTTTCGGAGCGGTTCTGGCCGATGACGGCGAAGAACTCCGCCGACTCGGCGTAGCTGCCGGCATTGTTGCGCCGGTAGGCCTCGGCGAGCGCCGTCTCGCGGTCCAGCGTCCCGGCCTGCAGCCGGGCGAAGGCGGCCGGATCGCCCGCCCCGGTGGTCGCAATCGAAACCTCGCCCGCCACCGGGCGGTCCGCGACCACGCTACGCAACGCGAGCCGGAGCGCGCTGTCGTAGCCGCCGAGCCCTTCGGCGACATAGACCGTGTTGCCGATCCGCTTCGCATAGACGTTGTACGTGACGTCGCCGGAGTTCAGCCGGCAATGCTGCTCGTCGATCGCACCCAGCTCCTCAAGGGTCGACGAAGTAGCGCCCTGGCAGGTCGCCTGCTGGGCGCGAAGCTCGGCAAGGCGCGCAAGCGGATCGCCGCCGCGCGCGCGCAGCGCATAGACGTGGCCGACCGGCACCGCCGCGTCGCGGCACACGATCGTGTAGCCGCGGTCGAACATGTCGACGAGCCCCGGCCCGACCGCCATCAGCTGGGCGGAGCAGAGCACGTCGCCGCCCGACCCGATCGGGAATCCCTGCCGGACGCTGATCGGCTGCGCCGCCAGTGGCGCGGCCCACAGGCCCGCCCAAGCCGCCAGCGCGGCCGCCATCCGGATCAGCCTAGTTGCCATTGGCGCCTCCGCCGTTTCCGTTCCGTGCCGGCCTGTCGCCTTCGCACTTGCTCCGGTCGCCGCCGGGCTCGTCGCAACCCTCCCAGGCGCTAACGTCGCCGCCGCTGGTGACCGGCTCCTCGATGAGCTCGTTCGTGTCGAACACGCTATTGTCGTCGAACTCCTCGTTGACGTTGACGACTTCGGTCACGCTGTCCTCGTTCGAGCCTTCCACCGGCTCGGTCACCTGGTCCTGCGTCGGCGGCTGGATCGGCTCTTCCTCCGGCGTCCCGCCAGGGCACAGGCCAGTCGCGATCACGCACAGGTTGAACTGGGCGGCCTGGGTGAAGCCGCCGCCATAGCCGGTCTCGAAATTGATCGTGGCGAAGAAATCGCTGTTGTCGGTGAAGCTACCGTCGGGGTTGAGCCGCCGGCCGAAGGCCTGCACCTCGAGCGGCGCCGAGCCGATCGGCGAGATCGTCAGATCGCCGGTGACCGTAATGCCGGCGAAACTGTCCGCCGTGCCGCTATTCTGCACGAACAGGGTGTCGCCCACGAACAGCGAGACGTTGCCGGCCTCGATATAGCCGCGCGGCTGCTCGTCGCCGTCGTTCTGGAGCAGCGCGTCGTTGCGCCCGGCGAAGTTGCTGTCCGCCGCGAGCTGGTCGAGCAGCTCCTGGCTCGCCGCCCAGATGTTGGCGGAGGCGAGGCTGATCTCGCCCGTCGGGTTGCCGCCCGCGTTCTGGACCCGGAGGCTGCCGTTCGGGGTGACCAGCGTGATCAGGCCGGAGGCCTGGATCGCGATCCCGCTGGTCTCGTCCGCATTGGCGATCAGCACGTCGCCCTCGACCCGCGCGATCCCGGTGCCCGGCGCGACCGCGGCGGGGCCAATGCCGGCCGAGCTGCCCGTGGAGGTCGTGACGACGATCTCGAGCGCGTTGATCGCGCCCGGGCTTTGCGAGGTTGGCGTCGCGCTCAGCGTGAGATCGCGGATCACGACGTCCGGATCGCGCGCCGGATCAGTGCCCGTGACCGGGGCGACGATGAGCAGCCGGCCGGTACGGATGCGCGAGGCCTCGTCGTTGGTGAGCGTATAGCCGGGGCCGTCCTCGTCCCCGCCGACGACGGTCTGGCGCCCGGTCGGCACGACGTTCAGGTTGACGTTGGCGGTCGCCGCGTCGCCGATGAAGCCCGTGTCGGGCAGGTCGATGTCCGACGAGGTGATACCGACGAATGGCGCGGCAACCAGCCCGGCGATACGCGCGGTGCCGCTGGTCGCCAGCGAAAGGCTGTCGGTCGCCCGCACCGCGCCGCCCGCCCCGACCTCGATATCGTCGTTGGACTGGACGGTGAGGCTGGCGAACTGGACCGTCGCCGCGCCGGCGGCGCGGCCGTCATGGCTGAAATTGACCCGCTCGCCGCTCAGCAACGCGCTCCCCGGGCCGGAAAGACTCCCCGATCCGGTCGCGCCGATGTCGATCGCGCCCTCCGCGAAGACATCGAGATTCGTGCCAAACGTGAGCTGGCCGTTGTCGAGCGACGCCGAGAAGTCCCCGCCGACGCTGAACGAGCCGACCCCGCTGACCGTCGCGCTGCTGTTGATCACGCCCAGGAAAATGTCCGAGGCGCTCGCGGTGATGCTGCCCAGCGAGGCGTCGGCACCGTCCAGCACGAGGTCGAACAGACCAGGCGTGCTGAGCGCGACGCCGTTCGTGACCGTGAGATCGCCGTCGTTCACGCTGATCGTCGAGGTATCGCCGAGGTCCGGCCGGGGGCCGGCGCCCAGGGTCACGAGCTGGATCGAGCCGAAGGTCGCGCTGCTGCCGGCCACCGTGATCGTGAAGGCGCCATATTGCGCCTGGCCCGCGGTGGGGCCGCTGCCGGCCCCGCCGATGGCGGCGCCGGTGAAGCTGACGATATTGGCGTTCGCCGGGTCGGTCGTCTGGAAACGCGGCGTGATCAGCGCGCCGATCTCGCCGCCGGCGCCGGTGCCGCCGGTCCCCGTGCTGGCCGCGCCGCCGATGCCGTTGGCGGTGAAGTCGATCGCGCCTGCGGTCACGGACGCGCCGCGCGCGAGCAGGGTCAGCGCGCCGCCGATGCCGTCGCCGCCATTGGCGCCGTTGCCGCCGAATGCGGTCGCCGTGCCGGTGACCGTGCCGAAGGTCGCGCTGCCCGCCGGCGTGCCGGCGCCGAGCCCGCTCGCGGTGCCTATCTGGATGAAGCCGCCGATGGCGTTGCCGCCGTCGCCGCTGCTGCCGCCGCCGGCGAGGGCGTCCGCGTTCAGCGTCAGGCTGTCGCTGATCGTGAGCGTGGCGTTGAGCGCCTGCGCGACGACCACGCCCGTCGTCCCAGCCTCGGCATTGCCGCCGCCCGTGGTGCCGGAGCCCGCGGTCGCGGAAATGTCGAGACTGGCGCTGCCGAGCGTCAACGTGCTCGGCGTCGACCCGTTGATCGCGCTGATCTCGGCGGTGCCGCCGATGGCATCGCCGCCCGCGCCCGCGGTGCCGCTGCCGCCGAGAGCGCCCGACCGCACCGTCGCGCTGTTGCCGATAACCGTCCCGCGCGAGACGAGGAGCGCGCCGAACTCGATCGACTGCGTCGTGTCGTCGCTGATCCCGGCCGTGCCGGTGCCGCCGCTCGCCCCGTTTGCGCCCAACCCGCTAGCATCGATCTCGGCATCCCCGAACGAGAGCGACGCGCCTTCGCCGGCATAGACGAAGGCAAGGCCCCCCGCGCCGTCGCCGCCGGCGCCCGTCGAGCCGACGCCGCCGGCGCTGGCCGCGCTAACGGAGAGGTCGCCGCTCACCTCGATCGATCCGGCGAGCGAGAACAGCCGGGCAAATCCGCCGACGCCTCTGCCGCCGCTCACTCCGTTTCCGCCGACGCCGATCGCGTTGAGCTCGAGATTCGCGAACGTCGCCTGTGGCGCCGCTCCGGTGGCGCCGTAGCCGAGCTCCGTGCCGACGAAGACGTCGCCGCCGATGCCGTCGCCGCCCGCCCCGGCGCTGCCAGCGCCGCCGAAGCCCGAGGCGGAAGCGGAGAGATCGGCGAAACTCAGCGTGCTGCCGTCGCCATTGGCGCCGACGCCGATGCTGCCGCCCGTGCCTTCGCCGCCGGTCGATCCGCTGCCGCCGGCGCCGAGGGACTGGAGGGCGAGCGAGCCGGTCGCGCCCGCGGTTGCGCCATTGCCCGCCGTGATGAAGATCAGGCCGCCGGCCCCCGCGCCGCCCGCCCCGCCGGCGGCGCCGCCGCTGCCGCCGACGCCGCTGACGTTGATCGTGCCGCCGCCGAACAGGAGCAAGCTGCCGTCGAAGGACTGGGCGGAGAAGACGCCACCCGTGCCGTTCGCGCCGGTGCCCGCGGCGCCGAAGCCGGCCAACGTGATGTTGGTGGCGCTGCTGGTAACGTTGCTGTTGTTGAATGCGTTGATCGAAACGAAGCCGCCGGTTGCGGACGTCGTTCCACTCGCCGTTGCATTGATCGTCAGCCCGCCATTGAAGGCTATGGCGCTGTTGTCCGCATTGAGGCCGAACAAGCCGCCGAACACGTCGCCGACACCGTTGCGCGAGACGTCGAATTGGGCGGTGCCTTCGATCTGGAGCGTGCTGAGATTGGCACTGAGCGACGCGCTGTCGGCATTGACGATGAAGGCGCCATTGTCGGTCGCGGCCGAATTGTCGAGCACGATGGTCGCGACGCCGGGCGTCGTCAGCGAGAAGCCGTTGGCGATGTCGACCTGCGAGTCGTTGATCGTGACCAGGGTCGTGTTCGCCGGGTTGAGCGGCGTCGCGCCGATCAGCGTCAGGTTGATCGAATTGAAGGCGAGAATGCCGCTCGTCGACGAGAAGGAGATCGATCCGTAGGTCGAGCCGCCGGCCGTCCCGCCGGTGCCGCCGAAGCCCTGGCTCGCCGCGACGAAATCGCCGACCGTCACATTGGCGCCGTCGCCGGCGGCGGCGGTGCCGAGCCCGCCCGGACCGACGAGGCTCGTGGGCGCCTCGCGTACGTCGAAGCGCGCGATGATGGCGCCGCCGGTGCCGTCGCCGCCGACGCCGCCGGCAAGGCCATTGCCGCCGGTGCCGGTGACGGTGAAGACGAGGCTGCCGGCGTTGAGCGTACCGCCCTCGGCGACCAGCTCGAGCGTGCCGGCGGTCCCGTTGCCGCCGGCGGTCCCGTTGCCGCCGCGCGCTGAGGCCTCGGCCACGACGCCGCCGAGCGTCAGGGTGCCGTTGTCGGCCACGCCGCCGAAGCCGTTGGTCAGGCCGATCGTCACGCTGCCGCCGTTTGCGTCGCCGCCGGCGCCGGCGCTGGCGTTGCCGCCCTGCGCGGTCGCCCCGACGGTGAGCCCGCCCAGCGTGACCGAGCCGGCGCCCGACTCCGCGATCACGATCCCCGTGCCGCCCTGCGCGAAGCCGCCCGCGGTGGCGCCGTCGCCGCCCCGGGCGGAGACGTCGAGCGTCGCCGGGCCAGAGAAGCCGATCTGGCCGCCAGAGTCGTAGGCCTGGATTAGCGCGACACCACCGGTGCCGTCGCCGCCCGCGCCGGCACTCGCCGCGCCGCCCGTGCCTGAGGCCGACAGGACGATATCCGTCCCGCTTACCTGCCCGCCGCCATAGGCGACCACGAACACGCCGCCATAGCCCTCGCCGTACGTGAAGCCGCCGCCGGCGCCGCCGCCGGTGACGCCATCGCCGCCGACCCCGTCCGCGCTCAGCGCCGCCGCCCCCCCCAGCGTGATCGAACTGTCGCCGCCGGCCGTCAGCACCGCGTACCCGCCAAGGCCATCGCCGCCGCCGCCGATCGAGCCGTTGCCGCCGATGCCTCGGGCGTCCACGCCGAGCCCGCCCGTGAAGACGATCTGGCCCCCGTAATAGCTCCGCACGCGCGCGCGGCCGCCCTGCCCGTTGCCGCCGATCGAGCCGCCGCCGCCGATGCCGCGGACGTCGATGTCGGTCGAGCCGCCGAACGAGGTCACGCCGCCCGGGCCGCCCTCGGCATCGCCGCCGATGAAGACGCTTCCACCGAGCGCCCGGCCGCCCCTGTTGGTGGGGGTGGAATTGTTGACCTGACCGCCCAGACCCTGGGCGTCGAGCGTGCTGTCGCCGGCGATCGAGATGGTGCCGCCAGCTCTCGCGCTGATCGAGATCGCGCCGCCATAGCCGCCCGCGCCCGTATGCTCGCCGCCAAAGCCGAGCACGTCGTCGAGGCCGCCGACGCCGGACACGTCGACGAAGAGGTCGCCGCCGACCGAGATCGATCCGCGCGACGAGATCTGCAAGCTGCCGCCGCTGCCGGCGCCCCCCGTGGCGCCCGTGCCGCCTTCGGCGTCACCGCCGGCACCGCTGGCGAGGATATCGAGATCGCCGCCGATCCCGATCGTGCCGCCCGAGGCGGTCGTCACGGACACGTCGCCGCCAAAGCCGTATCCGCCGGGGCCGCCGCTGCTGAACCCCTGGGCCGACACGTCCAGGGTCGCGCCGCCATCGACGATGATACTGCTGCCAGTATCGGCCGACAGGGCGATCGAGCCGCCATAGGCCGATTCGCCCCGTCCTTCCGAATAGTAGAACTCGGGACGCGCGGTCGCCGAAAGATCGCCTCCGACGTGGATCGTGCGCCCGTCGGTCGCGGCGAGCGAGATCTGGCCCGCCCCAACCGGGCCATAATAGCAGTAATAGCAGCTGCCCGGGGACGGGACGGCGGCGCTGGCGGAGGTGATGGTCAGATCGCCGCTGAAATCGATCGCATCGTTGGCGGTGTCGGCGCGGAAGGCACCGGCCGCATAGGCGTCCATGCTCGTGAACGCGCCGCCGTGGATCTCGATGTCGCCAAAGGCGCGGGCCGTGATATCCGATGTGAAGGTGCCGTCGTCGATGCGGATGTTGCCCGGGCTGGCCTGGCCGGTGAAGCTTGGCCCGTCGAGGTTCACCTGCGCCGGCGCCTGCTCGAGCGCGCCGTCCGTGATGTTGTAGCCGGCGGAAATGACGATCGCGCCATTCTCGACACTGGCGCCGGCGGGGTCGAAGCCGATCGCGCCGTCGAGCAGGATGGTGATGGGGTCCGCGTTGCTGCGCGGCTGGGCGGTGCCGACCAGGTAGATGGCGCGCGGGTCCCCGGCGCCGGTGCTTGCCGGCCCGCCGATCGACCCAGTGGAGGTCACGGTGAGGCCACCCGGGGTTGCCTGGTCGGTGCGCACGCCAAGCGGCACCGCAATGTTGAACAGCCCGTTGGCCTCGCTGAGCGAGACCTCGACCGAGCTGCCGGCGACGAGCGCCGCCTGCCCGTTGACGCGGATCGCGCCGGCATGGTTCACGATCGGCGCCGTCAGCACCACGTTGCTGCCCGGCGCGGACGAGGCGTCGATCAGCGAGCCCGACCGTGCGACGACGCTGTTGTCGTAGTAGCTGTAGACGTTCGAGACGCGGAACCGACCCGGCGTCAGGTTGAAGCTGCCATAGTTGCCGCCGATCAGCGCCGCCGAGCCGCTGACCACGATCGATCCCGCATGGTCGATCGTTGGCGCAACGAGCGCGACATAGCCGCCCGGGGCGGCGTTCGCCCGGATTTGGGAACCCGCTTCGGTGATGATCCCGCCGGCGCCGCCGTAGGAACTCAGGCTGACCGATCCGTCGGTATCGATGAAGTCGAAATTGCCGTAGCCGTCGTCGCCGCCGAAGCTGTTGAACGAGAGCGTGGTCAGCACCAGGCTGCCGACGTCGAACACCGCGCTCGAGCCGATGATGATCCCGGACGGCGCCGAGAACATGATCGTGCCGCCGATGCCGGTGAGCGCCCCGCCGGAGTCCAGGCTCTGGCTGATCACGGTGCCGTCGAACCGCACCGGCTGGGAGATGTTGAGCCGGTTGAGGACCGCGTAATTGCCCGGCCCCTGGAAGGTGAGGATGTTGCCGGCCGGGAGGAACACATAGTCGCCGGTCGGCGTGCTCGTCGGCGACCAGTCGATCACCGTGCTCGGGCTCTGGACCCGGATCGTCTCGGTGCCCTCGCCCGGGTTGAAGGTGCGCGTGAACGGCGCCAACGGGCTGGACGACGGATTGGCGTTGACCGCCTGGGCCTGCGCCGGCCCGGTCTGGACCAGGGCGACACCGCCGAGCGCGCAACTCAGCAGCAGGCCCTTGCGCAGGGCCTGCTTCCGGCGGAGCCGTTCAGTGGCGGAGCGGGACTGGAAAGCCGTCATCGCAAACTCCATGGCCACAAGCGGGTGGTCAGCGTGATCAGGAAGCGCGTGTCGCCGCGCCGAAGCTGGGTCTCGGTCCGTTGCAGCGGCACCGCCAGCCGGGCGTCGATCCGGAACAGGTTGCCATAGGCCGCGCGGACGCCGAAGCCGGCGGACGTGAGCTGGTCATGACGGACCGCCAGCACGCGATCGCGATTCCATACCCACGCCTGGTCGATGAAGACGTAAGGCTCCATGGCGAGGTCGTCCGCGCGGCGCGGATAGGCGCGGCCATAGCGCAGCTCGGCCTGGACGCCGACGCCGCTGTCGCCAAGCACCGCGCCCGGATCGTAGCCGCGCCCGATCGTGTAATTGCCGCCCGAGAACTCCTCGAAGCTGAGCAAGGGATGGGCGCTGTATTGGGCGCGCAGGCCGCCGGCGATGGTGAACCCGGGCGCGGGCCGGAACTCGCCCGCGAGCGCGCCGCGCACGACGGTCGCGGTGGGATCGGCCTCGAACCGGGTCGGCGGCACGACGCCGGGCCCGATGCAGTTGGTGAAGGCCGGCCCGCACGGGTCGGTCGCGCCGAAGATGTCGACGCCCCGCCGCAGCTCGGCGTTGGCGTTCACGCGCCAGCGCGGCGCCGCCGCGTTGAAGCGGGGATCGGGATCGTCGAGCGAAGCCGCGTCGAAGTTCAGCCCGGCATAGACGACGCGCAGCCGGTCCCGGTTGATCGGGATGCCGCCGAACTTGATATCCTGGTCGACGAAATCGAAGCCGAGCGCGCCGCGCAGCGTATGCGTCTGGCGGCGGATGAAAGGATAGCTCGCCTGCACATTGGCGAAGAGCGTGTTGGCGTCGATGTCGATGGCGGGATTGCCGAGGTCGGGCTGCGCCCAGGCATAGGTGAACTGGCCGCCGAAGTTGAGGCCGTTGCCGCCGAGGCGGAATTCGTGCGCCACCTGGAGCGTGTGCTGCTCGTCCCAGTCGACCGTGCTGAACAGCGAGAGGCTGGTGCGGTCGCCGAGACCGGTGAGGCCATAGAATTCAGCGCGCAGCAGGCCGCCCCAGCGCCCGAGCGCGCGCGAGCCGAGGTTCTGGATCGTGAAATCGACGATCGCCGGGACGTGCTGGACGGTGACGTCGCCGACCACCTCGCCGGGCACGGTGCCGGCCGAGCGCAGAGTGAGGCGCACCGAATAGCCGGGCAGGTCGCTCGCCAGCAGCAGCGCCCGCTCGGCCTCGTAGCGGTTGAAGACCTCCTGGCGGGTGAGCGGATCGAGATAGCTCGCGATCAGTCGCTCGGCCCGGCCGGCATTGCCGCGCACGCGCAGCGCGACCAGCTTCGCCATCAGCACGCGAAGGTGCAGTGTGCCATCCGCGATTCGCTGCTCGGGCACCTGGACGGTCGCGACATAGCCGCGCGCGCGCAGGATCCCGATCGCCCGGTCGCGGATCGCGCAGATCACCGAAACCGGCTGCTCCGTGCCGAGATATTCGGCATAGGCGTCGCGCAGCTCCTCGGGCGGGAGGCCGCGCAGGTCGTCGAACACGACCGCGGTCGGCGTGAAGCGGATATTCGCATATTCCGGGCGGTCGAGCGCGCAGGGCGCGCCCTGAAGCCCGCCCTCGACGCTCAGGCGCGGACGGCCCGTATCCGGCTGCGCCGGCGGCGGCCGTTCAACCTCTTCGCGAGTCGGCGGGACGAGCTGGGCCGGCGGCTGGGCCTGGGCGGCGCCGCCGGCGGGTAGCGCCGCGGCCCCCAGAGCAGCCAGCAGGAAGCGGCCGGGCCGCCCGATCGAACCACGCGCGGCGCGCATGGCCTTGCACTCGCGAACACCGACGCCGGGCACCAGAAACATCCATGCCCCCCATGCTTTGCGGACTCTGGAGTCCGAGAGGCATAGCAGATTAGCGCCAGCCGCCAACCTGAAAACCGCGACGGACCGTCAGCCTGACGCGGCGAGCCGCGGGTTGAGCGAGCGGAGGCGCTGCAGATAGGAGCGCGGCCGCTTCATAAGCGCGCGCGGATAATCGACGGTGAGGCCGAGCGCCTCGGCGATCGCGGCGACGAAATGGATGCAGTTTCGGCGATTGAGGTTGTAGGAGGGCTGCGGCAGCTCCCGCCAGCGCTGCACCACCGCCATTACCGCGCGGTACTGCGCGTCCGACACCCTCAGCGCGAACTGCCGCTCGCTATTCGCGATGTAGCCGGGGCTCTGCTCGATCACCTCGCCGGCTACCGATCCGAGCAGGATCGCCGGGGTAATGGCCTTGGCGGTGAAGCCGTAGCTGCCGTGGACCCGCTCGCCGGTTGCGTCCAGCGTGCCCTCGACAACGATGAAGGCATGGGGGAAATTGTTGCCGCCGAGCTCGCGCGAATAGAAGCCGACCGTGACCGCCGCGGCGGCCGGCGATGCCAGCCCCCAGAGCACCAGGAGGAACGCCAACAGGGCCCGCCAGGCGCGAAACGCCGGCCAAGTCGGGCGATAGGGTCGACGAAGCTCGTCCGGGTCCGCGCGTGTGCCAGCCACGCCCTCAGCCGCGCCCCTTCGGACGACGCGCGATGGCGGCGTAGCGGCGCCGACGAATCAGCGCGAAGAGCTCGATCGCGCCAAGAATGAGGAAAGGCGCCGCGCAAAGAGCGAGCGCCCAAAACCAGTCGTCGGTCAACGCGCCCTCACGTGAAAATCCAATACATTGCGATCGGTCCCGATAAAGTGACCGACCCTTCGGTTCAAGACACCGGGGAAGAATTTTCCCGGCAATTGAACTCTTTCCGGGGCGGAACTATTTGCCGCATTCCTCCATTCCGGTCGATTCATGCCTGTTCGTCGCCTGCTTAAAATGGTCTCCCGCCGCGCGCCGCGACAGGCGCGCGTCCCCGACGATCGACTGGTCTACGCGGTCGGCGACATTCACGGCCGCCGCGACCTGCTGGACGAGCTGCTCTCGCGGATCGAGGCGGATCAGGCGCGCCGCGCTCCCGCCGAAACCCTGGTCATCTTCCTCGGCGACCTCATCGACCGCGGCCCCGATTCGCGCGGCGTCGTCGAGCGGCTGATCGATTACGCCGCCGGCCCCGTCGCGTGCCGCTTCCTGATGGGCAATCACGAGGAGGTGTTCCTCAAGGCGCTGCGCGGCGATCTCAGGGCGCTTCGCTTCCTGATCCGAATCGGCGGGCGCGAGACGATCCTGAGCTACGGGATCGACGAGGAGGAATATCGCGCGCTCGACTTCGCCGAGCTGATGGCGTCGCTACAGGCGCGCGTGCCGCAATCGCATGTTGATTTCCTCGCCGGCTTCGAGCGCTGGGTGGAGGAAGGCGACTATCTCTTCGTCCACGCCGGCATCCGCCCGGGCGTGCCGCTGGAGGCGCAGAAGGATTCGGACCTGCGCTGGATCCGCGACGATTTCCTGCGCCACCGCGAGGATTTCGGGCGGATCGTGGTGCACGGGCACAGCATCAGCGACGACGCGGACCTTCGGCCCAACCGGATCGGCATCGACACCGGCGCCTTCGCCAGCGGCAAGCTCACCGCGATCGCCCTCCAGGGCGGCGAGCGCTGGTTCCTGTCGACCGGGCCGTCGGCCTGAGGCTCAGCCGCGCTCGGCGAGCTTGCGCTCCCAGGCGAGCGCGTCCGCCACGATCGTGTCGAGGTCGTCGCGCCGCGGCCGCCACGACAGCGTCTCGAGGATGCGCCGGTTGTCGGCAACCAGCGTCGGCGGATCGCCGGGCCGGCGCGGCGAGAGCCGGCGCTCGATCTTCATGTTGGTGACGCGATCCACCGCGTCGAGCACCTCGAGCACCGAAAAGCCGCGCCCATAGCCGCAGTTCATCATATGGCTCCGCCCGGGCTCGGCGACGAGCTTTTCGAGCGCATAGACGTGTGCCGCGGCGAGATCGCTGACGTGGATATAGTCGCGCACGCCCGTCCCGTCCGGCGTGTCGTAATCGGTGCCGAACACGTCGACATGGTCGCGCTTGCCGATCGCGGCCTCGACCGCGACCTTGATGAGATGGGTCGCGCCGGCGGTCGACTGGCCCGCCCGGCCCTTCGGATCGGCGCCCGCCACATTGAAATAGCGCAGCGCGACGTGGTCGAGCGGATGGGCGGCGCTGGCGTCGCGCAGCATCTGCTCGGTCATGAGCTTCGACCACCCGTAGGGATTGATCGGCCGGGTCGGCGCATCCTCGGCGACCGGGATCGTTTCTGGAATCCCGTAGGTCGCGGCGGTGGAGGAGAAGATGAAGCGCCTGACGCCGCCGTTCACCGCGCATTCGATCAGCGACCGGCTCTTCACCGTGTTGTTCTTGTAATAGGCGAGCGGCTGGGCGACCGATTCGGGGACGATGATCGAGCCGGCGAAGTGCATGATCGCGCCGATGCCGTGCTCCTCGATCAGCCGGCCGACCAGCGCCTCGTCGCCGACATCGCCCTCGACGAAGACGGCCTCGTCCGCGACGGCCCAGCGAAATCCGGTCGAAAGATTGTCGAGCACCACCACCGGCCAGCTGGCCTCGAGCAGCGCGAGCACCGCATGGCTGCCGATATAGCCGGCACCGCCCGTCACGAGCACCGTCCGCCTGTCGTTGCTCACACCCGTCTCCTTCCGATTTCAGCGGCGCCCGCATAGCGGCTCGCCGCCGCCGCCGGAAGGGTTACCGGGCGCTCGAAACGGGCAGCTGGACGAAATCCGGCGCGGGCGTCTGCCCCGCTGCGCGGGCGGCGCGAATCTTCGCGATCTCCGCCTCGAACAGCCGGACGCGCGTACGCCAGTCCGAGTGAGTCGGCGCGTTCAGGAAGCTCAGCCCGCGCCGGCCGAAGCGCGACCAGAAGCGCACCGGCGCCTCGACGTCGTAGCCGGCCCGATCGAGCAGGTAGACGCTCAGCCGGTCCGCCTCGTCCTCGGTCGCGCGGATGAGCCGCGCGTTGCGCCCGAAATTGCCGAGAAAGCCGCGCGCGACGCGGGCCGCGTCGAGCCGCGCGCGGTGCCGCAAGACATTGTGCGCGAACTCGTGCGCCAGCACGGCGGCGAGCTCGTCGTCGCCCTCGACATAGTCCGCAAGCGCGGTCGTCACCTGGACGTAGCGACCGTCGGCGAGCGCGTTGAGCCGCGACGAGGGGATGAGCTGGAACCGGGTGGGGCAGCCCTGCTCGCCGCGAAACTCGATGGACAGCGCGGCGCCGTCCCGGACGATCGCGATGCGCGCCTCGCCGTCGGCGAAGGCGGCGTCGAGCGCGTCGAGGATGCGCTCCGCGCGATCGAACGTGCCGGGCCGCCCGTCCCCGGCAGCGGGCATCAGCATGCCGTCGAGGCTCAGGACATGGTCGTCCAGCCGCACGCCGGCGCGCTCGGCCGGGCCGCCGGCGGCGAGCGCGAGCACGGCCGGATCGTCGGCGAGGGCGAAGGCGGCGCGCGCCGCCTCGCGCCAGTCAGCGCCATATTGGCTGACGTCATGCAGCTCGAGCCCGGGCAGCCACTGCCTCTCCGCGCACCAGTCGCCGCTGGCGACGGCGAGGCGGAAGCCGATCGTCGTGACGCGCTGGTCGAAGGCGCGCATGGCGAGCAGACCGTCCACCTTCGAATCCGCGGCGCCCGCCGTCGTGGCGCCAAACATCAGCGCCAAGCTGGCGGCAACAAGTCGAAGGATGCGGATCAAAAGGCGAGTCCCGGGGTCAAGATCGAGGGAAGTGAAACATTAACCATTTGCCGGCAGCTTGCGCAATTCCGGCAGCGGTCCGGAGTGATGCTTTCGGGCGTCGTTGCTTTGCAAAAACGCAACAGTTCGCCCGGCATAGGGAACCGTGCGGAAAATCAGGGGTTGTCATGAATTGGGCGGTGTGGCAGTCCGGCATCGCCAGCTCAAAGGGGAGTTCAACATGAGTTTCAAGAAGGCATCCATGGCGGCGATGCTCGCGGTGTCCGTGGCCGGTACCCCGGTCCTGGCCCAGAGCGCCACGCCGGCCGCCAAGCTGTCGGTCGCAACTGCGCAGGGCGCTCGTGCCGGTGCCGCGACCACCGACGCCAATGAGCTCGGCGGCGGCTGGCTGATCCCGCTGCTCGCCATTCTCGCCGCGATCGCCGGCGTTATCGCCATCGCCAGCGACGGGAGCGATCGTCCGTCGAGCCCGTAGGGTTCGCCACGGATTTGAAAAATAGCGGCCTTCGGGCCGCTATTTTTTTGCCCGCGCGGATCGTCGGGTCCGGAGTAAATCCCTTTCACCCGCCCGGCGCAATTGCAGGCATGACGCCGACGCTCTAGCTTCCGCTTCCGACCCGGCCAATCAGCGAGAGCAATTCGCCTTGAGCGCGCGCCTCCTCCCTTCCCGACCGGCCCATCGCGTCTGGGGCCGCCGCGATCTCCCCGCCTGGGCGAATGCGGGGAGCGGCAGCGGCGAGCCGATCGGCGAGATCTGGCACGAGGACCCCGCCGGCGATGCGGCGCCGCTGCTGATCAAGCACATCTTCACAGCTGAGCGGCTGTCGATCCAGGTCCATCCCGACGATGACGCGGCCCGGGCGCGTGGCCACCGGCGCGGCAAGGACGAGGCCTGGTTCATCCTCGACGCCGCGCCCGGCGCGGTCATCGGCCTCGGCCTCAGGCGCGAGGTTTCGCCCGGGGAACTGCGCGCCGCCGCGCTCGACCGCTCGATCGAGGGCCTGATCGACTGGCGACCGGCCCGCGCGGGCGAGCTTATCTATTCGCCGGCCGGCACGGTGCACGCGATCGGCGCCGGCATTTCGCTGGTCGAGGTGCAGCAGAATCTCGACCTCACCTACCGGCTCTACGACTATGGCCGGCCACGCGAGCTGCACCTCGACGAGGCCGTCGCAGTAGCACGGCCCGGCCCCTGGCGCGTCGGTCCGCCGCCAGCCGAGATCGCGCCGGGGCGGGAGGTGCTCGCGGCCGGCGGCGCCTTCGTCGTCGAGCGCTGGCGGCTCGGCGGCGAGGCGCGTATCGACGGCGCGGGCGCGGGGCTGCTGCTGATCCCGGTCGCGACCGGCGGCGCCGTCGACGGGCGGCCGCTCGAGGCCGGGCGGGTCTGGCGCGTCGAAGGAACAGCGCGGGTCGAGGGCGGCATCGACCTGCTCGCCGCCTATCCCGGCGCCGCAGCGCGCGAAGGGCTGCTGCGGGCCGCCTGACGCGTCAGAGGCGCGTGCGCAGGCTCCACAGTTCCGGGAAGGCGCGCTTGCCGAGCGTCGACTGGAGATAGGGCACGCCGGCGGTGCCGGCGGTGCCGCGCTTGAAGCCGATCACCCGCTCGACGGTGACGACATGCTTGTGACGCCATGCCGCCAGTGCGTCGTCGATATCCACAAGCTTCTCGGCGAGCTGGTAGAAGGGCCAATGGCGCTCGGGCTCGCGATAGACCTGCGCCCATGCCGCCTCCACCGCCTCGCTGGGGACATAGGGCGCCGCCCAATCCCGCTCGAGCACCTCCGCCGGCAGCGCGAAGCCGCCGCGGGCGAGGGCGGCGTTGCTTTCGTCCCACAGGCTGGGCGCGGCGAGCGCCTCGGCGAGCAGGGCATGGCCCTCGCTTCCCTCCTCCTGGAAGCGCAGGTGATTGGCATCCTTCAGCCCGAGCCGGAACTCGACCGCGCGGAACTGCGCCGACTGGAACCCGCTTGATCCGCCGAGCACGTTGCGGAAGGTGAGATAATCGGTGGGCGTCAGCGTCGCCAGCACGTCCCACGACAGCGTCATCACCGCCTGGATGCGCGAGACGCGCGACAGGTTCTTGTGCACCTCGATCAGCTTGTCGGCGCGGACGAGATCGAGCGCCAGCCGCAGCTCGTGCAGCGTCTGCTTGAGCCACAACTCCTTCGTCTGGTGGATGACGATGAACAGCAGCTCGTCGTGATGATCGGAGAGCGGATGCTGGGCGGCAAGCAGCTCGTCGAGGGCGAGATAGCCGCCATAGGTCATTTCTTCGCGCGCGCGCATGACCAGGGCACTAGCACGCGGCGTGCTTGCATCCAAAGCCGCATTGGGGCGTCCCTCGGCCGGGTCGCCCCAGGCCGAGGGGGTTCGGCAATCGCGTGGCTGTTGCGACTCCGGTCGGCCGACGCCTTCATTCTGCGCCGCGCGGACTTTACGCCCGATGCGGGATCTAACGGCGTCGGCGCAGGTCTTCGAGGCAGCGCCCCGCCGTCTTGCCGTCCCACAGTTCGGGCCGGCGACCGCACGGCGGATCGGCGAGCGCGCTCGCCAGGGCGCCCGCCAGGCCGTCGACATCGACCAGCCGGTTGGTGCCTTCCGTCACCGTGATCGGCCGCTCGGTATTCTCGCGCAGGGTGAGGCACGGAACGCCGAGATAGGTGGTCTCCTCCTGCACGCCGCCGCTGTCGGTGATCAGCACCGCCGCGCGCGTCACCAGGCTCATGAAACGGACATAGGGGAGCGGCTGCGTCAGCCTGACGCCCGCATCCGCCAGTCGCCCGCCAAGCGCGAAGGCCTCCAGCCGCGCGGCGGTGCGCGGATGGACGGGGAAGACGAGCGGCAGATCGCGCTGCGCCGCGACCAGCGCATCGACGAGCCGCGAAAGACGCGCCTGATCGTCCACGTTGGAGGGGCGGTGCAGCGTGACGATGCCGTAGCGCTCCGGGAGCGCGAGCTCCTCCGGCACCTTCGCGGCCTCGATGGCCGGCCGGACCATCTCCAGGCTGTCGATCATGATGTTGCCGACGCGGCTGATCCGCTCCGGCGCGACGCCTTCGGCGGCGAGATTAGCGTCGGCGTCGGTCGATGGCGTCCAGAGCACGTCGCAGATGGCGTCGGTCGCGAGCCGGTTGATCTCCTCCGGCATCGTCCGGTCGCGGCTGCGCAGGCCCGCCTCGAGATGGACGACGCGCACCCCCGCCTTCACGCCGACCAGCGCCGCGGCGACCGTCGCGTTCACGTCGCCGACGACGATCACCCAGTCGGGCCGGTCGTCGGTGAGCACGGCCTCGTAGGCGATCATCGTCCGCCCCGTCTGCTCCGCGTGGCTGCCGGAGCCGACGCCGAGATGATGGTCCGCCTCGGGCAAGCCCAGGTCGGCGAAGATCCGGTCGGAGAGGTTTGGATCGTAATGCTGGCCTGTGTGGACCAGCACCGGCTCGAAATCGGACGCTTCGGCAAGCGCGTGCCAGAGCGGCGCCACCTTCATGAAGTTCGGCCGCGCGGCAGCGATGAGGTGGACCCGCTCTTTCGTCATTGGCGGATGGCTAGAGCCGTTCGGCGGTGGAGACAACGTCGCTCGCGCGCAGCGCGGCGAGGATGCGCATCAGGTGCGAGAGGTCGTGGACCTCGACGTCGAACTGGAAGGTGTGGAAGGAGCCGTCGCGCGCGGTCTGGTCCATCGACACGATATTGGCGCCGTGGCTGCCGAGCACGCCGGCGATCGCCGCGAGCGCGCCGGGCTCGTTCTTGATCACCACGGAAAGGCGCGCGTTGCCGCCATCGGTCTCGTCGCCCCAGGCGAGGTCGACCCAGTCGGCATCGACCCCGGTCGCGAGCGCGTCGCAGCCAATCGTGTGAACCTCGATCCCTTCGCCCTCGCGACGCAGGCCGACGATGCGGTCGCCCGGGATCGGGTGACAACATTCGGCGAGCTGGAAGGCGACGCCGGGCGTCAGTCCCTTTATCGAGATGGCGGTGCGCTGCGGCGGCGGCTTCACGCCCTTGGTGCTGGTCGAGCCGGGGAGCAGCGCCTCCATCACCTGCATGTCGTCAACGCGCTTGAGCGCGATCGCCTCCATCAACGCCTCGTCGTCCGGGAAATTGAGCCGCCGCAGCGCCTCGGTGATCGCCTCCCAGCCCGGCGGGTTTGGAAGCCGCGCGAGGATCTCGTCGAAAATCTTCCGGCCGAGCGCGATCGTCTCTTCCCGCTCCTTGGACTTGATCCAGCGGCGGATCTTGGCGCGCGCCTTGCCGGTGACGACATAGCCGAGCCAGGCCGGCTGGGGATGTTGCGCCTTAGAAACGAGGATTTCGACCTGGTCGCCATTGTTGAGCGGTGTGCGCAGCGGCATCACCCTGCCGTTGATCTTGGCGCCGACGGTCTGGTCGCCGAGATCGGTGTGGACGGCATAAGCGAAGTCGACCGGCGTCGCGCCCTTGGGAAGCTGGATCAGCTCGCCCTTCGGGGTGAAGGCGAAGATCCGGTCCTGATACATGGCCAGCCGGGTATGTTCGAGCAGCTCCTCGGCGCTCTGCGCATGTTCGAGGATCTCGAGCAGGTCGTTGACCCAGGGCTGGCGCGTGCGCGCGACCTTCTTCCCTTCCTTGTAGGCCCAGTGCGCGGCGAAGCCGTGCTCCGCCTGTTCGTGCATCTCCCGGTCGCGGATCTGGATTTCGATCCGCATCCGCTCGTCGTGAATGACGGTGGTATGCAGCGAGCGGTAGCCGTTGCGCTTGGGCGTCGAGATGAAGTCCTTGAACCGGCCCGGCACCATCGGCCAGCGGCGATGGATCAGGCCGAGCGTGCGATAGCAGTCCTCCACCGAGCCGACGATGACGCGGAAGGCCATGACGTCCGAGAGCTGCTCGAAACTCACATGGCGCTCGGCCATCTTGCGCCAGATCGAATAGGGATGCTTCTCGCGCCCCGTCACCTCGGCCTCGACGCCGTTCGCCTCCAGATGCGCCTTGAGGCCGCGGCCGATGCGCTGGATGAGATCGCCGCCGCCGTCCTTGTTGAGCTGGGCGAGCCGCCGCGTGATCGATTCGTAGGCCGCCGGCTCCAGCTCGCGGAAGGCGAGCGTCTGCATCTCGGTCATGAACTCGTACATGCCGATTCGCTCGGCGAGCGGCGCGTAGATGTCCATCGTCTCGCGGGCAATGCGGCGGCGCTTCTCGGCGTCCTTGATGAAGTGGAGCGTGCGCATGTTGTGCAGCCGGTCGGCGAGCTTGACCAGCAGCACGCGGATGTCGTCCGACATCGCGAGCAGGAACTTGCGTAGGTTCTCCGCCGCCCGCTGGCTCTCGGTCTGCGCCTCGATCTTGGAGAGCTTGGTGACGCCGTCCACCAGCCGCGCGACATTCTCGCCGAAATGCTTGCGGATTTCCTCCGGCGTCGCGAGCGTGTCCTCGATCGTGTCGTGCAGGATCGCCGTGGCGATCGTCTCGTCGTCAAGCCGCAGGTCGGTGAGGATGCCGGCGACCTCGATCGGGTGGCTGAAATAGGGGTCGCCGGACGCGCGCGTCTGGTTGCCGTGCGCTTTCATCGAGAAGACGTAGGCGCGATTGATCAACGCCTCGTCGGCGTCGGGATCATAGGCCTTTACCTTCTCGACCAGTTCGTATTGGCGCAGCACCGGGCAAGGATGTGGTGCGACTCGCGCCGGATGCAACCGGAATCGCGCGCGCGCCGGCCTTTTTTCGCGCTTTTTAGCCCTGGTTCGAGCCGCCGGCCCGCCGGTTGCAGCGAGCCAGCTCCTCGTCGGTGAAGACACGGCCGTCGACGCTGAACGAACGCAGCGCGCCGAGTTCGCGCACCAACTGCGCGCACACGACCGCCGGGCGGCTCGTCGCGCCGGACGATTCGCAGCCGGCCGCGCCGCAGCGCCAGACATTGTCGCGGGTGACGACCACCGTGCGCTCCGGCTGATGCGCCGGCGCGGCCTGGTAGGCGGTGGCGAGCGCGGGAGAGGCAAGGCCCGCGGCGGCGAGAATCAGGAGGTTGCGGTACATGAGATCGCCCTCTTTTTAGTTTCGATACGCAACCTATATCGGGATCAGTAGCGGTTTGCAACCATTCTCGCGATGGGATATGGTCGCCCGCGCGAAATCGCGTAGGATGCGCCCCACGTGCTCGATCTCGAACGTCACCGCGAGCTGCTTCGGCAATGCTCGATCGCCGCCGCGCTGGAGGCGGTCGGCGAGCGCTGGTCGTTCCTGATCCTGCGCGGCGCGTTCAACGGCCTCCAGCATTTCGAGGAATTCCAGTCGACACTCGGCATCGCGCGCAACATCCTGTCCAACCGGCTCTGCCGGCTGGTCGAACATGGCATCCTGGAGCGCGTCCCCGACCCGACCGACCGGCGCAAGGTCGCCTACGAGCTGACCGACAAGGGGCTGGACCTGCTGCCGGTGCTACTGTCGTTGCGGCAGTGGGGCGAACGCTGGGTTTCGGGCAAGCCGAGCAACCCGGTGCTGGTCGACCGGCTGAATCGCCTGCCGATCCAACCGATGACGGTCCGCGCCGCCGACGGCCGCGTGCTCACGCGCAACGACCTTGAATGGGTGGACCGCAGCGAACTGCCGGGAGACGGGGCGAGCGAGCGCTGAGCCGGCGCGGCATCGCCGCGCCCGCATCTCATCCCCCGTCCCGGACGCGTCGATTGCTACGGGCTGGCCGGCGTATTGTTCGGGCTGCTGCTGTTGCCGGAAATCGCCGCAACGCCGAGCAGTACGATCAGAATGAAGCCGACCGCGATGGCGGTGCCGCCGCCCCCGCTTCCTGCATCCGAAGCTTCGTCGCCCTGCGCGGGGGTCGCCATGCCGGCGAGGGACAGCGGTGCGGCGGAGGGAGCGACGGGGGCCGCGGCATGGGCCAAAGTCGGCGCCGCAACCAGGCTGAGCGCCGCAAGACTCGAGAGTATTTTCTTCACGCCTACTCCTCCCAATACGCTACAACGAGAAGTCGGCCTTAAATCAAATCGAAGCAAAGGGCAACGATTGCCGAGCGCGGCGTAAGGTTACGCAGGCGCAACGACAAGTCGTTTTTGGCAGTGCGGCCAATAAAGACCGGTCAGCCCTCGTAATCGGCCGCTGTGTTCGTGCTGCGCTGGGGCGCCGCGGCGGTGAGACGCAGCGCCTCGGCCGACGCCGAGAGCGAGCCAATCTCATCGGCGACGTCGTCGTCGTCGATCTGGACGCGCTGAAGACTGCTGACCAGCGCTTCCTCGAGCTCCGGCGGACGGATCGTCTGCTCGGCGATCTCGCGCAGCGCGACGACCGGATTCTTGTCGCGGTCGCGATCGACGGTGAGTTCCGCGCCGGCCGAGATCTGGCGCGCGCGCTGGGCGGCGAGCAGCACGAGATCGAAACGGTTCGGAATCTTGTCGACGCAATCTTCGACGGTCACGCGTGCCATGAGGCAGCTCCAGCTTTAACTTCGGGCCATTCGGGAGAGGGCGCGCGCTTAGCAGCGCCCCGTTCCCGAGTCAATGTAAGGACGCCCCGCGCGGCTTGCTAGACCCGCATCGGCATCAGCACGTAGAGCGCCGGCGCCTTGTCGCTTTCGCGCAGCAGCGTGGGCGCGGCGGCGTCGGCCAGGTGCACCTCCACCGTGTCGCCCTCGATCTGGCCGAGGATGTCGAGCAGGTAGCGGGCGTTGAAGCCGATCTCGAACGATTCGGCACCGTAATCGGCCGGGATCTCCTCGGCCGCGGTCCCGTTCTCCGGCGAGGTCACCGACAGCGTCACCTTGTCGCGGTCCAGCGCCATCTTGACGGCGCGGGTGCGCTCGCTGGCGATGGTCGAGACGCGGTCCACGCCTTCCTCGAAGCCGCGCGGATCGAGCTTCAGCAGCTTGTCGTTGGCGGTCGGGATCACGCGATTATAGTCCGGGAAGGTGCCGTCGATCAGCTTGGAGGTCAGGACCGCGGCGCCGAGATCGAAGCGGATCTTCGTGTCCGACAGCGAGATCTGGACGGTGCCGTCGATCTCGTCGAGCAGCTTGCGCAGCTCGCCGACGCACTTGCGGGGGATGATGACGCCCGGCATCCCCTGCGCCCCTTCCGGCCGCGGCACGGTGACGCGGGCGAGCCGGTGGCCGTCGGTCGCGGCCGCCTTCAGCACCGGCTGCGCCTCGTCCGACACGTGCATGTAGATGCCGTTCAGATAATAGCGCGTCTCCTCGGTCGAGATCGCGAAGCGCGTCTTGTCGATGATCTGCTTGAGCGTCACCGCCGGCAGCTCGAACCGGGTCGGCAGGTCGCCCTGGGCGATGATCGGGAAATCGTCGCGCGGCAGCGTGGAGAGCGTGAAGCGCGCGCGGCCGGCATTGACCTGCATCCGACCCTCGGCCGCGATCAGCTCGACCTGGCTGCCCTCCGGCAGCTTGCGGACAATGTCGAACAGGGTGTGCGCGGGCACGGTGATCGCGCCGGGATCGGAAATGTCGGCCTCGACCGATTCGTGAATCTGGAGATCGAGATCGGTGGCCATCAGCCGGATGCCGCCGCCCTCGTCGGCTTCGATCAATACGTTCGACAGGATCGGAATGGTGTTGCGCCGCTCGACCACGGAATGGACGTGGCCGAGGCCCTTGAGGAGGGTGGCCCGTTCGATCGTCGCCTTCATTCTTTTTCTGTGCCCCTGAAAGTCACGCTTTGCCGCTTGACGAACGGTTATAGCGAGCCGCGCCGCGCCTGCCAGCGAAAGATGCACGAAAAAGGGGGCCGGAACCCTCGGCCCCGGCCCCCTTCGACGCTTTCGCGGCCGCCTTAGAAGCGGACGCCGAACCCGCCGAGCACCTGGTGCCGGCTGACGCCGTTCTCGTAGTTCGAGTAGCGATATTCCGCGTTCACGAACGCGTTGCGGCTGATCGCATACTGAAGGCCGGCGCCGACGCGCACGCCGTCGAGATTCTGGGCGATGCGGAAGTCGTTGGCGCCGGTCCCGCCATCGTCATAGGCGAGCCCGAAACGGCCGTTGGTGTAGCCGGCCAGGCCGTAGATCAGCGCGCGATCGCCGACCACCGCGCCGATGCGGCCACCGACATAGAGGTCGCGCTTGGCGCGCGCACAAAGCGTGTCGGCCGGAACGTTCACGCCGCCGATGCAGGTGTCCGCGCTCGAATCGGTGACCTCGCCGTCGACGCCGAACACGGCGCCGCCGCTCTGGAAGTCGTAGCCGACGCGGGCACCGTAGACGACCCCGCCGAAGCTGTCGCCCTGGACGCGCGGGCTGTCATAGCCGATCAGGCCCTCGACGCGCGCACCGGTGAACGGCGCGCGATCCTGCGCGACGGCGGGCGTCGCGGCAACGCCGGCGAGAAGGGCAACAAGAAGATACTTGGACATAACTACTCCTTGACTTCACTGTACTGGCCCCCTGTTTCGGGCCTTGGGATGTCCCGAGCGCGCGTAACTGTCGCGGGTTGCCTGAACGGCGGATAAACGGGACCGGCCGTGGTCGAGATGCCGTGAAGTGTGTGACATTAATGATACAGGTGGAGCCGGCCGACCGATGCGCTCGCTGCTGAGCTTTCTCTTTCTTTCCATGGCCTTGGCCCCGCCGGCCATGGCCGCGGCGCGCAGCCTTGGCGTGTTCGGCGTCTGGGGCGCCTTCGCGGAGGGCCCGCGCTGCTACGCGATCGCGGCGCCTTATCGCACCACCGCGCCGGAGGGCGCGCGACCCTTCGTCGCGATCGGCAACTGGCCGCGGCGGCACGTGGCCGGGCTGCTCCACGTCCGGCTGAGCCGGCCGGCGCGCGCCGGCTCGGCGGTGCTGCTCAGGATCGACGGCCGCGTCTTCCAGCTCGTCGGGCGCGCGCGCGACGCCTGGGCGCCCGACGCGCGCGCCGACGCCGAGATCGGCGACGCGATGCGTACCGGAGTGGAGCTCAGCGTCGAGACCCGCGCCGCCGACGGCACGCTGGTGCGCGACCATTATCATTTGCGCGGGGCCGCCACCGCGATCGACGCCGCCGCGCTCGCCTGCCGCGCGCGCTGAGGTCGCGTCGAAAGTGGAAATGCCGCGCGCGATCGCCTACATGCGCGCGATGCAGCAAGCCGACGCCGCCCCGATGCCCATTGCCGGGCATATCGACCCCGTGCCCGTGCCGCGCCCCGCGCCGGCGCGCGCCGACGGGCGAATCGACCTCGTCGGGCTTTCCAAGGCGCAAATTCGCACCGCGCTCGAGGAGGCGGAGATGGAGCCGCGCCAGGCCAAGCTTCGCGCGAAGCAGCTCTGGCACTGGATCTACAATCGCGGCGTCACCGACTTTTCGGCGATGACCGACATCGCCAAGGCACAGCATCCCTGGCTCGCCGAGCGCTTCGTCATCGGCCGGCCCGAGGTGGTGGTGCAGCAGGTTTCGACCGACGGCACCCGCAAATGGCTGCTGCGCACGCTCGACGGCCATGATTTCGAGATGGTGTTCATCCCGGACGCGGATCGCGGCACGCTGTGCGTCTCCAGCCAGATCGGCTGCACGCTCAACTGCCGCTTCTGCCACACCGGGACGATGCGGCTGGTCCGCAACCTCGCGCCCGCCGAGATCGTGGGCCAGGTGATGCTCGCCCGCGACGCGCTCGGCGAATGGCCGTCGCGGCCCGACGGGCGGCTGCTCTCCAACATCGTGATGATGGGGATGGGCGAGCCGCTCTACAATTTCGAGAATGTGCGCGACGCGCTGCGGATCGTGATGGATGGCGACGGCATCGGCCTGTCGCGCCGCCGGATCACGCTTTCGACCTCCGGCGTCGTGCCGATGATGGCGCGCGCGGGCGAGGAGATCGGCGTCAACCTCGCCGTCTCGCTCCACGCGGTGACGAAGGAAGTGCGCGACGAGATCGTCCCGCTCAACCGCAAGTACGGCATCGAGGAGCTGCTCGAGGCCTGCGCCGCCTATCCGGGCGCGAACAACGCCCGGCGCATCACCTTCGAATATGTGATGCTGAAGGACAAGAACGACAGCGACGAGGACGCGCGCGAGCTGGTCCGCCTGATTCGCAAATACAAGCTGCCCGCAAAGGTGAACCTGATCCCGTTCAACCCCTGGCCCGGCGCGCCCTATGAATGTTCGGACGAGGCGCGCGTCCGCCGCTTCTCGGAGATCGTGTTCGAGGCGGGCATTTCCGCGCCGATCCGCCGGCCGCGCGGGCGCGACATCATGGCCGCCTGCGGCCAGCTCAAGTCCGCCGCCGAGCGCAAGAGCCGCGCCGAGCTGGACCGGAGCGCTGCCGAAAAGCAGGCCGCGCTCGGCTGAACCGTCGCCGGTTGCGCCGGCCGGCGACTTGGTTATTGTCGCGCGCCATGTGGCTCCTCGACAAAGGCCTGAAGCGCCTCGTCAAGCGCGGCGAGCTCACCGTCATCGACCACAAGGGCAGGGCGTGGCGCTACGGCGCCCCCGAGCCGGGCCTGAATCCGGTGATCGTCCGCCTGACCGACGCCAGCACCCCCCGCCGCATCGCGCGCGACCCGGGCGTGGGCGGCGCCGAGGCCTATATGGACGGCAGGCTCGTGCTCGAGCAGGGCGACATTCTCGACCTCATCTTCATCATCCGCCGCAACAATCCCTGGGAGGACAAGAGCGGCAAGCGCGGCTTTTTGAAGAAGGGCAGCAAGCTGAAAGCGCGGCTGGACCGGCTCAACTGGAAGCGGCGCGCCCGGCAAAACGTCGCGCATCACTACGACATCGGCAATGCGCTCTACGAGCGCTTCCTCGACGGCGACATGCAATATAGCTGCGCCTATTACACCGACCCGTCGAACAGCCTGGAGCAGGCGCAGCTCGACAAGAAGGCGCACATTGCCGCCAAGCTCGACCTCAAGCCCGGCCAGCGCGTGCTCGACATCGGCTGCGGCTGGGGCGGCATGGCGCTCTACCTGAACCGAGTCGCCGGCGTGGAGGTGCTCGGCATCACCCTGTCCGAGGAGCAGATCAGGACGGCGCGCGCGCGGGCGGAGGCGGCCGGCGTCGCCGACAAGGTCCGCTTCGAGCTGATGGACTATCGCGACGTCAACGACACGTTCGACCGGATCGTCTCGGTCGGCATGTTCGAACATGTCGGCCCGCCCTTCTACCGGGCCTTCTTCCGCAAGTGCCGCGAGATCCTGGCCGACGACGGCGTCATGCTGCTGCACACGATCGGCCGCATGGGCCCGCCGGGCACGACCGACCGCTTCACGCAGAAATATATCTTCCCGGGCGGCTACATCCCGGCGCTGTCGGAGGTCGTCGGCGCGAGCGAGCGCGAGCGCTTGATCCTCGCCGACTGCGAGACGCTGCGACTCCACTATTATTACACGATCCGCGAATGGTACGAGCGGACCAAGCAGGCGAAAGAGGCGATCGTCGCCGATTTCGACGAGCGACTGCACCGGCTGTGGCTCTATTACCTTGCCGGCGCGATGACCATGTTCAGCGACGCGAGCATGGTCAACTACCAGCTCCAGTATATCAAGCGACGCCTGGCCCTGCCGATCACCCGCGACTACATGTTCGAGGCCGAGCGTCGGCTGATGACGCTTGAGCAGCCGCCCGAACGACCGGCCGCGCAACGGCGCTGAACGGAAATTGTTAACCCTGCTGCGCTAGCGCGTGCTTCGTGACGCCCGGCCGACGGTTCGGCCCGGGAATCATCGGGGGACGCCAATGACCGATGCGAGGGAGGTGCGCGCGGCGGCCATCGGATTCGCGATCGTGGCGGTCTACATGGCGCTCGTCCTCCTCACCGGCCGCGTCGATCCCGCCGACTTCCTCTCCCTTCTGTCCAATTATCTCCTGTGCAGCCTGACGCTGTTCGTGGGCGCGGGCATGTTCGCCCTCGCCGTCCTGCTCTATGCCAACCGCCCGCGGGGCGGCCGACCCGGGCCCTCGCCCTTCACGGTGATCGCCCGCTGGGGCGCGGCGCGCTGGGCGCGGGATCGCGGCGTCTCGCTGCTCTGGCCGCCGCTGCTCTTCGCGCTACTCATGGCGTCGTTCAACGCCTTCAAGCAGATGGTGCTTCCGCTCGCCGGCTTCGCCTTCGATCCCGCCTTCGCGGCGGCGGATCGCCTGCTCTTCCTCGGGCATGACCCGTGGCAGGTCACCCACGCCATCCTCCCCGGCGCGGTCGCGACCGATATCGTCGACCGCTCCTATCACGGCTGGTTCGCGCCGATGTCGCTCGGGGTGATTGCCTGCGCGTGGCTCTCGACCGACAGTTTCGAACTGCGTACGCGTTACCTGCTGAGCTACATTGCGATCTGGATCCTGCTCGGCAGCGTCCTCGCTTTCCTCCTCTCGGCCGCGGGCCCCTGCTTCTACCTCGAGTTCGCCGGCCCCTCGCCCAGTTTCCAAGCGCTCGGCGAGCAGCTCACCGCGCAGCAGGACGCGCTCGGCCACCCGATCTCCGCGCTCACCATCCAGCGCGGGCTGCTGCACGTGCAGAGCCAGTCGGCGCTGGCGATGGGTGGCGGCATTTCGGCGATGCCGTCGGTGCACAACGCTTTGGCGGTGCTGTTCGCGCTCGCCGGCTTTCGCATCCATCGCGTCGCCGGCTGGGCGATGACGGCATTCGCGGCGGTGATCTGGATCGGCTCGATCCATCTCGGCTGGCATTATGCGATCGACGGCATCGTCGCGGCCGCGCTTGCCATCGGCATCTGGCGCATCACCGGCCGCATCGCCGCCCGGCTGGCCGAACCCGCGCCGGAGCGCCTGCGGAAGCCGGCCATGGCCTGAGCGCGCGTCTCGCGCGCCGCGGGCCGCTCAAGCCTCCTGGCAGAGTGCCGGCGCGCGGCTCGACGCGGGGGCAGTGGTGAGCCGGATGAGCCGACGGACGATCCACACCGTCGCGAGCGCAACGAATCCGCCGGCGATCACGTCCACGAGATAGTGCGCGCCGACTGGAATGGCGGACAGGGCCATCAGCAGGTTCAGCGCCAGCGCCGGGTAGCGCAGCGCCGTCGGCCAGGCCGCCCAGGCGCAGATCGCGGCGACCCCGGCATGGACCGAGGGGAAAGTGATGATCCCCGCCGAATCGCCGGCCGCGAGCACGAAATCGGACCGCTCCCGCACGGCGAGGAAGGAATCGAGGAAGAAATGGGCGAAATGGGAGTCGAGGTGGCGCAGGCTCGCGGCGTCGAACTGGTGGCCGACATAGGCGCCCAGCGACGGGAAGGGTACGCTGATCACCGCCGAGAGGGCGCAGAGCAGCAGATAGGCAAGGACGAATTCATAGGCCCGGCCCGGCCGGCGCGAGAGGCCGAGCAGCCACGGCATGGCGAGCAGCTGGAACACGAAGGTCGAGTAGACGAAGCCGAGCAGCCAGCTCAGCGCCGCGCTGCGATCGACGAGACGGACGAAGGCGGGCCAGTCGAAGCCCAGTGCCCGGTCCATCGCGATCAGCGCGCTGTCGGCGAGCGGCGCGTCGGCGCGCATCGCGGCATAGGTCATGGCGAGGATCGGCGTGACGACCAGCAGGCCCAGGACCGTGGCCTCCAGCGGCGGGCGAAGCCGGTCCAGCCGTCGCCAGGTCACATAGGCCAGGAACAGCGCGAGGACGCCCGCTAGAGCGAACAGCGGGACGAAGGACATGAGGTCGAGCGAAAAGCCGCACAACAGCGGGACGAGCGGCATCGAGCCGATCGCGACGGCGCTCGCCGCGATCAGCGCCCGGCGCTCGCCTTCCAGTTCGTGCATCATTCCCGCGCCGATCCCCGATCTTTGGGGGTGAGCCTAGGGCGACATGGTTAACGCGGCGCAAATGCCCGTATCCCCCGTGCTGAATGCATTTTAAGTTGAAAGCGGACGCGGACTCGGCAACCCGTGCGGACAAAGGGAGGCCCGGACTTGGAGTTGCGCACAGCGCCGCGTCCGTTCTGGACGC
>Ga0180222_1000744_pt1 | contig 42618 bp, 42 predicted proteins | sample eDN5th37CKraftOP_FD_151336 | JGI IMG/M metagenome (GOLD analysis project Ga0180222, IMG submission 151336) | Enriched Organic Plus compost microbial communities from Emeryville, California, USA - eDNA 5th pass 37_C Kraft OP (version 2) (version 2) ...
TTTCGGTGGCGGCGGACGGCACTTCTGCCTCGGCGCACACGTCGCCAGGACACAACTGCGGGCGATCTTCGGCGAACTGCTGCACCAGTTGCCCGACATCCGCGCCGGCGAACCGGAGTACCTGCAGGGGAATTTCGTGCACGCTATCCGGGCGATGACGTGTACGTTCTCGTGAGTTCACCGGCCAGCAGCGTCAGCATCTCCGAGCAGCCGCTGTGCACCTTCACCGCGGCCAGATCGTCGCCGCGGGTGGGCCCGCGGTTGACGATCCCCACCGGGATGCCGCGCGCCGCGGCGTGCCGGACGAACCGGTAACCGGAGAACACCGTGAGCGACGAGCCGGCGACCAGCAGGGCGTCGGCGCCGTCGACCATCGAATACGCCTGCTCCACACGAGTTTTCGGGACACTGTCACCGAAATAGACGATGTCGGGCTTGAGCATGCCGCCGCACATCGGGCAGTCGACCACCACGAACGACGCGGTGTCGGTGATCATCGCGTCGGCGTCGGGTGCCACGGCGATACCGCCCACCGATTCGGCGCGCGCGAGGAAGCCCGGATTGGCCTCCTCCAGCATCACCGCGAGCGCGGCGCGCGACATGGTGTGCCCGCAGTCCGGGTTCAGGCACACCACCTGCGCGTAGGTGCCGTGCAGGTTGATCACCTCGCGACTGCCCGCCTTGGTGTGCAGCAGATCCACGTTCTGCGTGATCACACCCGCGACCACGCCTGAGGCCTCCATGGCGGCCAGCGCGCGGTGCCCGGCGTTGGGCTGGGTCTCGTCCATGTGCCGCCAGCCGACGTGGTTGCGGGCCCAGTAGCGCTGACGGAACACCGGGTCGGAGGTGAACTGCTGGATGGTCATCGGGTTGCTGGGCGGCGAGTCGGGCCCGCGGTAGTCCGGGATACCCGAGTCGGTCGACATGCCGGCGCCCGTGAGCGCCACGATGCGACGGCCCTGTAACAGGGCGACCAGTTCAGGGGCATCCATTGGCTCGAGGATAGGCGCTCCGAAGTCACCCGCGCGTCAGCGCAGGCACTCCACGGCGGGGATCACATCAGCGCTCATGTTCCTGCGCATCATCTCCAAAGCGGCGTTGCCCAGCTCGGCGTCGATGTGGGCCACCGCGTCCGAGGGCACCACGAGTTCGAAGTGGCGTACGTAGGCGTCGAGCGCGCTGTAGAGGATGCACTGCTCGGTGACCTGACCGGCCAGGATCACGCGTTTGGTGCCCAACCGGCCCAGCAGGTAGTCCAGCGCGGTGGCGTAGAAGACGCTGTGGCGCACCTTCGTGAGCAGGCGACAACCGTCGTAGGGCAGGATCGGCCGCACCAGGTCCGGACGCTTGCCGTCCAGGGCGTCGGCGACGATGTCGCTGAACTGCGCGGTGAAGTCGCCGTAGTTGTCGTTGACGTAGATCAGGTCGACATCTTCGCGGTCACGGGCCTCTCCGATCAGCTTGACCAGCGGATCGATGATCTTTTCGACGTTGGGGGCGAGGAGTTCGGCGTCCTCGTGCTCATAGGTGTTGAGCATGTCGACGATGACGACGGCGGTATCGCTCATGAACTTGTTGATACCCCGTCACCCGATCTTGACACTTCGCGGGCAACAATAGGTGTGATGGACTTCTTCAGCGCCTACCGGCATGGTTTCGCGCGGCTCGCCGCCTGCACCCACCACACGTCGCTGGCCGACCCACCCGCCAACGCCGAATCGGTGTTGCGGATGGCGCAGGCCTGCCATGACGACGGCGTCGCCGTCGCGGTGTTCCCCGAGCTGACACTGTCGGGGTATTCGATCGAGGACATCCTGCTGCAGGACACGCTGCTGGAGTCGGTCGAGGAGGCGCTCACCGAACTCGTCGCGGCGTCGTCGGTGCTCACCCCGGTGATCGTGGTCGGTGCGCCGCTGCGGCACCGCCACCGCATCTACAACACCGCCGTGGTGATCCACCGGGGTGCGGTGCTCGGCGTCGTGCCGAAGTCGTATCTGCCGACCTACCGCGAGTTCTACGAGCGCAGGCAGATGGCTGCCGGTGACGAGGCTCGCGGCACCATCCGGGTGGCCGGCGCCGAGGTGCCGTTCGGACCCGATCTGCTGTTCGAGGCATCGGACGTGCCCGGCCTGGTGCTGCACGTCGAGATCTGCGAGGACATGTTCGTCCCGGTGCCGCCCAGTGCGCAGGCCGCGCTGGCCGGGGCCACGGTGCTGGCGAACCTGTCGGGCAGCCCCATCACCGTGGGTCGCGCCGAGGACCGCAGCCTGCTGGCCCGCTCGGCATCGGCGCGCTGCCTGGCCGCCTACGTCTACGCCGCCGCGGGCGAGGGGGAGTCGACGACGGATCTCGCGTGGGACGGCCAGACCATGATCTGGGAGAACGGCAACCTGCTCGCCGAAAGTGAGCGGTTCCCGCGCGGTGAGCGCCGCGCGGTTGCCGACGTCGATCTGGAGCTGATCCGTTCCGAACGCCTGCGGATGGGCACGTTCGACGACAATGCCCGCCACCACGGCGCCGCTGTGGACGCGTTCCGCCGCATCGAATTCCAGCTCGACCCGCCGACCGGTGACATCGGGCTGCTGCGCGAGGTCGAGCGATTCCCGTTCGTGCCGTCGAATTACGAGCGGCTGCAACAGGATTGCTACGAGGCGTACAACATCCAGGTGTCCGGCCTGGAACAGCGCCTGCGTGCGCTGAAATACCCGAAGATCGTGCTCGGCGTGTCCGGCGGCCTGGATTCGACGCACGCGTTGATCGTGGCGGCACGCGCCATGGACCGCGAAAACCGCCCGCGCAGCGACATCCTGGCGTTCACGCTGCCCGGGTTCGCCACGGGCGACCGCACCAAGAACAACGCCATCCGGTTGAGCAAGGCCCTCGGCGTGACGTTCGAAGAGATCGACATCAAGCAGACCGCGCAGTTGATGCTCACGGAGATGGACCACCCGTTCGGCCGCGGCGAGAAGGTCTACGACGTCACGTTCGAGAACGTCCAGGCGGGCCTGCGCACCGACTATCTGTTCCGGCTGGCCAACCAGCGCGGCGGCATCGTGCTGGGCACCGGCGACCTGTCCGAGATCGCCCTCGGGTGGTCGACATACGGTGTCGGCGACCAGATGTCGCACTACAACGTCAACGGCGGCGTACCCAAAACCCTGATCCAGCACCTGATCCGCTGGGTGATCTCCTCGGGTGAGTTCGACGACGAGGTCAACGAGGTGCTGCAGTCGGTGCTCGACACCGAGATCACCCCGGAGCTGGTGCCCACAGGCGAGGACGAGGAGATCCAGAGCAGCGAGGCCAAGGTCGGCCCGTATGCGCTGCAGGATTTCTCGTTGTTCCAGGTGCTGCGCTTCGGGTTCCGGCCGTCGAAGGTCGCGTTCCTCGCCTGGCACGCCTGGCACGATGTCAACGCAGGCGACTGGCCGCCCGGGTTTCCCGAGGACGAGCGACCGTCCTACTCGCTCAAGGACATTCGACACTGGCTGCAGGTGTTCGCGCAGCGGTTCTACTCGTTCTCGCAGTTCAAGCGCTCCGCGATGCCCAACGGCCCCAAGGTGTCCCACGGCGGTGCGCTGTCGCCGCGCGGCGACTGGCGGGCACCGTCGGACATGTCGGCGCGCATCTGGCTCGACGAGATCGAACGCGAGATCCCCGAGGGCTGACGCGATCTCAGAAGAAGCTCCCGGTCGGCGGTGTCGCCCCGTTGAGCAGATGGTCGCCGAGGTAGCGCAACTTGTAGCTGTCGGGGTTGTGTGAGGCGAGGGTTCTCGCGTTGCGCCAGTGCCGGTCGAGGTTGAGGCCTGTGCGAACCGAGGTGGCGCCGCCGGTCTCGAACAGCAGCCAGCCTGTGCGTGCCGCGAGTTCGTCGACGCTGATCTTGGCGCGCGCGGCGTCCAGTGACGCCTGCAGCAGGGCCTCGTCGCGAGCGGGACCTTCGGTGTCCCGCGCCCGTTCGAGCGACTGAGCCGCGGAGGCGACGATGGCGTCGGCGGCGTGGCTGTTGACCGAGATCTGTCCGACGATCGACTGTACGGCGGGCTCGTGTCGGGGTTCGTCACTGCTGCCGTGGTAGTAGTTGCGCCGTCGTCCCCGCACCAGTTCCACGGCGTCGGCGGTGATGGTCCGGAGGATGCCCGCCACCACCGTGGTCAGGTACAGCTGCGGGAAGGTCGCTGTGTAGGACCCTTTTTCGTGCGCGAACTCGTCGTCGGGCACGACCTCGTGGGGATGGACCGTCACATCGCGGAACCGGGTCGACCCGCTGCCGGTGAGGCGTTGGCCGATGCCGTCCCAGTCGTCGGTGAGATCGACCCCGGCGCGGGTGGCCGGAACCGCCGCGGTCACCGGCGTGCCGTCGGGGTACACGGCCTTGACGATCAGCACGTCGCAGAAGATGTTGCCGGTGCTGTAGAACTTGTCGCCGTTGAGCACGTAGGTTCCGCTGCCGTCGCCGTGCGGTGCCAGCGTGGTGGAGAAGTCGGTGTCGCCGGCCTTGCTGGTGTGCAGTTCACCGAACGACCCGCCGATCAGGTCGCCATCGGCGACACGGGCGAGATAGGCGCGCCGCGGACTGTCCGGCGCACTGCGCAACGCCTGCTCGACGAACCAGAAATGGTTGCGAAGGGCATGCGCGACACTGGGATCGGCGTCGGCGAGTTCTGCGGCGAAGGCGAACAATCGCGCGAGCGGTATGCCGCGGCCGCCGAGTTCGGTGGGCAGGCGCAGGGCGGGGACGCCCGCCTGCTGCAGGCGGCGCACGTCGCCCGCCGGTGACTCCCGTGTGGCGTCGCGGTGGGCGGCCTGGCGTGCCAGGTCGGCCAGGATGTGGGTGACACCGAATTCGGTGGCCACGGGCCAGCGCCGGGCCGGATCGAAACCCTCGTCCGCCGAGATGCGGATCAGACGTGTGGTGGTGTACGGCGGTGCGCTCATGGCTGCTCGAGTTCCTCGGCCGGGGTGAACGGGTGTGCGATGCTCCACGCGTCGGCGACGTCACCGGTGAGCAGACGCCGTCCGATCGAGTACGGCTTCCAGCGGACCGCGTCGTGGACGGTGTGCGTGCGGGCATCGCGCCAGAACCGATCGAGTCGCAGCTCGGTGCGCGTCGAGCTGGCGCCGCCGATGTCGATGAGTGCCGCGGTCACTGTCAACGCGGCCTCGGTCGAGATCTTCTTGGCCGCGGCCACGCGGTAGAACGCGTCGAGCACCTTTGCGAGCGGATCGGTGTCGGTCAGGGCGTCGAGGGCCTGCGCGGCCTGCGTGACGATCGCCCGCGCGCCCTCGACCGTGATCCACAGCTCGCCGAGCCGGCTGACGCCGAGGACGTCGTCGACGAATTCGACTGCGCCGCTGCCACGTCCACCGTGTACCTGGTGTGCCAGGCGCACCGCCGCGGAGAACGCACCCTGCGCGATGCCGGTGTCGATCGCGCAGTGCAGCAACTGGGACTGCGCCGACGCGCGGTAGCGCGGATGCGGATCGCTGCCGAACCGCAGCACGCCGGTCTCGTCGACCTCGACGCCGTCGAACACCGCGGTGCCCGACGCCGTGGTTCGCTGACCGAATCCGGACCAGTCGTCGACGATCGTGACGCCGTGGGCGTACCGGTCCACCAGCGCCGTCACGAGTTCACCCGATTCGTCGCGGGCCTGCACCGCGATGATGTCTCCGAGCAGTGCGCCTGTGGCGTACACCTTGCGCCCGGTGAGGCAGTATGTCTTGCCGTTGCGGCGCAGCGTGGTCGTGTTCTCACCCGGCGGGCGCTCCCGCGGTTCGGCGGTGGCGTTGCCGAGCACAGCACCTTCGGCCACGCGGCCGAAGACGCGGGCGCGCAGATCGCCCGAACCGGCCAGCGCGATGCGTTCGAGGGTGTTGAAGTGGTTCTGCGGGAGCTGGCCCAGGCTGCCATCGGCGGCGGCCACCGTGATGACCGCCGACATGAGCGTCTGATATCCGAACCCCAGACCGCCGTACTCGCGGGGAACGGTCAGCCGCCAGAATCCGACATCACGCAGCGCATCGTATTCGGCAGTGGGATATCGCCGTTCGGCGTCACGCTCGGCGGCCGATCCCGCGATGACAGCCGCGGTGCCGGCCAGGTCGTCCAGGAACTGTTCGGCGGACAGGTCGGTGCGCAGCTCGGGCGCGGGCACGATCATGGCCGAGAGGTTAGGGGAATGGCCGATGCTATCCGACCCTTTATCTCGCAGTGCACAAAACAGTTTCGTGCAGTGCGAGTTCAACTGTTGGCGGCGCACAGGTGTGCTCGTAGCGTCGGGATGTCCGAGGAATGCCCGACGAATCGAATGGCCCGTGACCACACAACCCGCCCGTCAATTGCACCTGAACGCCAACATCACCGATGCGGGCAAGCATCCGAGTGCCTGGCGTCATCAGCGCGATCCGCTGGCCTTTCTGACCCCCGACTACTTCGTCGAGATCGGCCAGATCGCCGAGCGCGCCACGTTCGACGCGGTCTTCCTGTCGGACTGGCCCGCGCTCGCCGACAACCCGCCCACCAAGCCGTGGCAGTCGCTGGATCCGACCGTGGTGCTCGCGACGGTCGCGCAGGCCACCAGTCGCATCGGCCTCATCGGCACGGCGTCAACCACTTTCAACGCACCGTACGAGTTGGCCCGGCGGTTCGCGTCGCTGGACCACCTGAGCCGCGGACGGGTCGCTTGGAACATCGTCACCACCATGCACCCGCAGGCGGCGGCCAACTTCGGCGTCGAGGGCATACCCGGCCACGACGAGCGTTACGCGCAGGCCGACGAGTTCGTCGACGTCGTCACCAAACTTTGGGACTCGTGGCCGGCCGACGGGCTGCGACCGGACGCCGCCACGGGTGTCTTCAGCGGGCCCGAACCGATTCCCGGCGTCGACCACGTCGGCGCCCACTACCGCGTGGGTGGGCCCCTCAACGTGCCCCGCACACCGCAGGGCAGGCCGGTGCTGGTGCAGGCCGGGTCCTCCGAGCAGGGCAAGAATCTCGCGGCCCGGTGGGCCGACGTGGTGTTCACGGTGCAGACGGTGTTCTCCGAGGCGCAGCAGTTCTACGCCGACATGGCCGCCAGGGCCCGTGGTCACGGCAGGCCTGCAGGCTCGGTGCTGGTGCTGCCCGGACTGTTCCCCGTGGTCGGATCCACCGAGGCCGAGGCGCTGAGCAGACTGCGCGAGTTCAACGAGCAACTCGACTACGGGCGCGAACTGCGCCGTCTGGCGCACCAACTCGGCGTGGCTGTCGACGATCTGCAGCTCGACAAGCCGCTGGACCCGCGGTGCCTCCGCGACGTCACGTCTGTGCAGAGCTCGCACGGATTCCTCAACACCACCGTCAGTTTCGCGCTGCGGTCGGGCCTGACCATCCGTGAACTCATCGACCGCAACGGCGGCGCGCACCGCATGGTGGTCGGCACCCCCGAACAGATCGCCGACGACATGGCCCAGTGGCTCAACGGATATGCCGCCGACGGGTTCAACCTGAACTTCGACGTCTATCCGGACGGCCTGCAGCGCTTCGCCGAACACGTGGTGCCCGAGCTCCGGCGTCGCGGGTTGTTCCGCCACGAGTACGAGTCCACGACGCTGCGTGGCCACCTCGGCTTACCCGAGCACACCCCAACCGCACCTGCGTTGAGCGCGGGGTGACTGCTTCGAATCCCGATGAGGACAACCATCGCGCACGCCACCGGCGACCGGCATGGTGGCCCGCACTTGGCTAGAGAACAAAACAGCCGACAACACATCAGTGAGGAACGTCCATGGCGCAACGCATCACAGCTGCGGAGCTGCTCGATACCCTGCAGAACTCCGCTCGTCAGATTGCCCTGCTCGACCTGCGCAGCCCCCTGGAGCGCAGCAACGGCCACATCGCGGTCAGCGCGGGGTTGCCCTATCACGACCTTGAGCAGCACATCGCCGAGCTGGTGCCGCTCACCTCGACACCCATCGTGCTCGCGAGCCGCCCTGAACTCGACGAGCGCGGCGCCGAATTGCTCGAACGCCTCGGGTACCGCGACGTGTCGGTGCTCGCCGACGGCCTCGACGGCTGGAAGAGCGCCGGCGGGCGCATCTACACCGGCACCAATGTGCGCAGCAAGACCCTCGGCGAATGGATCGAGCACACCTATGGCACCCCGACCGTCGACGGCGAGACCGTCGATGCGTGGCGCGCGGCGGGCGAACAGGTCGTGTTTCTCGACAGCCGCACACCCGCCGAGTACCACCATCACCACATCCCCGGCGGTCACAACACCGGCGGTGGCGCCGAGATCGCCTACCGCGCAGCGCAGGTGATCGACAACCCGAAAACCAAGGTCGTGATCAACTGCCAGGGCCGTACCCGGGGCATCGTGGGCGCACAGTCATTGATCAACACGGGCATCGCCAACCCGGTGTTCTCGTTGCACAACGGGACCCCGGCCTGGCAGCGGTCCGGCCGCCCGCTGGAATACGGCGCGGGCTCCGAACTGCCTGCCCCTGCGGCCGTGTCGCCAGAACTCGCCGACTGGGCGCGGCGCACGCTCACCGAGGCGGGCGCCGTCGTCATCGGCATCGGGCAGGCACAGCGGTATCTCGACGACACCACCTCGGTGACGTACCTGCTCGACGTCCGGTCACCCGGCGAGTACGCCGAAGGTCACTTCACGGCAGCGGTTTCGGCACCAGGCGGCCAGCTCGTGCAGGCCACCGACGACTACGTGGCAGTGCACAGGTCTCGCGTGGTGCTCGCCGACACAGCCGACTTCGTGCGTGCCGCCAACACCGTGCAGTGGCTGCGCTACCTGCATGACGGACCGCTGACGGTGGTCGCGGTGACCTCCGACGGAGATCTGGTGCGCCCCAACCGGTTGTCCATCCCGGCGCCAGAGGTGCCGACCGTCACCGCGGCCGAGCTGGCCGCGCTGGACTCCGTGCAGTTGATCGACCTGCGCTCGTCGTCGCAGTACGCGGCCGGGCACCTTCGGGGTTCGGTGCACGCGCGACGCGAACACCTCGCCGACATCGTCGCGGCGGCCGACGGCGCGACCGTCGTCCTGATCGGCGATGCCGATTTCGCCGCCGAACACCTCGTCGCGGGTCTCGACGGCGACGTCCGGGTGCTCGCCGGCGGGATCGAGGCGGTGGCCGATCAGCTCACCGACGCCGACCCCCGCCACGCGGGCGAGATCGCCGACCGTACCGGCCCGCCGGACTTCGGCCCCGAACGCGACGCCTGGTACGAGGCGTACTTCGCGTGGGAACTCGCACTGCTCAAGGAAACCGAGGGTGACCCGTTCTTCGACTTCGAGGCGGTGGGCGGCAAATGACCGACACCGTTACCGTGGTCCGTGCCGGACCACCCGAGACCGACGACACCACCACGCCTGATTCCCCGACGGTCGTCGAACGCGACTTTCGCCCGAGCGCATCCGAATCCCGCCGGGGCAGAACCCGCAGGCTCAGCGTCGGGATCCGCTTTGTCGTGCCGGTCCTGCTGCTGGTGGCCTGGCAGGTGGCCGCCGCATGGGAGCTGGTGAGCCCGAGCGTGTTGCCGGGCCCACTGACCATCCTGCAGAGCTACCGCGAGCTGTGGCAGATCGGTGATCTGCAAGCGGCGCTGCCCATCTCGCTGCAGCGTGCCGGGCTCGGCCTGCTGATCGGCGGCATCACCGGGCTGGTGCTCGGCGTCGCCGCGGGCCTGTGGGCCGTCGCCGAGCGCATCTACGACGCGCCGCTGCAGATGCTGCGCACCATCCCGTTCATCGCGATGGTCCCGCTGTTCGTGGTGTGGTTCGGGATCGGCGAGGAATCCAAGGTGGCGCTGATCGTCGGCGCGTCGATCTTCCCGGTGTACCTGAACACCTACCACGGCATCCGCGCCATCGACCGCAAGCTGCTGGAGGTCGGGCAGACGTTCGCGCTGAGCCGGCGGGAGACCATCCGGCTCGTGGTGGTTCCGTTGGCGATGCCGTCGATCCTCGTCGGATGGCGGTACGCGGCAGGCACCGCGCTGCTGGCGCTGGTGGCCGCCGAGCAGATCAACACCACCTCAGGCATCGGCTACATCCTCAACACCGCCAACCAGTTCCAGCGCACCGACATCATCATCGCGGGCATCCTGGTCTACGCCGCGCTCGGCATCCTCGTCGACGTGATCATGCGTCTGATCGAACGCGCCGCACTGCCGTGGAGGGCCACCCATGACGGTCACTGATGCCCCCTCGCAGACGGTCATCGAGTTGAACGGATTGTCAAAGCAATTCGGCAACCAGGTCATCCTCGACGATTTCGCGCTGACGGTCCGCAAGGGCGAGTTCGTGGCACTGCTGGGCCGGTCCGGCACCGGCAAGACCACACTGCTGCGGATCCTGGCCGGACTGGAGGACGCGACATCGGGGCACCTGCGCATCACACCCCGCTCCTCGGTGGTGTTCCAGGAGCCGCGCCTGATTCAGGCGCAACGGGTGTGGAAGAACGTGGTGCTGAGCACATCCCGCTCCGACGAGGTGTACCGCCGGGCCCTCGACGCGCTGACCGAGGTCGGACTTGCCGACAAGGCCAAGGCCTGGCCCAAGAGCCTCTCCGGTGGCGAGGCGCAGCGCGTCGGCCTGGCGCGGGCGCTGTTCCGCTCACCCGAACTGCTCCTGCTCGACGAACCGTTCGGCGCCCTCGACGCCTTCACCCGCAGGACCGCACAGGATCTCGTCACCACGCTGTGGCAGGAGCACCAGGTCGGCGTGCTGCTGGTCACCCACGACATCGAAGAGGCCGTGCTGCTCGCCGACCGCATCGTGGTGCTCGGCCACGGAACCATCCAGGCCGACATCCCGGTGCATCTCGACCGGCCCCGTGACGTCACGTCCGCCGAGTTCAACGACATCAAACGCGCGGTGCTCAACAGCCTCGCCATACCCTCCCCAGAAGCCCAGCAGGACAGCGCAGGACAGTGAAAAACATGCGGACCGACACCCGAACCCTTCTCAAACGCACCCTCGCCGCCGCGGCGGCCCTCGTGACGGGTGCCGCCGTGCTCACCGGATGCTCATCCGGCAGTGACGATGGCAGGACCAAACTGGTGATCGCCTACCAGGACAACGGAATGCCGTCGCTGATCAAGCAATCCGGGGTACTCGACGGCACGCCGTACGATGTCGAATGGGCGATCCTGGCCGGTCCGGCGGCCAATCTGTCGGCCTTGTACGGCAAGACCATCGACGTCGGCCACATGGGCGACACGTCGCTGACCATCGAACAGGCCAACGCCCCCACCGAGTGGACCGAACAGACCGTGCCGCTCAAGATCATCGCGGGCTGGCGCAACAACTTCGACCCGCGCTACCCACCGCTGGTCACCGCGGTACGCACCAGTGCGAACATCGACAGCCCGGCGGATCTGCGCGGGCACTCGTGGGGCTACAACTTCGGAGGGTACAACCACGGCCAGTACCTGGCGTCGCTCGCGATCGCGGGGCTGAGCGAATCCGACGTCGAACCGGTCAAGTTCAACGACGGCAACGCCTCGGCCGCGGCATTCAACTCGGGTCAGGTCGACGTGTTCTCGGGCAGCCACGGCGCGATCCTGGAGTCGCTGAGCAGAGGGGACGCCAAGATCCTGCTGACCGACCGCGACACCGAGATTCCGGCGCTCAACGTGTGGACCGCACGCACCGACGTGCTGGCCGACCCCGCCAAGGACGAGGCGCTGCAGGACTTCTTCGGGCGGCTGTCCGGGTTCTGGGACTGGTACAAGGCCAATCCCGACGAGGTCACGCAGACGCTGAAGTCGACGCTCAAGCTCACCGATGAGCGGGCCGCATTCGAATACCAGGTCCGCGGTGAGGGTTTCCGCAAACTCGACAGCGAACTCGTCGCAGAGGAGCAGGGCGTCGCCGACACACTGTTCGACGCGGGCGTGGTCAAGAATCACGTCGACGTCGCCATCGAGTACGACCCCCGCTACAACGACGCGCAGAAGGCGACGGGTCCACTCACCGCCGCGGCCAGGTAGACGTTCACGGCGTCAGCACGGCATCGATGTCGGCCGCGGACGGTGCGCAGTCCCCGGCGCCGCGCACCAGCGTCGCCAATGCCCCCGCGGCGCAGGCACGTTGCAGTGCATGCTCGTGACCGGCCGGCCATCCGGCGGCCAGCACGCCCGCGAACACGTCGCCGGCACCGGTGGTGTCCACGGCCCGCACCCGCAGTGCGGGCACGTCGAACCGCTCGTCGTCGGACACGTAGCTCGCACCGCGCGCGCCCCGCGTGATCACCAGGTGCCGCACCGGCCAGTGCCATTCGGCGGCCTCGGTCTCGTTGACCACGACCACGTCGGTCAGGTGCGACAGCGCCAGCAGGTGATGGGCTGCGGTGCCGACCGGCGAGGCGTTGAGCATGACGAGCGCCCCGGCATCGCGGGCCTGCTGCGCGGCCGCGATGGCCGTGGTGGGGGAGATCTCCAGTTGCAGCAGCACCACGTCGGCCGAACCGATCGCCGCGCGGGCCGCAGGCGCGTCGACGTCGAGCAGCGCGTTGGCGCCGGGCGCGACGACGATGTGGTTCTCGCCTGCCGCGTCGACCACGATCGCCGCCGAACCGCTCGGTCCAGCGAGGCTCACCACAGCGTCCTCGTCGACGCCGTTGGCCCGTAGGTGCGCGCGAAGCGATTCCGCGGCGGCGTCGTCACCGACCGCGGCGACCAGCGACGTGGCCGCCCCCGCGCGGGCCGCGGCCACCGCCTGATTGCCGCCCTTGCCGCCGGGTGCCGACGCGAGTGACGACGCCAGCACGGTCTGACCCGGGCGTGGCAGGTTCGCAACGGTGAACGTGAGGTCGGCGTTGATGCTCCCGACGACGCAAACCCGCGCAGCGCCCATAACCGATCACGCTAGACCAGAGCGCACCGCCTTGCCCTGGTTCCGGGCCCGGCGGGTCGCTGACACCTGTCAGCCTCCATGGGAACGGTGCCAACAGGTCGGATACGCTGGCTGAATGAGCGTGGAAGCGCAGTCGAGATCCGGTGCCGTCGATACTCAGGAACCGGCCGACCTTCGTGAACAGGTCCACAGCGCCGCACGGCGCGCCCGGGTGGCCGCCAGGACGCTGGCGACCCTGAGCGCCGAGGCGAAGAACCGTGCACTGCACGCCGCGGCCGACAGTGTGCTGGCAAACGTCGACGCGGTGCTTGCGGCGAACGCCGCCGATGTCGATGCCGCACGTCAGGGCGGCACACCCGAGGCGATGATCGACCGTCTGGCCCTCAATCCGCAACGTGTCGACGGGATCGCCGCGGGGTTGCGCCAGGTCGCGGCCCTGCCGGATCCGGTGGGCGAGGTGCTGCGCGGCAAGACCCTGCCCAACGGTCTGCAGTTGCGTCAGCAGCGGGTGCCGCTCGGTGTGGTGGGCATGGTCTACGAGGGCAGGCCCAACGTCACCGTGGACGCCTTCGGGCTGACGCTGAAATCCGGCAATGCCGCGCTGCTGCGCGGGAGTTCGTCGGCGGCCCGGTCGAATCAGGCGCTCGTGGACGCCCTGCGGTCCGCGCTGGCCGAGGAGGGGCTGCCGCTCGACGCCGTGCAACTGCTGCCCAGCCAGGACCGTGCGAGCGTCACGCATCTGATCCAGGCCCGCGGGCTGGTCGACGTGGTGATCCCGCGCGGCGGCGCGGGTCTGATCGACGCGGTCGTCCGCGACGCGCAGGTTCCCACCATCGAGACCGGCGTCGGCAATTGCCATGTCTACGTTCACTCCTCGGCCGACATCGACATGGCCGAGAAGATCCTGCTGAACGCCAAGACCCGCAGGCCCAGCGTGTGCAACGCCGCCGAGACACTGCTGGTGGACCGCGCGCTCACCGACACCGCGCTCCCGCGGCTGGTCAAGGCCCTGCAGGACGCCGGTGTCACGGTGCACGCCGATCCCACCGAGGACGAACTGCGCGCGGAGTTCCTGTCGATGGACATCGCGCTCGCGGTGGTCGACGGCCTCGACGCGGCGATCGACCACATCAACACCTACGGCACGGGCCACACCGAGGCCATCGTGACCACGGATCTCGCTGCGGCACAACGCTTCACCGAGCGTGTGGACGCCGCCGCGGTGATGGTGAACGCGTCGACCTCGTTCACCGACGGGGAACAGTTCGGTTTCGGCGCGGAAATCGGCATCTCCACCCAGAAGCTGCACGCCCGTGGGCCGATGGGACTGCCCGAACTGACCTCGACCAAATGGATCGTGTGGGGCGACGGTCAGATCAGACCCGCCTGAGGCCGGCCGCAAGAGCCGCCCGAGAGACCAGGAGAGCATATGAGCGTGCCCGCACGCCCGGCACCGCTGTTCGCCGACATCGACGACGTCGCGCGCAAGCTGGCCGAGACCGGCTACCTGCCCGACACCGCGACCGCCACGGCGGTCTTCCTGGCCGACCGGCTCGGCAAGCCGCTGCTCGTCGAGGGCCCGGCCGGTGTCGGCAAGACCGAACTGGCCCGCGCCGTCGCGCAGTGCACGGGAAGTGAACTGGTGCGCCTGCAGTGTTACGAGGGCGTCGACGAGGCCCGTGCGCTCTACGAGTGGAACCACGCCAAGCAGATCCTGCGCATCCAGGCCGGAAACGCGGCGGCGGCCGGCGACAGCGACGCCTGGGAGCAGACCAAGACCGACGTGTTCAGCGAGGAGTTCCTGCTGACCCGTCCGCTGCTCACCGCGATCAAGCGCACCGACCCCACGGTGCTGCTGATCGACGAGACCGACAAGGCCGACATCGAGATCGAGGGCCTGCTGCTTGAGGTGCTCAGCGACTTCGCGGTCACCGTGCCGGAACTCGGCACCATCACCGCCGAGCGGCCCCCGTTCGTCGTGCTGACCTCCAACGCCACCCGCGAGCTGTCCGAGGCGCTCAAACGGCGCTGCCTGTTCCTGCACATCGACTTCCCCGATCCCGACCTCGAACGGCGCATCCTGCTGTCGCGGGTGCCCGAGCTGCCCGAACACATCGCCTCGGAACTCGTGCGGATCATCGGCGTGCTGCGCGGCATGCAGCTCAAGAAGCTGCCGTCGGTCGCCGAGACCATCGACTGGGGCCGCACGGTGCTGGCGCTGGGCATGGACACCATCGACGACGAGATGATCGCCGCGACGCTCGGCGTGATCCTCAAACACCAGTCCGATCAGCAGCGCGCCGCCGGCGAGCTCAAGCTGAACTGACCGGGTGCGCTGATGGCTCCCCGCCGGGTCAGACCCCCGCAGCCGCTGGCCCCGCACGGCCTGCCGGGGCACCTCGTCGAGTTCGTCGAAGCCCTTCGCGGGCAAGGTATCTCGGTCGGCCCGTCGGAGACCGTCGACGCAGGCCGGGTGCTCACGGTGCTGGGTCTGGGTAACCGGGAGGCGCTACGCGAGGGCATCGCGTGCGCGGTGCTGCGCCGCGCCGATCACCGTGACACCTACGACGCGTTGTTCGACCTGTTCTTCCCGGCCGCCCTGGGCGCGCGCACGGTGCTCGACGACGAATCCGACGCCGACGGCGAGGGCACCGGGAAGACACCCCAGCTGCCCCCAGAGGACATCGAGGCGATGCGCGAGATGCTCGTGCAGATGCTCGCCGACAACGAGGAACTGGCCAATCTCGACGACCGGCTCGCGACGCTGATCGCGCAGATCGTGGAGGCCTACGGCCGCTACACCTCCAGCCGCGGACCGTCGTACTCGTCGTACCAGGCGCTCAAGGCCATGAGCCTCGACGATCTGGAGGGCCGGCTGCTGGCGGGTCTGCTCGCGCCCTACGGCGACGAGCCGACGCCCACACAGGAGGAGATCGCCAAGGCGCTGGCCGCGCAGCGCATCGCGCAGCTGCGCAAGATGGTCGAGAACGAGACCAAACGCCGCACCGCCGAACAGCTGGGCCGCGGGCACGTGCAGATGTACGGCGTGCCGCAGCTGTCGGAGAACGTCGAGTTCCTGCGGGCCTCGGGTGAACAACTGCGCCAGATGCGCAAGACCGTGCAGCCGCTGGCCCGCACGCTGGCCACGCGGCTCGCGGCGCGCAGGCGGCGGGCCCGCGCGGGCGAGATCGACCTGCGCAAGACGCTGCGCAAGTCCATGTCCACGGGCGGGGTGCCCATCGACGTCGTGCTCAAGAAGCCGCACCCGGCGCGGCCCGAGCTGGCCGTGCTGTGCGACGTGTCCGGGTCGGTGGCCGGTTTCAGCCACTTCACCCTCATGCTCGTCTCGGCGCTGCGCCAGCAGTTCTCCCGCGTGCGCGTGTTCGCCTTCATCGACACCACCGACGAGGTCACCGACCTGTTCGGCCCCGAGGCGGATCTGGCGGTGGCCGTGCAGCGCATCACCCGCGAGGCCGGCGTCTACACACGCGACGGGCACTCCGACTACGGGCACGCGTTCGTGTCGTTCCTGGACAAGTACCCCAACGCACTGTCGCCGCGCAGCTCGTTGCTGGTGCTCGGCGACGGCCGCAACAATTACCGCAACCCCGAGGCCGAGTTGCTCGCGCACATGGTCGCGGCCAGCCGTCACGCACACTGGCTCAATCCCGAGCCCAGGCACCTGTGGGGCAGCGGCGACTCCGCGGTGCCGAAGTACCAGGACATCATCCCCATGCACGAGTGCCGCTCGGCCAAGCAGCTCGCCGCGGTGATCGACGGGCTACTGCCGGTCTGACCCGGGCGGATTTGTACGGGTGCAGGTGGTGCCCGACGCTGCCGTAAGCTCGCTATTCGTGGCAACACGGCGCAGGCTGGGCGTGATGGGTGGGACGTTCGACCCCATCCACAACGGGCACTTGGTCGCGGCCAGCGAGGTCGCCGACCTGTTCGATCTCGACGAAGTCGTGTTCGTGCCCACCGGCGAACCGTGGCAGAAGCACCACCGCAGGGTCAGCGCGGCCGAGGACCGGTACCTCATGACCGTCATCGCGACCGCGTCCAACCCCAGGTTCTCGGTCAGCCGGGTCGACATCGACCGCGGCGGCCCCACCTACACCAAGGACACGCTGCGTGATCTGCGTGACCTCAACACCGACGCCGACCTGTACTTCATCACCGGCGCCGACGCGCTCGGGTCCATCCTGTCCTGGCAGAACTGGGAGGACATGTTCTCCATGGCCAAGTTCGTCGGCGTGAGCAGGCCCGGCTACGAACTGGACGGCAAGCACATCCTGGACGCGATGCGCGAACTGCCGCCCGATGCGTTGTCGCTGGTGGAGGTGCCGGCGCTGGCGATCTCGTCGAGCGATTGCCGCAAGCGCGCCGAGGAACAGCGACCCATCTGGTACCTGGTGCCCGACGGTGTGGTGCAGTACGTGGCGAAGCGCGGTCTGTACACCCGCAAACCGAACAACGGCGAAGCGAAGGACGGCGACGTGAAAGACGAGGAGGCAGTGCGATGACCGCGACGGACGAGGCCGTCCAGATGGCGACGGTGGCGGCCCAGGCGGCCGCGTCGAAGCTGGCCGACGACGTGGTGGTCATCGACGTGTCCGGACAGTTGGTGATCACCGACTGCTTCGTGATCGCCTCTGCATCCAACGAGCGTCAGGTGAACGCGATCGTCGACGAGGTCGAGGAGAAGATGCGGCTCGCCGGATACAAACCGGCCCGGCGCGAAGGGACCCGCGAGGGCCGTTGGACGCTGCTCGACTACATCGACGTCGTGGTCCACATCCAGCATCAGGACGAGCGCAACTTCTATGCGCTCGACCGGCTGTGGAAGGACTGCCCGCAGGTGCCCGTCGACCTGGACCACCGCGGCGAGGCCTCAGAGGATGGCGCGGAGGCGCAGGAATGAGGCAGCACTGATGAGGATCCGTCGGCTGGTGATGTTGCGTCACGGCCAGACCGAGTACAACGCGGGCAGCCGGATGCAGGGCCAGCTCGACACCGACCTGTCCGACCTCGGCCGCGATCAGGCCGCCGCGGCGGCCGAGGTGCTTGCCAAACGGCAGCCGCTGCTGATCGTCTCGTCGGATCTGCGGCGGGCGCTGGACACGGCCGAGACCCTCGGCACCCGTGCGGGCGTCGCGGTGGCGGTCGACAAGCGTCTGCGCGAGACGCATCTGGGGGACTGGCAGGGGCTGACCCATCTCGAGGTCGACGCCGCGGCCCCGGGTGCCCGGCTGGCCTGGCGCGACGACGCCCGGTGGGCGCCACACGGCGGTGAGAGCCGCGTGGACGTCGCCGAGCGCAGCCTGCCGCTGGTCGTCGAACTCGTTGCGCAACAGTCCGAATGGGGCCTGGACCGCCCGGGGGCCGGTGCCGAACGCCCCGTGGTGCTGGTGGCCCACGGTGGGCTGATCGCGGCACTGACCGCCGAGCTGCTCGGCCTGCCGGTCGACAACTGGCCGGTGCTGGGCGGCATGGGCAACGCCAGCTGGGTGCAGCTGTCCGGGCATTCGGCCGACGACGCGGAGTTCGCGGACATCCGCTGGCGACTCGACGTGTGGAACGCCTCGGCGCAGGTGGCCAACGATGTCCTCTGAGACATCCTCGGAGCCCACTGGCCACAGGCCGGTGCTGCTGGTCTTCGCCGACTCCCTGTCGTACTTCGGGCCCACGGGCGGGCTGCCCGCCGATGATCCACGGATCTGGCCCAACATCGTCGGCGAGCAACTGGGCTGGGACGTCGAACTGATCGGGCGCATCGGCTGGACCTGCCGCGATGTGTGGTGGGCGGCCACCCAGGATCCGCGGTCGTGGGCCGCGCTGCCCCGGGCGGGTGCGGTGGTCTTCGCGACGAGCGGCATGGATTCGCTGCCCTCGCCGCTGCCCACGGCCCTGCGGGAGATGATCCGGTACGTCCGGCCACCGTGGTTGCGGCGCTGGGTGCGCGACGGCTACGGCTGGGTACAGCCGCGGCTGTCGCCGATCGCCCGGCCGGCCCTGCCGCCGCATGTGACGGTCGAGTACCTCGAAATGACCCGCAACGCCATCGATTTCAACCGTCCGGGCATCCCCGTGGTGGCCTCGCTGCCGTCGGTGCACATCGCCGAGACCTACGGCAGGGCGCACCACGGGCGTGAGCCGACGGTGCGGGCCATCACGGCGTGGGCCGAGGAGCACAACGTACCGCTGGTGGATCTCAAGGCTGCCGTCGCCGACGAGGTGTTCGGAGGCCGCGGCAATCCCGACGGTATCCACTGGAGCTTCGAGGCGCACCGCGCCGTCGCCGAGCTGATGCTCAAAGGCCTTGCCGAAGCGGGTGTGACACAACGGGATTCCGCAACCTGACATGGCGGTGGTGGTCGTTACCGACTCGTCGTCACGGCTGAGTCGCCAGTTGTGTGAACGGTGGGGCATCCGGCAGGTGCCGCTGCACATCCTCGACGGCGACAACGATCTGCGCGACGGTGTCGACGCCGTACCGTCCGACATCCATGACCGCCCCAAGGTCACCACGTCGGGCGCGACACCCACCGAGATCGCCGACGTCTACCGTCGTGCGCTCGCCGACAGTGGTGGCGACGGCGTTGTCGCAGTACACATCTCGGCCGCACTGTCGAGCACCTACAGCTCGGCGGCCTCGGCTGCGCGCGAGTTCAGCCACGCGGTACGCGTCGTCAACTCGCGGTCGGCGGCGATGGGTGTCGGGTTCGCGGCGCTGGCCGCGGCGCGGGCGGCCGGCGTGGGGGCGTCGCTGGACGACGTCGAGGCCGCGGCACGCGCCGCCGCGCAGCGCACCCACGCGTTCATCGTGGTGCACCGCCTGGACAACCTGCGGCGCAGCGGTCGCATCGGCACCGCGGCATCGTGGCTGGGCACCGCGCTGGCGCTGAAACCGTTGCTGCAGTTGGACATCGACGGACGCCTGGTGCTCTCGCAGCGCATCCGCACCGCATCCAAGGCGCACGCCGCGCTCGTCGAGCAGGTGCTCGAAGAGGCCGGGGACCGGCCCGTCGACGTGGTGGTGCATCACGTCGACAATCCCGACGCCGCCGAAGAGATCGGCAAACAGCTCACCGAGCGGCTGCCCGCGCTGCGGTCGCTGGAGGTGGCCGACATGGGCCCCGTGCTGGCCGTGCACGTCGGCGGCGGTGCGGTCGGTGTGGCCCTGTCGGTCGATCCCGAAAGCTGACCGGTCCGGGCCCGATCGCCTGCGGGGCCACCGCGCCCGAGCGCACAATCGAATCATGGCGCTCAACGCGCCAGGACCCGGAATCCATGGATCGAGGCGAATCATGGACATGCTCTATTCGCTCGGGATATCGGCAGCCGCCGCGGTGACGCTGGCCTGGCTGGCCATCCGCAACATCCGGGTGGTGAGACAGTATGAGAGAGGCGTGGTCTTCCGGTTCGGCCGTGTGACCAAAAGCATCCGGCAACCGGGCCTGACCATGCTGATCCCGATCGCCGACCGGTTGCAGAAGGTCAACATGCAGATCGTGACGATGCCGATCCCTGCACAGGACGGCATCACCCGCGACAACGTCACGGTGCGCGTCGACGCCGTCATCTACTTCAAGGTCATCGACCCGGTGCGTGCCGTCGTGGACGTGCAGGACTACATGTCGGCCGTCGGGCAGGTGGCGCAGACGTCACTGCGGTCGATCATCGGCAAGAGCAACCTCGATGACCTGCTGTCGAACCGTGAGCGGCTCAACCAGGGCCTGGAACTGCTGATCGACAATCCGGCCGTGGGTTGGGGCATCCACATCGACCGCGTCGAGATCAAGGACGTGGTGCTGCCGGATTCGATGAAGCGGTCGATAGCGAAACAGGCCGAGGCCGAGCGGGAACGGCGCGCGCGCGTGATCACCGCCGACGGTGAGTTGCAGGCCTCCGAAAAGCTCGCTGCCGCAGCCGATGTGATGGGTAACGAGCCCGCGGCCCTGCAGTTGCGATTCCTGGAGACGGTGGTGGAGGTCGCGGCCGAGAAGAACTCGACCGTGGTGGTGCCGTTCCCTGTCGAGCTGCTGCGGTTCCTCGACCGGGTGACCCCGCACGAGTCCACGAGGAATGGCGGGCCGGTGCCTCGAGTTGTCTAGCGGCGTGAAGGAGCCCGTACTTCTCGTCGGACGGGCGTTCTGAACTTTTCACGGCCAGGCCGCGTGTCTACTAGGGCAAGATCTCCGACCACACCTGGGGGCCGAATGTATGCGCGTGCGCACTCCGCAGTCCTGTCCACCGTCGCTGCCGCGAGCATCGGCACGGCCCTCGTCGCACCCGTCGTCGCACCGCCGCCCGACCTGCACCTGCCCCGGGTGGTCAGCACTCCGGTCGAGCTGACCGCGAGCCCCGCACTCGGGGCGCTGCCGCTGGCGTTCCTGCAGAATCAGGCGCAGTACTGCAGCGTGATCTGCCCGTTCATCGTGCAGGGCCTGGTCTCGGTTCCGATCGGGACGGCACTGTCGCCCGTGGCGTTCCTCGACTCACTGGGCACCAATGGATCGCTGACCCGCGCGATCGGCTCGGCCGCCGCCTCGGTCACGGGCCCGCTCAATGCCGCGGCCGAAGGCATCATCCTCAACGACGTCGATCGCGTCGTCCCCAAGGCGTTCAACAACCTGGAGATCTCGGTGGTGCAGCTACTGCGCATCGGTGCGGCGCTGGCCGATCCGGCCACCCTGCCCGGAGCCATCGACACGGCCCGCCAAACCATCCTCGACGGCCTCAACCAGCCGCTGCCCGGACCTGGTGTGCCGGTGCCGACCGAGACCGGCGCACGCACACTGCCCGAGGTCGTCGCGGTCGAGGCCATCAAGGTGTTCGCCGCGGTTGCGTTCCAGGCCGGTGAACTGGTGCTGCTCGGTGTCCCGCAGACCGTCGACGCCGCCGCGCAGGAACTCGCACGTTCCGGTGACCCGGCGCGGGCGTTGTCAGCAGCCGTCGAGCAGGCCGGCGACGTGCTGCGGACCGCGTCGACGATCGTCACCGATTCGCTGCAGACCGCAGCCACCAACATCCACGACGCGGCCGGTGGCTCCGCCGACCGCCGGTCTGTCGACGCCGCACCGGCGGTCGCTGCCCTGACAACCGGGACAACCGACAAGGCCGGTCTGAACGCCGGCGCGAAGGGGAACGACCCGAACAAGAAAGACCCCGACGTGACCACCAAGGCCGCGACCACCGAACCCGCTTCGGTGACCGGACCGGATTCGGCGGGCAAGCCCACCACGTCGGTGACCAAGCCTCGCCCGATCCGCAAGGTGGCTTCTGATATCGGACGTGCTCTCAAGTCGCTGACAGGTTCGGCGGCCAAGACGGAGGAGCCGCAAAAGTCGTTGTCCGGCAAGGACTCCGATGCGGGTGATACGGGCAGGGCGACCGAGAAGTCATCGAACGAGAAGAAGTCCGAGCACAAGTCCGAGGAGAAGTCGGAGAAATCCTCCGACAAGTCGTCTGCGAAGCACAGGTCCGGCAAGCACGCCGCCTGACCGACACCAGGTTGTCCCCAGATCCGATTTCATCCACAGGCGGCCCACCGGGGCGCCTGCGGCGGCCTGGCCCGGTCCGGTGCCGGGCCTACCGTCGCGGGCATGGGTACCGAACTGCCCGTGCAGCGGCTACGCCGCAGACTCGGGTCTGACACCGACGCCACCACCGACACCATCGACGCTGCCGATGCCGGTGACACCGAGGACTCCGAATCCGGCGTCGCGCCGGATACCGCGCTGTCGAAGTGGCTGCCCGACACCACGGAGGGGCAGCAACCCGCGTGGCTGAACGTGATCCGGGCCGATCCCGGCCGCGTCGGAGTTCTCGCACTCGCCACGCTGGGAGTGTTGGCGGTGCTCATCACGGTGTTCGTCGTGCTGCGCGACCGCCCTGCACCCGTAATGTCAGCGAACCTTCCTCCGGTGCAGATGGTTTCGTCATCGGCCCCCACGCCGGAGGCGGCGGCCGGGCCGGTGGTGGTCAGTGTCGTCGGCCTGGTGCACAAGCCCGGCCTGGTGACTTTGTCATCGGGAGCCCGGATCGCCGACGCGCTCACCGCCGCGGGTGGTGCGCTCGACGGTGCCGATCTGATCGGGCTCAACATGGCGCGGCGCGTCGCCGACGGAGAACAGATCGTTGTCGGGATCGCCGCGCCGGCGGGTCAGCCGACCACCATGGGCAGTTCGGTCTCCACCGCGGAGGCGACCGGTGCCGCCGAGCCCGCTGCCGGTGGTGGCGGGCAGACTGCGTCCGGCCCGCTCGACCTCAACACCGCAACCGTCGAACAACTCGACGCGCTGCCCGGCGTCGGGCCGGTGACCGCGGAGGCCATCGTGTCATGGCGAAATGCCAACGGGCAGTTCGCCAGTGTCGACCAACTGGGTGAGGTCGACGGTATCGGCCCGGCCCGGCTGGAGAAGCTGCGTGGTCTGGTCCGGGTATGACCGACGAACCCGAACTCCTCGACCTGCGCCTGGTACCCGCTGCGCTGACCGCATGGTTGGTGACCGCGGCCGGGATCGTCTGGTACATCGCCGGATCGGTGCTCGTGGTGATCGTGGTGACACTGCTCGCTGCCGCGGTCACCCGGTGGGCCGGCCCGGCGCGTACCGGCGCCGTGGTGATCGCCGTCGCGGTGACAGGTGTGGGTTTCGCGGTCGCGATCGGATTGCGCGTGAACCAGGTTCGTGAACACCCTGTCGTCGACCGCTACGGCGGGGCCGCGACTGTCCGCGTGGTCGTCAGCGAGGTGCCACGGCCGACCCGCGGCAACCGCCTGATGTTCCGGGCCGCACTCACCGAACTCGACGGCGCCCCGGTCTCCGGACGCGTGATGGTGTTCGCGTCGAGCCGTTTCGGTGCACTCACACCCGGCAGCCCGGTCGGGTTCCGCGCCACGCTGTCGCGGCCGACCAGGGCCGATCTGACGGTCGCGGCCCTCTCGGCGCGCGGTGATCCGACGATCGGTGAGGCACCGGCAATTCAGCGTGGCGCACAACGCATCCGGACGTCGTTCGCCGAGACGGCTCGTCTGGTCCTGCCCGCCGATCAGGCCGCGATCCTGCCGGGCCTGGTCCTCGGGGACACCAGCACGGTCAGCACCCAGACCACGGCCGAGTTCCGCTCGAGCGGTTTGACCCATCTGACCGCGGTGTCCGGCGCCAACGTGACCATCGTGTGCGGAGCCCTGTTGCTGTCCGCGGCGTTGGTGGGTCCGCGCATCGCGGTCGGCCTGGCCCTGGTGGGCCTTGTCGCGTTCGTCATCGTGGTACAGCCGTCGGCCAGCGTGCTCCGCTCCGCGGTCATGGGTGCGGTGACGCTGCTCGCGATCGTGACGCACCGGCGGCGCCAGGCCATTCCGGCGCTGGCCGCCAGTGTGCTGGTGCTGATGGCCGCCGCCCCCGAACTCGCTGTCGACGTCGGCTTCGCGTTGTCGGTGTGCGCCACGGCAGCCATCGTCGTCATCGCACCGGTGTGGGCGCGCCGCCTGGAGGCCCGCGGCTGGCCCAGCACACTGGCCGCGGCCGTCAGCGTCGCGGCCGCGGCGCAGTTGGTCACCGCACCGCTCGTCGCGGGGATCTCCGGGCGCTTCAGTGTCGTGGCCGTCGCGGCCAATCTGGCGGTGGTGGGAGTGATTCCACCGATCACCGTGCTGGGGACCGCGGCCGCGGCCCTGGCGGCGGTGTGGCCGGCCGGCGCGGGCCTGCTGATCCGATTCACCGGTCCCGAGGTGTGGTGGTTGTTGTCGGTTGCGCGGTGGGCGTCGGGGATGCCCGGGGCGACGGTTCCGACGCCGTCCGGATGGGCCGGCGTACTGCTCGTCGCGATCTCGGGCATCACGCTGACGGTGCTGTGGCGCAGCCGCTGGGTACGCCGGGCGGTCGCGGGCGCGGCCGTCGTGATGTTGGCCTGGACGGTGGCGGGCCAGGTTGTCGGCGCTGTCGGGCCGACATGACACCATCATGGGCGTGACCGACGGGCTGCACTTGGTGCTTGGCGACGAGGAACTGTTGGTGGAGCGCGCTGTGGGCGCCATCCTGCGCGACATCCGCAAGCGCGCCGGGTCCGACGACGTGCCGGTGGACCGCCTGCGCGCGGGTGAGGTGAGCACCAGTGAGCTCGCCGAACTGCTCAGCCCGTCGCTGTTCGCCGAGGAGCGTCTGGTCGTGCTCGAGGCCGCCGCAGAGGCGGGCAAGGATGCCGTCGCCCTCATCGCGTCGGCGGCTGCCGATCTGCCGCCCGGGACCGTGCTGGTGGTCATCCACTCCGGGGGTGGCCGCGCCAAGGCGCTGGCTGATCAGCTCAAGAAGCTGGGCGCCGAGGTCCATCCGTGCGCCCGCATCACCAAGCCGGCCGAGCGTGCGGACTTCGTCCGCTCCGAGTTCCGCAGACTGCGCGCCAAGGTATCCGAGGACACGGTCTCGGCAGTGCTCGACGCGGTCGGCTCCAACATCCGCGAACTGGCCGCGGTGTGTTCCCAACTGGTCGCCGACACCGCGGGTGAGGTCGACGCCGCGGCGGTGCGCCGCTATCACAGCGGAAAGGCCGAGGTGAAGGGCTTCGACATCGCCGACAAGGCGGTGGTGGGGGATGTGGCCGGGGCGGCCGAGGCGCTGCGCTGGGCGATGCTGGCGGGGGAGCCGCACGTGGTGCTGGCCGATGCGCTGGCCGAGGCCGTGCACACGATCGCGCGGGTCGGGCCGCTGTCGGGTGATCCGTACCGGCTGGCCGGTGAGCTGGGAATGCCGCCGTGGCGCGTGCAGAAGGCGCAGAAGCAGTCGCGGCGCTGGTCGCGGGAATCCGTCGCGGAGGCCATGAAAGTGGTGGCGGCGCTCAACGCAGACGTGAAGGGCGTAGCCGCTGACGCGGACTACGCCCTGGAGGCGGCGGTGCGCCGGGTGGCGCAGCTCGCTGCCGGTTAGAACCCGAAGAGCTGGAGGGTCAGAAAAACCCACCGCTCGCGACGAGCGGTGGGTTGATCAGAGACTGATCAGAGCTTGTTGAGGGCCAGGGCCAGCGCCGACTTCTTGTTGGCGGCCTGGTTCGGGTGGATGACACCCTTGCTGGCGGCCTTGTCCAGCTTGCGGCTGGTGGCGTGCAGCAACTCGGATGCCTTGTCCTTGTCGCCGGCGTCGACGGCCTCGCGGAAGCCACGGATCGCCGTACGCAGCGACGACTTCACCGACTGGTTACGCAGGCGACGACGCTCGTTGGTGCGGATGCGCTTGATCTGCGACTTGATGTTGGCCACGAAGAAGTTCCTTCTGAATCTCTAGCTGGGGTTACCGAAGTCTGTGGGTCCGCCCGCACTGTGGGCAGCGACTGTTCAGGGTACCAGTGAGGGCCCCGAACCCCCAAAAGAGCGATTACCGAGACCGGAAGTGGGCATAGGTACGCCTGACTGTAGTACCACCGCAACCCCTCGTTGGCCTGCCGAAACGCGGTTTGCGTTGGTCGGGCAAAAACGTCACGGGTGGTGCAGCATGTGTGGATGGACGCCCCAACCCGCACCCGAACACGAGGAGCCGAGAAAGTCTTGCCGACCGAGACGGCGCGGTCATCGCGCAACGCCACCGGGAGCAGCGCGCGCGTCAAACAGCGGGGCGTGTTCGACGGCTACAACAAACTGGGTCACTACGCGAAGGCGTTCGACGAGATGTTCGACGCGTCCGGCAACGTCCGCGGACCGTACAAGGGCATCTTCGCCGAGCTCGCTCCCACCGACGCGTCGGAGTTGCAGGCTCGCGCCGACGCGCTCGGCCGCGCCTTCACCGACCAAGGCATCACGTTCTCGCTGTCCGGCCAGGAGCGCCCCTTCCCGCTCGACCTCGTTCCGCGGGTGATCTCGGCGGCCGAATGGTCGCGTCTTGAGCGCGGCATCCGGCAACGCGTCAAAGCCCTCGAGATGTATCTCGACGACATCTACGGCGAGCAGGAGATCCTGCGGGACGGCGTGATCCCGCGCCGGCTGGTGACGTCGTGTGAACACTTCCACCGTGAGGCCGCGGGCATCGTCCCGCCCAATGGGGTGCGCATCCACGTCGCGGGTATCGACCTGATCCGCGACGACAAGGGCGACTTCCGGGTGCTGGAGGACAACCTGCGGTCTCCGTCGGGAGTGTCCTACGTGATGGAGAACCGGCGCACCATGGCCCGGGTCTTCCCGAACCTGTTCGCCACGCACCGGGTGCGCGCCGTCGGCGACTATGCGTCGCACCTGCTGCGGGCGCTGCGCAACGCGGCCCCCACCAACGTGGCCGATCCCACGGTCGTCGTGCTCACCCCCGGCGTCTACAACTCTGCGTACTTCGAGCACTCGCTGCTGGCGCGGCAGATGGGTGTCGAACTCGTCGAGGGCCGCGACCTGTTCTGCCGCGACAACGTCGTCTACATGCGCACCACCGAGGGGGAGCGCCAGGTCGACGTCATCTACCGCCGCATCGATGACGCGTTCCTCGACCCGATGCAGTTCCGCCCGGATTCGGTGCTCGGCGTCGCGGGTCTGCTCAACGCCGCGCGCGCAGGCAACGTGGTGATCTCCAGCGCGGTCGGCAACGGTGTCGGCGACGACAAGCTCGTCTACACCTACGTGCCGACCATCATCGAGTACTACCTCGGTGAGAAACCCGTGCTGGCCAACGTCGACACCTACCGCTGCTGGCTCGACGACGAGCGCGAGGAGGTTCTCGACCGCATCGAGGAGCTCGTCATCAAACCCGTGGAGGGCTCCGGCGGTTACGGCATCGTGTTCGGCCCGGACGCGACGCCCAAGGAACTCACCACGATCGCCAAGAAGATCCGCAACGATCCCCGCGCCTGGATCGCCCAACCGGTGATGCAGTTGTCGACCGTGCCGACGCAGATCGACAACAAGCTGGTTCCGCGCCACGTCGACCTGCGCCCGTTCGCGGTCAACGACGGCAACGACGTGTGGGTGCTGCCGGGTGGGCTGACCCGCGTGGCGCTGCCTGAGAACTCCCTGGTGGTGAACTCCAGCCAGGGCGGCGGTTCCAAAGACACCTGGGTGTTGGCCTCGCGGGCCTCGGTCGCCGACCGCGAGCTCGCGGCCGCCGAAGTGGTGCGGGCACTGCCCAAGTCGGGCAGAGGCCCCAAGGCCGACAGCGCCGCAGACAACTCGTCCCAGCAGCAACAGCAGCAGCAGTAAGGAAATCCGATGCTGGCGCGCAATGCCGAATCGTTGTACTGGATCGGCCGCTACGTGGAGCGGGCCGACGACACCGCACGCATCCTCGACGTGACGGTGCACCAACTGCTGGAGGACTCCAGCGTCGACCCGGACCAGGCGTCGCGGACGCTGCTGCGAGTGCTGGGGATCGACCCGCCCCGCGAGCGGCTCGACGTGTGGTCGCTGACCGACATCGTCGCGTTCAGCCGCGGCACGTATGGCGGCGCTTCGATCGTCGACGCCATCTCCGCCGCCCGCGAGAACGCCCGCGGCGCCCGCGAGGTGACCTCGACCGAGATCTGGGAATGCCTCAACACCACCTACAACGCGCTCGCCGAGCGCGAGCGGGCCGCGAAACGCCTTGGCCCCCACGAGTTCCTGTCGTACGTCGAAGGCCGGGCCGCGATGTTCGCCGGGCTCGCCGACTCGACCTTGAGCCGTGACGACGGCTACCGGTTCATGGTGCTCGGCCGCGCGATCGAGCGTGTCGACATGACCGTGCGGTTGCTGCTCTCGCGGGTGGGCGACAGCGCGTCGTCACCCGCATGGGTGACGCTGCTGCGCTCGGCCGGCGCGCACGACACCTACCTGCGCACCTACCGTGGCGTGCTCGACGCCGGGCGAGTCGTCGAGTTCATGATGCTCGACCGGTTGTTCCCTCGGTCGATTTTCCACTCGCTGCGGCTGGCCGAACACAACCTCGACGAGTTGCTCAACCGGCCGCACAACCGTCTCGGTGCCACCGACGAGGCGCAGCGACTGCTGGGCCGGGCCCGCAGTGAGCTGGAGTTCCTGCAGCCGGGCGCGCTGCTGGAATCGTTGGAGACGCGCCTGGCCGGTCTGCAGAAGACTTGCCGTGACGTCGGAGAAGCGTTGGCGCAGCAGTACTTCCACTCGGCACCCTGGGTCGCGTGGACCGACGCGGGGCGCGGGGACGCACTGGTCATCGAGGAAGGTGAGATCTAGATGTGGCGTTTGCGCGTGGTGCACTCGACGGGCTATGCCTACAAGTCGCCGGTGACCGCGTCGTTCAACGAGGTTCGGCTGACGCCGCGTTCGGACTCGCGGCAGAACGTGATCCTCAACCGCGTCGAGACGGTTCCCGCCACCCGGTCCTACCGGTATGTGGACTACTGGGGGACCGCGGTCACGGCGTTCGACCTGCATGCGCCACACGCCGAACTCGAGGTGACGTCGTCGTCGGTGGTCGAGACCGAGGTCGGTGAGAAACCCGAAGAGCCGGTCAGTTGGGACGATCTGCGGACCGAGGCGGTCATCGACCGGTTCGACGAGGTGCTCGCCCCCACGCACTACACACCGTGCAGCAAGCGCATCGAACGCGTCGGCCGGAGTATTGCCAAGGAGCACGACCCGTATGAGGCGGTGATCGCGGCCGCGCAATGGGTGCGCAGTGAACTGGACTACGTGCCCGGCACCACGGGCGTGCACTCGTCGGGGCTCGACGCGCTGCGCGAGGGCAAAGGCGTATGCCAGGATTTCGCGCATCTGTCGTTGATCATGTTGCGTGGCATGGGAATTCCTGCACGTTACGTCTCGGGCTATTTGCATCCCACACGCGGGGCGGCCGTCGGCGACACCATCGACGGCCAGAGCCATGCGTGGGTGCAGGCGTGGACCGGCGGCTGGTGGGATTACGACCCCACCAACGACTCCGAGATCAACGAGCAGTACGTCAGCGTCGGTGTGGGCCGCAACTACTCGGATGTGGCGCCGCTCAAGGGAATCTACTCGGGCGAGGGCTCCACTGACCTCGACGTCGTCGTGGAGATCACCCGGCTGGCTTGACGCACACGCCCGGGTGCACCTCGACGCGGTGCAGATCCGCGCCGACCTCGATCTGCCGGTCGAACTCGGTGGCCGCCAGTTCTCGCCACTGGTCCTCGGTGCCTGGGGCGATGGCCGGGACGTAGTGGGTGAGGATCAGGATGCCGACCCCGGCCCGCGCCGCGGTGGCCGCGGCCTCCTGCACCGACGAGTGGTAGTCGCAGATGTCGCGGATGCGTTGCTGCGGAAGCGTTTCGATGATGTCTTTGCGAATCACGGTGTGGATGAGGGCCCCCGCTCCGGTGGCCAGGGCGTCGAGTGTCGCGCACGGCACGCTGTCACCGGCCGCCACCACCGATGCGTCCGCGTGCTCGACACGGAAGGCGATCGTCGGCGTCACGGGCCGGTGGTCGGTGGGGCCCACGCGGATCACCACACCGTCGCGATCCCACACCACGCCCTCGGTGTGTTCGTGGACCTCCACCGGTGGGGGCGCGGTGAGGTCGTCGTGGTGGGCGATGCGGTAGCCGATGTCGTGTCCGAATGCCTTGAGCGTGGCTTCGACGACCTCCGCGGTTCCCGGCGGGCCGATGATCGGCAATGGTGGGGCGTCGGGGGTGAACGTGCTCACCCAGCGCGTGATGATCACGTCGCCCAGATCGGCGATGTGGTCGCTGTGTAGGTGTGTCAGGAGCAGCGCGCTGAGCTGCGAGGCTGACGACCCGGCGGCCGCCAGTCGCTGCAGTACACCACGGCCGCAGTCGACGAGGAACGTCTGCCCGCCTGCGCGGACCATCGTCGACGGTCCGGCCCGGTCGGGATCGGGGATGGGACTTCCGGTTCCCAGCAGGGTGACCTCGATCATGCTGTCCTTGGTACCAATTCGGGCCATCGGACACGCCGGAAACCGACGAGTCGGGCAGGCTCTTTGGCGGGCACGCTGCTTGTCGGTGGCCTCTGGCATGATCGAACGTATGTTCGAAGACCTCGACGATCAGGCACTGGTTGCCGGTATCGAGGTTGAGTCGCGCGCGGAGTCGGCGGCTGCGGCGCGGCGGTTGGCGTACATCGCTGAACTGGCATCGCGTCGAGCGGCGCCCTCGGAGGACGCGGTGGTGTCGTGGGCCTGTGATGACTGGGACGCTACGGCTGCTGAGGTGGGCGCAGCGATGAACATCGGGCACCGGGCGGCGTCCAAGGAGATGCGGATCGCCGAGGCGTTGCGTGAGCGATTGCCGCGGGTGGCGGCGTTGTTGGCCCGGGGCGCGGTGAGTACGCGGGTGGTGGAGACGTTGACGTGGCGGACGCAGCTGGTGACCGATGCGCGGGTGTGGGCGGTCGTGGATGCAGAGCTGGCGTCGCGCGTTCATGAGTTCGGGCCGATGTCGGTGGTCGCGTTGGAGCGCAGTGTCGACAGCCTGTTGGAGAAGTACGATCCGGCCGCGGTGCGGCGCACCAGGCAGGCGGCGCGGGATCGTGACGTCCGGTTCGGTAAGCCGGATGACGAGACGGGGACGGCATCGATATACGGGCGAGTGCTCGTCACCGACAGAGAGGCGTACCTGAAGAGGATCGCGCAATTGGTGGCCGGGGTCTGCGTCGATGATCCGCGGACAGCGGGGCAGCGACGTTCGGATGCGATGGGCGTGATGGCGTCGGTGGGGATCGGCTGGCGTGCCTGTGCGCCAGTCCCGACTGCCCGGCCGCCGGGACGGATCCGCGAGCGGCCAACACCATGGTGTACGTGTTCGCCGAGCGGCCGGTGCTCGATGCGAAGCCGGATCCTATGTCAACGGCGATGATGCGGGCAACCCGATTCCCATCATCGACGCCGAGTCCGAGGCCGCCTCCACTTCCGAGCCGGAGCCGGAGCCCGGTGGTGGGCCCGCACGCGCGCCGGCATTCTCACCGCAGCGTGCCACCGCGGTGATCGTCGGGGGTGGGATCGTGCCGGCACCGTGGGTCGCCCAGTTGATCGCCTCGGGGGCGAAGGTCAAGGAGCTGCGCGAGCCTTCGGTGGCCGCCGAGATTGGTTACCGGCCGTCGGCGGGCCTGGCGGCGTTTGTGCGGATGCGGGATCTGACGTGTCGCTTCCCGGGATGTGACCGCCCGGCGGAGTTCTGCGATATCGACCATACGGAACCGTTCCCGGGTGGGGCCACGCACGCGTCGAACACCAAGTGTCTGTGTCGGATTCACCATTTGGTCAAGACTTTCTGGGCGGGCTTTGTCGATCGGCAGTTGCCCGATGGCCGGGTGGTGTGGACGATGCCCAGCGGACGCACCCATATCACCGTGCCGGGCAGCCGGTGGGTGTTTCCGCAGTGGGACACCACCACCTCGGCGCTGCCACCGCCCCCACCACGTTCGGATTCAGGGCAGCGGGGCGTGATGATGCCGCGGCGCCGGCTCACCCGCGCAGCGCAGCGGGCCCGCCAGATCAACAACGAGCGCGCCCGCAACCAGGCCTACCTTTCCGAACGGAACAAGCCGCCCCCATCATGACCTGCCTGTGCCAGGGCGAAACGACTGGACCGTGGACTCACTCGCGACCCACTGACAACCAGGACGTATCGCTATAGCGGTCACCGGAAACCGTCGCGCCGGCCGCATCCAGCGATTCGAGTTGTTCAGGGGTGAGCGTCACGTCGAGGGACTCGACGTTCTCCTGCACCCGGGAAGCGCGACGGGTGCCAGGGATCGGCACGGATGCGACGCCGAATGCATCGGCGCGGTATCGCAGCCAAGCCAGCGCCACCTGCGCCGGGGTGGCTTCGACGGCCTCGGCGATCGACCGGATCGTCTCCACCACCGCCAGATTCGCCTCGAGGGAGTCTGCTCCGAAGCGCGGCATCGTCTTGCGGAAATCGTTCGGCGACTCCAAGTCGGCAGCTGAGCGCACAGTGCCGGTCAGAAATCCACGGCCCAACGGCGAGTAGGGGACGAAACCCACCCCGAGTTCGGCGGCGGCCGGCACGACGTTGCGCTCGACATCGCGGCTCCAGATCGACCACTCGCTCTGCACCGCCGCGATCGGATGTATCCGTACCGCAGCCCGAAGCTCCTGTGCAGTGACCTCGGACAACCCGAGGTGGCGGACCTTTCCAGCGGCGACCAGTTCCGCCATGGCGCCAACGGTCTCCTGTATCGGGACCGACATGTCTCGGCGATGCATGTAGTAGAGATCGACGACATCGGTCTGTAGGCGCTGCAGGCTCGCGTCGATGCAGGTGCGTACGTACTCGGCGTCGCCACGCACCTTCGGACTCCCGGACGCACGTTCGGCCGGATTGCCCTCGATGCCGAACTTCGTCGCCAAGGTGACCTCGTCGCGACGGTCTGCCAGGAGCTTGGCGATCAGCCTCTCGTTGTTGCCACTGCCGTAGACGTTCGCTGTGTCGATGAAAGTCACACCAAGGTCCAGGCACCGGTGCAGCGTCGCCAGCGACTCGTCGTCATCGACCTCGCCGTACACCGGTGTGAGCGCCATGGCTCCGAAACCAATTGCGCTGACTGACAGATCGTCACCCAGCGTGGTGGTGGGGACAGAATTTCCGGTGGTCATGCCCGCGGTCCTTCGTTCGGAGTGGTCACCTGGATACCCGGTGCCGGAGGATGCTCAAATGAGCACCAAACGGTCGAATCGGCTTCCGTGTCACCCGGCTCCCATTAGCCTAGTGTGAGGCAGATCACGATCGGAGGCCGGTATGCGGATCGCGGACGTGCTGAAGAACAAGGGCACCGCAGTGGTGACCATCTCGCCGCAGGCCACCGTCACCGAACTGCTGGCGGGGCTGGCCGAGATGAACATCGGCGCGATGGTGGTGATGGGGAAGAGCGGCCTCGAGGGAATCGTCTCCGAGCGCGACGTGGTCCGTCAGCTGCACAAGCGTGGCAGCAGCCTGCTGGCGCAGCCGGTGTCGTCGATCATGACCAGTGTCGTGGCGACCTGCACTCCGCGCGACACCGTCGACCACCTCAACGTGCTGATGACCCAGAACCGGGTCCGCCACATCCCCGTGCTCGACGACGGCCGGTTGGCCGGCATCGTGAGCATCGGCGACGTGGTGAAGACCCGGATGGAAGAACTCGAGACCGAGCAACAACAGCTGCAGGCCTACATCACGCAGGGGCGTTGAGGCGCGGTGCGTTCCCGTATCGGGCTGGCCGCATCCGGCTCTTGACCTGATGTGCGATGGTGGGCGGGTGTCCGCCGTCGCTGTCCGATCCGCACAGAAATTCGATGTCGCTCCGCTCGCCGCGGTCCTGGGTCGCGCCTTTGCCGACGACCCGGTGACGAAGTGGGTGATACCCGACGCCGCGCGTCGTGCCCGGGCGCTGCCGCGCATGTTCGCGGCCCTCACACGTCATCACCACTTGCATGGCGGGGGCGCCGACGTCGCTGTGGGCGGCACCGGGGTCGGTGGTACCGGAGTAGGGGCAGCGGCCCTGTGGGACGGGCCCGGCCGCTGGAAGCAGACCCCCGCCGAAGAACTGCGGATGTTGCCGATGCTGCTGCTCGCCTTCGGGCGACACCTCAGCCGTGGACGGCAGGTCGTCGACCTGATGAAGGAGCATCATCCCGATGAACCCCATTGGTATCTCGCGGTCATCGGCAGTGACCCGGTCGTGCGGGGCGGCGGATACGGCCACGCCTTGATGCGCTCACGCCTCGAGCAGGTCGACGCCGAACACGCACCGGCGTATCTGGAGTCCAGCAACCCCGACAACATCCCGTACTACGCCCGCTTCGGGTTCGAGGTAACCGGCGAGGTGCGGTTGCCCGACGACGGGCCGGTGATGACCCTGATGTGGCGCCGACCCCGCTAGTCAGTCGAATACACCGGTCATGTTGAGGATCAGCAACACGCCGGCCGCGATGAACAACGCGAGGAACAACACCAGACCGATCCCGCTCACCGCGGCGGTCGGGGTGATCTTGTGCTTCGGGCGGGGCGCGGGTTCGCCGAGGCCTGAGGTCTGCGCGGAATCCGGTGGCGTCGCACCGGGAGCGACGCCACCTCCAGGTTCCAGATCGGGCGTATCGGCCGGATTGGGGTCGGGAGGTACAGCAGTCATCTTCCTGGAGTTCCCGGTCCCACGAATTTGAAGCGCCGTGGCGGAAACCCGGGGGGCCTGCCGGCGGCAGTGCTGCTGTTACAGTGCGGAAGGCCGACCTCAGGGGAATCCGGTGCGAATCCGGAACTGACGCGCAACGGTGAGAGGCTGCCGCCTCGAGTCCGATCACCTGTGGCCGGATCTACTGTCGACGGCTCCGCGACTGGGCCCTGCATCGAAGGAATCGGCTGATGCGTGCGATCACCGCACTTCTGACCCTGTTACCGCTGGCGATCTGCGCGCTTTCGGGATGTTCGGCGCGCGGTACCGAACCGTCGCCCCACGAGGAGACGACGAACTACCCGCTGACGTTCGAGAACTGCGGTGTCACCGTCACGATCGACCGTCCACCGCAACGGGTGGTGTCGTTGTACCAGGCGTCGACGGAGATCCTGCTGTCCCTGGGGCTCGCCGACCGGATGGTGGGCACCTCGACGTGGTTCGATCCCGTGCTGCCCGCGCTGGCCGAGGACAATGCAAGCGTCCCGCGGCTCGCCGACAACGATCCGTCGCTGGAGACCGTACTTGCCGCCGAACCGGATCTGGTGACCTCGGCGAGCGCGCACACATTCACACCCGCGGTGGTCGCCGAACGCGCCAGGCTCGGGCAACTCGGAGTGGCCACGTACCAGTCACCGTCGGTGTGCACCGGGGCCGAGGTGGACGGCGAGACGGTCACCCGCACCGAACCGCTGACCTTCGACACGCTGTTCGACGAGATCAACCAGTTGGCGCGGATGTTCGATGTGCCCGAACGTGGCGCGCGGTTGGTGGATGATTTGCAGCGTCGCCTGTCCGAGGCCTCGCTCGAACCGAAGCCGGGCACCACCGTGGCGTACTGGTTCTCCGGGCTGCGGACGCCATCCATGGCCGGATGCTGTTCGGCCCCAGGCCTGTACACCGCCGCACTTGGCCTTGCCAACGTCTTCGCCGACGCATCGGAAGACTGGCCGGAGGTCAGCTGGGAGGCGGTCGCAGCCCGCGATCCCGACGTGTTGGTGCTGGCCGACCTCAACCGCAGGCGCATCGACGGTGACGCCCTGGACGCCAAGATCGGTTTCCTGGAATCCAATCCGGTGACCCGCCACATGACCGCGGTGCGCAACAAACGGTACGTGGTGCTCACCGGATCCGAACTCGATCCAGGGATCCGTCAGGTGCAGGCGGTCGAAAAGATGGCCGCGGGCCTCGAATCGTTCGGTCTCGTCTCATGATCCGCCGACTGTGTGCCGGCGCAGCGGTCCTCGTCGTCGTCACGGCGGGTTGCGGTCGACCCGCGGCGCCGGTGGCGGTCTCGGCCGGCGCGCACGGATACCCGGTGACCGTGGACAACTGCGGCAGGCAGGTGGTGGTCGACGCCTCACCTCGGCGGGCGGTATCGCTCAACCAGGGCTCCACGGAGGTGATGCTGTCGCTCGGATTGGCCGATCGCATGGTCGGCACCGCGACGTGGACCGACCCGGTGCGCGATGACCTCGCCGAGGACAATGCGCGGGTGCCGGTGCTCGCAGTGAACAAACCGTCGTTGGAGACCGTGCTCGACGCCGAACCGGACTTCGTGTCGGCGTCGTTCGGTGGCACGCTGGGCCCGGGCGGGGTCGCCGACCGCAACCGGTTCGAAGCACTCGGCGTCCCCACGTACCTCGCGCCGAGCGACTGTGAGGGCAAGACCTCGGTCAACGGCGACGGTGCGCGCACCGAACCGTTCACGATGGATGCCATCTACACCGAGATCACCGACCTGGCGGCTATTTTCGACGTCCACGAGCGCGGTGCGGAACTCGTCGGGGACCTGCGGCGCCGGATGGACTCGGTGTCGGGCACACGTACCGACGTGGACATGGCGTTCTGGTTCTCCGATGTCCGCGCCCCGTACTTCGCGGGGTGTTGCGGAGCTTCGGGCGTCATCGCCGATGCGGTCGGGGCGCGCAACGTGTTCGATGACACGACCGACGAGTGGCCGCAGGTCAGTTGGGAGAGCGTCGCCGAGCGAGATCCGGACGTCCTGGTACTGGCGGATCTGAGCCGCAGAACCATCGAAGGCGACTCCCTGCAAACCAAAATCGCGTTCCTGGAGTCGAATCCGGTGACGCGGCGGCTCACCGCGGTGCAGCAGCGTCGGTACATCGTGGTCAACGGCGCCGATCTCAATCCGTCGATCCGCACGGTCGACGGGGTCGAGAAGGTGGCGCGCGGGCTGCGCGAGCTGGGGTTGGCGTCGGACCGGTGATCGTGCGTACCCGCTCGCTGGTTGGGGTCTGGAGCGCGGCGATGGTCCTGCTCGTCGCGTCGTCCGCGCTGGCTGTGACCATCGGGCCTGCAGCGCTGTCGGTTTCGGACGTGTACCGCATCATCGGCGAGCATCTCGGCGCTGGGCCGTCAGGGGCGACGCGTCTGCAGGACGGCATCGTGTGGGAGCTTCGGCTGCCGCGGGTGTTGCTGGCCGCCGCATGCGGAAGCGGATTGGCGCTGTGCGGGGCGATCCTGCAGTCGTTGCTGCGTAATCCGCTCGCCGACCCTTTCGTCCTCGGGGTGTCGTCCGGTGCGTCGACCGGGGCGGTGCTGGTCGCGGTGCTCGGGGTCGGGGGCGGAGCGCTCACCTTGTCCGGGGGTGCGTTCGTCGGTGCGGTGTTCGCCTTCTCGGTCGTGTTGGTGCTGGCCTACGCATCGGGTGGCGGCACCGACAAGGTGGTGCTCGCGGGAGTGGCTGGGACGCAACTCTTCTCGGCTTTGACGTCTTTCATCGTGTTGTCTTCTGCTGATGCCGAGCAGACCAGGGGGGTGTTGTTCTGGCTGCTGGGATCCCTCGCGGGGGTCGCGTGGAGCGACGTCGTGACATGCGGCCTGGTGGTGTGCGGAGGGCTCGCGGTGTGCGTGTTCCATGCCAGGACGCTCGACGCGTTCGCGTTCGGTCACGACGCTGCCGCCACACTCGGTGTATCGGTGCTGCGGGCGCGCCTGGTGCTGATGGTGGTCACCGCGTTGATGACGGCCGCGCTGGTCAGCGCGGCAGGAGCGATCGGGTTCGTCGGCCTGGTGCTGCCCCACGCGGCACGGTTCGTGGTCGGTCCCGACCATCGGCGGTTGCTGCCGACGGTCGCGCTGCTCGGCGCCGTCTTCATGGTGTGGGTGGATACGCTGGCCCGCACCGTGTTCGCGCCGCAGGAATTGCCCACGGGTGTGGTCACCGCACTGCTCGGCGTGCCCGCGTTCGCAATGATCCTGCTGCGCAGAAGGGCCGGTGCGCGATGAGCTTGCGCGCCGACGACGTGCGGTGGTTGCGCTCGGGCCGGCTCGTGCTCGCGGATGTCACCGTGGCTTTCCAGCCGGGCAGCACCGTGGGCGTTCTCGGCCCAAACGGGTCAGGAAAGTCGTCGCTGCTGCGTCTGCTGGCCGGGCTCGACCGACCCGACGCCGGGCGCGTCGAACTCGACGGGCGACCGGTGACCGCGATGCCGCGCCGTGCACTCGCGCGACGCGTCGCGCTCGTGGGCCAGCACGCCGAGACGGATCTGAACATCACGGTCGGGGACGTGGTGCGACTCGGTCGCATCCCGTACACGACGATGTTCGGCGGCGACGGGGACGGGGCATCGGCCGTGCGGGACGCGCTCGCGGTCACGGGCCTGCTCGGTATGCAGAACCGGCTGTGGCACACCCTTTCCGGAGGCGAGCGTCAGCGGGTGCAGATCGCCCGCGCGCTCGCGCAGCAACCCACGGAACTGCTGCTCGACGAGCCGACGAACCATCTCGACATCGCCCACCAGCTGGAGATCCTGGCGCTGATCCGCGAGCTCGACATCACCGTCGTCGTCGCGCTCCACGACCTGAACCTCGCCGCGATGTTCTGCGACCACGTCGTGGTGCTGTCGGCGGGCGGGGTCGTGGCGTCAGGACCCCCGGCGGATGTGCTCACCGAGCAACTCGTCGCCGACGTCTACGGCGTGCGGTGTGAGATCACCCGCGACTCCGCCGGGCCCTACGTGCGGTTCCGTCCAGGCGGCAGAACCGGCGGGCGCTAGCTCCAGGAATACTCGGCGCGCAGGCGCTCGGCGACCACCTCGAACCGCACGCGGTCCAGGATCGCGCCCTCGCGGCGGATGCCCTCCTCGGGCACGTCGAGCACGCGGTCGAGGCGCACCCAGCTGGGCCTGCCGTCGTAGTCCCAGGTGCCGGTGCCGATGCCGACCCAGTTCGGATCGTCGCTGCGGTGCTCCTGGCTGGAGAGCATGAGGCCCAGCAGGGTGCGGTGGTCGCGTCCCACCACCAGCACCGGGCGGTCCTTGCCCTTGGTGGGGTCGTCCTCGTAGACCACCCACGTCCATACGATCTCGCCCGGATCCGCGCGGCCGTCGAGGTCAGGGGAGTACACGACCTTGCGGGCGCGGTGCGCGGTCGGAACGGCGTGTTTGGACACCGGCCGCCCCGCGGTGATTGCGGGTGCGTTGTTCGCCGTGGCGCCGGCGAGGCCGCTGGCCAGCACATCGATCCCGAGCCGTAGGCCCTGCTGAATGCCCTGCTGGATGCCCTGTTGCACGGTCCGGGGCACGTTCTCGGACTTCTGTAGCTGGCGCACGAACTTCGGCGCCTCGTTGAAGACCAGGTTCTCGGTGCCCTTCAGAACTCGCTGGAACGTCTTCCACTGCGACACCATGAATCGAGCATATGCCAGCGGCAGACCCGGCGATTGTGTCGCAACGGGTCGCGCTCGATACCCTGGAAGCGCACAACACGTGCGCTTGACCCACGCTCACCAGGAGATTCCCATCAGCAGCTTCGCCGACAAGACGTTCACTGCGCCGGCGCAGATTCGGAACTTCTGCATCATCGCCCACATCGACCACGGCAAGTCGACGCTGGCCGACCGGATGCTGCAGCTCACCGGTGTTGTCGATGAGCGGTCGATGCGGGCCCAGTACCTCGACCGCATGGACATCGAACGTGAGCGCGGGATCACCATCAAGGCTCAGAACGTCCGGCTTCCGTGGACGCTGAAGGACGGCCAAGACGGCGCGGACGCGGGTGATTACGTGCTGCACCTGATCGACACCCCGGGCCACGTCGACTTCACCTACGAGGTGTCGCGCGCGCTGGAGGCCTGCGAGGGCGCGGTGCTGCTGGTCGACGCCGCGCAGGGCATCGAGGCGCAGACGCTGGCCAACCTGTACCTGGCGCTGGACCGCGACCTGGCGATCATCCCGGTGCTCAACAAGATCGACCTGCCCGCCGCTGACCCGGACCGCTATGCCGGCGAGCTCGCCCACATCATCGGGTGTGAGCCGTCGGACGTGCTGCGTGTCTCGGGCAAGACCGGCGAAGGCGTGGCCGAGCTGCTCGACGAGGTGGTGCGTAAGGTGCCGCCGCCGGTCGGTGACCCCGACGCCCCGACGCGCGCGATGATCTTCGACTCCGTGTACGACATCTACCGCGGCGTGGTGACCTACGTCCGTGTGGTCGACGGCAAGATCGTGCCGCGCGAACGCATCGCGATGATGTCCACCGGCGCCACCCATGAACTGCTCGAGGTCGGCATCGTCTCACCGGAACCGAAGGCCAGTGCGGGCCTGGGCGTCGGTGAGGTCGGTTACCTGATCACGGGTGTGAAGGACGTCCGCCAGTCGAAGGTCGGTGACACGGTGACCACGGCGCGCAAGGGCGCGACCGAGGCGCTCACGGGTTATCGCGAGCCCAAGCCGATGGTGTACTCGGGCCTGTATCCCGTCGACGGTTCGGACTACCCGGATCTGCGTGACGCGCTGGACAAGCTGCAACTCAACGACGCCGCACTGACGTATGAGCCGGAGACCTCGGTGGCCCTGGGCTTCGGGTTCCGCTGCGGCTTCCTCGGACTGCTGCACATGGAGATCACCCGTGAACGCCTGGAGCGCGAGTTCGGCCTGGACCTGATCTCCACCTCACCCAACGTGGTGTACCGCGTCGTGCAGGACGACGGTTCCGAGAAGGTCGTGACGAACCCGTCGGACTGGCCGGAAGGCAAGATCCGCACGGTGTTCGAGCCCGTCGTGAAGACCACGATCATCGCGCCCAGCGAGTTCATCGGCACCATCATGGAGCTGTGCCAGTCCCGTCGCGGCGAACTGCAGGGCATGGACTACCTGTCGCCCGAGCGTGTCGAACTGCGCTACATCATGCCGTTGGGCGAGATCATCTTCGACTTCTTCGACTCGCTGAAGTCCCGCACCCGCGGCTACGCGAGCCTCGACTACGAGGAGGCCGGTGAGCAGGAGGCCGATCTGGTCAAGGTCGACATCCTGCTGCAGGGCGAGGCCGTCGACGCATTCTCGGCTATCGTCCACAAGGACGGTGCGTCGGCCTACGGCAACAAGATGACCTCCAAGCTCAAAGAACTGATCCCGCGACAGCAGTTCGAGGTCCCGGTGCAGGCCGCGATCGGCTCGAGAATCATTGCGCGCGAAAACATCCGGGCCATCCGCAAGGACGTGCTCTCGAAGTGCTACGGCGGTGACATCACCCGTAAGCGCAAGCTGCTCGAGAAGCAGAAAGAGGGCAAGAAGCGCATGAAGACGATCGGCCGGGTCGACGTGCCGCAGGAAGCATTCGTCGCGGCGCTGTCCACCGACGCGGCGGGCGACAAGCCCAAGAAGTAGCCCGCACCGCCTGAACGGCTGCCACGTTTCGCACGTTTGCTGACGTGTGACCCGTAGTAGGGTCATGAGAAGGTATGCACTGCGGGGGGTGGTTGCTGATGACGACGATCGCCAAGTGGTCGGTGGTGGCTGCGTCCCTGGTGCTGGTGGTGGGCTGCACCAGGATCGTCGACGGGTCGATGCAACCGGCCGCGGATCTGGCGCCACGGCCGCTGCGCGGAGCCGACATCGCGAGGGTGTTGCCCGGCGTCGACGAACTCTCGGAGATCCTGGATCAGCGCATGGTCGAGGACATCGGCGGGCGCCGCGCCGTATCGGGTGGCATCGAGGACATGCCCGACGGGCTGGCGACGGAAAGCGATGCGACGCCGCATGATTGCGTCGGCACGACGAGCGCCATGCAGCGCAGCGTGTACGAGTCCGCCGATGTCACCGAGGTGGTCAGCGAGGGGTTCGACGGCGACGAGGACGGCGGCGCGGTGCTCGCCGCAAACGTCGGCGTGGTGGCTCTCGACAGCGTCGCGAGTGCCAACAAGCTCTTCGACACGTTCGCCGAGCAGTGGCAGGACTGCGACGGCACCACCGTCACGATCGTCAAGGAACCGGTTCGGGGCGGATTCTTCACCGATCACGTGACCGATGTGCGGATCGAGAATGCGGTCGTCGCGGCCACCGTCGAGTTCGGCCATACCCTCGACAACCTGATCACTCCCGTGGCCCGTGCGCTCGGCGTGCGGGCCAACTGCCTCGTCGAGGTGGATGTGGCGTACTACAGCGAGCCGGAGAGCCGTCCGAGGGGCAACACCGATGTCGACGCGGTGGCGATCGACATCGCGCACCTGGTCATGGACGAGATCAGCGATCTGACCTGAAAAGTCGCGCGGCGAGCGACAATGAATCATGACGCCCGGGCGGCGATGGACCCGGCTGTGCACCGCGGGTGCCGCCGCGGCGGTCATGTGTCTGCTGTCAGGGTGCGTCACCGTCGTCGGTGGTACGGCGACGCGGGATCCGGCGGCGCCGCCGCCCGGGG
>Ga0180222_1000745_pt1 | contig 42601 bp, 43 predicted proteins | sample eDN5th37CKraftOP_FD_151336 | JGI IMG/M metagenome (GOLD analysis project Ga0180222, IMG submission 151336) | Enriched Organic Plus compost microbial communities from Emeryville, California, USA - eDNA 5th pass 37_C Kraft OP (version 2) (version 2) ...
CACGCTTGGTCAGTGCGTGGTGCCGGGCGACGAGAGTGTCGAGTTGTTGCCAGCTCAGGCCGTCGAGTTCGCCGTCGGTGTCGTGGGTGGCGATCACCACCGCGCCGCGCAGCAGCGGGACGTCTTTGGGTGTGAAACCGGTGGTGGCCAGGAGCAACTCGGTGGCGACGCGGTTGGTGCGGCGCTGGCAGTGGAGCAGGGCCGGGCTGAACCAGAAGTCGAACTGCCGGTCGGTGCTGGTCAGGCTCTGCAGCCCGTGGCCGCGGACCAGGCGGGTGATGTCGGCCGGGGTGTATGCATCGGTTTCATAGGTCGCGCCGGAGGCGCTGAGGTACAGGACGGTGTTCATGAGCGTGTTCCATTCGACTCTTTCTTCGTGACTGTGGGCGCGTTGTTCGCGTCTGTTATCAAAGTTACCCCTGTGACAGTTGGGACAAACTCTCGTAACAAGTAGGCCACAGACCACCGACAGGCGGCGCCCAGCAAATGGCGATATACGATACGTCGCATGCCGGTGCCCATAGAGCGCGGTAAGCACCGTAGGTCGCTGCTGCGCGATCAGGCCTACGTCTCCATCCGGGACGCGATCGTCAACGGCACCCTGGCGCCCGGCGAGAAACTGCGCGACCCCGAACTCGAGGAGTGGCTGGGCATCAGCCGGACCCCGATCCGCGAGGCGCTCGCGCGGTTGGAGACGGCAGGCCTGGTGCACACCACGCCGGGGCGTTCGACCGTGGTCGCCGCGATCGAACCGCAGGCCGTGCTCAACGCGCAGAGCGTCGCGGCCGCGATGCACGCGCTGGCCGTCCGCACCGCGGTGCCGCTCATGGACAAGAGTGACTTCGACGCGATGACCGCGGCCAACCACGCTTTCGCCCAGGCCATTTCGCGTGGCGATCCTGAGGCCGCGATGCGCAGCGACGACCATTTTCACGGCGTGGCGGTGCAGGCCAGTGGCAACGAGGTGATCGAGCAGGTGCTCGAACAGGTCACCCCGGTGCTGCGGCGGCTCGAATATCTGCGTTTCTCAGCGCTTTCCGGTCGCGAATCCATCGAACAGCACCGCAGGATCGTGAGCCTGTGCCGCAAACGCGACGCCGAGGGCGCGGCCGCCGCCACCGAACAGAACTGGCAGACGCTGTCTCAGGTCGTCGAGAAGTTGGCGGCCGAGGAGACGGACACCGACGGGTGACCGGCCTCAGGTCCCCAGGTGGACCTGCACGCCGCGGCTGCGGAGTTGGTCGAAGCTGTAGCGGAATTCGCCTCGTCTGCCGACCGAGACGATGTAGAGGTCCTCACCTTCGGTGACGGGGAACGCGAAGGTGAACCGGCACTCCGCGGAGCCGCCGGTCCCGCGGCCGAGTGTCGTGGTGGTCAGGATCTCGCCTTTGCCGTTCTTCACGGTCACGTCGGTGTCGGGCCCGATGTCGGAGTAGCCGCTGTTTCCCGTGCACGAGGATCCGTCGACGGCAATTCCTTCGGCACCCAGACTGTCGGTGAGCACGAAGATCCCGGACACCTTGACGGTGTCGAGCACGTGGAAGCCCTGGGCGAAATGCGGACAGAACGTGTCGACGGCGATCTTGTCGGCGGGCTGACCCTGCTGCGGTTCGCCGTCCTCCAGACGCCGGCACACCTGATGCCCGTGCGCGATGGCGTTGGCGTCGGAGTTGAACTGGTTCATCAGCCCGGTGTCACGCAACGCCGCGAGGTAACCCGTCTCGGGTGGTGGCGGCGGACGCCGGTGTGCCACCAGCAGACCCCACGCCATGGCGGCCGCCATCACGATGATCGCGGTGACGGCCCCGGTGGTGATCCACGTCGTGCGGATGCTCGACCGCGAGGCGGGCAGTTCGATGTAGTCGGGCAGCATCTGACCACCGGTCGGATCGGAGGCTTCGTGCTTGCCGTTGCGCACCCGGTTGGTCGGACGCCCGGCCGTGTAATAGCGACCCTCGTAGCGTGCGGTGGGGTCCGGGCGCCATCCGGACAGCGAGACCGACGACTCTGCGCGTCCGCACCGGCTGCACGTGCCGTCGGCCGCGACCTCGAAGCCACAGTACGGACAGCTCATCGGCATCCCACCGGCGTGGTTCGCATATGTCGATTGTCGACCAGAACCGCCGTCGGTGGCCACGCTTGGCGAGCAAGCACACGCGTCCCGCGTTGGCGCAGCGCCGAAATCATCGACACCGTATCGGTCGAATCGCCCGCCCAGCCGATGTAGCCGGGTACCCACCAGCGCGTTCGCCCCGCGGTCGTTACGGTAGCGCGAGGATCTGATCCGCTGGACCACGCCCGTGACCAGGCAACTGTCGACCGGGCCGACCGGGGAAGTCGCGGATGTCGCGCACGATCGGTCACCGACGGCCTAGATTGAGCGCCCATGGCAGGTGAACGCGGCAGAGGCAGAGTCACGTTGCGTGATGTGGCCCTGGCCGCGAACGTGTCGACGACGACCGTGTCGGATTCGTTGAACGGCAGTGGGTCGCTGCCCGAGAAGACCCGCCAGCGCGTCCGCAAGATCGCCCTCGAACTGGGGTACCGCCCGAGCGTCGCGGCGCGCTCCCTGCGCAACGGCCGTACCGGCATCCTCGTGATCGCGATGCTGCCGAGCGATGTGGACGCCGAGTCCCTGTGGCACGTGGACTATTTCATGCGCGTGATGGCGGGCGCGGCGATCGAGGCCAACCAGCGGGGTTTCTTCCTCGCGGTCGCGCCTGCCGCCATGCAGCTCGACGTCGCGCACGACGGGCTCATCGCCGTCGATCCGGCCGAAGGCGACCCGCTGGTCGAGTCGGCCCGGCAGCGCGGCACGCCGGCGAGCACCGTGGGCCGCACCGCGTCGGATGCCGCGAGCTGGGTCGACAACGACTGGGCGGGGGTGGTCGGCGACGTACTCGACCACCTCGAACGCGGCGGAGCCCGCAGGCCCATGCTCATCGCACCGGATTCCGCGGCGTCCTACATCGGCTCCGTGGAGCGTGAGTTCGTGTCAAGGTGCCGGCGGCACGGGTACGCGCCGCGCAGCGCGCGCATCGCCGGTGCGTTCAACCCGGCGGCGGCCCGCGCCGCGGTGCGCGACATCCTCGACGGCCCCGACCGCCCCGACGCGCTGTTCGTCGGGCTGGACCAGCTCGCGCTCGCCGCGGAGCTGGCCGCGACGGACCTGGGGCTGCGCGTTCCCGAGGACCTCATGCTGGTCAATCTCGGTGACGGTGCCGCGGTGGCCCTGGCGCCCGTGCCCATCTCGGTGGTCGAACTGCACGCCGAGGAGATGGGACGCGCAGCGGTCCGGATGCTGGTGGACCAGATCGAACAGAACGCCGAGCCGCGCCACGAGGTGGTGCCCGCTCATCTGGTCGTGCGCGCCAGCTCGCGCGGCTAGCGTCATCCACTCGTAGCGAGCGGTAACAGGAACGTTACTGTGGCGGCCATTTCACGACACACGCCATCCCTACCTTTCAGCGACAGAAACGTTCCTGCGCGTGCAGGAGCCTCGCCGAAGGAGCGCCTGTGGACGACATCGCGACCCGCACCACTGCGGATACGCCCACCGCCGCCGGACCGATGCGACGTGAGTTCAGCATGTGGTCGGCGGCCATGCTGGGGTTCGTCTTCGTCTCGCCGATCGTGGCCATGTACATGGTCTTCGGGCTCGGACTGGCGGCGGCCGGACCCGGATTCTGGTGGGCCCTGGTGGTCGTGCTGATCGGGCAGGTGCTCATCGGTGTGACGTTCGGTGTGCTGGCCTCCAGGTGGCCCATGGCCGGCGGGGTCTACCAGTGGTCGCGGCGTCTGCTCGGGTCGGCCTACGGGTGGTTCGCCGGATGGGCCTACATGTGGACACTGCTGGTCACCCTGACGGCGGTCTCCTACGGTGGCGCGCTGTTCGCGGCCGCCGCGTTCGATCTCGACGCGGAAAACCAGAAACTCATGACGTTCGTGGGGATGGTCATCCTCGCCGGTGCGGTGCTGGTCAACGTGCTGGGCCGGGTGGCCGTGCGCATCGTGGGCTTTCTGTGCCTGGTCGCCGAGGTCACCGGATCGGTGGGCATCGCCATCTGGCTGCTGTGCTTCCACAAGGTCAACAGCGTCTCCTCGCTCGGCAGCGCCGTGAGCTGGCCGCCCGACACCGCCTTGATGGCAACGCCTTTCGTGCTCGCGGTGATGTTCGCCGGATGGTCGTTCCTCGGCTTCGAGAGCGCCAGCACGCTGGCCGAAGAGGTCGGTCAGCCCAAGCGCGACATCCCCAAGGCGATCGTCGGATCACTCATCGGTGTCGGACTCGTCGTGCTGTTCACGTGCTTCGCTTTCCTGATGGCCATGCCCGAAAGTGCCGTCAACGACGCCGATCCCGTCGCGGCGACGCTCACCGCGTACCTCCCGGCGCCGGTTTTCAAGGCCGTCATGATCCTGTTCGTCATCGCGTACTTCGCCACGGTGGTCGCGATCAGTTCGGCGGTGTCGCGCATCGTGTGGTCCTACGGACGCAACGGTGAACTGCCGGGCAGCCGGCACCTGAGCCGGCTGCACCCGCGCATCAACACCCCGACCACCGCCACCGTGGTCACCGGCGCCATCGGCATCGCGCTGTACCTGCCGTTCCAGAGCGAGCAGATCTATACGCTGCTGGTCACATTCGTCACCGCAGGCTTCTTCATGTCGTTCGGGTTCCCCATCGTGGGGTTGGCGATCAGCAAGCTCCGGGGCACCTGGGACCCCACCGAACCGACCTTCCTGGGCCGTGCCGGACACGTCGCGGGGTGGCTCGCGCTGGTGTGGGTGATCGTGGAGACCGTCAACGTCCTGTGGCCCCGCACGGGCGACCCGTGGGTCGACTGGGCGCCGTTCATCGTCACTGCGGCACTGTTCGTCATCGGCCTCGTCATCCGGGCCCGCCTCGGGCTCAAGGAAACCTCACAGCAAACCCCAGAGCCCGCGAACGCCTGACAAGTGGATAACAAGAAAGTAGTGATACTGCAGTGAAAGACAAGAAGTTTCACCTCGGCTGGTTCATGAACTTCACCTCGGACCTGTGGACCGGGCCGTTCGAACAGGCCGGCGGTGCGCCGTGGGACGGGCAGTTCTACGTCGAGATGGCCAAGAACCTCGAACGCGCCTGCTTCGACTTCATCATGATGGAGGACAAGCTCGCGGTGTCCGAGGCCTACGGCGGCACCAAAGAGACTGTGCTCAAACACGCATTCGGCATGGTGCCCAAACACGACCCGGCGCCGCTGGCGACGTTGATCAGTGCCTCGACGCAGCATCTCGGTGTCGTCGCCACGTTGTCGACGCTGGGGTATCCGCCGTTCCTGCTGGCGCGTCTGTGCTCGACCATCGACCACATCTCACACGGCCGGTTCGGCTGGAACATCGTCACCAGCGCCGAGAACGCGGCCGCGCAGAACTTCGGCCTCGACGAGTTGCCGCCGCGCGAAGACCGCTACGCGATGGCCGACGAGTACATGGATCTCGTGTACCAGCTGTGGGATTCGTGGGAGCCCGACGCCGTCGTCATCGACCGCGAACGCGGCGTGCACACCGATTTCACGAAGGTGCACGAGATCAACTTCCACGGCAAGTACTACAAGTGCCGGGGCCCGCTCAACACCGCGCCGTCCCCACAGGGACGCCCGACGTTCCTGCAGGCGGGCGGGTCACCGCGAGGCCGTGACTTCGCGGCCAAGCACTCCGACGCGATCATCACCCTGGCCGACGGCGTCGACGGCATGAAGGCCTACCGCGAGGACATCCGCGGCAGGGCCGCGGCGCAGGGCCGCAACCCCGACGAGATCAAGGTCATGTACCTGGTGATCCCGACGCTCGGTGAGACCACCGAGGAGGCCGTGGCACGGCGCGACCGCTTGACCACGTCGCAGGCGTTCGCCGAGCAGACCCTGTCGCTGCTCTCCTCGATCACCGACATCGACTTCTCGCAGTTCGACCTCGACTCGACGCTGCCGCACCTGACCACCAACGGTGAGCAGGGCTCACTCGACAAGTTCCAGCAGTCCGGATCCGGCAAGACCCTGCGCGAGTTGATCTACGATTCGGCGGATTTCTGCTCGTCGTACCCGCTGTGCGGCACCCCGTCGTCGGTCGCCGACGAGATGGAGTGGCTGATGGACGAGGTGGGTGGCGACGGCTTCCTGATCACGCTGCACAACCAGGGCGTGAGCCGCAGGCACGTCATCGAGGTCACCGACGGCCTGATCCCGGAACTGCAGCGGCGCGGCGTGGTGCGCACCGAGTACACCCAGAACACCCTGCGCGAGACGCTGCGGGAGTTCTGAGCGCTAGCCTCACGGAGTGACTGACTTGCGCACCGTCGATGTGGCGGTGGTCCAGGAACCCGCGGTGGCCGGCGACGTCGCCGCCAACGTACGCCGTGCGGTGGCGGCGCTCGCCAAGCACCCGGGCGCGGACCTCGTCGTGTTCCCCGAGTTGTTCCTGTGCGGATACCGACTCGACGTCGTGGCCGACGCCGCGATCGAAATGATCCCCGAGCCGGGGCCGGTGGCCGACCTGTGCGCGGCCGCCGCCGCGCACGACACCGCGGTGGTCACCGGATTTGCCGAGCGCTCAGGCGATCTGGTGTACAACTCGCTGCTGTGCATCGACCGCACCGGTGCGGTGGCAGGGGTGTATCGCAAGACGCACCTGTTCGGTGCGGAATGTGAGGCCTTCGCGACCGGGGACCGCCTCGAGGTCATCGAGGTGGACGGGCTGCGGGTCGGGCCGATGATCTGCTTCGACGTCGAATTCCCGGAGATCGCACGCACATTGGCGCTCTCGGGGGTCGACCTGTTCGTCGTCTCGTCGGCCAACATGTTCCCGTATCACCACGACCACCGTGTCGCGTGCCTGTCGCGGGCGTTGGAGAACCGCACTCCGCTGGTCTACTCCAACCTCATCGGGGCCGAGGCCGGGCTGACGTTCGTCGGCGGTTCGAGGGTGGTCGACGCAGGCGGGGAGCTGCTCGTCGAATGCGGCGGCGAGGTGTCGGTGGCGCGGTGCCGGGTGACACCGGCCACCGCCACTTCCACCGAAGACGACGTCGACTACCTGCGCCACCGGCGTCCGGAGTTGTATCGCCTGAAGTGATCAGGCCGGCAGCCGGCGGCGCGCCTCGGCGACCAGCAGCCACACGGCCGAGATGAGGAAGTAGAGCGCACCGAACGCGGCGTAGGGCGCGATGTCGGCGATGCCGGGGACCTCGGGTGCGTTCGCCTGCTTGAGGAATGTCACGCCGACAAGTGCGGACTGCGCACCGCTGAGGATCATCGCCCACTGTGCGCCATGGCCCTTCCAGCGGCGCACACCGGTCGCGAGCTGGAAGATCCCGGACAGGGATGCCCACACGCCGAAAACGCCGAGCACGGCGTTCATGCTCATCGCGAGGCCGATCGCGACGGCCACGGTGGTGAGCAGGCTGACCGCCACGTTGAGCGACTGCGTGGGGTTCTGGGTCAGGCCGCCGGTGCGTTGCGCGTCGATGTAGTTCGCGACCGCGTCCCACGCCGGGTAGATGAGCAGCAGCACCGCGGCGACCGTGGACACCTGGGTGCCGACGATGAACGCGGCGGCCACCCAGACCCCGGCGACGGCGGCGCGCAACAGGTAGTAGGTCTGCAGCCACTGGTCGTCGGTGACGGCTGTACTCGGGCGGGGGTGCTGAGTGGTGTGACTGGCCATGGGTTTCCTGTTCGTAGTCGAGCGGTTTTCCACCTACCAGTAGGTAGGGAGTTGGTGGCGCACGGAGGCGCAGGCCGGGCGGGCAGGGGGTGGGTCGGGGGTCGGTGTTGCGGTCGGCTCAGGCGGCGAGGCGACCGACGAGGGGCGTGGTGATCTCGCGGAAGATCGCGGGGTCGCCGTAGGCGCGTGCCGAGAGCATCGCACCGTGCATGGTTGCCATGAATGTCTCGGCCTCGGCGTGAGCGGTGGTGGTCAGGGCCACGGCACCCATCCTGGCGCCGCGTTCGAGCGCCGAGGTCAACCACGCCGACAGCGCACGGAAGTGTGCGCGCAACTCCAGCACGAGTTCCTGCGGCAGGACCGGTATCTGCGTCGCGAGCAGCGCGCATACACAGAAGCTCGTGGTGGGATCGCCTACGCAGGACTCCCAGTAGCCGACGTAGGCGCGCAGCTGGTCGACGGGGTTCGGATATCGGCGTTCGAACTCGGCGATACCGGCCTCGACCTCGGCGCGGTAGTTCTGCAGAAGCGTGCGGACCAGATCGACCTTGGTGGGGAAGTGGTGGTGGATGCTCGCCTTGCGGATGCCGATGACGGCGGCGATGTCGGCATAGCTGAAGCCGTTGTACCCGCCGATGATGATCAGTGTGCGTGCGCAGCGAAGGATCTCGTCGGCGGTGTCGGTCGTCGCGGGCATGTCGATAGGCTACCTATTGGTAGGTAGACGCACAAGCCTTGGAACTCGAGCGGGGCGCGATGGGGTTAGCGTGACGGCATGGCTCATCGACGCAACGGTCGACCCAACGGGCGGCTCAACGGGCGACCCGATGGGCGCCCCAGCGAGTTGGGCGCTTTCCTGCGGGCGCGTCGTGACGCGGTGACGCCCGAGGACGCCGGCCTGGCGGCCGGCGCGGATCGCCGGGTGCGTGGACTGCGGCGCGAGGAGGTCGCGCTGCTCGCCGGGGTGAGCACCGACTACTACCGCAGACTCGAGCAGGGACGCGAGGAACATCCGTCGGTTCAGGTGCTCAACGCGCTCGCGCGGGCACTGCGCATGGACGCCCCGGCCACGGCTTATCTCATCGGGTTGGTGCACCCCGCGCCGCACGCGAAGATCAGGGAGCCCAACCGGACGGTCTCGGCGGGGATGCACCTGATCCTGGAGCAGGGCCTGCACGTGCCTGCGCTGATCGTCGATCCCGGCCTGAACATCCTGGCCATGAATCCCTATGCGACCGTGCTGTACGACGGGTTCGGGCAGACCGACAACCTCGCGCACATGGTCTTCCTCGACCCGGCGGGCCGGGACTTCTACGTCGACTGGGACGAGGTGGCGACCCAGGTGGTCGGGAACCTCCGCGCGGGCCTGACCACGTTTCCCGACGACCGGCGTATCACCGACGTGGTCGACGAGATCTCGGGTTGCAGCGCGGTGTTCGCGTCGCTGTGGGACACCTACACCGTGCGGCCACGCACCAGCGAGGACAAGACCTTCCGGCATCCCGAACTCGGTGTGCTGCACCTGCACTACGAGTCGATGGAAGTCGCCGACGCGCCGGACCAGCGATTGTTCGTCTACTGCCCGTACCAGGACAGCACTCAGATACCCGCGGTGCCCGATCGCGACAGCCGGGCCACCTCGTCCGCACTCAGCTGAACACGGGCAGCGGCCAGGTTCTCCTCCAGATGCTTGCGTTGGGACGTGCCGGGGATCGGCAGCATCACCGGCGACACCCGCAGCAACCACGCGATCGCCACCTGCTCCACGGAACATCCGTGTGCGCGGGCGATCTCGGCGAGGACGTCACCGGCCTGTCCCAGACCACCCTGTGCGACCGGGGCCCAGGGGATGAACCCGAGGCCGTCGCGTTCGCAGATGTCCAGCACCGCCTGGGAACTGCGGTCGATGACGTTGAATCGGTTTTGCACCGTGACGATCTCGGCGATCTGATGCGCCTCGGCGAGCTGTTCCGGGGTGACCTGTGACAACCCGATCGCGACGATCTTGCCCTCGTCCTGAAGTGCCTTGAGTTCACCGACCTGGTCGGCCAGCGGCACCTTGGGGTCGATGCGGTGCAGTTGGAACAGGTCGATCTGATCGAGCCCGAGCCGGCGCAGGCTCATCAGAGCCTCTTGCCGCAGGTACTCGGGACGCCCCACGGGCGGCCATGCCGCGGGGCCGAGGCGCTTTGGGCCCTCTGCGGTGTCGATCACGTCGGGACCGTTGCGGGTCAGACCCGCCTTGGTCGCGATGACGATGTCGTCGGCATACGGGTACAGCGCCTCCCTGATGATCTCCTCGGCGACGTACGGCCCGTAGGAGTTCGCGGTGTCGATGAACTGCACGCCGAGTTCCACGGCGCGCCGCATGACCGCGATGCACTCGGCCCGGTCGGCGGGTTCACCCCAGATTCCGCGTCCGGTGAAACGCATTGTGCCGAAACCGAGGCGTGACACGGTCTTTCCGGCGATCTCGAAGGTGTCGCGATGCACAGTGGCGGTCATGGGCGCCCTTTTCCTACTCAGGTCGTTCGGGTGGTTCGGTCCCAAGCTAGGTCCGCGCCGTGACGTGTGAGGGGGTGCGTCTCGTCCCCCCACTCTCAAACGCTGGTGATCGGCACGCGCCGTTCGCGGTCCGATCTGGGCCACACGTACGGCAGGTCATCGGGGACACCGGGAAAGTAGGGGCCGTAGTGCACCGGATCCTTGCGCAGCAGCGAGGATTGGTGGCTGAGGTGAAACGCCTTGTCCCCGAGCCACGGTGGCAGATCGTGAGTGCGCGCCAGCGCTTCCTGGTCACGCACGGTGGCCAGACCCGTTCCGGTCTCCAGGTCGGCGAGAAGCGTCGCGGTGCTGGCGTCCTGATGACCGCGGGCGATCCATTCCTCGCAGACCACAAGGCCGTAGCGCACCAGGGCCTCCTCGTAACCCGCCCACATCGCCGCGGCCGGGTGATGCCGCCACCCGTACCCGGGCACGGTGAGCGCACGCAACACCTGGATGGTCTCGGCGCGCTGCTTGCCCAGCCGTCGTGGATCGAGCACGCGCGCGGTATCGGCGAAATCCGGACAGGGAAGGAAAGTCTGCACAGATCAAACGGTTTCGTCCGCTGTACGGTTGGTCGCCGCGCGCGCCACGAAGTAGAGCACCACGCCGACGGCCATGAGGATTCCTGCGAACATCCACACCTTGGCCGTCTGCTGCGTCATCAGCAGCACACATGACGCGACGCCGAGCACCGGGACCGCCGTCCACACCCGGAAATGATCGTGCTCCACGGTGTCTCGGCGCAGCACGAGGACCGCGATGTTGGTAGCCGTGAACACGAACAGCAGAAGCAGCACCACGGTCTCGGCCAGCGTCGACAACTCGCCGATCGCGGTGAGCACCATGGCCACCGCGGTGGTCGCGACGATCGCGACCCACGGCGTGCGCCGCTTGGTCAGCACGCGGCTGAGAACGCTTGGCAGCAGACGATGTTCGGCCATCCCGAAGGCCAGCCGGCTCGCCATGATCATCGTCAGCAGGGCGCCGTTGGCGACGGCGATGAGCGCGATCGCGCTGAACACCCAGTCGGGCACTCCCAGGCCCGACTCGGACACCACCTCGAGCAGGGGCCCCGAGGAGGCGGCCAGCTCGTCGGGTGCGAGCACCGCGGCACTCGCCATGCCGACGAGCACGTACACGACGCCGGCGGTGATGAGCGACCCGAACAACGCCGCCGGATACACCTTGCTGGGGTTGCGGATCTCCTCGGCCACGTTGGCCGACGTCTCGAACCCGACGAACGAGTAGTACGCGATGATCGCGCCTGCCAGGATCGCCACCGCAGGAGCCGTGCTCTCCGGGAACTCGCCGAGCCTGCCGAGATCGCCGCGTCCGCCACCGACCATCACCGCACCCGCGATGATCACGATCAGCAGGCCGCTGAGTTCGATGACCGTCATCACGACGTTGCTCTTGACCGACTCGCTGATGCCGCGGGCGTTGAGCGCCCCGACGAGCGCGAGGAACACGATCGCGGCGGGCACCGCGGGCACGTCGATGAACGTCGCGAGATAGTCACCGGCGAACGCCAGCGACAGACCGGCCGCGCTGGTCACGCCCGCCGCCAGCATGCTGAAGCCGACCAGGAACGACACCAGGGGCTGCTTGAAGGCCCGCTCGGCGAAGACCGCGGCACCCCCGGCCTTCGGGTACTTGGTGACGAGTTCGGCGTAGGACCCCGCGGTGAGCAGGGCCAACATCAGCGCGGCGAGCAATGGTGCCCACAGTGCGCCGCCGACTTTGCCCGCCAGCACGCCCATCAGCGCATACACGCCTGCCCCGAGCACGTCGCCGAGGATGAACAGGAACAGCAGCGGCCCGGTGATCTTGCGGGCGAGCTTGCTGTCTGCCGTGTCCCCGGTGTGCTCGTGTGCTGTCGCCTCTGCCGTCATCTCGTCCTCCGTGTTCCCTCGCGATCCCCTCGTACCGCGCAGGGGACGGTGAGGGGTACCCCGACAAAACCATCGGTAAGCGCACAGCGGCCGATTTCGGGTACGTTGATGCCTGAACAACCCACGCGGGAGTGCACACCGAGTGCGCTGAGAGGACGGCTGAGGGCCGTCGACCGTATGAACCTGTCCGGGTAATGCCGGCGTAGGGAGTGTGAACTGATGACCGATGTTTCCCGATCCGATTCCGGGCCCTTCGTCCCACAGGACCGTCCCCGCACCTACCGGTGGCGCGTCGTCGACATCGTGGTGGCCAGCGTGCTCGCGGTCGCCGCTGGCCTGGTTTTCGTGATGTGGAACATCGCGTCCAACCCGATCGGTGCGCCGCTGTCGGCGGCGCTGCCCGGACTGCAGGCCCTGCTCGGGGGCGGGTGGCTGTTCGCCGGTGTGCTCACCGCACTGGTCATCCGCAAGCCGGGCGCCGCGCTCTACGGCGAACTGGTCGCCGCGACCGTGTCAGCGCTGGTCGGCAACCAGTGGGGTGTGCTCACGCTCGAATCGGGGCTGGTCCAGGGAATCGGCGCCGAACTCGTGTTCGCGGTGTTCCTGTACCGGGTGTGGAACCTGCCGGTCGCGATCCTGTCCGGTGCGGTCGCCGGGCTCGCGCTGGCGATCAACGATCTCATCCTCTGGTACCCCGGGTCGGCAGCGGCGTTCACGCTGATCTACACGGTCTCGGCCGTCGTGTCCGGCGCGCTCGTGGCCGGGGCGCTGTCATGGTACGCGGTACGGGGCCTGGCCAGGACCGGCGCCCTGTCCCGGTTCGCGTCCGGCCGCACCGCGGCAAGATGAGCACACCGCAGGGCGGCGTCGCCGTCACCGCATCGGGTTGGTCCTGGCGTCACGCCGGACGCCCTCGCTGGGCGCTGCGGAATCTCGACGTGACCATCGAACCCGGTGAGCGGGTGCTGCTCCTCGGTGCCAGCGGATCGGGAAAGTCGACACTTCTGCACGGCCTGGCCGGGGTGCTCGGCGACAGCGAGGACGGCGATGAGGCGGGACGCCTGCTGGTCGACGGGGTGCCGCCCGCGCAGCGGCGCGACCGCATCGGCATGGTCCTGCAGAACCCGGACTCGCAGGTCATCCTGTCGCGCGTGGGCGACGACGTCGCGTTCGGCATGGAGAACTTCAACGTCGCGCCGCAGGCCATCTGGCCGCGCGTGCGCCGCGCGCTCGCCGCGGTGGGGTTGGCGCTGCCGCTCATGCACGACACCGGCCATCTCTCCGGCGGGCAGCAGCAACGTCTGGCGCTCGCAGGCGTGCTCGCGATGGACCCGGGCCTGATCCTGCTCGACGAGCCGACCGCCAACCTCGACCCGGCAGGTGTGCTCGAGGTCCGCGATGCTGTCGCCGCGGCCGCCGAACAGACCGGTGCCACCCTGATCGTCGTCGAGCACCGCACCGCGGTGTGGCTTCCCGTGGTCGACCGGGTGATCGTGCTGGGTGCGGCAGGCGAGATCGTCGCCGACGGCCCGGCCGCGGAAACTCTGGCACAGCAACGTGATCGGCTGACCCGCGCCGGGGTGTGGGTGCCCGGGGCCGAACTGCCGCACATCACCCGCGCGGGTGCCCCCGGGCAGGCGTTGCTCTCGGCCGCCGACCTGGCCGTCGGGTACCGCGGGGGACCGGTCACCGAACGCCTCACGTTCGACATCGACCGGGCCGCGACCACCGTGGTCACCGGACCGAACGGCGCCGGGAAGTCCGCGCTGGCACTCACACTCGGCGGTCTGCTGCCGCCACGCGACGGTCGGTTCTCCGCCGAGGCCGCTTTCGCGCCCGCACCGCACCGGCGTGAGCCCGTGCGCTGGCGGTCCCGCGAACTGCTCACCCGCATCGGCAGCGTGTTCCAGAACCCCGAACACCAGTTCCTCACCGGCAGGGTGCGCGACGAGTTGGCGCTCGGACCGCGTGCGCTCAAGCGCGACCCGGCGTCGATCACCGCGGTGTGTGACGCGCTGCTGGAGCGGCTGCACCTCACCGAGTTCGCCGACGTGAACCCCTACACACTGTCCGGTGGGCAGAAGCGGCGCCTGTCGGTGGCCACGGTCCTGGCGACCCAGCCCGAGCTGATCGTCCTCGACGAGCCCACCTTCGGGCAGGACCGCACCACGTGGGAGGAACTGGTGCGCCTGCTCGCCGAGATCGCCGACGAGGGCACCGCGGTGGTCGCCGTGACCCACGACCTCGACTTCGCCGACCTGCTGGCCGATCGGCACATCGAGATATCGGCGCCCGAGGCCTTTGCGAAGGCCGGCCGGTGAGCATCACCGTCGACGGTGCGCCCATCCGGCGCGTGGGCATCAATCCGGTCGCGAAACTCGCGGCCGCGCTGGTGATCGCGCTGGGCCTGGTGCTCAGCGTGGACTGGGTGTCGGCCGCGACCGCGCTGGTGCTGGAGATCGTCCTCATGCTGGTGCTGAAGGTGCCGGTCCGCACGCTGCTCACGCGCGGTGCGCTCGTGCTGCTGGCCGCCGCGCTCACCGGCGTGACGATCCTGCTGTACGGCGAGCAGAGCGGCACCGTGCACTGGCATTTCCTGCTCATCACCGTCAGCGACGGCTCGATCTCGCTGGCGTTGGCCACATTTCTGCGTGTGCTGGCCATCGCGCTGCCGTCGGTGATCCTGTTCATCGACACCGACCCGACCGAACTCGCCGATGGGCTCGGACAGGTGTTGCGACTGCCCGCCCGGTTCGTACTCGGCGCGCTGGCCGGGTTGCGCATGGTGGGGTTGCTCGGTCAGGACTGGCGGTACCTCGGCTATGCGCGCCGGGCACGAGGGGTCGCCGACCAGGACCGGCTGCGCCGTTTCGCCGCACAGGGTTTCGCGCTGCTGGTCTCGGCGGTGCGCCGGGGATCGATGCTGGCGACCGCGATGGAGGCCCGCGGGTTCGGTGCCCACCCAAGAAGAACTTGGGCCCGGCCGTCGCGGTTCGGTATGCGTGAATCCGCGCTGATCCTGGCGGCTTTCGTGATCGCGGCCGCGGCGATCTCGGTGTCGGTCGCCACCGGGCACTGGAATTTCATTGGCCACCGCTGACATCCTGGGCGCCCTGGGCGGTGACGCGCGCACGGTCCTGATCGACGGGCGATCCGGGTCCGGCAAGACGACGCTGGCCCGGCAGTTGAGCCAGGCCTGGGAGTCCAGCGTCGTTGTCAGCCTCGACGACATCTACCCGGGCTGGGACGGGCTGGCCTGGGCCGTCGAGCACATCCGCGAGGCCCTGCTGCAACCGCGAGCGCTCGGACGCGCCGGCCGGTGGCGGCGCTGGGACTGGGTGAGTGGATGCCCGGCCGGGTGGCACACCGTCGACGCTCACCAGCGGATCATCGTCGAGGGGGTGGGCGCCCTGACCGCGGCGAACCGCGCGCTGGCCGATCTCGGAATCTGGCTGGAGGCCCCCGAACCCCACCGCAAGCGCCGGGCACTGCTGCGCGACGGTGACACGTACGCACCGCACTGGGAGCGGTGGGCGAGGCAGGAAGAGGAGTTCATCGCGCGGTATGACCCGCGCTCGTCGGCCGACTTGGTTCTGGCAACCTGAGTCCCGGATTCTCGTGCGTAACGCCACGGCGGAAATCTGCCGAATTTTCCGCCGTGACGTTACGAACGGCGTTACCCCGCTTGGCGATCGGCGTCAGACAGCTGAAGTCTGCTCGAGCGGCTGGTCGAGGACCTTGAGCCTGCCGAGGATCGGGGTGTCCGGAACCGTGTTGAGCCTGCGCCGCAACCGCAGATCCATCAGATAGGCGCGGTAGAAGCACTTCAGCGCGAACGGGTTGACCACATCGATCACACGTAAAGCCTTGAGCAGCAGCTCGTATCGTCGCTGATCGGCGCCGCTCCACGACCAGCCCATGAGTTCCCGGAACCGGGGCGGCAGGCTGCCGCGGGTGCCGAAGGAGAACAGCCCGCCGAGCGGTCTGGTGACGATCCGGGCCGGCACGCCCCAGGCCTCTTCCAGGAAGCGGAGATTCGCCAGCGAGATCAGATCCTCGCGCACCTCGGGTGCGACGGAGAGTTCATCGAGTTGCTGCTCCCAGTACTGTGTGAACTGCGCCCACGTCTGGGGCCAGTCGCTGTGTCTGACGTTGACACCCGTGGCCAGCGGTGCCGCCGCGACCGTGAGACGGTCCAGTGTCGCGGTGTCGAGCGGCCCGTACAGCAGTGTGTACTGGTCCAGGTAGTACCGGAAAAGGCATGCGGCGACCCACTTCTGGAGACGTTGCGCGTTGCCGCTGTAGCGGACCGGGCTCTCGGGTGTGGAGTGCACGGCTGCGTGGACGAGTGCGAGTTCGCGGCGGTAGGCGTCGCGGTCGTCCTCGCTGCCCATCACGGCCAGGGCCAGGTACTGGCCGGTGGTGCGAGCGCGTTTGACCGGGCGGCGCCGCGGGCTGCCCGAGACGACGCGACTCTCGTTGACGCCGTGGCCGACACCGGGCAACGCCAGCTGCATGATGATGTTTGCCACCTGGTTGGTCAGGCCCACCACGGTCAGCAGATCCGCGAGTTCCTCCGGCGTTCGCCTGCCGACCATGACCTGCCCCCTTTGGCGTCGAGTCGTGCCTATGCCTTGATCGTGACACAAATCCGCCAAAACTGCACACACTTGTTCTCACTTTTCCGGAAATTGCCGACTGTGCGCTGGTGGCGGCTTCACCGCCGACTTTCCGCCCTGGTGGCACGGTCGAGATGCGCGGTCGGTCACGCACCACCACTCAGCGGCCGTGGTCGATGGCGTTTCCGTCGTCGGCAGTGAAGCATTCAAAAAGATCGGCAACTCTTGCGATGCGTCACCCGCGACAAGCCTGAGGAGGCAACGACCGTGACATCCGACGTGACACTCGTGCACGACAGTGCGTACTTCGACGATCTGAAGATGCACTACGTGCGGGCCGGGGCGGGCGAACCGGTGGTGCTGCTGCACGGGTGGCCGCAGACCTGGTACGCCTGGCGCAAGGTGATCCCGCTGCTGGCAGGGGAGTTCGAGGTCATCGTCCCAGACCTGCGGGGGTGCGGTGACACGTCCAAGCCCAGTGGAGGCTACGACAAGAAGACCGTGGCCCACGATGTCCGCAGGCTGGTCGAGACCCTGGGACACTCGGCGGTGCACGTGGTCGGTCATGACATCGGTGCGGCCGTGGCGTATGCGTACGCCGCACAGTGGCCTTCCGAGGTGCAGACCATGACCTTCATCGAGAGCAGCCTGTCGGGGTTCGGACAGGAAGAGCTGATGGACGTCGCCAACGGCGGCAGTTGGCATTTCGGCTTCAACATGGCCGGCGACATCTCCGAGGACCTGGTGCGTGGACGCGAACGTCTCCTGATCGAGTACTGGATGCGCCGCACCACGGTGGGTGTCGTCGACCCGACGTCCGTCGAACCCGACGCACTCGACGAGTACGCGCGAGCCATGGCGCAGCCGGGTGGGCTGCGCGGCTCGTTCGCGCTCTATCGGGCGATTCCTCAGGACAGGGCGGACAACCGCGAACTGGGGCGCACAAAACTGGCGATGCCCGTGCTCGCGGTCGAAGGCGAACACGGGCAGGCCGGCCACAGCACCGAGACCATGAAGAAGGTTGCTGATCACGTGACAAGTGCGGTGATCGCGCGGGCGGGGCACTACCCGGCCGAAGAGAACCCCGCAGAGCTGGCTGCGGCGCTGCGGGGGTTCCTCCTCGGCGGGTGATCAGCGTTGCAGGAACGCCTCGAGTTCGGCCAGCACCACGTCGGGGCGTTCCTCGACCACCCAGTGTCCGCAGTCGGGAATCGAACCGCCCCGCACATCGGTGGCGAATTCACGCAGCACGTCGACCATCTTCGGGCCCCAACGGTGTTCCCCGCCCAACGCGAGGACCGGGACGGTCAGCGGCTCGCGGGCCAGTTTGCGGTTGTCGTCGGCATCCTGGGCGAAAGCCCGGTACCACTCGAGCGTGCTGCGCACCGCGCCGGGCTGTGCCAATGCGTGCGCGTAGTGGTCGACCGCCGCGTCGGTGAACGCATCCTGATTGGCGGTGCGGCCCCGCAGGAAGTACTCGACGTAGCCGCGTTCACGTCCGGCGATGAGGAACTCCGGCACGTCGCGGCACTGGTGGAATGCGAAGTGCCAGGCCAGCGGATCGGTCAGGATCCCGTCCCACAGTGACGCGCCCGGGATCGGCACGTCGAACACCGCGAGCCGGGTGACGGTGTCGCGATGCGTCGCCGCCCAGGCGTAGGCGAGCATGCCACCGATGTCGTGGCCCACCACCTGCACCGTGTCGAAACCCAACTTCTCGCGAAGGATGTCGAGCTCCTCGGCCATGGTGACCTTGTCGTATCCGAGCAGGGGTTTGGACGAACCGCCCGCACCCTTCAGATCCACCGCGACCACGGTGTGATGCCGTGCCAGGTCCTCGAGGATCGGCAGCCATTCCTGCCAGGTTTGCGGCCAGCCGTGGAGCAGGAACACAGCTGGGCCCGAACCCGCGATCACCGCGTGTAGCGACACGTCGGGTCGCACCTGCTGTCGAACGTGGCGTAACGCCACCGAACCGGATGTGGTCATTTTCGGGCTCCATTCATGGTGTTGTCGGGCGCCGGGGTGATCCCGGCGCGCTGAGAGGTCACTGCTTTGATCGCCATACAGAGCGCGCCGATCGTGATCGGGATGAGCAGTAGAAGAAAGACTTGCTGCAAACTCACTCCAAGGCTTGCCAGGGAGGTCCCGATACCCGCGCCGAGCACGGCGCCGACACGGGACATCCCGGCAGCCCAACTGGTGCCGGTCGACCTGATATCGGTCGGGTAGAACGTCGTCGAGACGGCGGTGTAACCCGTCGAGATCGCGTTGGTACACATGCCGAGCACGAAGATCAGCGTGCCCAGCACGACAGTTGTGTTCGGGGAGACTGCGATCGCGGCGGCTGTTCCGCCACCGAGCACGCTGGTCCAGACCAGGGTGATGTGGGGCCCGAAGCGATCCTGGATGAATCCGATTGCGGCGCAACCGACCGCGCCGCCGATCTGAAGCGCGGTGCTGAGTATCGAAATGGAACCCGTGGCGAACCCGGCGACCTTGAACAGATACGGCAACCACGTGTTGGTGAGGTAGATCGAGAACATGACGGCCATGAATCCCACCCACAGTGTCAGGGTTCCGATGCGCAACTCCGGGGTGAGCAACGCGCCGATCGGGTAGGCCCGCGGGCGCACCTTCTCATCGCGCACGAAGACACTGCCTGCGTCTGCGGAGCCGGGTTCGATGGCGTTGCAGTACCGCCTGAGACGGGCAGGGTCGTGTCCCGAGTTCGCGAGGTAGACCGGCGATTCGGACAGCAACGTCCCGACGCAGACGAAGATCACTGCCGCTGCGGCCCCGCACCCCAGGATCGCGACCCGCCACCCGAACGTCTCGACGACGAACGGCACCACGACCGCGCCGATCGCGGCGCCGCTGGGGAATCCTGACCAGACCACAGCGACGATCGAACGGCGCCGTGGAGTGGGGACCGTCTCGGAGACGAGCGCGGCGACGTTGGGCATGGATGCGCCCAACCCGAATCCGGTGAGAAGCCGCAGCAAGCTGAAGGTGAGAACTCCGTCCGCCGCTGCCGTGAGCAACGTGGTGGCGGCGAATGATCCTATGGCCCAGACTATTACATATCTACGGCCGAACCTGTCGCCGAGCGGCCCGCCGAGCAGTGCGCCTACGCCGAGCCCGATCAGCCCCGCCGTCACCGCGGGCGCCAGTTGTGCCGTGCCGATTGCCCAGTCATCCTTCAACGCGGCGGACAAGAACCCGACGACCGTGACCTCCAAACCGTCGACCACGATGCAGAAGAAGCACAGCACGAGGGTTCGGCGCTGATGCCCACCAATGGGATTACGATCGATCAGGTCGCGGATGGCGATGTGGACTGCAGTGGCCACGACGGTTCCTTTCTGAGTGAGGCCGCGAGCCAGGATGCTCACAGATAGCTCACAGTGCGCCTCGCGCAACCATTTCGGCAGCTGCGGCTGTCACTCAGTGGTTTTGCCGGTGGGAGCGGAGACCATCGGGACATCAAGCCTGTGACCGCATTTCGCAGCACGCTGCGCGACTTCGATCACGGTCAGGCTGGCGGCGGCATCCTCCACTGTCACCAACGGTGCGGCGTCGCCGCGTGCGACGGCGATGAAATGTTGCAGCTGCCGTGTGTAGGAGTCGCCGGCGTCGGTGCTCTCGTACCGTCGCGACAACGGCTGGTACCAGTCGGATTCGCCCTGATGATAGAAACGCGCGAGTTGCGGAAAGGTCAGGGAACCGGTGGTACCGGCAATCGACCATGCGGGAATGTCCGGGTTGCAGGGGAACTGGGGATCATCCTGTGTCGCCTGATCCCAACCCCAGGGTGCGACGGCAGAGTCGGACAGGATGAAGGTGCCGATCGCGCCGTTGTCGAACCCGACGATGACGGCTGCGGTGTCCTCGACCTCGAATCCGCGTAATGCGTTGCTGCTGACGGCTTGAACCGTGGTGATCTCGCCGCACAGGTACCGGGCCAGGTCGAGGTCGTGGACGAGGTTGATCAGCATCACGCCTGCGCCGGTTTCGCGGCGCCAGCGCTGCTCGAAGTAGTCGTCGGACTTCTTGGTCAGCCACATGCCGTTGACGGCGACGAGTCTGCCGATCACACCGCTTGCGATGAGGTTACGGGCTTTTGACACCGCTGGATGGTGCCTGCGGTGATGCCCGACGAGAACCACTGTGTCTGAGTCGCGCACAGCCGCCACCAGGTGCGCGGCCTCCGCCGCGGTCACCGCGACAGGTTTCTCGAGCAACGCGGGTATGCCGGCCTCGATGGCCGCCAACGTGGTTTCGACATGTGCGCTGTTCGGGTTGGCGATGATCACGGCCTCGGCGCCCGATGCCGCGAGGAGATCGTGATAACTGTCGAAGTGCGGCACGCCGAGCTTTCCGGCCAGGGTTCTGCTGAACGGGTCGGCAACTGCGACGACGGTCGCATCCTGTTCGCGTGCAACGTATTCTGCGTGCTTGGTGCCCATGACACCGGCACCGATGATTCCGATACGGAGAGCATGTCCGACCACGGTTGACACTCGATTCTCTAGTTTCCGGTGGGCGCAGTGCGTGTGAAGACACCGTCACCGGCGACCCATCCCGCGGCAGCGACTGTGCCGAGCGTGCTGAACATGATCTCCTCGGCTACCACGGGAAGCGGAAGCAGTTCCAGTGCATCGGAAATCGGCTCGACGGACAGTGGGGGCAACACGTCCGACATGTCGGCGATCACGCGAAGAAGTCCGACGATGTCCAGTTCCCCGCGGCCGGGGTAGGTGCGCAGGTGCCGGGCCTCGCGTGGCAGTGACACACCGTGACGGGCCGCGACGTCCGAAAGCTGCAGTCCGGCAACCCAGCCGAGATCTGCGGACGTCAGGTCGGCCGCAGCGTCACCCGAACGGAAGAAGTGCACGACGTCGAGCACCACCTTGGCGTTGGCCGCACCGGTGTGCTCTGCCAGCCCGATTGCCTTTGCCAGGTTCTTGACCTGGCTGTAGGGCATGAACTCGAAAGCGACAGGTAGAGGTTTCAGCCGTTCGCAGACCTCCGCGAACTGCTCAAAGATACGTGCCGGTTCGCCCGTGAAGGCCGCGACGTGCACCCGGTCCGGTGTGAGTGCGTGGGCGAGATCCTCCACCAGGGAGTTCGCGTGCCGAACCGGGCCGTCGTCGCCGAGCCGGATCAGTTCGAGTTCGGCGACGCGCAGCCCGGCGTCGGCCACGCGGGCGGCGATCTCGTCGAGGCCGATGCCTCTCTCCAACGCGGACACACACTGGCCGACGGTGAGCCCGATGCCGGTGAATCCGCTGGCCGACGCGGCTTCGATGATCGTGGGGAAGGGCCGGTCCCGGAAGCAGATGGCGCCCATAGACAAATGCGCCGGCCTGGTGCTGCTCACGACCGTGACCGTGCGGTTTGCGCGGCGAGGAGCCCGCGAGTGGCCTCGCCCAGGATGCGGGCCGCGGCATCGAGTGGCTGCCCGGCGAGCTCCTCGGTGGGGGCCTCGACCGACAGCGGGATGCCCGCGGGCAACGCCGCGATGAGGCGCTTGAGGTCGAGTTCACCCGTACCGGGGATCATCCGGGCTCTTCGCGCCTCACGGCGCAGTGCCTCGACGGTGGTCGGTGCCGCTGCAGGGCCGTCACTGATCTGCGCATACGGCAGCAGCGACGCCGGGATGGCCGCCAGCACATCCCACTCTGCCCCGGCCCGGAAGAACTGCAGGAAGTCGACGAGGACGGCGAGATTCTTGCGACCGACGGCGCCGATCACGTCGACGGCATCGGCGAGGTTGGTGATCGCCGAGTACGTGATGAACTCGATCGGCAGGGTCAACCCGTACTCGCCGGCGAGGTCGGCGAACCGCCCCAGTCGGTCGATGAGCCTTGCACGTTCGTGGTCGTAACCGACGGTCAGCAGGTATTGCACACCCAGTTCGGCCGTGGCCTCGAGCGCCGGGATCAGACTGTCGACGTCGGTTTCCGGCCGGATCCACACCGCTTCGACGTCGAGCAGGCGCACATCGCGTTCCCGGAGGTGGCGCGCGAAGCGCCGACGCATCTGCGGGTCGCCGACGAGATCGAAGACCGGCTCCCCGGGTTCGACGGGCACCATGCGCACACCGCACATGTCGAATCCGCCCGCGGCCGCGGCGTCCGCGAGTTCGAACGGTGTGGCATCGAGCCGTGTGAGGTGATGCAACGAAAGATGTTGTGTTGCAGTCGGTTCCGGCATGGGCTTGGAAATCCCTCTCTGCTGGGCCAACAGGATCCGATCGGTCGTATCCCGTTTCTGTGACTGTAGGCGCGGCGGCAGAATCGGCCCTCCCTCCGCTGCCGCTCAGTGGCAGCCGACTGTGTCCTGTGTTTCGGCGCGGGTCGCACCATGCAGTGCAGCACATCGAGTCTTCACACCCACCCACACATTTGGAGGTCAAATGCCGAATCCAGAATCGGACCGGATCGCGATCCGCGCGCTGATCGAGAACTGGGCCCTCTGGCGCGATGCCGGCGACTGGGAGCGGTTCGCGACGGTGTGGCACCCCGTGGACGGCTGGATGAGCGCCACATGGTTCCAGGGACCGGCAGCGGAATTCATCGAGCAGAGCCGCCGTGGTTTCGACGCCGGCGTATCGATCCTGCATTTCCTCGGCGGGCACACCGCCGACGTCGTCGGCGATCGCGCGGTGGCCCAGACCAAGATGACGATCAGCCAACGGGCATCGGTGGATGGTGTGGAGGTCGACGTCACCTGCACCGGACGCTTCTACGACTTTCTCGGCAGGCACGGGGACAGCTGGACCATCGTGCGTCGTCAGCCCATCTACGAGAAGGACCGGCTGGACGTGGTCGACCCGTCGACGACGCTGGAGCTGGACGCCGATCTGCTGGGGCGGTTCCCGACCGGTTACCGCCATCTGGGCTACCTGCAGACCAAGGCGGGCTTCACGGTGAAACCGGGCCTGCCCGGTCTGAAGGGTGAGGCCGTCGAGCGCCTCTACCAAGAGGGCGAGAAATGGCTGGCCGGATCGCAGACCGCGGGTGATCCGCGATGAGCGTCGCCGGACTGCACGAGGAGAACTCGGCCGAGGTGGTCGTGGACAGTTTCCGCGACACCCCCGACGAGCGGCTCAAGACCGTGCTGAACAGCCTCGTCGAGCATCTCCACGCGTTCATCAAGGACGTCGAGCCCACCCACGCCGAATGGGAACGTGGCGTCGAGTTCCTGACCGCGGTGGGGCACATGTGCGACGAGACCCGCCAGGAATTCGTGCTGCTCTCCGACGTGCTCGGGGTGTCGATGCTCGTCGACGCGATCAACAACCGCAGATCCGAGTCCGCCACCGACACCACGGTTCTCGGGCCCTTCCATATGGTCTCCTCTCCGGCACGTGATCTCGGCGCCAACATCTCCCTCGACTCCGTGGGGGAGCCGTGTGTGTTCGCCGGTCAGGTCCGGTCGGTGGACGGAGCCCCGTTGGCGGGCGCCCGCGTCGACGTGTGGCAGGCCAACGGTGCGGGCTTCTACGACGTGCAGCAACCCGATCTGCAGCCCGAACGCAACCTCCGCGGCGTGTTCGTCGCGGACGACGAGGGCCGGTTCTGGCTGCGGACGGTGGTACCGCGGTACTACCCGATTCCCGACGACGGTCCGGTGGGCCGGCTGCTGGCGGCGACGAAGCGCCATCCCTACCGGCCGGCCCACATCCACGTGATCGCCGACGCCGACGGTCACGCGCAGGTGACCACCCATGTGTTCGTCGAGGACAGCCCCTACCTGGACTCCGACACCGTGTTCGGCGTCAAGCAGTCGTTGATCCGGCCGGTCGTCGTGGTGGACGACCCGGTGCGCGCAGAGCGTTATCGGGTGCCGAATCCGTTCCGGTTCATCGAGTTCGACGTCGTCTTGGACCCGGTGACCGCATGATCCGCGACTTCACGTACGAAAGCCGGCCGTCGCGCGTGGTTTTCGCGGCGGGCGCGGTTGGCCTGCTGCAGCGCGAGGTGACGCGACTGGCTATACGCAGGCTGATCGTGGTGTGCACGCCCCCGCAGGCCGGCCTGGCGCAAGCGGTCACCGCACCGCTCGGCGAGACGGTCGCCGCGATCCACCCGCATGCGGTGATGCATGTCCCGCGTGCGGTCGCCGACGCGGCCGTCGCCAAGACCCGGAGCGTGGACGCCGACGGGTGCCTGGCCATCGGAGGTGGATCGGCGATCGGCCTCGCGAAAGCCGTTGCCCGCGAAACCGGTATCCCGATCGTCGCAGTGCCCACGACTTACGCCGGTTCGGAGATGACGACGGTGTGGGGTGTGACCGATGCCGAACGCAAGAGCACCGGCCGTGACGAGCGTGTGCTGCCCGCCACGGTGGTGTACGACCCGGAACTGACCCTGCCGCTGCCGCCTGCGACCGCGGTCGTGAGCGGGTTCAACGCGATCGCGCACTCAGCGGAGGCCCTGTACGCACCGGACTGCTCGCCGGTGACCGCGCTGGTGGCGACCGAATCGGTGCGGGCACTCATCGAGGCGTTGCCCCGCCTGGTCGCGGAGCCCGACGATCTCGACGCGAGGTCGGAGGCGCTGTACGGGGCGTGGCTGGCGGGCATGACGCTCGGTGCGACCACGATGTCGCTGCACCACCAGCTGTGCCACATCCTCGGCGGCACCTTCGATCTCCCACACGCAGAAACCCACACCGCGGTCCTGCCCCACGCGCTGGCGCTCAACCTCACGGCCGCACCGCACGCCCGCGCCGCCTTGCAGCGCGCGGTCGGCGCCGACGACCCGGCTTCGCGACTGTTCGAACTGGCCCGGGACCTGGGGCCCGAGATGGCGCTGAAGAATCTCGGCATGCCTGAGGACGGTATGGAAACCGTTGTGCGGCAGGTACTCAGCGCGCCGTACCACAACCCGGTCCGCGTCACGGAAGCCGACCTGCGCGGACTTCTCAGCAACGCCTTCGCCGGCGTGATTCCCCGCCCCGCCACCAACCCGACCCTACGATAAGGATCTACGATGCCACCCACCTTGGAGCTGCAGAGCGTCATCGACCGTCACCCCGTCGGACGCCTCCAACGACGAGTGCTGATGTTGTGTTTCGGCGTACTGGTCCTCGACGGAATCGACGTCGCCGTCGTGAGTTTCATCGCCCCGTCACTGATCGCGGACTGGGGTATCTCCAAGGCCCAGCTCGGGCCCGTGGTGACCAGCGGGCTGCTGGGGCTGGCGGTCGGTTCGCTGGTCGCAGGTCCGCTGGCGGACCGGTTCGGCCGTCGCAAGATCATCATCGGGTCGCTGGTGTTCTTCGGTGTCATGTGCACCGCGACGGCACTGACGAGCGGAGTGGTCGCGTTCTCGATCCTGCGGGTGCTCACCGGATTCGGTCTGGGCGCAGCCATGCCGAACGCGACGACCCTGGTCTCCGAGTACGCACCGGCGCGGCGCCGCAGCGCGATGATGGCGATCACCTACTGCGGTATGACGCTGGGCTCGGCGATCGCGGGTTATCTCACGAGCGTCATCGTGGAGATCGCGAGCTGGCACTGGGTGCTGATCGTCGGCGGTGTGCTGCCGGTGGTGTATGCCGTGGTGGTGGCCGTCGCGTTGCCGGAGTCACCGAAATACCTGGCCCGTGTTCCGCAGCGCCGCGCGGAACTCAGCACACTCATGAGCAGGATTGTCCCGGACCATATTCCGCCCGACGCACAGTTCACGCTCGACGAGCCACCGGCAGGCAACCGCGCACCGTTCGTGGCTCTGCTGGTGCCGCGCTTCCGGTTGGGCACCCTGACCATCTGGGTCGGCTTCATCGCCGCGTTCTTCATCGTCTACCTGATGAACAGCTGGCTGCCCATCCTCATGACCGACGTCGGATTCGCCCTGAGCACGGCTGCCACGATCGGCCTGCTGCTGCAGGTCGGCGGCACGATCGGCAACATCGGGATCGGCTGGCTGATGGACCGGTTCGGCCTGCACCGCATCGTCGCGATCGGGATGGGCTGCGCGGGTGTGCTGTTGGCGCTCATCGCGGTCGCTCCCCAGGAGGTCGTGGTCATCGGTGTCCTGATATTCGTGCTCGGTATGTTCACCAACTCCGTCGCGACCGGGTTCCCGATCCTGTCGGCGGCGTTCTATCCGACCGCGATTCGCGCCACCGGCACCAGTTGGGCCACCGGCGTCGCTCGGTTCGGCGCCATCGCAGGGGCCGCGGCGGGGACGGTGCTCGTCGCCTTCGGCATGCATTACCAGCAGGTGTTCCTCACTCTGTTGATCCCCGTGGCGGTCTGCATCGCGGCCGTCGTCACCAAGGGCAGGAAGGCGCGTACCGCCGGTCGCGCCCAAACGGCATCCCCGCGGTCGACGGAGGCGCAACTGCCCGCATGAGGGCAAACGAGAGCCGCCCCGGTTGGACAACCGGGGCGGCTTTCTCGTGAGCGGTCAGATGCCGGCCAGCAGGTCGGCGAGTTCGCCGGGGCGGTGCACCATCGGGGAGTGGTCGCCCGGCAGCGACCGAACGCCGAACGGATTGTCGGGCGTGAGTCGGTCTGCCTCGGCGATCATCAGGTTCTGGGTGGTGGGCGCCAGCGCCCGGTCACCGTCGAGTCGGATGTAGGTGCGGGGGATCCGTCCCCACCGTCGCGGGGTGACCGGCACCGGGGCGCTGAGGCTCGCATACGGTTCGTCGGGATGCAGCAGATGGCGCCATCCCTCGGGCGCGTCCGGTGGCATATCGGTGAGGAATGCACGCCGGATCGCGTCCACCTCGATCGCATCGGAGGACAGCGGGTTCAGACGATGAGCGCCGAGGTTTGCCGGATCGGAGAAGATGGGCAGCGCCACGACATCGGCGTTCTCAGGTGCGTTGATGTAGTCGGTGAAGCGTGGGCGTGCGGCAGGCACGAACGCCGCGAGATACACCAGGTGGTCGACGAGTTCGGGGGCCTTCTCGGCCGCCAGCGAGGCCGGGCCGCCGCCGGCGCTGTGGGCCACGAGCAGCACACGCGCGAAGCGGCTTCGGACTTCCGCCAGGGCATCGACGACCGCGTCGGCGAGGTCATCCATCGTGATGTCCGCGAGCGCGGACTTCTCGGTTTCCAGCCCTGGCTGGCCCGCGGTCAGGTAGCCCGACGGTACCGGTGCGTCGAGTCCGTGACCGGGAAGATCGACGGCAATGCTCGCGACGCCTCGCCGAGCCAGGCCGCGCTGCGCGGCGGCCCAGTGGAGCGACGAGTGCCAGGCGCCGTGAACCAACACCGCCAGCGTGCCGGAATTCCGGGAATCGTTCACTTGTAGGTCCTTTCGTTGTTCAGACAGCGGTCAGTCCGCCGTCGACCATCAGTTCGGTACCGGTGATGTACGAGGATTCGTCGCTTGCCAGGAACAGCACCGCGTCGGCGACCTCCTGCACGTGGCCTTCACGCTTCAACGGCACCCCGTCGATCTGCTTGGCGCGCCACGCCGGATCGGCGGAACCGCGCGAGGTCTGCATCGGCGGCAACATCCCGGGTGCGACGGCGTTCACGCGGATGCCGTCGGCGGCGTAATGCACTGCCGCAGTGGTGGTCATGGCTTTCACCGCGGCCTTGGACGCGCCGTATCCGAGGTGGACACCGAGTTGGCCGATGTGCGCCGATATCGAGGACAGGTTGACGATCGACCCGCCTCCGGTGTGCTTCATCGCGGCCGCGCCGTGTTTGATACCGAGGAACACACCGCGGGCGTTCACCGCGATCAGCCGGTCGAAGAACGCGGTGCTGGTGAGGTCGGGGTCGAAGGTGCCACTGATACCCGCGTTGTTCACCAGGATGTCGAGGCGCTCGTATCGGCCGAGCACGTCCTCGACCGCGCAGGCCCACGCCGTTTCGTCGGTGACGTCGAGGTGGACGAAATGAGCCGTGCCGCCGGAGGTGCCGATCTGTTTGGCCACCTGGAGGCCGTCTTCGTCGTCCACATCGGCGATCACCACGGTGGCGCCCTGCCGGCTGAAGGTTTCCGCCGTGGCACAACCCATTCCGTTCGCCGCGCCGGTGATGAGGGCGATCTTGCCTGCTAGTCGCATGGGTTCGGCTCCTTTCCGGGTGACATATCGGGGGACATCTCGAGGAAGTGGTGCAGGGCGTCGAGCACCGCCTGCGGCGCCTCTTCGGGTACGTAGTGCCCACCGGGAACGGGTGTTCCGGTGACCGCTGCCGGATCCGCGTGGTGCTCACGCCAGATGCCCAGCACGTCGGCGCTGGCGAGCGCGCCCTCGGCGCCCCACAACAGCAGCAGCGGACACTGCAACCGCACACCGCGTGCATGGTCGGCGTCGTCCAGCGCGAGATCGGTGGTGAAACCGGCGCGGTAGTCCTCGAACGTGGCCGTCAGGTGTGCCGGATCGGAGTAGGCGTCGACGTAGTGCCGGAAGGTCGGCTCGTCGACGGCACCCGATTCGAGCACCCCGCGCAGGAAGTACCGCAGGTAGGCCTCGGTGTTGCCGGCCACGAGCAGTTCGGGGAGGTCCGGTTGCAGGTGGAAGAACCAGTGCCACATCGCGGTTGCGGACTGCCGGTCGAACGAGCGCATCACGACCCGTGTCGGCAGCACATCGAGCAGAGCGAGCGCGCTGATCTCCGACGGACGGTCCAGTGCCCACCGGTGCGCGACCCGCGCCCCTCGGTCGTGTCCGACGACGACGGCACTGTCGAGACCCAGGTGCCGCAGTAGCGCACTGAGATCGGCCGCGGTGGTCTGCTTGTCGTATCCGGACGAGGCAAGTCCCGACGCGCCGTAGCCGCGCAGATCCGGCACGATCACGGTGTACCGCTCGGCAAGCGGGCGCGCGACTTTCCGCCAGCACTGCCCGGTCTGCGGCCAACCGTGAAGCAGGACGATCGGTTCGGGTCCGTCCCCGATGATTCGGTACGCGAGGTCGACGTCGTTGACGGTCGCGGTGCGGATCTCCTCGTGCAGCATGTTCTCCCTTTCAGGTCAGGTCGACGCTACGGCGGATCCACGGCGACCAAGAACGACTCGGTGCCACTGAGCGGCAGCGACCGCTGTGCGGGATGAGCCGCGCAGGGACAGCATGGTGCGGTGACCGATCCGACCGGCAGAACCCGACTGTTGGGCGTCGTGGGCGACCCCGTCGCACAGGTGCGCGCACCCGAGCTGTGGGGCACGGTGTTCCGTGAACTCGGTGTCGACGCGGTGTGTGTGCCCTTCCACGTCCGGCCCACCGACCTGGAAGCCTTCCTCGACGGGGCACGGCGATGGCGGAACCTGGACGGGTTGCTCATCACCGTGCCGCACAAGGCGGCCGCGATGCGGTTCGCCACGGAACTGTCCGACCGCGCACGGCAGGTGGGGGCGGTCAACTGCCTCAAGGTCGGTGAGAGCGGTGGTTGGGTGGCCGACATGTTGGACGGCGTCGGCTTCGTGACCGCGTTCGAGGGCGGCATCGGCCCGGTCGGCGGGAGGCGTGCCCTCGTGGTCGGTTGCGGGGGAGCGGGTTCTGCCATCGCGCTCGCCCTTGCCGACGCAGGTGCGAGTGCGGTGGATGTCTCCGACGTCGACGGCGCACGTGCGAATGAGCTGGCGGATCGGGTGTCCGCAACGGGGGTGTTGTCACGACCGGTGGCTGCGCTCGGGAGGGGCTACGACCTCATCGTCAACGCCAGTCCTGCGGGTATGCGCAGCACCGATCCGCTCCCCGTCGATCTGGACGGTGTCGGTCCCGACGCCGCGGTCGCCGACGTGATCACCGAGCCGGCCGTGACCCCCTTGATCAGAGAAGCGACACAGCGCGGATGCGCGGTGCAGATCGGGTCGCAGATGACCGACGCGCAGGTGGGCGGGATGGCCGACTTCTTCGGTTACGCAGCTGCTTTCGCCGAACCGCTGCGTTAGAGCAGGCTGCGCGAGATGCCCAGCGCCGCCGTGCGCACCGCGGGGGCCAGTCTGTCCAGATGCGTGCCCGAGTGTGTCACGATGCTCACGGCCCCGGACAACCTGCCGGCGTGGATGATAGGGCTGGCGACCGAGATCGCGCCGAGCGTCATCTCCTCGTAGGAGTAGGCGAGCCCGGTCTGCCGGACGCGGTCCAATGCCGATGCGAGACGTCCCGGTTCCGTGATGGAGTGGATGGTGCTGCGTTCGAGCCCCTGGGCCACAACGGTTTCCAGCAGCGCACGGGGTGAGAAGGCCAGGAGAACCTTGCCCACGCCCGTGGTGTGCAGGGGAAGTCGCCCGCCGACATGGGTGACCGTGGGCACCGACTTGGTGCCGGTGATCTTCTCGAGGCACAGCGCCTCGAGCCCGTCGAGGACGGCGAGTTGCACGTTCTCGCGGGTTGCCTCGAACAGGTCGTGCATGTGGGGCAGGGCAGCCTCGCGAAGGTTACGGGCCTGGGGTGCAAGCGATCCCACCTGCCACAGGCGGACGCCGATCCGGTAGCCCCCGCTCGGGAGCCGTTCCAGGCCGCCCCAGTCGGCGAGCTCGGTGATGAGCCGGCGTGCGGTGGACAGCGGCAGATCGGCGCGTTGCGCGATCTCGGTGAGGGTGAGTTCACGGTGACCGACGTCGAAGCAGTCGAGAACCGCCAGCAGTCGGCTTCCCACGGTCGCGCCGGGGACGCTGGTGTTGCCTGCCATGCAGGACTCCTTCAACTCTGGCGTACGTCGGTGGTCACCCCATAGCGTCGCGCATCTGCCGCCGGGGCGGAATACCTGCGGCGAACCTTCAGATGGATCGGACCGTGTCCGCGACGGCGTCCAACGCCCGCAGGACGTCGTCCTCGGGGCCGGGTTCGAGGTGGAACAGGACACGGCCTGCGCCCGCGTCGAGATACGCCGAGGCCACCGACGCGTCACCGGGCACACCCGAGACCGTGACGCCGAGATCATTGCGGCCCTGTTCGGCGAACCACTTCCTGGCGCGTGCGACGTCTGCGGGCGTCGACAGTTCGGCGAACGGCAGCCATCCGTCACCGAACCGGAGGGTGCGGGCGAGTGCGGCGTCGCTGGCCCCACCGACGAGGATGGGGACCGGCGCAGAGGGGCGGGGACGGGCCACGACCGGGCCGAAACGCACCTGTGTGCCCAAGAATTCGGCCTCATCGTCCGACCACAGGGCGCGCAGCGCGCTGAGTTGTTCGTCGAGTTTGGCGCCGCGCCTTCGCGGGTCGGCGCCGTGGTTGCGAACCTCGTTCAGATTCCAGCCGACCCCGACGCCGAGGACCACGCGGTTCCCCGACAGTGTCGCGAGCGACGCCACAGCCTTGGCGGTGTGCAGCGTGTCGCGCTGCGGCAACAACGCGACACCGGATCCGATGGTCAGTGCCGACGTCGCCGACGCGGCGTATGCCAGCACGACGAACAGGTCGCGGATCAGCGGAAGCCGGGCGCGGAACACGGGATCGACCGCGTCGGGCGTATCGGCCGGGAAATACGAGTGGTCGTCGAACAACAACCAGTCGAATCCACGCTCTTCGACCGCGCGGGCCAGCTCATCCGGGGCGATGCCGCCGTCGGCAGAAGAGGTCGAGATCCCGAAGCGAGGTGCGTCCGTCACTCTCGCCTCAACTGCCGAGGCGGCGCCGGTGTTCCCAGCTGGGATTCAGTCTGATGACGACGACGACTCGGCGACGACGTAGACCTGCTTGTTGACGAACTCGTCGATGCCGAGCGTGCCGAGTTCGCGGCCGAACCCGGACCGCTTGATGCCGCCGAACGGGATGTCGGGGCCGTCGCCGGACGGGGTGTTGACGTTGACCATGCCGGCTTCGAGGCGGCGGGCCACAGCTTCGGCACGGGCGGTGTCGGCGCTGAAAACCGACGCCCCCAGGCCGAAATCCGTGGAGTTGGCCAGCGCGACGGCCTCTTCCGCATCGGCGACGCGGTAGACCACGGCGACCGGGCCGAACAGTTCCTCGGTGTAGGCCCGCATTCCCGGGGTCACACCGGTGAGCACGGCCGGGGTGAAGTAAGCCTTCGGCGCCTCGGCCAGCACACCGCCGGTGTGCAGCGTCGCACCTTTGTCGACCGCGTCGGCGACCTGGGCGGCCAGGTTCTCGGCCGCTGCCCGCGACGACAGCGGTGCGATCTCCTCACCGGTGAAAGCCTCTGCCGCGGCGACCAACTCGGTGACAAAGTCGTCGTAGATGGTGTCGAGGACGATGATGCGCTTGTTGGAGTTACACGCCTGTCCCATGTTGTGCATGCGGAAGTTCCAGGCGGTGCGGGCCAGTTCCTTCGGGTCGCCGTCGAGCACGATGAACGGGTCCGACCCGCCCAGCTCGAGCATGCACTTCTTCAGGGACTGCCCGGCCAACCCCGCGATTGCCGCACCGGCACGCTCGGAACCGGTGACCGAAACTCCCTGCACACGCGGATCGGCGATGATCGTCGCCACCTGATCGAACGTCGCGAACAGGTTGGTGTACACGCCTTCGGGCACACCGGCGTCGCGCATCAACTCGGCGAAGGCCAGCGCGCACTGGGGAACCGACTCGGCGTGCTTGAGCAGCATGGTGTTGCCCAGCACCAGGTTCGGAGCCGCGAAACGCGCGATCTGGTAGACCGGGAAATTCCACGGCATGACGCCGAGAAGCACACCCACCGGTTGCCGCCGGATCACCGCCTGCCCGCCGGTGAACGTCGGAATCGGTTCATCGGCGAGCAGGCCGGCGCCACGGTCGGCGTAGAACTCGAAGATCGATGCGGAGAACCGGGTCTCCCCGGCGCCTTGACCGCGTTTCTTGCCCATCTCCAACTGTGCCAACTTCGCGAAGTCGTCGGCACGTTCGCGCAGGAGCTTTCCCACCGTCCGCACGACGTCGGCACGTTCGTCCAGAGGCGTTGAGCGCCAAGAACGGAACGCCTCATCGGCCGCGGCGATCGCCGCAAAGACCTGATCGTCGGTGGTGGTGTCGAACTCTGCGAGAACGTCGCCGGTGGCCGGGTTGGTGCTCCGGTACGGCAGCTGGGCGGTGGCGGTCAAGACATCTCTTTCGATCGTGAGCGAGCGGGCGGGCGGGCGGCGCGCCTACTTTGTCGGAATGGCGTCGGAATACGGCGCCGTGCTGCGGTCGTGCAGGGGGTGGACGGCCATGTAGACCAGGCCGGTCACCACGACCACGGCCGCGGACAGCGCGACGATCCAGTTGTCGAACCAGGGTGCGTCGGGAGTGCGGGGCCACGCCATGTTCACCATGGCGGTGATGCCGTAGACCAGCGCCGCGATGTTGACCGGCACACCCCACCTGCCCAGCGTGTACTTGCCCGACGGCACCCAGCCCCTGAGGCGGGCACGCAGCGCGGCCAGCACGACCATCTGGAAGCCCAGGTAGATCCCGAAGGCGGCGAAGCTGATGATCTTGGTGATCGCGTCGGTGGAGACCTTCGACCCGATGATGATCATGGCGGGCACGATGGCGGCCAGGATCAGCGCGTAAGGCGGGACGTGGCGAGAAGCCGAGAACTTCTTGAGCAGGCTGCTGCCCATGATCATGCCGTCACGGCCGTACGAGTAGGCCAGGCGGCTCGCGGCGGCCTGCAGGCTCATCGCGCAGGACAAGAACGACAGCAGCACGATCACCAGGATGACCTTGGAGCCGATCGGACCGAACGCCTCGGTGAGCACGGTGCTGACCGGGTCGACGTCCTCGCCGGCGATCACCGCGGGAATGTCGGCCACCGCGAGAACCAGCGACAGGCACACGAAAGTGGCTGCGGCACCGCCGATGTAGATGGTGCGGCGCATGGCCTTGGGGATCAGGCGACCCGGATCGCGCACTTCCTCGGCGACATCGCCGCAGGCCTCGAAACCGTAGTACTGGTAGACGCCGATCAGCGCCGCGGCCGCGAAGGCCCACAGGTAGCTGCCGTCGCCGCCTGCGCCGAAGCTGTCGAAGATGACGCCGAGGTTGTGCTCGCGGTGCGCGATCAGCAGCCAGCCACCGACCACCAGGGCACCGATGATCTCGGCGGTGAAACCGATGATCGCTGCTTTCGCAAGCACTTTCGTGCCCATGAAGTTGATGATCGTGGCCAGGGCGAGCAACACCAGCGCGAACGCGATGGTGTTGTTCACGGTGGCCTCGATGCCGAACGTGGCGGCGATGAACGGGCCGGAACCGTAGGTCACCGACGCGATCGTCACCAGCAGGGCCACGAGGTACACCCACCCGGTCATCCAGGCGTATTTGCGTCCCCACAGCCGGCGTGCCCACGGGTACACCCCGCCCGCCACCGGGAACTGGGCCACGACCTCGCTGAACACCAACGCGACCAGCAGCTGGCCGACGCCGACGATCACGAGGCTCCAGATCATCGGCGGGCCGCCGGTGGCCAGCGCGTAGGCGAACAGTGTGTAGATACCGACGACCGGGGACAGGTAGGTGAAACCGAGCGAGAAGTTGGCCCAGGGGCTCATATCCCGCTTGAACTCGGATTTGTAGCCGAGCTTGTCCAGATGCGCGGCGTCCGAATCGGACGCGTGAGCCCCTTCCGAGGGACTGACAGGGGACTTGGAAATAGACATCAGCCTGCTTTCTGCTGGAGGTGCTGCGCCAAGTGAGCGAAAAACTACAGTCCTATTGTTTATCCGGCAATAGGAACGGCAGAATTCGTCGCAAATCGGGTAGATTGCCGACATCTCCAGACGCCACTTCGGCGAATCGGTCCCCGCCGGGATCGCCCACCTGTATCTCGGAAGGAGAACCGCCGGTGTCGCTGTCGCCGCTCGTCGCGCCCGAGGCTCCCGTGGGTCGCGCCGACGAGATCGTGCAGCGCATCACCGAGGCCATCCATCTGGGTCTGCTGGATGACGGTGAACGCCTGCCGGTGGAGGTCGACCTGGCCGCGCAGTTCGGCGTCGCCCCGATGACCGTGCGCGAGGCGCTCGCGACGCTGCGTGAACTCGAGCTGGTGGAGACCCGCCGCGGGCGCAGCGGTGGGTCGTTCGTCCGCAGGCCCGCAGGGCCGCCGGTCGAGAAGCTGACCGCCCGGCTTGCCGCCATGAGCGCCTCTGACCTGCGAGATCTGTTCGACGAGCACACCGCGATCGCCGGTCAGGCCGCCCGATTGGCCGCCGAGCGGGCCGCGCCGTCGACCGTGCGGCGGTTGTTCGCGCTGACCGATCAACTCGACACCGCGACGTCGCTGCGTGACCGGATCCGGGCCGACAGCCGGTTCCACATCCAGGTCGCGGTCGCGGCCCAGTCGGCTCGCCTGGCGCGCCGCGAGGCGAACCTGCAGGCCGAGGTGTCGGGCCTGATCTGGTTACCCATCGGGCCACCCATCGATGTGGCCGCCTATGTGGAGGAGAAGCACGCGATCTCTGCTGCCATTGCTGCCGAAAACGCACAGGAGGCCCGCCAGTTGGCCGAGGCTCATGTGATGGGGCAGCTCGCGCGGCTGACCCAGATCAACCTGGATCTCACGACGAAGGAGGCCGGCCGATGAGTGGAGATCAGCTGGCCGAGCTCTTGGCCAAGGAAGCCTCGGACGCGCTCGAGCCGCTGTTCGGGCTGCTCGAGAGCATCCGTGAGGACGTGCTCGCCATCAGGCCGCCGCGCGCGCCGCTGACCGAGGCGCACTTCAGTGGGCTGCAGCGCCGGCTCGCCGACGTGTTGCAGGGCCGCCACGACGTATGGGGCATGGGGTTCATCGCCGCACCGTTCGTGGTCGAGGGCAAGGAGCGCTATCTGGCCTGGTGGCAGCGTCGCGGCGACGACAGGGTGGCCCGGCTACGGCTCAACTTCGACCCGACCAGCGTGGACGTGTACGACTACCTGCAGATGGACTTCTACCAGCTTGCGCAGCGTGGCCAGGCCCGCGTGGCCTACGGCCCGTATGTCGACTACAGCGGTTCGGACATGTACACCATCACGGCCACGGTCCCCGTGGTTGCCGACGAGGTGTTCCTGGGCATCGCGGGTGCCGACCTGGTGGTCGGCGAGGTCGAGCGCAACCTGCTCGCGGTCCTGCGTCAGACCGCGCGCGACGCCGTCGTGGTCAATACCGAGCGGCGCGTTCTGGCCGCGAACACGCCGCGGTGGTTCGTCGGGTCGAGGCTGCCGCAGATGCCGGAGCAGAGCGCGAATCCGCGTCCCGACGAGTTCCGTGAGGTGGCCGAAATGCCGCTGGGGACCGGCTGGGTCGTTGCAATCGCATGATTTCTACCGGTGAGTAACGCAGTTCTAACAGGCGTAATGGAGCCTTAACAAAAACCCCGAAAATTGACAGTTGTCGACCTATTGACTTTAACAATCTACTTCTAGAGTATTTAGTGACCGTTCGGTCGCGAACCCTTGGAGGTAGCACTGATGTCGTCGACCACCCTCGACTCAGTCCCCAGTTTTGATGTCACGGACCCGGCATTCTCGATCACCTCGGACGAGGTCCATGAAGCCCGCGAGAAGAGCTGGTACGCAACGACGCCCTACGGGCTGGCTGTATTGCGCTACGAGCAGGTCAACCGCCTGATCAAGCACCCCAAACTGCGCCAGGGCAGCGCCGCGTGGCCTGCGCACAACGGCGTCACGGAGGGCCCGTTCGCCGAGTGGTTCGCCAGCTGGATCCTCAACAAGGAAGGCGAGGAACACCACCGACTGCGCCGGCTCATGAACCCCGCGTTCTCGCCCAAGCTGATCGGGTCGCTGGTGCCCCGATTCCAGGCGCTGGCAAACGAACTCATCGACAACTTCGCCGAACCCGATCGTTGCGAGTTCGTCAGCGAGTTCGCCGAACCGTACGCGGCGCGGGTCATCGCGATCATGCTCGGCCTGCCCGAAGAGGAGTGGAAGGTCATCTCGACCGAGTCCGCGACCATCGGCCTGGCCCTGGGCGTCACGCTGCGCGAGGACCTGCCCAAGATCGAGGCCGCCGTGCAGCGGTTGTACGAGTACAGCGACGAGTTGATCGCGGACCGCCGGGCCAACCCGCGCGACGACTTCATGACCACGCTGGTCAACGCGTCGCGTCCGGACGACGGCAGGCTCAGCGACAAAGAGCTGCGAGATGCCATCCTGCTGCTGATATTCGGGGGCTTCGACACCACCCGCAACCAGCTGGGCCTGGCGATGCAGACGTTCATGAAGCATCCGGACCAGTGGCGTCTGCTCGGCGAGCGTCCCGATCTCGGCGGCAAGGCCGTCGAGGAGGTCATGCGCGTCAACCCCACCGTGCGGTGGGTGACCCGCGAGGTGGTCGAGGACTTCGAGTACGAAGGCGTGACGCTGAAGGCCGGCACCACCGTGCACCTGTACAGCGAGTCGGCAGGCACCGACCCGCGCGTGTTCGAGCCCGGCTTCGACATCACCGCAGAACGCAAGCCGCACTTCGGTTTCGGCGGTGGGGTCCACCACTGCCTCGGCCACTTCGTGGCCCGCTCGGACATGAGCGAGGCGCTGCCGCTGCTGGCCCGCCGCCTGCGCGACCCGCATGAGTTGCCCGGCGCCACCTGGCTGCCCGACTCGGGCAACACCGGACCCAACACACTGCCGATCGGTTTCACCCCGGCCCCCTGAACGAGCCCCCTGAACGCTCCAACAGCCCAACCCGCCCGAAAGGATTGATCATGCGAGTCTCCGTTGATCTCAACCGCTGTCAGGACCACGGCCAGTGCGTCATCGCCGCCCCCTCGGTGTTCTCGATGACCGACGACGGCGTCCTCGAATACATCAGCACGCCTTCGGAATCCGAGCGGTTCGCGGTCGAGGAGGCCGCCGACGTCTGCCCGCTCCAGGCCATCACGATCGAGGACTGATCACCATGACCATCACACCCCTTGACGCGCACCGGCAGGCCAACGCCACGAGCCCCGACCTCGCTGCCGTACTCGAGACCATCGCCGAACGGGGAGTCGAGTTCGTCTACTTCCAGGCCGTCACCATCACGGGCCGGGTCGTGGGCAAGGTCGCTCCCGCCAAGCACTTCGAACGCCTCGCCGTCAGGGGTGTGCAGCAGCACCAGACCGCGGTGGCCAACCTGCAGGGCACCCGCGAGGGTGTGCTGCTCGCCGGTGGCGTGAACGCCCCTGAGTACACCGCGATCCCGGATCTGGAGACCTTCGCGGTGCTGCCGTGGGACACCAGCTTCGCGCGAGTGTTCTGCCGGTTGTACGAACCCGATCACCTGGCCGAACGTGCAGGCGCCGAATTCGCCTGTGACTCCCGCGGGCTGCTGCGGCGCCTGCACGCCGGTTTCACCGACCGCACGGGTCTGGAGCTGCGCACCGGCTGCGAGCCCGAGATGACCTGGCAGGGTGAGGGTTTGGAAGCGCAGTTCCGCCCCGGGTCAAGCCCCGCCTATCACATCGAGCATCTCGAGCGGAACCGTCCGATCGTCAAAAAGGTTGTCGAGTACGCCCAGGCGCTGGGCCTCGACATGATCGAGGGCGACTACGAGGACGAGTTCCAGGTCGAACTGAACTTCATGTACGACCGGGCCGATCTCACCGCCGACCGCCTGACCACCTACCGGCAGATCTGCAAGCAGGTGGCACGCGAGCTCGGCATCCAGGCGAGCTTCATGCCCAAGCCCGCCACCGGAATGATGGGCAACGGTTGCCACCACAACTTCAGCCTGTGGCGCGACGGTGTCAACGTGCTCGCCGAACCCGGCGTCACCGAGTTGCACCTGTCCGAACTCGGCCAGCACGCGCTCGGCGGCCTGCTCGCGCACTCGGCCGGCGCCATGCTGATCAACGGCTCCACGGTGAACTCGTACAAACGGTACTGGGACGCCGGACAATTCGCGCCGTCACGCATCAACTGGGGCCTGGACAACAAGACCTGCACCGTGCGGTTGTCGGCTGTCGGCCGCCTCGAGTACAAGCTGCCCGACGCCGCGGTCAACCCCTACCTGTCGCACGCCGTGATCCTCGCGGCCTGCGAGGACGGCATGAAGAACGAGATCGATCCGGGTGCGCCGACCCAGGGCTCGTCCTACGACGCGCCCGTCGACACCCGGTTCCCCGCACTGCCGTTGACGCTCGGCGAGGCCATCGAGGCGTTCCGTGCCGACGAGGTGCTCACGCAGGCGCTCGGACCGGACCTCTCCTCGCTGCTCATCGACTTCCACGCCGACGAGTGGGCCAGGTTCTGTGGATATGTGACCGACTGGGAACGCGAAATGTATTGGAGCGACGCACCGTGACCGAGACGACCACCCGTCAGCCCCTGCGGCTCGCCTGCCTCGACGCCGAGGCCCCGCCGCTGTTCTCGCTGTGGACCCCCGAGAACGGGCGCACGGGATACGAGCCCGGCGTGGCCGAGGCGCTCGGCGCTGAACTCGGCAGGCCCGTCGAATGGGTACGTGTGCCCTGGGTCGACATGATCCCCGCCGTGCAGCGCGGTGACGCCGACGCCGTGTTGTGCGGCCAGGGCATCACCCCCGAACGGCAGGCGCAGGTGGACTTCACCCGGCCCTACGCGATCTTCCACGAGGGCGTGCTGATCCGTCGGGGCACTGGGATCAAGAGCCCCGAGGACCTGGTGGGCCGCAAGGTCGCCGCGATCGAGAACAGCACCAACATGAAGCTCGCGGAGACCTTCACGGGCGCCATCCCGGTGCCGTTCGGCGCCGGTTCGGACGACGTGTACGCCGACATGCTGGCGGCGCTGCTGGCCGAGGAGGTCGACGCCGTGGTCGACGACGACGTGGTCTTCGTGCCGCTGGGTGCGACGCACCCCGACTACGAGCTCGCCTTCACGGTCAAGACCGCCAACAAGTGGGGCATCGCGGTGTCCAAGGACCGGCCGGACACCCTCGCCGAGATCGACGGTGCGCTCGAACGTCTGATCTCCTCGGGACGTCTGCGTGACGTCTGGAAGGAATGGCTGCCGACCCTCGACTACCCCTTCGGCGAGTGAACCGCCCGCTGATCGCGGTCCCGGGCCGGCGGGCCGAGAGCGTGCCGATCCTGCGGTTCTCGGCGACGCTGGCCGCCGAGGCCATCTGCGAGGCGGTGTGGGCCGCCGGCGGCGAGCCCGTCATCCTGCACGGGCCCGCCGCCGACCCGCTCGCCGAACTGCCGCAACGCCTCGCGGCGTTCGACGGCGCACTTCTGCCCGGCGGCGCCGACGTCGAACCGTGCCGGTACGGCGCCGACCCGGCGCCGCAGACCAAGGACACCGTCGCGTTCCAGGACGACTTCGACCTGGGCCTGACCCGCGCGGTGCTCGAGCTGGACCTGCCGACCCTGGCGATCTGCCGCGGATTGCAGGTGCTCAACGTGGCGCTCGGCGGCACCCTGGTACAGCACATCACCGAGACCACCACGGCGCACCACAACGCCATCCACCCGGTGTGGGTGGTCACCGGGTCGCGGCTGCACTCGATCGTGGGCACCGAGACCGTCGACGTGTCGTCATACCACCACCAGGCCATCGACCGCCTGGGCGCAGATCTCACGGTGACGGCCGTCGCCGCCGACGGGGTGATCGAGGCCGTTGAGCACCGGCGGGCCGATATCCTTGCCGTGCAGTGGCATCCCGAGGACCGGCACGCCACAGCTGACAGCGACGCGGCCCTGTTCGCCGACCTGGTGGACCGGGCCCGCAAGAGAAAGGAATCGCGATGACCATTCGGGTACGTCGTGAAGACGTGATCCCGAACCCGTGCGAGCCCACGTCGGTGCGTGCGCACGTGTGCGTGGTGGCCTCGTTGAACTTTCCGGGCATCAACGAGCACGACGCCGGACTGGTCAGGCGGTTCACCCGCACCGCGCTTGCCACCCTGGTCTCACTCGGCGCGTCGTTCGAGCTCTGGGACACCACGCAACCGCTGGAGAACCCCGAGGCCGCAGCGGATTTCGACGGTCTGCTGCTGCTGGGCGGCGGCGATGTCGACGGGTCGTGTTACGGCTCCTGCGAACCCATCCCGAACTCCTACGGTGTCGATCTGCGTGCCGACCGCGACGCGTTCGCCGTGATCGCCGCGGCCGAGGCCGCCGGTCGCCCGATCTTTGGGATCTGCCGGGGATCGCAGTTGCTCAACGTCGCGCGCGGCGGGTCGCTCATAGGTGACATCGTCGACTACAAGCTGCACCACGGCGGACCCGGTGAACCGGTGTTCGTCGACGAACCGATCGACGTCGTGCCCGGTACCCGGCTGCGGTCGATCCTGGGCACCGACCGCGTGATCGGCCGCAACGGCCACCACCAGGCTGTCGACCGCCTGGGCCGCGGCCTGGTCGTGGCGGCCCGCGCACTCGACGGCATCACCGAGGGCGTCGAGGATCCCGACCGCTTCTATCTGGGCGTGCAGTGGCATCCCGAGGACACCGACGGTCCCGAGGCCGACCGGATGCGGTTGTTCGAAGCGTTCGTCGGCGCGGCCGAACAGGCCCGCCAGTCACGGGCGTTGGCGGCGGCGCCGGCGGAGTGATCACCGCGCGCGGGCTGGCACAGGTCGAGTCGCTCGGCCTGTCGCTGCTGGCCGGCGCGCAGGGCGCGGACCGGGAGATCGCCTGGGCCCACGCCAACGAGTTGCGCGATCCCACACCGTATCTGGCGGGTGGCGAGCTCGTCATGACCACCGGCATCAACATCGGTGCCGGAGCCGGCGAACAACGCGACTACGTCGCACGGCTGTCGGCGGCGGGCATCGCGGCGCTCGCCGTCGACACCGGCACCACGCTGCAGGAGGTGCCCGCGGCCGTGCTGGCCGCAGGCGACGAACTGGGACTGCCGGTGCTCGAGGTGCCTGCCTCGACACCGTTCATCGCGATCGCCCGCGTGGTGATCGACGCCGTCAAGGCCGACGAACTGAGCGCCGTGCAGCGCATGGTCGATCAACAGCAGGTGCTGGCGCGGGCCACACTGCGCGGCGGCATCCCCGCGGTCGTCAACGCTCTCGCCGAATGCCTTTCC